>JAABUR0100008365.1_pt1 | contig 11974 bp, 9 predicted proteins | sample 5560091 | NCBI WGS metagenome assembly JAABUR01 (sample SAMN10711879, study PRJNA513375) | rock metagenome | isolation source: Antarctica rocks | place: Antarctica: Victoria Land, University Valley sud
GGTCGAGGTGGTCGAGGTACTCCTGGCGGAAGTACTTGATCGAAGAGGTCACCGGGCTGACCGCACCGTCACCGAACGCGCAGAATGACCGGCCGAGGATGTTGTCGCAGATGTCGAGCAGCTGGTCGACCTCCTCCTCGGTGGCCTGACCGCGTTCGATCCGGTCCAGGATCTGGACCATCCACGGGTTGCCTTCCCGGCACGGAGTGCACTTGCCGCAGGACTCGTGGGCGTAGAACTTGATCCAGCGACCGACGGCGCGCACGATGCAGTCGCCGTCGTCGAAGATCATCAGCGCGCTCGTCCCGTTCATCGAACCTGCCGCCGCCACGGCGTCGAAGTCCAGCGGGATGTCGAGGTGCTCGTCGGTGAACAGCGGCGTGGAGGATCCACCGGGGGTCCAGAACTTCAGCTGGTGCCCCTCGCGCACTCCGCCGCACATCTCGAGCAGTTCGCGCAGCGTGGTGCCCATCGGCGCCTCGTACTGACCGGGCCGGACGACGCGTCCGGTCAGCGAGAAGACGCTGGTCCCCGGCGACTTCTCCGGACCCATCTGCTTCCACCACTCAGCACCGTTGAGCAGGATCGGCGGGATGCTGGCCAGCGTTCCGACGTTGTTGACCACCGTCGGCGAGCTGTAGAGGCCGGACACGGCCGGGAACGGCGGTTTGAGTCGCGGCTGGCCCCGGTAGCCCTCGAGAGAGTCCAGCAGCGCGGTCTCCTCGCCACAGATGTAAGCGCCCGCGCCGGGATGGACGACCACGTCGAGTGCGTAGCCGGACCGCAGCACGTCGTTGCCGAGATAGCCTGCGGCATACGCCTCGTCGACCGCCGCGCGTACGCGACGCATGGCATGGACCGCCTCACCCCGGACGTAGATCACCGCGAGGTTGGCCCGGATCGCGAAGCTCGCGATGATGATGCCCTCGATCATCGAGTGCGGGTCGTTCATCATCTGCGGCAGGTCCCGGCAGGTGCCCGGCTCCCCCTCGTCGGCATTGACCACGAGGTACTTCGGCTTCGCACCAGGTCCGGTCGTCTCGCCTGGTTTGGCCTGCGGGATGAAGCCCCACTTCATCCCGGTGGGGAAGCCCGCGCCGCCGCGCCCGCGCAGGTTGCTGTCCTTGACGACCGCGGTGATCTCCTCGGGCGCCATCGTCAGTGCCTTGCGCAGCCCGCGATAGCCGTCGGCGCGCTCGTAGGCAGCAAGCGTCCACGACTCGTCGTCGTTCCAGCGGCGGCTGAGCACCGGGGTCAAGGGCATCGGTCAGGCATCCTTCCCGGCGGGCGCCGACGCGCCACCCTCGGGGTGGGCCGGGGCTGCCTCGTTGCGCTCGGCCGCAACGCGAAGCCCCGCGATGCTCGGCGCGCCGACCGCCGGCCCGGCAAGAGCGGAGCTGACCCGCGCGGGTGCGGCGAAGCCGGCGATCTCCCGGGACATCTCGCGGAAGCTGCACAGCGGAGCTCCGCGGGTCGGCGCCGGCCGATCGCCGGCGGCGAGGGCGTCGACCAACTCTGTCGCCGACTCGACGCTCTGCTGGTCGTAGAACTCGTAGTTGACCGTCACCACCGGCGCGTAGTCGCAGGCAGCCAAGCATTCGGCGTGTTCGAGGGTGAAGCGCCCGTCGGGTGTCGTCTGGTCGTGATGGACACCGAGTTGCTCCTGTACGGCGGCGTAGATCTCCTCGCCCCCCAGGAAGCCGCACAGCGTGTTGGTGCACACGCTGATCAGGTATTCCCCGGCCGGACGGCGCTTGAACATCGTGTAGAAGGTCACCACTGCACCGACTTCGGCCTTGGTGAGGTTGAGTTCCTCGGCGCAAAGGGCGACACCCTGCGAACTCACATACCCCTGCGCCGACTGCACCAGGTGCAGCATCGGAAGTAGCGCCGAGCGCGGCCGTGGGTAGCGGGCGATGATCTGCCGCAACTCGCGGCGGGTCTGCTCGGTCAACGGCGGGATGTCTTCGGGCACAGCCTCTTCGGTCAAGGACGCACCGAGATCGCCAAGGTCCACCGGGCTGCTCACGGCGTTTGCCGTGCCGTGCCGCCCGTACACCGCGCTCTGCTCGCCGGAGATCCCGGCGCCTCCCTCCGTCACCTGTCCACCCCGCCCATCACCGGGTCGAGCGAGGCGATCGAGGCGATCACGTCGGCGATCAGGCCTCCTTCGGACATCGCGGCGGTGGCCTGCAGGTTGACGAAGCTGGGTTCGCGTACGTGCACGCGCCAAGGCCTGGTACCGCCGTCACTGACGACGTGGTAGCCGAGTTCACCGCGGGGCGACTCGATCGGCACGTACACCTGCCCGGCCGGCACCCGGAAGCCCTCGGTGACCAGCTTGAAGTGATGGATCAGGGCTTCCATCGACTGGCCCATGATCTTGCTGACGTGCTCCAGCGAGTTGCCCATCCCGTCGGGGCCGAGGGACAGCTGGGCGGGCCATGCAATCTTCTTGTCCGCCACCATGACCGGACCGGGCTTGAGTCGATCGAGGCATTGTTCGACGATCTTGAGCGACTCCCCCATCTCGGCGACCCGGATCAGGTAGCGGCCGAACGCGTCGGCTGTTGTCTCCACCGGCACGTCGAAGTCGTAGGTCTCGTAGCCGCAGTAGGGCTCGACCTTGCGGATGTCCCACGGCAATCCAGCAGCACGCAGGACCGGACCGGTCACGCCGAGGGAGACGCATCCGGTGACATCGAGGTAGCCGACGTTCTGCAGCCGCTTCTGCCACACCGGCTGACCGCTGAGCAACCGGTGGAAACCCTCGAGCCGGTCCGGAAAGATCTTGATGAACTCATGGATCGAGCCCTCCGCGGTGTCCGGAAGGTCTTGGGCCACACCGCCCGGACGTACATAGGCGTGGTTCATCCGCAGTCCGGTGATCTCCTCCAGCAGGTCCAGGACGAGTTCGCGCTCCCGGAAGCCGTTGGTCATGGCGGTGAGGGCACCCATCTCCATGCCGGTGGTGGCCAGGCCGACGAGGTGCGAGGCGATCCGGTTGAGTTCCATCACCAGGACCCGGATGACCTCGGCACGCGGCGGCACCTCGATGCCCAGCAGCTTCTCGACCGCCAGGCAGTAGGCGGTCTCGTTGAACAACGGCGCGAGGTAATCCATCCGGGTGACGAAGGTCGTGCCCTGGGTCCAGTTGCGGTATTCGGTGTTCTTCTCGATCCCGGTGTGCAGGTATCCGATCACGACCCTGGCTTTGGTGACCGTCTCACCTTCCAGGTCCAGGACCAGGCGGAGTACGCCATGCGTCGAAGGGTGTTGGGGGCCCATGTTGACCACCAGCCGCTCTTCGGCGACCGGGTCGGCGCTGAAGGTGGAGTCCCAATCGCCACCGGTGACGGTGTAGACCCGCCCCTCGGTGGTCTCGCGGGAGCTGGCGTATGGATCGGCGGTGGTATTGCTCATCGGTAGCTCCTCCGCTCGTCCGGGGGCGGGATGGTCGCGCCCTTGTAGTCCACCGGCACCCCACCCAGCGGGTAGTCCTTGCGCTGCGGGAACCCGTCCCAGTCGTCGGGCATCAGGATCCGGGTCAGCCCGGGATGTCCGTCGAAGACGATTCCGAACATGTCCCAGGTCTCGCGTTCCTGCCAATCAGCCGTCGGGTAAACCCCAGCCACCGACGGGACGACCGCGTCCTCGAGTGGCACGGCGACTTCCAGGCGGATCCGGCGGCGGAAGGTCATCGAGGTCACGTGATAGACCGCGTGCAACCGATCCTCTTGCGCCCCACCGGCGCCCAGGTAATCCACACCAGACACGCTGGAGAGCAGCTCGAAGCGCAGTGCCTCGTGATCCCGGAGCGTCTTGCACAGCCGCACCAGCCGTTCGCGGGCGACGTACAGGGTGAGTTCGCCGCGGTCGACGACGACGCGCTGAACCGTGGCGGCGAAGCGCCTGGGACCGAGGGCGAACTCGATCGCATCCATGACCTCGTCGAAGTAGCCGCCGAACGGACGCTCGCTGCTGTGCAGCGTGAGGGCGGCCCCCGGTGCCACCCGGACCAGCCCGCCGAAGCCGGACGTGTCGCCGGTCCCGTCGACTCCGAACATCCCGCGTTGGCGCTGGGCCTCCGGCGGCGTACCGGCTACGGCGACCTCCCCGTGTGCGGTCGTCGGGTGTTCGGAAGGGTCAGGACCAACGCCAGGAGCACTCATTTCTTGGCCTTCTCCAGGGCCTTGTGCAGTGCACCGTGCTGCAGGTCGCCGCGCTGCACCGCTTGGGTGCGCTCGAGGGAGTACTGGTCGCTGCGGTTGGCTTCCGCCGCCTCGATCCACTCCTTGCGCGCGGCCTTGTCGTATCGGATCGAGGACGGCATCTCGGTCCAGATCTCCTGCGGGTTGGCGGCAAGCTGCTTGGCGCGCTTCGGGCCCAGCGGCTCGTGCTTGATCTTGTGGTGCAGCTTGAGAATCGCGTCCATCAGCATCTCTGGCCGCGGCGGGCACCCGGGCAGGTACATGTCCACGGGTACGACGTGGTCGACGCCCTGCACGATCGCGTAGTTGTTGAACATCCCACCGGAACTCGCGCAGACGCCCATCGCGAGCACCCACTTTGGCTCGGGCATCTGGTCATAGATCTGGCGCAGCACTGGGGCCATCTTCTGGCTGACCCGACCGGCGACGATCATCAGATCGGCCTGACGGGGCGAGGCGCGAAAGACCTCCATCCCGAAGCGGGCGAGGTCGTACCGGCCGGCGCCGGTGGCCATCATCTCGATCGCACAGCAGGCCAGGCCGAAGGTCGCCGGCCACAGCGATGCGGTGCGCGTCCAGTTGACCAGCTTCTCGACGTTGGTGAGCAGGAAACCGCTGGGCAATTTTTCTTCTAGTCCCATGTCAGTCCCAAAGGTCGCGTGAGTGCCGTCTCGATCCCATGTAGTCCCAAAGGTCGCGTCAGTGCCGTCTCGAGTTCCATTTAGTCAGTCCCATTCCAGTCCGCCGCGGCGCCAGACGTAGGCGTAGGCGATGAACACGGTGGCGATGAAGATGGCCATCTCGATCAGCCCGAACAAGCCCAGGGAATCGTTGGCCACGGCCCACGGGTACAAGAAGATGATCTCGATGTCGAAGATGATGAACAGCATCGCGGTGAGGTAGTACTTCACCGGGAAGCGGGAACCGCCCAGTGGTTGGTCCACCGGCTCGATGCCGCACTCGTAGGCGTCCAGCTTGGCCTTGTTGTAGCGGCGCGGGCCGATGAACGGAGCAGCGGTGACCGAGAACAAGGCGAAAGCGGCAGCGAGTGCGAACAACCCTACGATGGGCACATAGGGGTTCAGCATGGTCGAAACCTTACGGTGAACCGCCGGGCAGAGATCATGCCGCCGGGGCCAATCGGGTCAGCCCGTTGATCACCCGGTCCACTGTGTCCCCACCGCGCTCGTCGGTGAGGTTGGCAAGCAGCTTCAGGACGAACTTCATCAGCAACGGCCGCGGCAGTCCCTTGGTGGTGCACAAACGCATGACTTCGGGGTGACCGATCAACTTCACGAAGATGTTGCCGAGCCGGTAATAGCCGCCGTAGGCGCTCTTGAGCGAGTCCACGTAGGACCGCAAGGCCTGCTCGCGGTTGGGTCCGGGTGGCCGCGCCAGTGCCTGTACAGCGTGCTGAGCAGCCAGCTTTCCGGTTTCCATCGCGTACGCGATGCCCTCGCCGTTGAACGGGTTGATCGCTCCGGCCGCATCACCGACGAGCATCAGACCGCGGGTGTACTGCGGAGTCCGGTTGAACCCCATGGGGAGTCCCGCACCGCGGACCGGCCCGGTCGCGGTCTCCTCGGTCAAAGTCCACTCGGCGGGGACATTGTCCAGCCAGCGCTTGAGCATCTCGCGGTAATCGGTGTTCCCGTACGCCTTGGATGAGTTGAGGACGCCGAGGCCGACGTTGACCGTGCCGTCCCCCATACCGAAGATCCACCCGTAGCCGGGCAGCAGCCGTTCCCCATCGCGTAGTTCCAACCAGGACTCGATGTGGTCGTCATGCGTGCGCGGTGAGGTGAAGTAGCGGCGTACGGCAACACCCATCGGCCGGTCCGTACGACGGGTCAGGCCGAGCGACTTGCTGACGGTCCCGCTCATTCCGCCGGAGTCGACGACCAGCTGCGCGCGGAAGCTGACCGGGTTGCCCTCCGTACCGCGTCCCTCGACGCCGACGACGCGACCGGCGCGATCCAGGACCGGTGCGTCGAGCCGCGTTCCCTCGACCAGGCGCGCACCGGCCTTCTGCGCGTGGCGGGCCAGGAGTTCGTCGAAGTCCAGACGCGGACGGACCAGGCCGTAGTTGGGGTAGCTGGCCAGATCCGGCCAGTCCATCTCGAGTCGGTGGCCGCCGCCGTACACGCGAAGCCCTCGGTGCCTGATCCAGCCAGCCTCGGGAGCGGTATCGATGCCCATATCGATGAGTGGCTTGACCCCTCTTGGGGTGAAGCCGTCGCCGCAGACCTTGTCCCGGGGGAAGATCGCCTTCTCGACGAGCAGGACATCGAGGCCGGCCTGGGCGAGCCAGTAAGCCGTAGCGGACCCGCCTGGGCCGGCGCCGACGACAACCACGTCGGCTTCAGCGGTGGTGACGGTGCCGGTCACGGCTCACCTCCTCGCGCTGACATGCCGGTGAATCAGTGCCCGAGCACACTCACCGAAGGCTTGTGAAGACTTTCACGAAGTCCGTTCGCGAGTCTAAGCCCTCTTAGCAGTGGATGCTGCACCGGCCGATTGCTCGGCTCACCGGAGCGGGTCAGGCGCGGGAGGAAACGGTGTCGGCGGTGCTCCTGGTCCTGGGGCCGGGACTGGGCCTGGGCCTGGGCCTGGATCGGGAGTGGGAGCCGGGTCAGGCGTCGGCGTGGGCGGACGTGGATCGCCCGGAATGGGGACGGGGTTGGGCATCGGCGGCTGGGTGGGCTCGGGCGGTGGCGGCGGAAAGGGTGGGACCGACATAGGGTCAGTCTCTCCCTCAGACCGCCGTACGACCAGCCCCGCGAGGACACTCGCCGCTGGTTCCGAAGCCCCAGCTCATCCCAAGCGGATTAGTGACGGGTGGCCCGATGCAGGGCCACGATGCCGAAGGTGAGGTCGCGCCAGCCGACCTTGGTCCAGCCCGCGGCGGCTATCCGGTCGGCGAGCGCCTGCTGATCGGGCCAGGCCCGAATGGACTCGGCGAGGTAGCGGTAGGCATCCGGGTTGCTCGACACGCGATCGGCGATCCAAGGCAGCGGGCGCAGCAGGAACTCGGTGTACACCCGGTCGAACCAACGCCGCACCGGCCGGGAGAACTCGCAGACGACCAGCCGGCCACCGGGACGGGTGACCCGGGCGAACTCGGCCAGGGCTGTATCGACGTCCGAGACATTTCGTAGTCCGAAACTGATCGTGACCGCGTCGAAGCTGCCATCGGCAAAGGGCAGAGCCAGGGCATCGGCGGCGACCTTGGGCACATCACGGCCGGCGCCGGCGGTGAGCATCCGCACCGAGAAGTCGCTGGCAACGGCGTAGGCCCCAGTGGCCGTTAACGGAACCGTGGAGACCGCAGTACCAGCCGCAACGTCGAGAACCTTGTCCCCCGTACGAGCCCCGACCGCCGCCGTCGTGGCGCGCCGCCAGCCACGGTCCTGACCCAGGGACAGCACAGTGTTGGTGAGGTCGTAGCGGTCGGCGACCGCATCGAACATCGCCGCCACCTCGCCGGGGCGCTTCTCCAGGCTCGCGCGCGAGCCCAGACCGCGTCCCGCCATCACACCCGCGACGCTACAAGGGGCACGAGTTCGGGGTTGAACCAGCAGCCCCGACCGGCGACCTAGGCTGAGTGGGTGAGCGTTGCCGAGGAAGTGAACCGGCGCGGCGCTGATCCGCGGCCAGTTCAGTCCCATCGGCTGCGTACCCGGGCGATCGAGGATCCCGGCCGGCTGATCGCCCTGCTGCCACGCGAGCAGGCACTGGCCTGGGTCAAGGACGACGAAGGTCTCATCGGCTGGGGCGAGCTGGCCAGACTCGAGGCCAAGGGACCGGACACGTTCGAGCAGGCCTCCCGCTGGTGGCAGGAGCAGCTGACCGAGATCGTTGTGAGCGACGAGGTCGGCGTGCCCGGCACCGGCCCGATCCTGTTTGTCAGCGCGGCCTTCGACATCCGCACCGGCGCATCGGTCTTCGTGATCCCTCGTGTCGTACTCGGCCGATCCGGCTGCCGCACCTGGCTGACCGCGCCGACAGAGGACCGTCCGCTGCTGGCCATCGAGGACGTGCCGACTCCCGGTGCGATTCGCTATGCCGACGGTGCTCAGACGGCGGCTGCCTGGACATCGACGGTGGCCGAGGCGGTCACTCGGCTTCAGGCCGGCGATCTGGACAAGGTCGTTCTGGCTCGCGACCTGATGGCCACCACCGACGAGCCGCTCGACCCTCGGCACCTGTTGCGACACCTGGCCGATCGGTGGACCGAGTGCTGGACGTACGAGCTCGACGGTCTGGTCGGTGCGACACCGGAGTTGCTGTTGCGCCGTACCGGGTCGCACGTCACCTCCCGGGTGCTCGCCGGTACGGCGGCCCGTGCTGGTCAGGAACAGGACGCCCAGGTCGGGCGGGCACTGCTGGCTTCGGCCAAGAACCAGGACGAGCACCGGTACGCGATCGCGTCGCTGGCCGAGACGCTGGCGCCGTTCTGCACCTCGCTCCACGTCCCCAAGACTCCGCACCTGCACACGCTGCCGACCCTCATGCACTTGGCCACGGATGTTCAAGGCGAGTTAGCCGGCGCCCCGGGCCTGCTCAGCATCATCGACGCGATCCACCCCACGGCCGCCGTCTGTGGCACGCCTCGCGATGTCGCCATCGACCTGATCGCCGAGCTCGAGGGCATGGACCGCGACCGGTACGCAGGCCCGATCGGCTGGATGGACGCGGCCGGAAACGGTGAATTCGGGATAGCCCTGCGCTGCGCTCAGGTCGAGGATCGTGCCTTGCGGCTGTTCGCCGGCTGCGGGATCGTTGCTGGTTCCGACCCCGAGGCCGAACTCGCCGAAGCCCAGGTGAAAATGCTCGCGATCCGCGACGCCCTGGAGAGCTGACGCCGCCGTGATCGGCCGAGTGCGGCACTAGCATCCCCGGCGATGGGCGCTCACGGTAAGCACACTCGGCCGCGAGCGCATCCGTCGGTCTCAGTACAGACTCTCCTGCCCGCGGTCGGACCCAGCCGTGGAACCTCGCACACGGCCGTACGGCCTGGTCCGCGCCTGCCCCCAACTGGCCGGCGCGTCGTCGCAGCCAGTACGTCGGGCATCTTCGTGGAGTCCTTCGACTGGTCGCTGTACGCGCTGATGGCGCCGTATCTGGCCGACCAGATGTTCCCCGGGTCGAGTCCGGTCGCCAGGTTGCTCGGTGCGTACGTCGTGTTCGCCGCCGGCTTTCTCGCTCGTCCCTTCGGCAGCTTCTTGATGGGACGGGTGACCGATGTCCGTGGGCGCCGTGCCGGGCTGACGTTCTCGGTGTCGCTCATGGCCGTAGGTGCCCTGGTCATCGCCGTCACGCCGAGTTCAGCGGTGATCGGCTTCGGCGCCGCCGTACTGGTCGTCGCCGCGCGCCTCGTCCAGGGCATCGCCATGGGCGGTGAAGTCGCGACGGCGGCAACGTACGTCGTGGAGTCCGCGCCGGAGGCCAAGCGCTATCGCTTCGGCGCCTTCACCTACGCCGGCGATGCTCTGGGGACGCTCGGCGCCACGATCGTGCTGGCAGTCCTGCTCGCCACGATGGGGACTGACTCGGTCCGCGACGGCGGTTGGCGCATCGCGTTCTTCGTCGCCGCCGCCCTCGGCCTAGTCGCCCTGTGGATCCGGCGAGGGGCCCCGGAATCCGCGATCTTCGAGGCTTCCCAGTCGGTGGAGGTGAAGCCGTCGTTGCGACCGATGTTTCGGGCGCACGCAGCCCGGATGCTCCTGGTTTTCGCGCTGACCATCGGCTCGACGATGGGGGTGTACTTCGGGAGCGTCTACCTGCCGCGGTTCGCCGCCAACACCGGCCAGATCTCCGAGGAAGCCGCAGCCGCGCAGCACACGGTGGCCCTGGTGGTGTTGCTGCTGGCCATGATCGCCTCCGGATTCCTCGCCGATCGGTACGGGCCGCTGGCACTGATCCGATCCGGCTTCACCGCCGCCGCGACGCTGATCGTGCCGCTGATGCTCGGCCTTGCCTCCGGGCTGTTGCCTTATCTGATTGCCGCGCCGCTGCTCACCCTCTGCATCGGACTGCAGCTCGGCGTCACCCCGGTGACCGGTGCCCGGCTCTTCCCGGTACCAATTCGCGCCGTCGCCTTGGGGATTCCGGCAGCACTGGCGATCGCGCTGTTCGGTGGGACGTTTCCGTTCCTGGCCGAATGGTTCATCGACCTCGGTCATCTCCCGTGGGTTCCCACGTATGCCGGACTCGGCCTTGCCATCTCCGCGCTCGGCTCGTGGCTGGTGACCGAGAAACTGCTGTATTCCGTCGATCACCTGGGCGAGACCCCCACTGTTGATCGGTCTGCTGTCGGGGCGCCGCCGCCGCTGACGACGACGCCGCCGACGCGAGACTTCTGGTACGGCGGCAACTAGACGCCGACCGACCGCTTGGTTCGGCTGGTTGGCCGGCGGTTGGTGTCGGGGTCAACTTCAAGGCGGCAGCAACGACCGGGTAACGGGGCCGCTCGGCTTGGGTTCCCGGCCGGCGGTCTTGGAAGCTCGAAATGAAAGAGACTTGTTTGGGAAAGGTATTGCAGGGCAGCGGCTTCCGCGCTAGACTCGAACACATGTTCGAAGACCTGTTCACCGGGAACTGGCTCTACCTCCACGGTAAATGGGGCCGCGAGGTCTGCGACCAGCACACCCCCGACCTCACCGAGTCCGACACGGCTTTCGCCGGCCCTCGTCTCTGCGACGCCGACCACAGTCCCGGCCGTTGCAGTGCCGCCGACGTCGGGCACCTGGGGGACGTCGCCGAGGAGGTCTCGGTCGCGGACAGTCCACCCGGTGCCGCCCTTGCGGCGCTGTTGGCCGGGGTCGCCGACGGGCAGGTGCATGACGCGGAGGTGTTGGACCGGATCGTGGGCTTCGAACGCCTCGGTGCGTGGGCGGCGGCCGGTCAGGCCCGGGCACTGGCCGAACTGGTCACCCGACGCACCGCCACCGACCCCAACGAACTGCCCTATGCCGTGGAAGAGGTCACCCTCGCTTTGTCCTGCAGCCGGATCGCGGCCGGCAACAAGGTCGCGACCGCCCTGGACCTGGCTGACCGGCTGCCCGGGGTGTTGGCCGCACTGGAACAGGGCCGGATCTGCCCGGCTCGCGCTCGGGTCTTCACCGACTGCACGCGGCACCTGTCCGCCGAGGACGCCGCCTTCGTCGAACAGGTCCTCCTGGCCGAGGCCGAAACCTTGAGCCCGGCCCGGCTCAAAGTCACAGTCAGCGCCCTGGCCGATTCACTGGACCCCCGCGAGATCGAAGACCGGCACGCCGACGCCGCGGAAAACCGCCGGGTGATCAAGACCCCGCAGGACGACGGGATGGCCTCGATCTGGGCGCTACTGCCCGCCGATCAGGCCGCCCTCGTCTGGGCCGCGATCAATGCCCGCGCCGAGCACGGCCGGCCCACCGGCCCCGGCGGAAGCGCCGGACCCGACGGCCACCGCACCCAGCCCGAGCCGACAGATGCGCGGACCGCCGATCAGCGCCGTGCCGACGCCCTGACCGACCTCGCGACCCTCTACCTGCAAGGGGCCACCAACCTCGACCCGGTCACCGGTGACGTCGGGCAGCCACCGAAGGTCCCCGGCTGGGCCCAGGTCCAGGTGAAACTCTCCGCCGAACTCCTGCTAGGCACCAGCACCGAACCCGCCCACCTGCGCGGACACGGACCCATCCCGACCAGCATGGCCGTCCGCATCGCCGCCGATGCCCAATGGCAGCGCATCGTCTATGACCCGATGACCGGAGTCCTGC
>JAABUR0100008368.1_pt1 | contig 11970 bp, 14 predicted proteins | sample 5560091 | NCBI WGS metagenome assembly JAABUR01 (sample SAMN10711879, study PRJNA513375) | rock metagenome | isolation source: Antarctica rocks | place: Antarctica: Victoria Land, University Valley sud
CGGCGGGGGTGCCCGACGAAACGTCCCGTATGGGGACGTTTCGTCGAGGACGTGGCCGAGTCGAGTTACCGGACAGGTCCTACAGCAGCTCGTCCAGCACGGCCAGAAACGCGTCGTTCTCGGCCCGCGTGCCGTAGGTCACCCGCAGGCGCCCCTCCTCGCCGAGAGCCGTTCCCGCCCGCACGATCACCCCCCGGTCGGCCAGGCCCGCCACGATCGCCTCCTCGTCGCGCTCGCCCAGCGACACCCACGAGAAGTTGGCCTGGCTCTCGGTGGACTCCAGGCCGCGCTCGGCCAGCTCGGACTCCATGTGCACCCGCTCGATCACCGTGGCCTCGACGCGCCGGGCGATCTCGTCTGAGTGGCGCAGCGCCTCGGCCGCCGCGGCCTGGGCGAGGGCGTTGACCGAGAAGGGCTGGCGCACGTGGTCGATCGCACGGCGGAAGCGCTCGGGCCCCAGCGCGTAGCCGGCCCGCAGCCCGCACAGGCCGTAGATCTTGGAGAAGGTGCGCAGCACGATCAGGTTGGAGTGGCGCTTGACCAGCTCCAGCGAGTCGTGGGGATCCTGGAGCAGGTTGAAGTCGACGTAGGCCTCGTCGAGGATCACGGCGACGTGGTCGGGAACGCCGGCCACGAACTCCGCGATCTGGTCTGGCGGGAGCGCCGTGGCCGTCGGGTTGTTGGGGTTGCAGACCAGCACCAGGCGGGTGGCGGCGGTGACCTCGCGGGCCATGGCGTCGAGGTCGTGACGCCCCTCGGCGTCGAGCGGCACGCGGATCTCGGTCGCGCCCGACTGCGCGGCCAGCATCGGGTAGACAGAGAACGACGGCCACGCGTAGACCAGCTCCGCGCCGGGCTCGAGCAGGGCGTCGGCGGCGGCGAGCAGGATCTCGCAGGAGCCGTTGCCCACGGTCACCCGGTCGGCCCCGATTCCGGTGCGGTCGGAGATCGCCTTGCGCAGCGCCGACTTGTCGGGGTCGGGGTAGCGGTTGAGCGTCTCCAGCTGCCCGTGGATGGCCGCCACCACCGCGGCCGGCGGGCCGAAGGGGCTCTCGTTGGAGGCCAGCTTGACCAGTTCGCCGCCGTGCTCGTAGGAGCCGGCCCGGGGGTAGGCCGGGATCGCCTCCAGGCGGCGGTTGAACTCGATCCCGGGGCTCACTGCGCCCCCTCCAGGTCGCGCCGCAGAGCCACCGCGTCGCGGAGGTAGACGTGCTGGGGGCGGCTGTCGGGCTCCGCGTAGGCGTGGAGCATCAGGCGGATCACGCGCGGCAGCGAGCCGGGCACCGGCATCTCGCTGGTGCACAACAGGGGAACGCTGCTCATCCCCATGCGCCGAGCCGCCACCGCGGGGAACTCCGCGTCGAGGTCGTCCGTGCAGGTGAAGAGGCAGGAGACCATGTCCTCGACGCGTAGGCCGTTTCGCTCGATCACCTCGCGCACCAGCTCATCGGTGGCCTGAAGGATGGCGTCGGCCTCGTTCGCGGCGACCGTGGTCGCCCCTCTCAGTGCTCGCAGCCTCACGCGGTGGGATTGTTCCAGCCCGCCGTCGCGCGCAGGCGATCGACCTCGGCGGTGGTGAGCCGGCGCGACTCGCCCTCGGGCAGCCGATCCAGGGTCAGCGGGCCGAAGGCCACCCGTTCGAGTGCGATCACGCGGTGGCCCACCGCCTCGATCATGCGCCGCACCTGGCGCTTTCTGCCTTCGGAGATGACCACCTCGAGGAGGCCCGGCTCCACCAGCCGCACCTTCGCGGGGTAGGTCACGCCGTCCTGAAGCGCCACCCCACCGCGGAGGTGGTCCAGCGCGGAGTCCGCCACGCCGGGCGGCGCGACGGTGGCGCGGTAGGTCTTCTCCACGCGGTAGCGGGGGTGGGTCAGGCGCTCGGCCAGCTCGCCGTCGTTGGTGAGCAGGATCAGCCCCGTGCTGTCGGCGTCCAGGCGCCCGACGGGATAGAGCCTGCGCTGAGAGGCCACGTACTCGACCACCGTGCGCCGGCCGTGGGTGTCGGCGGCCGTGGAGAGGACCCCGGCGGGCTTGTGCAGGGCATGGACCTCGCGCGGCTCGGGGGCCAGGAGACGGCCATCCATCCGAACGCCGCTTGACTCGTCCACATCGCGAGCGGGGTCGCGGACCACCTCTTCACCGACTTGGACGCGGCCGTCCGCCACCAGCTGCTCGGAGGCTCGCCGCGAGGCTACTCCGGCGTGGGCCAGGTACTTGGCGAGGCGCATCGCCGAAGGCTGGCACACCTCCGGCCGTCGGCCGTCACTGCGCGGCCCGCCCGCGGATCACCACGATCTCTTCGTGGCGCTGCCCCGGCTCCAGCAGCCCCGCGCCCTCGAGTTGCGTCACCCGCGCGGTGAACAGCGGTCCCAGCGGGCTGGTCTCGCTCCCCACCAGCTCTGCCCGGAGGCCCGCCCGGCTCATGGCCTCCAGGGTCTCGTCCGCACCGCAGATCGAGCTCTGAACGACCATCAGCGATCCTCCCGGGCGCAGGTGGTCAGGGGCGCCGGCCACCACCCTGTCGATCAGCCTCCGGCCGCGCTCTCCCCCCTCCCACGCGCGGCTGGGTCCTCTGGTGGGAAGCTCGTCGTCGCCGGGGACGTACGGGGGGTTGCTCACGACCAGGTCGAACCTACGTCCGTTCACGGGGCCGAAGAGATCTCCGCGGTGTACGCGCACCTTCACACGGTTCAGGGCGGCATTGAGGCGGGCGGCGGCCACGGCCTTGCGTGAGACGTCCACCGCCTCCACGTCCCGCGCCCCCGCGCGTGCGGCGGTCAGGGCCACAGCCCCGCTGCCGGTACACAGATCGAGCACCCGCGCTCCGGATAGCTGCGGCTCGGAATCGACCAGCCGAGCGAGCATGCGGGTGTCGCCATCCGGCCTGTACACACCGGGCGGGACCAAGATCTGCACGACCGTGCACTTCCCGGTTGCCGCGACGGAGAAACGGGGGAGCGCGGCTGAGCCGCACCTGGCGGATCGGCGGGCGCCCGACCGGGCTTAGAAGCAGGCAAATCGGGCAACAGGCAATCGTGCCCGTCTTGCCCGCAGCTCGCGGACCCCTGAGCGAGGCCCTGCTGGAGGAGCTGCGCAGGCCGGCGCACGCTCTGGCCTTGACCGCCCCGCGGACCGACGATGTCCTGGGCGACGAGGATGTTCAGCTTTCGCTCTACCTCTGCTATGAGCTGCACTACCGCGGCCTGGACGGCGTGGACGAGCGCTGGGAGTGGGAGCCCTCGCTCCTCGGGTTGCGAGCCGAGCTGGAGGACGGCTTCGAACGGGCGGTTCGCGAGGCGGTCGGGTCGCCGTTCGCGGCCCCGTCGCCCGAGGAGTCCGATAGGGCGCTGCGGGCCATCGCCGACGCCGACGACGGCCCCTCCCTCTCCCGCCATCTGGCTCGGGAGGGCACCGAGGAGCAGATGCTCGAGTTCATGGTGCACCGGTCGGCCTATCAGCTGAAGGAGGCCGACCCCCACTCGTGGGGGCTTCCCCGCCTGACCGGCAAGCCCAAGGCGGCGATGGTCCAGATCCAGGCCGACGAGTACGGCGGCGGTAAGGCGAACCGCATCCACGCCGAGATGTACGCTCGATCGCTTCAGGCCGTCGGCCTCAGTCCCGACTACGGGGCCTACCTCGACCACATTCCCGCCTCGACGCTAGCGACGGTCAACCTGATGTCGCTGTTCGGCCTGCACCGTCGTCTGCGGGGCGCGCTGGTGGGCCACTTGGCTCTGTTCGAGATGTCCTCGGCGATCCCCAGCCGCCGCTACGGCGACGCCCTGCGCCGCCTGGGCCGGCCGCAGGCGGCCCTGTTCTTCGACGAGCACGTGGAGGCCGACGCCGTGCACGAGAACATCGCGGCCGTCGACCTGGCGGGCGGGTTGATTCGCCAGGAGCCCGCACTCGGTCCCGACGTCATGTTCGGCGCAGAAGCCCTCGGCGAGCTCGACCGGCGCTCGGCCGAGCACGTGATGGGCTGCTGGTCGGCCGGCGAGAGCTCGCTGCGCAGGCCGCTTCACATGCCTGCTGCCGCTTAGGCAGGTCCCGCCGCGGGCTGCTTGTCAGCCCTGGGGGTCCCCGCCTCTGGCCTCTCGCCCGCTCGGCGCCTTAAAGCCGGTCAGCTTATGGCTGCCGTCGCAGAAGGGCCTGATGCGCGATTTGCCGCAGCGGCACAAGGCGACCACCTCGCGACCGGTCGCGATCGAACCGCCCTCCTGGTCCTCGAGCCGGAAGCCACCGCGAATCAGCAGGGGCCCGTCACGGTAGGGCGTGATCACGGTCTCGTCCCGGTCGGCCATGAGCGGGACCTACCCGGCCAGTCGCCCCCTACCCGCTTCGGCGCCCGCGCCCGCCTCGTGCATCACGGGGGCGTCGTCGGCCCCTGGGCCCGCGCCCGCCTCGTGCGCCACGGCGGCGTCATCGGCTGGGCCCGCGGCGCCCGGCCCGGCCTCCCGATACCAGGCGATCGTTCGCTGCAGGCCCTGCTCCAGCGGCGTGGAGGCCGAGAAGCCGAACTCCTCGCGGGCGCGGCTGGTGTCGAGCATCCGCCGCGGCTGGCCGTCGGGCTTGGTCGGATCCCAGGCCAGACGGCCCTCGAAGCCGGTCAGGCGCGCGATCAGCTCGGTCAGCTCCCTGATCGTGATCTCGCTCGACGCGCCCACGTTCACCGGCGCGGGACCGTCGTAGCGCTGGGTGGCCGCCACGATCGCGTCGGCGCAGTCGTCCACGTAGAGGAACTCCCGTGACGCGCTCCCGGTGCCCCAGCACTCCACCTTCCCCGCGCCCGTCGCGAGCGCCTCCTCGCACTTGCGGATCAGGGCGGGGACCACGTGGCTCGACTCCAGGTCGAAGTTGTCGCCCGGCCCGTACAGGTTCACCGGCATCAGGTAGACGCCGTTGAGCCCGTACTGCTCGCGATAGCCCTGGAGCATGACCAGCAGCGCCTTCTTGGCGATGCCGTAGGGGGCGTTGGTCTCCTCGGGATAGCCCTCCCACAGGTCGGCCTCGGAGAAGGGCACGGGCGCGTGCTTGGGGTAGGAGCAGACGGTCCCGACCTGCACGAACTTCTCGAGGTCGCGCTTCCGTGCCTCCTCGATCAGGTGCAGGCCCATGGCCATGTTCGCGTAGAAGTAGCGGCCCGGGTTGTCGCGGTTGGCCCCGATCCCCCCGACCTCGGCGGCCAGGTGCACCACGGTGTCGGGCTCGAAGTCGCTGTAGGCCTGCGCCACGGCCTCGGGGTCGGTGAGCTCGTACTGCGCCCGCCGGGGCACCGACACCTCGACCGCCCCGGCCAGCTCCAGGCGCTCGCGGACCTGGGCCCCGAGGAACCCGGAGCCGCCGGTGAGCATCACGCGCTTGCCGTCTACGTGCTCGGCCATCCCCGCGTCCGAGACTACTGACGCAAACCGTGCACCAGCGCTCAGTCCACCGGCAACCCGGGGATCGCGCCGTTGCGAAACGCGTCCACGAAGCGCCGGTGATCCTCCCTGACCACTTGCGCGTAGGCCGCGCCGAAGTTCGCGATGTCGGAGGCGAAGCCATCCTGGTCCCCGCCGATGCACTCGGCTATGGCGGCCTCAACGTCGAAGCCGACCAGCTCGCGGTCGCTGCTCGCGTCGGGCACGCAGTGCACCTTGGCCGTGGCCTGTCCCAGGGCCTTCACCAGCGGCACGATCTCGTCGGACGAGGCCACCAGGTCCCAGTCCAGGTCGGCTTCGTAGGGCGACACCTCGGAGACCACGAAGCCCCTGCCGTCCAGCGAGCACCATCCGAGCCAGGGATCGGCGTGCGCCTGGAGCGCCCGCTGCGAGACCGCCGTGCGGTGGCCGTGATGGTGGAAGGCGTCCCTGATCGCCTGGTCGGTGACCACCCGGCTGGGCGCCGCCACGTTTCCCTGCTTCATGGACAGGATCACGTCGTTCTCCAGCGCCTCGGTGCGGCCTTCGATCAGCAGGCTGTAGGCGGGCAGGCCGGCGCTGCCGATGCCAAAGCCGCTGCGACCGACGATGTCCTTGACCGTGTAGGAGACGCTCTGCTGGCGCTTGTCCTCGGGCACCGTCTCCAGGTATGCCTGAAACGCCGCGTAGACCATGCCCTGCTCGTCGTGTCCCAGGCGACGGACGCCCGCGGCGTCGGAGAAGGACCTGTCCCCTCCCTCCACCACCGTCTGGGCCTCGAGCATCTTCACCCGAGCCGTCTGCCGGGCTGCGAGCAGGACGGTGCGAACCGTTCCGTCCGTGTTGCGCAGGGTGAGCCGGAACTCCTCGTCCCGGTCGCCCTCTGCGAAGGCGCGCACCTGGTCGGCGTAGCTGTTGGCGTAGGCCTCGTTGATGGCGCGCACCGTCTCGTCGGAGAGCGCCATGGTGAAGCCGAGCAGGCTGACGCTGGCCGCCATGCGACGCAGGTCCCAGGTGTAGTGGCCCAGGTAGGCCTCGTCGAAGTCGTTCACGTCGAAGACGAGTACGCCGTCCGAGCTCATGTAGGTCCCGTAGTTCTCGGCGTGCAGGTCGCCCTGGATCCACACCCGCCGTGTCCGGTCGTCCACGAACCGATCCTCGAGATCGGCCACGTCGGCGTAGAACAGGCACGCGCTGCCCCGGTAGAAGGCGAACGGGTCGGCCGCCATCTTGCGGAACTTGCGCCGAAGGCCGGCCGGGTCGTTGGCGATCAGCTCGGCGAACGCCTCGGCGAACACCTCGACGATCTGGCCTTCGCGGGCCTCGGGGTCCGCGCCCAGCTGGTCGATCGCATCCACCAGCGGGACACTAGATGAGTAGTGGGTACCGGGTTAGCTCCATCCGGGTGGTGTCGTAGGTTCGTGGTGTGGCTCGCCCGGACTTCCCGTTGACGATCTTGGAGTTCCAGCAGCGCTTCGGGACCGAGGAGGCGTGCCGGGAGTACCTGTTCGCGTCGCGCTGGCCTGAGGGGTTCGTCTGCCCATGCTGCGGCTCGCGGGATGGCGGCGGGGAGACCCGCCGGCATCTGTGGATCTGCACGGCGTGTGGGCGCCAGACCTCGATCACGGCGGGGACTGTGATGCACAAGACCAGGTTGTCGCTGCGGACGTGGTTTTGGGCCGCAATGGTCGCCCGCGAGCGCGAGTCGCTCAAGGGAGAGGTCGAGATCGACCAGTTCTTCCTGCGGCCGCCCGCGCGAGTTGGACCTATGGCGTCTCGGCTCGCTCCTACAGTGGGCTGGAGGGTCCGGAGCGCGATGTCCTCGACCAGGCCGAACGCGTCGCAATCGTAAAGCAGCTTGTACCAGGCCTGCCGTCCCTCTGCCGACGCGCGACGACTCCAGCCTGGTGAAGGATCCCGAGGTGTCGCGAGACGTTCTGCTGCGTCGCGCCGAGGTCGTCGGCGAGCCCTTGCGCGTTCGTCTCGCCGCACGGCTCGAGGTAGTCGATGAGGCGAAGCCGCAACGGCTGCCCAAGCACCCGCAGCTCGTCGGCGATCAGTTCGATCAACGGACCAGGGATCGGGCGGGGCAACGCACCACATCACCCCTCGCCGGATTTGGCCAGCACCTGGCTCGCGAACCCGGCACGTAACATGCTAGGGGCCAGATCGCGAGCCTCGCCGCCGCTTCACGAGTAGCCGACCATGCCTCCTACGCCCCCGACACGGGAGCAACTCGCGCGCCACGTGCCACCCACACTGCGCCCGACCGGCAGTCTGCTCAGCCATGTACACGGAAGTAGCGTTTTGTCGACATCTTCGGCCACCTTTTCGCGAAGCCAAGCTCGGGCAGTGAGCCTCCAGTCATCTGGCGCTGACTCGGAGAGTGCCGGTCATGCCGGGGTGCAGGCTGCACACATACTCGATGGTTCCGGCCCGGCGCGCCGTGAATGTGAACGTGCCGTCGCGGGTGATGGTCTGTGATCGAGGCTCAGCGCCGGTGGCTGCGATGACGTTATGTGGGGCGTCTTCGTCGTTGCGCCACTTGATGGACTGGCCGACCGCGACGGTCGCCTCACGGGGGCTGAACTGGAGGTCTTGCATGGTGATCTGCCTGGTGGCGTTGTCCTCGGTACCGCACGCGCTCACCGCCAGTGCCACGGTCGTGAGCAGAACGGCCGTGAGCCGGCGCGCGCCGTGCCGCCGGGTGGGGTCGGTCATCGCGGCGACGTCGGCTCGGGGCGATCGTCGAGTGCGACGCGAATCGCGCGCGCAAGCGCGTCGCCGAGGATCAGCTCGTGGTTGGCGAGGCGCACGGTGAGGGGGCCGCCGAAGGGCTGTCGATCGAGCACTTCGACGCGGTCACCGACGCTGACGCCCTGCTCGTGGAGGTAGCGCAGCATGTCGGGGTTGCTGTCTGAGACCCGCGCGACGTGCCCGCGGGCACCAGGGGTGAGCGTCGCGAGGCTCACGGTGGCGTCGGTGGCGAGTGTGAGCTCGCTGGTGGGGATCGGGTCGCCGTGCGGGTCATGAGTCGGGTGCCCGAGCTTGGCGGCGATCAGGGCTTCGAGTTCTTCGGAGAGCACGTGCTCGAGCCGGTCGGCCTCGGTGTGGACCCGGTCCCAGGGCACGTCGAGGTGCTCTGAGAGGTAGAGCTCGAGCAGGCGGTGGTGGCGCAGCACCTCCAGCGCGACGCGTTCGCCCGCGGCGGTCAAGCTGACGCCCTTGTAGGGCGTGTGCTCGGCGAGTCCCTGCTCCGTGAGCTTCCTAACCATCGCCGAGGCCGAGCCCGGGGCGACCTGAAGGCGGGCCGCCAACTGATTGGTCGCCACGGGCTGACCGTCGGCCTTGCCCTGCAGCGCGTAGATCGCCTTGGCGTAGTTTTCCTCGGCCTCGGTGGCGCCGGTGTGCGTACGTGATGCGGGGTGAATGCTCACGGCCGTCATCCGCTGACCAGCAGCCCGGTGAGGTAGAGCGCCGCCCCGCCGGCGAGGATGCCGCCGATGCTCGCCGGGTACAGCGCGCGACCGGCCTTGTCGCGCATGGAGGGGACGAGTTGCTGGATGACCTGGACGATGGCGCCGACGCCGACGCCGATCAGCAGAGCGGCGAGTTCGGCGTTGAAGGCGGCGGCGCCGATGACCGTGCCGAGAATGGCTGGAGCCCCTGCAATGACCCCCAGCAGCGCGAGCCGACCGAGGCTAGGCCGCTCGTTAGTCAGTGGCGCGACAATGGCCAGGCCCTCGGTCGTGTTCTGGATCGCGAAGCCGATGATCAGGAAGGCGCCCAGGGCGAGCGCACCAATCGCGTAGGCCGACCCGATCGCGAGACCCTCGCCGAGGTTGTGCAGCCCGATGCCGATCGACACCATCAGCGCCAGGCGATGGCCTGACGCGCCCTTGGCCTTCGCGGCGTCGCGGCGGGAGAGTAGATAGCGATCGATCGCGGTGAGGGCGAAGTAGGCGAGCGCCGCGCCGATCGCGACAAGCTCGATGCCGCCGAACGCGCCCGAGCCGCTCGCGGCGATGTCGCTGCCCTCGAGCGAGCCGTCGATGGCGAGGAATCCCAACAGGCCGATGGTCGCGGCCATCGCCATGCGAATCCAGCGCGCGTCAAGGCGCCGCAGCAGCGGGAGGAAGAGCATGCCGAGGACGACAGGCAGTATCCCGATGTAGACGCCGATCAGCGCCATAAGGCCGAAGAAGCCACCGCCGGCACTCGGGGTTTCGACTGCCGCCGCGATCTCGTGCTCGATCGTCGCGCCGGTGGCGGTCACCATCGTAATGATGTAGGGGGTTGCCTCCTGCCAAGGGTAGTCGAGCTCGAGCTGCTGGGTGGAGAGGCGCCCGACCTCCTCCTTGCCCGTCGTGTAGTCGACGTAGGCGTCGTTGACGAACACCTGCTCGACTTGGACGGGATCGGGGCCGGTGTTGCGCACGGTGAGGTCGATCTCTCCCGGTCGCAGCACGGTGCGCTCAACGGCGAGCTCCTCGGCCGGGGGACCAACGCGCTCGCCGAGCGTCGAGCCGCCGAACACCGCGAAGGCGCCGAGCGCCCCGGCGATGAGCACCAGCGGGACGATCGCGAGCGCCCACGCGGGCAGGCGCTCCAGGCGCCCGGATGGCGCGCCGGCGGAGGTGACGGGATGGTCGCCGGTGCTCATGCGCTGACCTCGAAGTGGCCCATCCAGCCGAGCTCGGCGAACTCGGTCTTGTGGGCGTGGAACATGAACGTTCCGGGGTGCGGGAAGCGCACCTCGCAGATGCCGCGCTCGCCTTGGACCTGGGCGATCGTGTCGGTGAACTGGACCGGCTGAAGGCTCGTCCCGGTCGGGAAGTAGTTGAAGAAGTTTCCATGCAGGTGAAAGGAGTTGATCGGGTCGTACTCCAGGACGTTGACGAGGTAGATCCGCACCAGTTCGCCGCGCTTGACCTGCACCGGCTCGTCGTTGTAGTGGAACGGGATGCCGTTGACCGCGTAGAGCTGATTGCCCTCGGCGTCAAAGTTGGTGTTGTAGCCGTGCTGGACCATGACCATCTCGTCGCCCTCGGGGCGGCCCTTGCGCGGGTCGACGATGAACGTCCCGTACATGCCGCGGGCGATGTGCTCGGCCAACGGCGCTGCATGGCAGTGATAGAGATGGAGCCCGAACGGCTCGGCATCGAACTCGTACACGGTGCTCTTCCCGGGCTTGACGAGGCCCGCCCCTTGCCCGGGCACGCCGTCCATCTCTGACGGGTGGATGCCATGAAAGTGCATCGTGTGCGGGTGGGCTGAGCCGTTGACGAACCGCAGCCTCAGTCGCTCGCCCTCCCGGCAGCGCAGCGTCGGCCCGGGGATCCGCCCGTTGAATGTCCACGCAGGGAACTTCACGCCCGGCGCGACCTCGATCTCCTTGTCGGCGGCGAACACCTCCCACTCGCGCAGCACCCGCCCGTTCGGCAGCCGCCGCGTCTTACCGTAATCGAAGTCGCGCAGGAGCTTGGTCGGGTTGAAACCGTTGGCGCGGTGATCGACTCGAGCGCCCTTGCGGAACGTCGGGCCACTCGCCCCGCCGCCGTGGCCCATCGAGACGCCGTCACCCATCTGCGCGTGATCCGGCGCCGCCGCTGGTGCTGACCCCACGCCTCGCCCGGCCAGCGCGGCGCCCCCGGCGACTCCTAGCAGCGCACCGCCTCGAAGAAAATCGCGTCGTCGCAAAGTTGACATGCAAGGGAGTCTAACATATTTTTCTAGTCGGGTGCAAAAGCAAATTATGGCGTGCCTAATCTGGCTGGGCTTCGGGTGCCGACTCTGCCCCGCTCAATCGCCGTGCACGCTGGGTTCCCGGTGGCTGTCCGGCTTCGAGTGTCGCGCGCGCCGCACTGGTGCGTCTCAGCGCGACCCGCTCCGCGGACCGCCGGGACGGTGATGCACGCGACCAGGATGCCGCTGCGGACGTGGTTTTGGGCGGCCTACCTGGTCGCTACCCATCACCCCGGGATCTCGGCCAAACAGCTCCAGCGCCAACTCGGGCTGTCGCGCTATGAGACGGCATGGCTGATCTTGCACAAGCTGCGCCGCGCGATGGTGGCCCCAGAGCGTGAGCGCTTAACGGCCGAAGTCGAGGTCGATGAGTCCTGGCTCGGTGGCTATCAAGAGGGGCTCAAAGGCAGCCGCCAGCGTACCGTGCGATCTCAAATCTCAAACCGGGATGCACGGCACCCACCGCGGGGGTCTCCGACGCGCACCTGCCCCTCATCTGGAGGCCAGGCTCGGGCTGCCACACTGGCCGCGTGGACCTGGCGCTGCTCGACTCGGTGCTGGCCGACCTGCACCAGCCCTCCTTCCGCGCCGGCCAGGTGTGGGAATGGGCCGCGCGCGGGGCGGGCTCCTACGCGGAGATGACCAACCTGCCGGCGGCCCTGCGCGAGCAGCTGGAGCAGCGCGTGCCGCTTTCGTCGCTGACGGTGCAGCGCGAGGCGCTGGCCGCCGACGGTACGGAGAAGGCGCTGTTTCACACCGCCGACGGACGGCCGCTGGAGGCGGTGCTGATGCGTTATCGGGACGGTAGGCGGTCTCTGTGCCT
>JAABUR0100008373.1_pt1 | contig 11963 bp, 16 predicted proteins | sample 5560091 | NCBI WGS metagenome assembly JAABUR01 (sample SAMN10711879, study PRJNA513375) | rock metagenome | isolation source: Antarctica rocks | place: Antarctica: Victoria Land, University Valley sud
CAAGCCTGAGGTCAAGGCCGTGATCGTACACGCCGAGCACGGCTTCACGGCTAACCTGACGCTCGACGACTTCCTGCGCGATGATAATCTCTTCGCGCACAGCCACGACGGGCAGCCGCTCACGCCCGAGCATGGCTACCCGCTACGCCTGGTCGTGCCGCACCTGTATTTCTGGAAGAGCGTCAAGTTCGTGCGCGGCCTCGAATTCGTGGTCGAGGACCAGCCCGGCTTCTGGGAGCGCAACGGCTACCACATGCGCGGCGACCCGTGGGACGAGGAGCGCTATTCGTCCTGGTGGTGAACAGGGCCTGCGACTAAAGTCGCATGGCAGGCGAGCGGCGACTAAAGTCGCGCGGGGCGCCACGCCAGAGACACTTCAGTGTCCGTGGTCTGCCATGCGACTTCAGTCGCAGGCCAGCAGCTAATCGCTGATCGCTAATTGCTGCTATACTCCCATCTGAGACCCTAAATACGGCTATAATAATAGAGGATGTAGAGGACACATGAAGCGAACATGGCAACCGAAGCGTATCCCGCGCAAACGCAAGCACGGCTTTATCGCGCGCATGGCCACCAAGGGCGGCCGGCATGTGCTCAAGGCGCGGCGGCTCAAGGGACGCCACAAGCTGACGGTCTAGCATTTTATGCTGCCCAGGGGCCAGCGCCTGACTCGCACGAGCGACTACGCGCGCGTGCGCCGCGCGGGCCGGTCTAAAGCCCATCCGCTGCTCATCCTGGCCGCGGCGCCTAACGGCGGCGACACGACGCGCGTGGGCCTGACCGTGGGTAAGAAAATTGGTTCAGCCGTGACGCGCAATCGGCTCAAGCGCGTCCTGCGCGCGGCCGCGCGTGAGCGCCTCGCGCGGCTGCGCCCAGGCTACGATGTCGTGCTTATCGGGCGACCGGAGGCGGCTGGAGCCGGGCAGCAGTTGGTCGGCGCGGCGCTCGATCAACTGCTGCGACGGGCGGACTTGCTGGCGCGTGCGCCACGGCGCGACGGTGATGGGCGAGGAATATGAAGAGCGTATTGCTCACGGTGATTCGGTTCTACCAGGCCACGGCCGCGCGCCTGTTGCCTTCGACCACATGCCGGTTCTATCCAAGCTGCTCGACCTATAGTTACGAGGCGATCGCGCGACATGGCGCCGCGCGGGGCTCGCTCTTGATGCTGCGGCGCCTGGCGCGGTGCCATCCTTTCCACCCCGGCGGCCTTGATCCGGTCCCGTAACAGGCGTCCAAACCGGTCCCGTAGCGGCGCGCTCGAATAGGAGTTTTTGGTGTCAGGCTTTTCACATATTCTCGATCCCATCAGCCATCCGCTTGGAGCGGTACTGATCGCGTTGACGGGCGTGCTGCACAACTATGGGCTGGCCATCATCGTCTTCACTATCCTGGTGCGCGGTGTACTCTCCCCGCTCAACATCAAGCAGCTCAAGTCGGCCCGGAAGATGGCGTCACTGGGTCCGCTGCAAAAAGAGCTGCAGCGGCGCTACAAGGGCGACCGCGCGGCCTTGCAGCAGGCCACGATGGAACTCTACAAGGAGCAGGGCGTCAACCCGGCGGCGGGCTGCCTGCCGCTGCTGGTGCAAATGCCGATCCTCTACTCGCTGATCTTCGTCTTCAGTAACATCAGGAACTTGAAGAACGCGCACGGCGCGTACATCGCCATCTACCACACCAACTTTCTATGGTTCTCTCTCGACAAGCCGGACAGTCTCTTCGGGCATTTTTTCTTCGGGGCGCACTCGTTCTGGGGGCCGCTGCCGGTGCTTGCCGCCGCCACGCAGTGGGTGCAGCAGCGCATGATGATGCAGCCGACCAGCGATCCGCAGCAGCGCTCCACGCAACAGATCATGCAGTTCATGCCGCTCATGATCATGCTGTTCGCGGTCAATTACCCCTCTGGCCTGGCGCTCTACTGGGTCACGTCGACCGTGTTCAGCATCGTGATGCAGTACTTCATCACCGGCTTCGGCCAACTCTTCAAGTCGCCATTCAAAGTGCCCGAAGCCGTGGCCGCACCTTCACCCGCGCTATCCGCCGGCGCGCGTAGCAAAGCCGGGCAGTCCGCTACCGGGTCGCGCGCGATCGCGACGCGCGCCAATGGAAATGGGGCCAGCGCCAATGGGACGAAGGCGAATGGAAACGGCCATGGGCGGCGCGTCACCCTGTTCAGCGCGCATCCGCCCTCGCGCGTGGTCGAGGACGCCGAGGATGAGGATCTCACTGGCGATGAGCGGCTGGCGGCCGGGGGAACCGGCGCGCGCCAGGGCAAGATGCAGCGCACCGTGGCGCGGCAAAAAGCGCGACCCCCCAAAGGAGTACGACGATAGATGAACGAACGCCACCGCCAAAGCGTGACGGTTAGCGCCCGGACAGTCGACGAGGCCATCACCGAAGCCGAGCGTGAACTGGGCGTCCCGCGCGATAGTCTCGACATAACGGTTATCACCGAAGGGTCCAAGGGCTTCCTGGGTATGCGCGCCGAGAATGCGCGCATCCTGGCCATGGTCGTCGGTGATAACATGGTCATGGCGCCCTCCGCTGACACGTCGACGGCCGTTGTGGCGCCCACGTCGCCGCCTGCCGACACGCCGGCGCCGCGCGGCGCATCCGCTGCGCCTCCCGTGTCCACGACCAGGGCCGAGGTGGAGGATGTCGGCAAGGCTGGCGCGACTAGCGAGACCGAGGGCGGGGCGTTCGAACTTGGTGACGAGTACGACGACGAGACGCCGCGCGATGGCGCTGACGAGCCGGGGCGTCGCACACAGCAGCACCAGGAAACGGCCGCGCTCGCCCAGGACATCCTTGAAAACCTCTTGCGCCACATGAACATACAGGCCCGTGTCAGCGTGCGCACGATGTCCGATCCGATCGTTCTCGACGTGGAGACCGACAATGGCGGACTAATCATCGGGCGGCGCGGCGAGACGCTCAGCGCGCTGCAGTACCTCGTCAACGTGTTGATCGGCAAGCGCACGCGGCGCTGGACCAAAGTGGTCATCGACGTGGAGCACTGGCGCGACCGTCGCGAAGAAACGTTGCGCGCGCTGGCATTGCGCCAAGCCGACCGGGTGCGCCAGCAGCATCGCCCGGTCGCGCTCGATCCTATGCCCGCCGGCGAGCGCCGCATCATCCACGTCACGCTGCAAGATCAGCGTGACATCGAGACACATAGCGAGGGTGAGGAACCGAACCGGCGCTTGGTCATTACGCCTAAGCGCTAGCGCCTCCCGTGAACAATACATCACCCGGAGCTTCCCCTACCTACGTCGTGGTCGGCCATGTCGCGCGCGACATCGTCCCCGCGAACGCGGTAGGCGCGTCCCCGTTTCGTGACGCCGCGACGCCGATCACGATGCCCGGTGGGACCGCGCTCTATGCCGCGCTGACGGCGCGCCGCCTGGGCGTCGACACAGGGGTCATCACCAGCGCTCCGGCAGGCTTCGACGATGCTCTGCTGGAGGGCGCGCGCGTCCACGTCGTGGTGGCGGAAGAGGATACGATCTTCGAGAACCGCTACGAGCCGGGTGGCCGCGTGCAGTTCCTGCACGGGCGCGCACGGCCGCTCGGCCCCGGCGATATCCCGACGGCGTGGCGCGCGGCGCGTATCCTGCACCTGGGCCCCATCGCCGACGAGGTTGATCCGGCCATCGCGGCGCTCTTCCCGCGTGCCCTGCGCGCCGCGACGCCACAAGGCTGGGCGCGTCGCTGGGATGAGGGGAGCCGCGTCCACACCCTCCCGCACGCGCGGGTCGCGGCGCGCCTCGTCGACCTTGACGTTGTGATCCTGAGTGAAGAGGATGTCTCGGCCGGCTTCTCGCCCGGCCACGAGACACCCGACGCCGTCGTCGATCTGTACCGCGCGCGGATACCCATCGTCGTGCTGACGCGCGGGGCGCGTGGGGCCACCATCTACGCCGGCAAGGGCACGCTGCACGTCCCGGCCTGTCCCGCGCGCGAAGTGGATCCCACCGGCGCCGGCGATGTGTTCGCCGCTGCTTTCCTGATCCGCTATGCGGCGGAGAAAGACCTGCTAGGCGCCGCGCGCTTCGCCGCCGCCACGGCCGCGCTCGCCGTCGAAGGCGCCGGCCCAAGCGCCATACCTACGGCGGCTGAGGTGGAAGAACGATTGGAGACCTGCGTCTAGCGGGCCACGAGTCGTGTAATAGGTCTGGACAATACGAGTGGAGCGTACCATTGACTAGCACAACGCGGGGCATGACAATGGAGGCAAGCCTGCAACGACTCGAACTGGCGCGCGAGTTGGCATGGTTCTGTCCACCAGAACTCGGGCGGATTGTCGCGCTGACTGGGTCGGCCTCGCGCGGGGTTGCTGACGAGGATTCGGACGCCGAACTCAACTTCTGGGTCGACGAAGAGCCCGATGGGGCCACCCTGCTCGACTGGCTGCGCCGTGCCGGCGCGACCGCCGTTATCCTCGACGATGAGCCGCTGGTGGATGGCTCGTTGTGGGCGACATCCCTCTACAAGGGTGTGTGGTTCGAGACCGGCTGGCAGCGCATTGACGCCATGGACGCTATCGTGCGCCGGTTGAGTTCGGGGGAGGTGATCGACCACGGGCAGTTGATCCACGCGCCGATGATCCTGCATGCCGCCGGCCTGCGTGACAGCGGCGAGCTGGAGGACTGGCGGGATGCCCTGCGCGACTACCCAGAGACGCTCCAAGCGCGCTTGATTGCTAGTGCGACCGTATGGGCGCTCCCCAACGTCATCGCGGCGCGCTGGGCGTTGGCGCGCCGGGGTGAGCGGGTAGCGCTGGCGGAGCGATTGGTGTGGGATGCGCATAACGTGCTGCGCGTGCTCTGCGCGCTCAATCACCAGTGGGAACCGGACTGGAAGTGGCTGACGCTAACGGTCGCGGCTCTAGAGATGAAGCCGGATCGGTTGGCCGAGCGCATCGACGAGATTTTTACGCCGCCGCAGGCCGAACACAGCGTCGTGCGCTGCCTGGAGCTTATACGCGATACACTGGCCCTCGTGCCCCCGCGTTATGACATGGGGCGAGCGCGACGGACAGTGGAAGAGAGTTTGCAAGCGCACACGCGCTGACGCTCCACCGGAAGCATGACATCACGGCTTTGCCCTATAATGGAGAGCAGTAGGCGTGGTAAACGCAGGTTGGTCGAAGACAGCCGGATAGAGGCGCAAATGGACGGCAAAAAGCTGATAGATACCCTCACCGTGAGAAATTTGCTGTCGTACGGCAATGAGTCTCCGGACGTTAAACTTGAACCGCTCAACGTCCTCATTGGTCCGAACGCTTCAGGCAAATCAAACATTATAGAAGTCCTTAGTTTACTACGAGCAACGCCTAATGACCTGACCGCGCCAATTCGTGACGGAGGTGGTATCAAGGAGTGGCTCTGGAAGGGCGCTAAGGATACGCCAACCGCTGAGATAGGGGCAACCGTTCGATATTCGGAAGGAGCGATACCACTTCGTTACCGAATCAGCTTCACGATGGCTGATCAACGATTGGAACTCGTGGACGAGGCTATTGAGGACGTGGGATCCAATGGCTCTCGCTCCGATGCCTATTTCCGCTATCAGCAAGGTAATCCAATCCTTAATTATCGACCTTTAGTAGAGATTGATGGGGGCAAACAACGGCGAATCCCGCGCCGGCTTTGGCGGGGAAATCTAAAATCGGATCAGTCGGTGTTGTCCCAACGCAAGGATCCCGATCAATATCCTGAGCTAACGTACCTGGGTGTCCAGTTCGCCAACATTCGCATTTTTCGTGAATGGAACGTAGGGCGTTATACAGCGCCTCGTCTACCACAACAACCGGACTCACCGAAAGACTTTTTGCTGGAGGATGCAAGTAACCTTGGGCTCGTGCTCAGGGACCTCAACCAGCGAGGTGATACAAGAAAGCTAATTCTCAGGAGGCTCCAGCAGTTCTACGACAATGTAGAGTACATCAGCACCACTATCAGGGGGGGAATGGTTCAGCTTTTCCTTCACGAGAAGGGCTTGCATCAACCTACCCCAGCTACCCGCCTATCCGATGGAACGCTACGTTACCTGTGCTTGCTCTCAATTCTCTGCCACCCTGATCCGCCACCAGTGGTATGTATCGAGGAGCCGGAGCTAGGGCTACATCCTGATATAATCTTAACGCTTGCCGAGTTGCTCGTGGAGGCTGCTCAGCGCACTCAGCTCGTCGTCACGACGCATTCCGACACACTGGTCTCGGCACTAACCGCTATACCTGAGACGGTGCTGGTGTGTGAGCGCGATGATCGCGGCAGTTGCCTGCGACGGCTTGAGCCCGAGTGCCTTCGGAGGTGGCTGGAGAAGTATTCACTTGGAGATTTATGGCGGATGGGCGAGCTCGGCGGCACGCGATGGTGAGTGAGGTTCGCATCTATGTCGAGGGCGGCGGGGACGGGGCATATGGAAAGGCGCAGATTCGCGGAGGGTTTGGCCAATTTTTGCGCGACCCCGCCGCCCAGGCTCGTAATAAACGTATCAGATGGAGCGTCATTGCTTGCGGCTCACGCAACGATACATTTGACGATTTCAAGGAGGCGCTGCGAACGCATCCTGATGCCTTCAACGTGCTGCTGGTTGATTCTGAGGGGTCAGTCGCAGTTGGCCTACCGCCGTGGCAGCATCTACTGCGACGACCGGGGATCGGTGGCCGAGACCGGACGGCTGTTCCGATGAGCAATGCCATCTGATGGTGCAAACCATGGAGTCCTGGTTTGTCGCGGACATCGATGCGCTCGACCGATTCTACGGGCACGGCTTCCATCGGAATAGGCTGCCAGGTAATCCGGGGGTGGAGGAGATCGATCGGCATACGCTAGCATCGAATCTTCGTGACGCTACCCGTGGAACGAGCAAGGGTGAATACCATAAGATTCAGCACGCTCGGAGCTTGTTGGAAATGGTGGATGTAAACAAGGTGCGCCGCGCAGCCCCGCATTGTAGGCGTCTATTCGAGGTGTTGAACCGAAAAATAGACGAATAGCGCTAGTTCGTTGTCAATGATTTCTACCACCGATACCATCGTCGCCATCGCCACGCCGCCCGGTGAGGGCGGCGTCGGCATCGTGCGGCTCTCGGGACCCGAGGCGTTGCCCATCGGGCGCGCTATCGTCCGTCCCGCCGATGGCACGGACGCATGGCCCTCGCACCAGCTCGTGTACGGGCATGCCGTCGACCTGGCGACGGGGCGGCGCGTCGACGAGGTGCTGGCTGTCTACATGGCGGCGCCGCGCACCTACACGGCTGAGGATGTCTTCGAGGTGCACTGCCACGGCGGACCCGTGCCGCTGCAAGGTGTGGTCGAGTTGGCGTTGCGCCATGGCGCCCGCCCTGCCGCGCGCGGAGAGTTCACCCTGCGCGCTTTCCTCAACGGCCGGCTTGATCTGGCGCAGGCTGAGGCCGTGCTCGACGTGGTGCGCGCGCGCACGCCCACGGCGCTACAGGTGGCGGTCGAGCAGCTGGGCGGCGGGCTCTCGCGCCGCCTGCGTCCGGTGACGGACGACCTGATGGGTGTGCTGGCCTTCCTGGAGGCGTCGATCGACTTCGTGGAGGAGGGCATCCCCGAAGCGGCCGTCGCCGCGCTGCTGGCGCGCCTTGACGTGGCGAAGACGGGGCTGGACGCGCTGTTGTCTACGGCGCGCGGCGGCGTCATCCTACGCGAGGGGCTGCGCGCGGTGCTGGCCGGCGCGCCGAACGTCGGCAAGTCCAGTCTGCTCAACCGGCTGCTGCGCGCCGAGCGCGCCATCGTCACGCCCGTGGCCGGCACCACGCGCGACACCGTGGAGGAGCCGGCCAACATCCGCGACCTGCCGGTCTACCTCGTCGACACGGCCGGCCTGACCGAAACGGACGACCCGGTGGAGCGCATCGGCGTGGAACGTAGCCGCGCCGCGATCGCCTCGGCCGATCTGTTGCTGCTGGTGGCCGACGCGTCGCGTCCCCTAGAGGAGCGCGACCGCGCGGCCTTCGCGGCGCCGCGCGCCCTGGCCCCCGACACGCCGGCTATCCTCGTGCTGAACAAGGCCGACCTCCCGCGCGCGCTCGACGCGGCCATGGTGACCGCACTGCCCCTGTTCGACGATGCGCCGCCCGCGGCCGTTGTGGCCTGCTCGGCGGCGACGGGGCAGGGCCTGGACGCGCTCGAAGACGCCATGGCGGCGACGGCGCTCGGCGGCGCGACGCTCAGTCCGGATACGGCCATGGTTGACAACGCGCGCCACCGCCGGGCGCTGGAGGAGGCCGTCGAGGGGCTCGTGGTGGCACGCGATGGCCTGGCGTTGGCGGCGCCGCTCGACCTCGTGTGCAGCGACCTGCGTGCCGCCGTCGGCGCCCTGGGCAGCATCACGGGCCAGGACGTCACCGAAGACCTGCTCACGCGCATCTTCGGCGACTTTTGCATCGGAAAGTAGGGATAAGGGAAACGGGTTGAGCTAGTAGTGCTGTTATCGTGACAGGCGTCGACAGCGTGCTATGCTGTAGTCGGGGGGATTTGCTCATGGCACAGCGGGTCGAAGACATCGAAGTCGGCACGATCGAGAGTATGCTCGACGCGATGCGGGTGGATTTAGGCCTATCGCGGGTGGATATTGTGGCGGCTTTGCACATGACGGACACGGAGCTTGCATCCTGGCGTGCGACAGGGGCACGGCCTGACGAGGCGACGCTGCAGCGATTGCAGACCCTCGTGGGGCTCCGCGATGGTTTGCAGGAGTTGTTTGCCGAAACCGAAGGCGTCCACGAGTGGATGCACGCCGAACTCCGCGACTTGCGGTGGCGAACACCGCAGCAGGCTTTTCGGGATGGCGATCTGGATGAGGTGTATGCCGCTTTTGTCGGGTTAGCCTCCGGTATCTTTATTTAATGGACAACGGGCGAGATTGATGACCGCAGTTCCATGGGACGCAGCCGGCGCGCTTGCACCGTTACCTGTCGTTCCATAGAACGGCGATGTGTGGCAGGCGCATCTTGCGCGCTTCGCTCCCGACGATGCCACCGGCTCGACCATCGCGTCGAGGCGATTCCATCGGGCGCAAGCGCAATATCCGACGACCGTCCACTGGCGTGCCCTGTATCTCTCGCTTGGCCCCGATATTCCTATCGGGAGATCCTGCGTCGTTTCGGGCCGCACCGTCCCCTCGCGGGGCTACACTCGTACCGCCGCACACGGCTCCACGCCGACCTCAGCGCGGTGCTCGACTGCCGCGACCTCGCCGCATTGGGCCTGACGGAGGATGCGCTCCTCGATGACCTGAACTACGACATAGGGCACGCGCTCGGGCTGGCGGCCCTCCGACGTGGCGCCGAAGGCATTCTCGTCCCGTCCGCCACAAGGGCGGGCGACAACCTCATCGTTTTACCGGACAATCTTCGGCCGACAGCGCGCATCGAGCCGACAACCGATATTCTCGAGTTGACGCACTTCGTTATCCCCTAGCGCTGCACGATAGCATGGAGGGCGACATGACAACGGGACGACAGCGTGTCTCTTCGGGCTCGCCGTACGAATCTACCATCGGCTTCAGCCGGGCGGTGCGCGTGGGGGACCGCGTGCTGGTGGCGGGGACGGCCCCGATCTGGCCCGATGGCTCCTGCGATCCCGACCCCGAGGCGCAGGCGCGGCGCGCCCTCGCCATCATCGTGGACGCATGGCGCGAGGCAGGGGCGCGGCCCGAGCACGTCGTACGCACGCGCATGTATGTGACGGATGCCGGCGACGCCGCGGCGGTCGGGTGCGCCCACGGCGCCGCCTTCGGCGCGGTACGGCCGGCCAGCACTATGGTCGTCGTGGCCGGGCTGCTCGACCCGCGCTGGAAGGTTGAGATAGAGGCGGAGGCCATCGTCGTGCCGGACTAGGGGCAGTACATCTAAACGAGCGCTATACAAAACTAGTACTAAGGGGACGGCCCCGGTAGGCGGACATTCCAGGGTATAATTAGGTAACTCGACCCCGACGCACGGCTGTTTTCTTCCCCGACAATGTGGGTAAGTAGCTTGCTTTAGCCGGAAGTCGGCGGCTATGTAACGGAGTGGCTAGCTAGCGTTCACATGAGGAGGGCGATGATGAGTCAGGCAGCGCCGCCGCGTCCAACCGAGGAGATCGCCGATTTCTTTGCCCGCGCTCCCTCCGTAGAGGAGATCGCGGCGTTCCGGTTATCCGATGAGACGATCACACGCGTGCGCGCATTGCTCGACAAGAACGCCGCCGGAACTCTCTCAGGCGAGGAAAGCGAGGAACTAGACCAACTGGTGCTCTTGGACCGTATTGTGATGCTGATCCGTTCGCGGCTGCCACATCCAGCGTTTTCCTGCTGCGCCTCAACGATCCCGAGCGCATGACGATCCGCGCCAATCTGCTCAGTCGCGGACGCTACGCGCCACCGTAGCTATAGTACAAGGCGTATGCTACCCGACATCAATCCCCCACATCGACACCGACCGATAGCGGCGAGGCCGGCCACTTCGCGCCTAGCGCCCCTAGCGATGAAACCGTCGCCAAAAGGGATAGGGGCGAGAGCCGCTGGCGGCGGCTGGCGCGGCTGATGGCGATGGATATGGGCCCGCTGCGCCGCCACCGCGACTTCCGCTTGCTCTACGTCAGCCGCGCGGTATCCTTTTTCGGCAGCATGATCACCTACGTGGCGATACCGTATCAGGCGTATCGGCTGACCCACTCGTCGCTGGCGGTGGGGCTGCTTGGGCTGACCGAACTCGTCCCGATCCTCCTTTTCGCCTTCGTGGGCGGGGCGCTCGCCGACGCATGGGATCGACGCCGTATGGTCCAGCTGACCGAGCTGGCCTTAGCCGTGATGTCGGGGCTGCTGGCGCTCAACGCGCTGCTGCCGCGCCCACACCTGTGGGCGCTCTACGCCGTCGCCGCGGCGATGGCCGGGCTCGACGCTTTGCAGCGGCCCTCGCTCGACGCCCTGTTGCCCCGCTTGGTGGAGCGCGACGAGTTGACCGCGGCGGCCGCGCTCTCGTCGCTGGTGAGCACGGCGGGCATGGTGGCCGGCCCGGCGCTTGGCGGCGTGCTCGTCGCCACGATCGGGCTCACTGGCGCCTACGCCGTCGACGTCGCCACGTTCGTGGTGTCGCTCGCCGCGCTGCGGTTGATGCGCGCGGTCCCACCGCCTCCGGACGCCGCGCGGCCGAGTCTGCGCCGCGTCATGGAAGGGCTGCGCTACGCGCGGGGGGCGTCCCGAGTTAATGGGCACGTACCTGGTAGACATCGTGGCGATATTCTTTGGCATGCCCACGGCGCTGTTCCCGGCGCTGGCCCCGCACTACGGCGGCGCGGGCGCGCTGGGCCTGCTCTACGCCGCGCCGTCGGTCGGAGCGCTGCTGGCCACGGCCACGAGCGGCTGGACGAGGCGCGTCCACCGGCACGGGCGCGCCGTCATCATCGCCGCGCTTGCCTGGGGTGTGGCGATCACCCTCTTCGGGCTGGCGCCGGCGCTCCCGCTGGCGCTGCTGGCCCTGGCCGCGGCCGGCGGCGCGGACATGATGAGCGGGCTGTTCCGTAGCCGCATCTGGAACGGGACGATCCCCGACGCGCTACGCGGGCGCCTGGCCGGCATCGAACTGTTGAGCTACGCGAGTGGGCCGGCGCTCGGCAACGTCGAGTCGGGCGTCGTCGCCACGCTGGCAGGGGTACGCCAATCGGTCGTCTCGGGCGGCGTGCTCTGCGTCGTCGGCGTCGCGCTATTGGCCGTGGCGCTGCCACGCTTCCGCCGCTACGACGACCGCCTGCACGACGTGCCATGAGATGCGAGAGACGCCCTTATTTTTTGACGCCCCGCCGTGCTACGCTCCCCTCGTAGGCGTTGTGTTGGCGAAAAAGGAGGGACAACCATGACGGCGGCGCTACGAGATATGTCCGACGCGGACGTGGTGACGGCGATCGAAGCGAACACGCAGGCGGCGTTCGCCCGGTGGGCTATGGGGTT
>JAABUR0100008375.1_pt1 | contig 11959 bp, 14 predicted proteins | sample 5560091 | NCBI WGS metagenome assembly JAABUR01 (sample SAMN10711879, study PRJNA513375) | rock metagenome | isolation source: Antarctica rocks | place: Antarctica: Victoria Land, University Valley sud
TGGGATTCGCGGTCACGACAAACACCACATACCCGAGCACCGCGGCGCCAAGCAACACCAAGGCGACTCTTGTCCGGACGCTCGGTCGCCACCCTGTCACCCGGTGACTCGCGCGGCATCATCTCTCGGCGGCATGTGCCGTAGTCTGCCGCAATAGCAGTGGTCGCGGCCATAGTTCGAGTGGTCGGACTGGCACCCATTGAGGGGGTGGTCAATGTCGTGGGGTTCCTATCGCGCATGTTCGTGCCCCACGGCGTGCGCCGGGCCATGCACCCGGCCCGGACCGTCAAGAGCGCGCTGACGCCGAAGTCGGTGAAGCGAACCCGGCGAGCGCTGCACCCGGTCAGCAACGCCACCTACTCTCTCAAGCGGTCATTGACGACCAAAGGCCGCCGTCGCACGCCGCCACCGGTGTACCGCCACGGAGTGTGCCCTGTGAAGCATCGGAGCGCAGATGCAGCCGCTCGGTGTAAGAGGTGATTTGCTCCCGCTGAAGGTCTTCGGACACACCCGGCGCGTTCCGTTTCGACACCCATCCGTGCACCAAGGCGCCCCGCCACCCTCCTGACGAGGTGTGGCGGGGCGCAAAGCGGAACGGCGTAGGGAGCCAGTCAGGCAGCAGGCACTGCGCGATCGCTCGAGGAGCGCAACGTGCTGCCTGTCCGGACGGCCTCACTGGACTGGGTGAGCGACAAGAAACCAGACACACTAGGCCGGATCACCCGTAGCCGCTCGATGACATCACTGTGTACGTGGAAACGCTCCACGAGTTGTTGAAACGGAATCTCAGCACCCATCTCGAGCACCTCGATACCCACCACCATGTTCAGCTCATCGAGATCGACCACAACAGCGTCTGTTGCGGACACGGACCGTGACACCGGGAGGGTAGACAGGCGGATATAGGCACAATCAGCTGTCATATCGATGGACAACATGATCGTTGGGGAGTCAGGCATCGTTCACATCCTTCCATGCTGTCGATTTCACTCTACGCACATCACTATCGGCAGGGTATGGCAACACCCAAACCTTCAACAGTCTTCCCGGTCGAGGCTCGCCGATGAACCGCACGCTGTCCTTGGGAGTGTCCTCGACTGATTGGGGATTGTCCAACACAAAACGGACATCTATTTCCGAGATGCCACGCTCTCGCATCCGATCACGTGCATGGGAGGCGTAGGTGATCCTCACGACCCGCCGGTTGAGCGTGCTCCACCGTGAAGTACAGGTGCCGCACCGGCACGTCATCGAGTTCCACGACGACCTCGTATGAGCCGAGTCCGACGATGGGCATCACCGTGTTGATCGCAAAGAGGATGCCTACCTTGTTGCCCGCATACACTCTGGCGTTCTCTTCCGGTTGGAGCTGCGTCTCCAACGAAAGGCTCATCTTCTTGGCCTCGTCACGCATGACGATCCGCAGCGTCACACCCGGTGAATCTGTGGTCGTTCGAATACGGCCGGCGACGCCGAGAAGGTGCTGTGCGGGTACGGCTCCTACACCTACATGGGTGTAGCTACCGCCCACGGAGGTAAGCGAGCCACCGGGGTCCACCCGGGCGTACTCGGCCAGGTATGCGTAATCGAGCTCAGCCATCGCTGAAGCATACCTAGACACACCGGGTAGTACGGAGCCGTACCGACGGCCATCGGCTCCGCCGGCGGCACCCAGTAACGCCTCTCTCAGCCCCCTTCCCGCTCACGGTGCCGCGCACGCAGCCGGGGCCCAGCGTCATTGCCCCGCTGCCCGCGCCCAACGGGATGCGGACGACGAGGGGGTGCGCGGACTCCTCCCGTCAGAATGCGTTCGTGACTGAAACTCAGCGTCCTCAACGTCTCGGCTTCTGCCCTTGCGGAACCTGTCTCAGGTTGTTCGATGGCGGACCCGTCCTCCTCACCCTCACTAACCGCGGCTTCTTCGCAGACATGGCGCGCAGGGAGGGGCGAGTGCCACCCGAGCTTTGGATGGGTCCGTGCACCTACGCACAGGACCGCCCTGAGTGGGTCAGCGATCAATCGGAGAGCGACTTGTCCAAGCCCATCAACCCCGATGCCTCGGGCGACCAGTAAGCGCGGGACTCGCGGGCTGCACAAACGCGAGGTTCAGCGTCCGGCAGGGAGACCCCCGCCATCCTGGCCTGCTCACTTCCACTCCACCGCGCGTCGACCGTCATCGGTGTGCGGCGGCTGGGACCACACGGCGCCGCAGTTTGGGCAGGTCACCGTGCGGTGCCCTGAGTGGCCGGCGGTGCAGGCACGGGGCGACCAGCCGACGATCGGCGCGTTCGGGGGCACGAGCCGGTGCCCGTTGGCGCAGATGTTGGGCACCCGTTACGAACGCATGTCCGAATACTAAGCGCATGGGCGATGCCACCTACGGACAGTCATTCTGTAGGGCTGTCACCTGACGGCTCTGGATGTTGCCATCGTGAGCCCACGCCGAGCTACCGAAGAACGCGGCCAGGCTCGTTGCATCATCAAGAAGATGCCCACCCTTGGCGGAGTCAGCCGTTCCAGCCATGATCGCATCGTGTTGCAGGGTGTCGATCTCGGCGCCCAGCGTCGGGCTGTGTGGCGTGTTGGTGATCATGTCGTTGTAGAAGCTCTGGAAGGCCACGCACGCAGCAGCTGCGGCCTGCGTGGGCGACAATGCAGTGGACTTGCCGGGCACCGACGCGCCGTTGGTCCGAGCCACAGGCTGCGGCACAGACGAGGGATGAGAGCAACCCGTAAGCAGAAGTCCGGCAGCGACCAGCGCGGGAGCGAAACGAACTGTCATGGGGGTCGATGGTGCCATGACTACAGGCGGTGCCGTGCGTGAAACGGAGACGAGCCCGTTGACGACTAAGAGCACGCTGGGCCAATCTATCCAGCATGGACGCCGACGCCGACCCGCTGCTCACCGTTGAGGAAGTTTCCGAGAAGCTCCGCGTTCCGGAAGGGACCCTCTACTACTGGCGGTCCGAGGGGACCGGACCTGAGTCGTTCAAGGTGGGCCGCAGGGTCGTCTACTACACATCCGCCGTCGATCGGTACGTGGCGCAGCAGGCTACGGAGACCAGCTCGGAACTGAGATCACCGTGAGCGACCAGATCAAGGCTGCCTACAACCTACCTGAAGCCGCAGCGGTGTCGCCGTTCTCTGTGACCACGCTTCGCAAGGCGATCCACGCCGGAGATCTCAAGGCCAAGAAGTACGGACGGGCCTACGTGATCCGCGATGAGGATCTGCGCGATTTCATCGCCAACCTTCCGGACGCGGTGTGATGAGCTGCAGTGCTGCTCGTCCGCGGGCAGCCGCCTAGTTAGGCAGGGTAGGGAGCCCTCCCCCCGGCCTGTAGCGCCTGACCGGTAGGTACTGCTGATTCTGGTTTCTACGGTTCCCAGGGGGTTACCTCAGGTCTCGCAATTCTCCCATTTCGGCTCATTAAACCGGCTTGATTCAGACGTTTCGGCGGGTCTGCTGAACAGCCATGGGATGGAGAAACGGGGCACACCTTGAACTCCACCAAGCAGCTCGGGCTGTCGAAGGAGATCCAGCAGGACGCGCAGGAGATGCTGCGGCGCGCCGAGTACGCGCTCGGCAAGGCCATCCGCGCAGGGCAGAAGCAGGGCGAGATACGCCGCCACGGACAGGGCTCGCGGGATCAACTTGATCCTGGCAAGGAGAAGTTGGCGTCTCCTTACGAGTTCGCAACGAAAACCGAGCTAGCTGGCCAAGATGGTGGCGACGGCATCTATGCCCTAGTCGATGACGTGCCCGAGGATCAGTTCGAGGAAGCGTTGTCCGAGGCACGCGACGAGGGCAGTCTGTCTCGCGGGAACGTGGTCCGCAAGGTCCAGGGCGTGAAGTCGGACAAGCTTGCTCCTTGTCCGCCGCGGGCTAAACGCGGAGCGCGTGAGGCTCGGGACCCTGCCGAACGTGCGCCAAGCGTTGATCCCTGTTACAACTCACCTTGCGGGCCGCTGGACTCGCCGCAGCGTGAGGGGTATGCATTGGACACCGCGGAGTGGGAACCGGCGCGTCTGATTCCCGTTTCAGGGATCAAGGGTGCTGACGAACAGGAACGACGAGGCGTGTCGGCGTTGCTCGCGGTCATGGAGTCTGTCCGCGAGTTTGGTCGAGCGTTGACCATTCCATTCGGGGCACCGAGCGGTGCGATCAGCACGTTCATCGAGGTTCCGTTCGAAGTCGCCGGTCGTCACGTCCGGCCCGATGGACTCATCCAGGTCAAGCGCGCTGGACAGGCGTGGACTTCGCTCGTGGAGGTTAAGACTGGTCGGAATGAGCTGACAGCTCAGCAACTCGAGGACTACCTCGATGTCGCACGTGAGAACAACTTCAACGCCGTCGTCACGATCTCCAATCAAATCGTGACGCTGCCCGGCGAACATCCGACGCCAGTGGACAAGAAGAAGCTCAAACGCGTTGCCCTGCACCACCTGTCGTGGAGCCAAATTCACACGGAAGCCGTCGTTGAGCGCGTCAACCGATCGGTAGCCGACCCGGACCAAGCGTGGATCCTGGCCGAACTGATCCGATACCTCGAGCATCCCCAGTCCGGTGCTGTCGACTTCGACGACATGGGCCAGTCCTGGGTGAGCGTGCGCAATGCCGTCACTCAGCGCAGCCTGCGTGTGAGCGACGCGACGGCAGCCGATGTGGTGGCGCGCTATGCGCAGCTGATGGCCTTCTCCGGCATGCGACTGTCGCGCAAGCTGGGTGTGTCCGTGCAGCCGGCGACGTCGCGAGCTGAAGCCCGTGATGCGGCCCTGTACGTGCAGAACGGCGTTGTCCGGCTCGTTGAGACCGGAATCCTTCGGGGCGCGCTGCGGGTGCCCAACGCCGTCGCCCCCATCGAGGTCGCCGCAGACGTCCGCTCCGGCCTGATCACCTGTTCGGTGCCTGTCAACGCGCCGGCTCAAGGTAAAAGCAAGACACGCATCAATTGGTTGGTCCGGCAGTTGGCGAATGCACCGGACAAGGCGTCGATCGAGGCGTGGCCGTTATGGGCGCGCATCCCTGGGCCGTCCCGTCCACTGTCCGAAGTCCGTGAGCGGCCCGAATGCCTGATTGAGGATCCGGTGAAGGAGCTGAAGTCCTTCACCATCCGCCTGTCCGCGGTCGCAGGAACGAAACGTGGCCAGGGCAGGGGTAGCTTCGTCGGATCCGTGCTCACCCTGGTCGACGATTTCTACGAGACCGTGGTGCAGCCCATCAAGCCATGGACCCCGCCGGCGCCCTCGGTCCGGCCCAAGCCTGCGGCCGAATCAGGCACCGACGACGACGGCATCACCGGGGAATTGCCCCTCAAGTCGACGCAGCACGCCGCACCGGCCGCAGGTCCCGAAGCTCCGAAGGAAGACTCACCAGACGATCTGATCGAACTGACTTACACGACAGAGTCGGTCCCGGATCAACCCGCTCCAGACGACGTCGTGAACACTTGATCCGGAACGGGCAACGGTGGACCGGCCAGGGAGCGTCCCTCTCCAAGCACGAAACGGCCCGCCCCCATCATCGGGAGCGGGCCGCTTGTCGCGCCGCGTGGGTTACCGGGTGAACCTCTGAGCTTCGGCCTGGGAGTAGCGGCGCTTCTGGTCGAGGGTCAGTTGCAGCACGCCGATGAGCGTCTCCACCTCGTCGTCGAGTAGACCGATGGGATCGGAGTTATCCATGCTCAACTCGACGGACTCGTCTGTCGATCGCGTCCACCGGTCATCGTCCGGGTCGTCGGTCTGCTCCACCGTCCACATCGACCGGCGAACCTCGATGCTGTGCCCCCGCCGATCTGGTGCCCAGGGCACGTTGCGGCCGTTGACCGCGTTGTCACCGACATGGTTCGGCAGGTTGAGCACGATGCCGCCAGTGTGGCAGTCGTAGTCGACCGCGCCGTCGTCCTGGTGGTCGCTGACGCACCACTCGGGACACCTGTCCTCCTTGGTGGTGGTCTCCATCGTCACCGGGGCGACGCCCGGCACCGTCTCCAGCTTGCTACTCACATGCGCATGCGCGCCGGTCACCGCGGGTACGGCGGTTGTGGATTCGTGGCTCTTGGTCATCGGTAGGGCCTTCCTGCTGGGCCCACCATTGCGCAGGGCACGTAGCGGGCACGAGGTCGGCCGAACGTGCTGGAGGCCCCGAATACGGGGCCTCCGATGGTGGGCGATACTGGGATCGAACCAGTGACCCCTGCCGTGTGAAGGCAGTGCTCTCCCGCTGAGCTAATCGCCCGCAACCTCTGCGGTAAACCTCGGCTAGCGTACATGCCCCCGACCGGCATGACACGCCCCCACCGCTCTCCGAACCGCGTAACCGGAGGCCAAGATCACCGCAGGAAGTGCCAGCCCAGGTAGCCGATACCGACCAGAACCGCCAGGCCGACCACGCCCAGCAGCACGCGCACGAACACCGGCTGGCGCCTGGCCCACGCCGTCCAGTCCCGGAGCAGCTGCCGGGCCCGCCGGAGCAGCCGCTGCGCCCACCGGAATTCAGTCGCCCAGACCGCCAGGCCCAGGAACACGATGGCCCAGCCGGGCCCCGGCAGCGGGATCAGCAACAGGCCGCCGAGGAACACGACACCGCCGACCACCGCGATCAGGATTTTCCAGATCAGCGCCCCGCCGGGCAGCCGGTGCATCCGGTCACGCACCGGGCGCAGCCACTTCGGCGGCCGCGCCTCGATCGACTCCCCCGCCCCGTCCGTGCTTGTTGCCTCGGCGGCGACACCGCTGCTTGCCGGGTTCTGGGACACCGTCTCTCCGCTCGTTCTCTTCAAGGCACGATAAAGGCCCCAGCACACCCACGCGCCCGCTGGGTCAAGGGCTCAACGGCCGCCCTACCGGCGGAGTTCCACAGGCCACGCACATGCTGTCTACCCTAGGCACCCGCCGCCAGGTGCGCGACGCACCGGCCATCCGGCGCCCGTACGGTAGTGGAATGGCCGCCAACGCTGACCCCTTCGCGAATGCCCCCAGGAAATGCGAGCGCATCGGCCTCGTGGTGCACGGCGGCCGGAACATCGCCGTCCAGACCGCGGCCCGGGTGCGCACCTGGGCCGCCGAGCATGGCATCGAGGTCAGCGAACTGGATGTCTGGCAGCACGACAGCCTGCCCAGCAAGCGCCGCAGCTCCCACGACGAGCTGGTTGCCAGCCGGCACCCGCAGCTGATCGTCACCGTCGGCGGCGACGGCACCTTTCTGCGCGGCGCCCGCATCGCGGCCCATGGCGACGTACCCGTCCTCGGCGTCAACGTCGGCCGCGTCGGGTTCCTCACCGAGGTCGAGCCCGACGAGGTCGAGACGGCCCTGAACGCCTTCGTGTCCGGAACAGCCCAGGTGGACGAGCGGATGATGCTCACCATGGGGGCGTCCCGGCCGCTGGAGATACCCGAGGGCATGCAGTCGCTGCTCTGCTACGGGCGCGGACCGCTGTTGCCACCACCGACCCCCCGCCGGAAAGAGACCGACGATCTGGACGGTGGCGTCGCTCTGGACGTGATCGCCCTCAACGACATCGTGTTCGAGAAGCTGGCCCGCGACCGGCAGGCAAGCCTCGGCGTCTACGTCGACGGCACACTGCTGGCCAGTTACTCCGCCGACGCGCTGATCGTCTCGAGCGCGACCGGCTCGACGGCGTACAACTTCTCCGCCGGCGGACCGATCCTGTCGCCACGACTGCGCGCCCTGGTCTTCACCCCGGTGGCCGCGCACATGGTGTTCAACCGCAGCCTGGTGCTCGCCGCCGAAGAAGAGATCACCGTTAGAGTGCTTGACCAATCCGGCCAGGTCGCGGTCAGCGTCGACGGTCAGTTGCGCGGTGTCCTCGATCCCGTCGACTGGGTCACGGTGCGGCAGGCCGAGCACAGCGCGCGGCTGCTGCGCGTCCGTCCGTCGGACTTCTACTCCCGGCTGCGGAGCCGGTTCGGGCTGTCCGACGCACCGGCAGCCGTAGCCGACAGCGTGTCGCGTTAGGTCAAGACCCCCGTACCTTGGACGCTCGCAACACGCATGCAAGATGGAACAGCCATGTAGCACAACGCGATCGATGAGGAGAAGACGTGACCGAGGTTCCCAACGTACGGCTCAACAATGGTGTCGAGATCCCGCAACTAGGTTTCGGCGTATACCAGATCGAGCCCGAAGAAACCGTCGAAGCGGTGTCACACGCGCTACGCACCGGCTACCGGCACATCGACACCGCGCAGATGTATCGCAACGAGAAGGAGGTCGGCCAGGCGATCGCCGAGTCCGGCATCGACCGCGCCGACATCTTCGTGACCACCAAGCTGGCCAACGACAAGCACGACTTCGATGCTGCCCTGGCCGCCTTCGACCAGAGCCTGGCCGACCTTCGGCTCGACCGGGTGGATCTCTTCCTCATCCACTGGCCACTGCCGACCGTGGGCGACGGCAACTACGTCGGGACGTGGAAGGCGCTGGAGCGGATCTACACCGACGGACGGGCGCGCTCCATCGGGGTGTCGAACTTCCAGCCGCACCATCTCCGCAAGCTGCACGCGGACGCCGGGATACGCCCCGCGGTGAACCAGATCGAGCTGCACCCCTACCTGACCCAGGACGAGCTGCGGGCCTTCGACGCCGACCACGAGATCGCGACCGAGGCCTGGTCCCCGATCGCCCAGGGCGCCGTGCTCAGCGACCCCACGATCCTCGAACTCGCCCGGACGTATGGCAAGACGCCTGCTCAGGTGGTGCTGCGCTGGCATCTCCAGCTCGGCAACATCGTGTTCCCGAAGTCGGTGACGCCGGAGCGGGTGCGAGAGAACTTCGACATCTTCGACTTCGAGATCTCGACCGGCGACCTGGGACTGATCTCGGCCCTGAACAAGAGCGAGCGCATCGGCCCGGATCCTGACACGTTCGACTATGTACCTGGCTAGCAACGTACCCAACCAGTTAGCGACGGTGGCGGCGCGGGTGCACACCCGCGCCGCTCCGGTCTCAGCAGCGAGTTACCGCATCCCGCCGGGGACGTTCTTGCGCAGGGCCCGTCGCAGCTGCAGGATCCGCAGCGATCCCGGGATGGCGACCAACAGGATGCCTACCACCGCGGACAGCAGCACAGTGAGCGCCAGCGAGAACTGGCCGTGCCAGCCGAAGAAGTGGATCGCCACCCGGCGCGAGTTCTGGGCGATGAAGATGATCAGCAGGATGATGAAGATCGCCGTGGCGATCAGGCCCACCCACACGCCGCTGACGCGCCCGCCACTGACGTGACCCTTCTCGTTGAAGCCCGGCGCGGGATGCGAATGACCGTCCTCGCGTAGCGCAGCCGCATCCGGCATCGGCTGCCCGACGGGGTCGACACCCGGGTAGCCAGGCTCCTGCGCGGGACCGCCCGAGGAATAGGGGCCGTTCGTCGGCTCGCTCACGTCAGCATCTCCTTCGATACCGCAATCGCGAACCCCGTGGCTGAGGCCAGATCGCAGGCTTCGCTCAGGTTACCCGCTATGGCGCCCGCTGGACCGCACCGCACCGAGCGCGGCTCACACCGACTCAGCCAGACCAATGTTGACGGCCACGGCCACGGCCACGGCCACGGCCACGGCAACGGCCACGGCAACGGCAACGGCAACGGCAACGGCAACGACACACGTGACCACGGACGGCACTTGGCACTCGCTGCCGGCCACCGGTACCGTTCATGCGGGGATTGGGTCGGCCTAGACAATCGGTTTCGTCAGTTCCTGACGAGTACGTGGAGCACGCCGACAATGTCCATCAACAGCACCCCGCTCATCACCGCTTCCGACACCGCCGCATTCGACACCGCCGCATTCGACACCGCGATTCCGAGCAGCACGGTCGGCCATCTGCAGGACGGCATCCGTGCCCGCCTGCACGAGTTGTACGAACTCCGCGAGCAGGCCCGCGCCGAAGCCACCCCGCCCGGCATGGGCGGTGATGCGGCCGACCGGTCCACCAACGTCGAGGCGGCGATCCTGCTCGAGAGCCTGGAAGCCCGCATCCTGGAGCTGGAACTGCGCCTGCAGGCGCCCACCTCGAGCCGCGCGCGGAAGTCCAAGAATGCCCGCAACGCCGTCGGCGTCGGCAGCTCGGTCACCATCCGCTTCGAGGACGAGGACGACACCGAGACGCTGCTGGTCAGCCCGCTCGGCCAGGCCGCGACCGGCTCCACGGTCATCACCCCGGGAAGCCCGCTGGGCAAGGCCCTGCTGTGTGCTGAGGCAGGGGCCAAGGTCAGCTACCGCACCGCCCACGGCTCCACCCACTCGGTCGAGGTCGTGTCGGTCGACAACACGGCGCAGTTGAGCCCAGTGGTCTGATCCCAGCTGACCTTAGACCCGCAGTTTCTCAGGACGACTGGCTTCGCTTGCGCGACAGCGCCTCGGCGCGCTGGGTGTCATCCTCGTCCAGCTTGCGGGTGTCGCGGGGAACCGCGAAGGGCTCGAGTGATTCCGGAACCCCCTGGGCGATGGCCTTCTGCCGGTCCAGCTCGGCGTTGAACTCCGCACCGAGCAGGACCGCCAGGTTCGTGATCCACAGCCAGACCAGGAACACGATGACGCCCGCGACCGAGCCATAGGTCTTGTTGTACGAGGCGAAGTTCGCCACGTAGACGGCGAACGCGCCGGACGCGACCAGCCAGATGACCACCGCGAGGGCGGCGCCGGGGCTGAGCCAGCGGAAACCGGGCTGCTTCACGTTCGGGCACGCCCAGTACAGGATCGCCAGCGTCAGAGCCACGATGATCAGCAGCACCGGCCACTTAGCGACGTTCCACACGGTGAGGCCGGTGTCGCCGACACCCAGCACCTTGCCGACCTGGTCGGCGACATTGCCGGAGACCAGCACGATAACGGCGCTGATCAGCAGCATCACCACGACGCTGAGCGTGACGCCCACCCGCACCGGAATCGTCTTCCACACCGGGCGGCCCTCCCCGACGCCGTAGATCGCGTTGATGGCACGCATGAACGCGGCGATGTAGCCCGACGCCGACCAGAGGGCGAGCACCAGGCCGAGGATGGCCGTGAAGCCGGCCGTCGTGTGCTGGCCCTGCGCGTTGGAGATGATCTGGTTGAAGAAGGTCTTGACCCCGCCCGGAGCGACCTGACCCACGTTCTCCTGGATGGTGGCGATCGCCTTCGGCCCGAGCAGGCCCAGCACCGACACCACGACCAGGATGCCCGGAAACAGCGCCAGCACCCCGTAATAGGTGAGCGCCGCGGCCCAGTCCGTCAGGTTGTCGGTCTTGAACCCCTTCAGCGAGCGGCGCAGGATGGCGAACCAGCCCGGCCCCGATACGTCTGTAGGGCTGTCAGGGTCCGCGTCCCCGCCCGTGCCGCTCAACCGCTTGTCCGCGGCGGTTGCCGACGCTTTCTTGTCGTCCGTCATCGGGCGCCTCCTGCGCGTCGTCCGATCAGCGTGATGACCACGGCGACAGAAACCGCGACCAGGGACTGCCGCGGGTTGTCCCGAACGCGTTGGACGGCCTGGCTCAGCGCCGGAAGCACCGTGTCCCCCAGCTTGTCGAGCGCCTGGACCACCGGCTCCGGAGCCCTGTCCTTGGCCTGCTGGAGCCGCTGGACCGCCGTGGCCTTGGTGTCGTCCATTCGCTGCCGGGCTTGCTGCTTGACGTCCAGCTTCACCGCCAGTTGGTTCACCGTGTCAGCCAACTCGGACCGCGCCTGCGCTATCTCGGCACGCAGCACGTCCGGATCGTTAGTCGAGCCACTCATCGTTTCGCGCTTTCTTTGAGGGTGTCGAAGTCGCGTCGCACGCCGGCGACGGCCTCCTGCGGCAATGGCGATCCGACCGCCGACACCTGCCTCTTGCCCATCAGCGCGCCCATCCCGGCGAGCATCAGCAGGATCACGCCGACGATCACGGCGGCCAGCCAGGCCGGCATCGCGTTTGCCAGGCCCAGTACCGCGGCCGCGACCAGGGTCGCGACGCCCAGCCAGCCGAA
>JAABUR0100008376.1_pt1 | contig 11956 bp, 10 predicted proteins | sample 5560091 | NCBI WGS metagenome assembly JAABUR01 (sample SAMN10711879, study PRJNA513375) | rock metagenome | isolation source: Antarctica rocks | place: Antarctica: Victoria Land, University Valley sud
GCATGGCGGGGCTCCAGGCTGCAAGGCGGGGGACAAGCACCCTGACCCTACCGGCTGGAGACCGTCTGTGCTACCCCCGCCCAACTGCCACCAAGCGTTGAAGGAACCGGACTTCACGACAGATGGTTCGATGAACCGTACCGATGATTCTGAACGATGATGCTGGAGCGGATCATGTCGTTGAGTCCGATCCGTTTACGGCCGGACATCGCATGATTCAGGTCGCTCACTCCGACTATCCCCGGTCACGGCTTCCAACACCGATTCCCTCGCGCCGAGCCATTGCCTGCCACGTTGTCGGGCCATCATCGATCGTTGGTACGACGAATTGGCGCCGCCGCCAGAGGACGACCAGCGCCGCGACGATGGCGTCGCGCTCGATCTGTGTTGGCTCGGGCGAGATACTCAGAATCATCCCGGCTGCCGGCCCATCGTCATCGTTCATCGGTACCCCCCCCTGCCCGCTACCGTCACAGTGGAATGTTGCCATGCTTCCGGGACGGACCAGCCTCCCGCTTCGTGGCGGCCAGGGCCAATCCCGCGATCAGCCGGCCGCGGGTCTGCCGGGGCGGGATGACGGCGTCGATGTAGCCGCGTGAGGCCGCTTGGTACGGGCTGGCGAACAGTTCCTCGTACTGCCCGACGAGCTCACGGCGACGCCCGTCGGCGTCCTCGGCGGCGGCGAGCTCGCGCCGGAACAGCAGCCCGACGGCCGCCTCCGGTCCCATCACGGCGATCTCCGCCTGCGGCCAGGCGAGGTTCAGATCGGCCCCGAGGTGCTTGGAGCACATCACGACGTAGGCGCCCCCGTAGGCCTTGCGCGTGATGATCGTCAGCTTCGGGACCGTCGCTTCCGCGTAGGCGTAGAGCAGCTTGGAGCCGTGCCGGATGATGCCGCGGTACTCCTGGTCGATCCCCGGCAGGAAGCCGGGCACGTCGACGAACGAGATCAGCGGGATATTGAAGGCGTCGCAGAACCGGATGAACCGGGCGCCCTTGATGCTGGCATCGATGTCGAGCGTCCCGGCCAGCACCCTCGGCTGGTTGGCGACGACGCCGACCGCACGGCCATCCAGCCGGGCGAAACCGGTGATGATGTTGGCGGCGTGGAGCGCCTGGGACTCCAGGAAGCTGTCCTCGTCCAGCACCTCGGCCAGGACGTCGTGCATGTCGTAGGGCCGGTTGGACTCCTCGGGCACGAGGGAGTCGAGCGCCGGGCGGTCGTGGTCCCCGGCCTCAGCATCGAGACTCGGGGCATCATCGAGGTTGTTGGACGGCAGGAAGCTCATCAGGTCACGAACCTGGGCGAACAGGTCATCCTCGTCGTCGGCCTCGAAGTGGGCGACCCCGGTTGTCCGGCTGTGCGTATCAGCTCCGCCGAGGTCCTCCTGGGTGACGGTCTCGCCGGTCACCGTCTTGATCACGTCCGGCCCGGTGATGAACATCTGGCTGGTGCCGCGGACCATGAAGATGAAGTCCGTCATGGCGGGCGAGTAGACGGCCCCGCCGGCGCAGGGCCCGGCGATGATGCTGATCTGCGGGACGACGCCGGACAGGCGGACGTTGCGGAAGAAGACGTCCCCGTAGCCGGCCAGCCCCTCGACTCCCTCCTGGATCCGGGCGCCGGCCGAGTCGTTGATACCGATGATCGGGCAGCCGTAGCGGCCCGCCAGGTCCATCAGCTTGACCATCTTCTCGGCGTAGGCCTCGCCCAGCGACCCGCCGAAGACGGTGAAGTCCTGCGAGAACACGGCGACGCGGCGACCATCGATCTCGCCAAATCCGGTCACGACGCCGTCGCCGAACGGCCGGGAGCGGTCCAGGCCGAAGGCGGACGCCCGGTGCTGAACCATCGCATCGAGCTCGGTGAAGGTGTCAGGATCGAGCAGGGCGATGACGCGCTCCCGGGCGCCGCGCTTGCCCCGCCCGGCCTGGCGCTCGCTCGCGGCGGCGTGCTGCTCGGTGAGTTCACGCTCCCGCTCAGCAAGACGCCCGGCCTTGCTTGCCGGAGGGCTCGATGGCCGATCTGAAGCAACGTCGCCGACCAGGTCGCCGGCGTCCAGTCGTGTCGGGGGGGAAGAGGTCACTGACCGTCCGTTCGTGCTACGCCTTCAAGAGTTCGGGCCGATTGATCACGGCATCTTACCGAATCAGCGGCGCCTTGCCGTGACCGGCGTCCGGGCAGGCTATCCTGAGTGGGGCATTCGCGAGGATCCAGGTCCGAGAACGGTGCGCCTGGCGGTGACGCGCGTAGGAGAGGGACGAGGATCGTGTACCAGCAGATCGCGATCGCGCTCGACGGCTCTGCCGCGTCCCTGACCGCTGCCGCCTTCGCCCGTCACATCGCCACGCGGTGCTATCAGGTCGTTCACGTCGTCGAGTCGAACGGGCCATTCGGCCGGATCGACCGACCCGAGAGCCAGCTGGCCGCCGAGCGCGCCGCACTGAGCAACCGCTTCCGGGAGGAGACGCTCGATGCGATGGCGCTCTCGGCGAGCGGCGAGCCCAATCTCACGGTCGAGATTCGCTACGGCAACCCGGTCGACGAGCTGATCGCGGCGAGCGAGACGGCCGACATGATGCTGCTGACGACGCGGGGCCGCGGGGTCGCCGGCCGGACGCTGTTCGGCAGCGTCGCCGACGAGGTCTCCCGCCGCGGCCTCCGCCCGACGCTGATCATGCGGCCCGACCACGACCTGCGCTATCCGGAGCGGATCGTCGTCCCCCTCGACGGCGGCAGCCGCGCCGAGCAGGCGATCCCGGTCGCCCGGCGGCTGGCCGTCACGCTTGGCTGCCCGATCATCCTCGTCCATGTCGTCGACCAGGAGGAGCTCGAAGAGACCCCCTTCGGTCACGACGAACCCGACAGCGTCGCCGACGGTGCCGCCCCGGACGAGGTCAACGTCGCGATCGACCAGGCCGCGACCTACCTCCAGCGGCAGGAGCTGGCGCTGGAGACGGATGAGGTCACCGTCCAGCACCGCGTGATCATCGGCGACACGATCCCGGCCCTGATCAAGTTCGCCGACCCGGCCGACATCGTCGTCGTCGCCTCCCGCGCCCACACTGGCCTCCGCCGCCTGGTCGACCAGAGCGTGGCCGAGCACCTCGTCCGCCAGGCCCCGTCGCCGATCCTGATCGTCCACGACCGGACCCGTCCCGCCGAGAACCCGACAGCCGACGCCCCAGAGCCGGCCTGACCGCCACCGTACAACCCGTTCCGGACGGGCATGGCTCGCGCTGCGCTGGCCTTGCTCGCTACGCTCCCGCGCGATCGGGAACTCGTCGTAGGGACATGGCTCTCGCTTCGCTGGCCTTGCTCGCTTCGCTGCCGCGCCGGCAGGCGCCAGACCGAGCAGCGGTGCCGGCCTTCCAGGTCACATTGGTCTCGATGTGACACGTTGGTGGCCGAGACAGTCTCGCATTTCGGCGAAGGCCGCTGTGGCGGCCGGGCTTGCAAGCGGCGCCCCTACGACGACGGTCATCGCCAGCGGATCACCCCGACGGCACGGGCCTCTGCCGCTACCGGTCAACGCAACTACCCCGGACCTACTGTTCCGGGGTCGTCGCGCGTCAGATGTTTGAACGCGGCCCCGATCAGGCGTCCTGGCGGCTGTCCCGCCACTGGATCAACTCACGGAGCCGGCCGAAGTCGTAGCCCGGCCCGTCAACACCGACGATCAGGTGGGTGATGCCGTTGGCGACGTACTCGTCGGCCCGGGACGTCATGTCGTCGTCGATCATGATCGACCGCTCGATCTCGGCCGGGCTGCGGCCGACCGTCGCGCAGTGCCCGTCGATCACGCCGCTGAGTTCGCCGGCCAGGTCCGGATCGCCGAATCCATTCCAGATCTGGGCGTACTTCGCGACCAGCTTGAGCGTCACCTTCCGGCCGCTCCCGCCGATCAGGATCGGGATGCCGTCGGCGCCACCGACCGGCGGCGGGTTGAGCTGCTCCCAGCGCTCCCTGATGACCGGGAGCGCCTCGCCCAGGTCGCGGAGGCGGTTCGGCGCGGTGCCGAACTCGTAGCCGTAATCGTCGTAGTCGCGCTGGAACCAGCCGGAGCCGATCCCGAGGATCAGCCGACCCCCGGAGATGTGATCGACCGTCCGGGCCATATCGGCCAGCAGGTTCGGGTTGCGGTAGGAGTTGCAGGTGACGAGGGCGCCGAACTGGACCCGGCTCGTGACCTCGGCCATCGCGGCGAGGATGCTCCAGCACTCGAAGTGCTTGCCGTCCGGGTCACCGCTGAGCGGGTAGAAGTGGTCCCAGTTATAGAGCGTATCCGCCCCGAGCTCCTCGGCATCGACCCAGGCCCGCCGCATCCCCTTCCAGTCGCTGTGCTGGTTCTTGATCTGTGCGCCGACGCGGATCGTGGCCATGTGGGTGTCCTCCTGTGCAGGCAGCATCGAGCTGACCCGCGATGCGCGGGCCAGCTATCACGTCGCTCGGGGTAGCAAGAGCGTGGCCGCGCACCCTGGCTCTGTCGAGCTGCGCGACGAATCGGGCTCGACGGCTACCCGTCGATGACCGACGACCGCCACCGGGAGAGCAGGGACAGGTGATCGGCGACCGTAACCGAGCCGGTGTTCATCGTGTCCAGCGCGAGGTGCGTCGCCCCGATCCGACCCCACGCCTCAGCCGTCGCCCGCCACGTCCTCGGGTCGGCCCGGAGCGGGATGGTCGGCTCGAAGCCGATCGCCTCCGGGTCCCGGCCGCGGGCGACGGCGACCTGCTGGACGCGTTCGATCCGCTCCGCCATCGCCGCATCCGGCGTCCCGAGGGGGAACCAGCCGTCACCGATCCGCCCGACACGGTCGAGCGTGACGTCGGCCGAGCCCCCGATCCAGATCGGGATCGGCTGCTGGATGGGCATGTACGTCAGCCCGGCGTTCGGGATCCGGTGATGGGCGCCGGTGTAGTCGAGCGTCCGCTCGGTCCAGAGGCGGCGGAGCAGGTCGATCTGCTCCTCGACCCGGCGGCCGCGGGTGCGGAAGTCCTCGCCGAGCGCCTCGTACTCGACCTGGTTCCAGCCGACCCCGACGCCGAGCCGGAAGCGGCCGCCCGAGAGGATGTCGACCTCGGCCGCCTGCTTCGCGACGAGGACGGTCTGGCGCTGCGGCAGGATGAGGATATCGGTCACGAGTTCCAGGCCGGGCGCGATCGCGGCGATGAAGCCGAGCAGGACGAAGACCTCGTGGAAGCCGTCGTCGAGGTCGTACCCGGTCCAGCCCGGCCGGTCCGTCGTGTCGGCCCCAAGAACGTGGTCGTAGATGACCAGGTGATCGAAGCCGAGTTCCTGAATCCCAGCGACGTACTCCCGGATCATGCCGACGTCGGTGCCGATGTCGCGCTGCGGAAAGATGGCGCCGTATCGCATGGCTTGTCTAGTCCTCTGGGTGTGAGTGAGTGCGCGCTCGATAACCGTTCTTGAAGCTTGAGTGAATGAATCGAAGGCGTCGGTTGGCGAACAGTCCCCACCCCCCGGCCCCCTCCCCGGCTCCCGGTTCGCTCGATCACCCTAAGGCGATCTCGGCTCACCGGTCCCAGGGAGGGGGAGACGGTTCGCGAGGGCGTCGAGTCCGGTCGGAGGGCGTCGAGTCCGGTCGGAGGGCGTCGAGTCCGGTCGGAGGGCTTCAGCCCGACCAGCATGAAGCCATTCCCCCGACGCATCCGCAGATGCGGGCAGGGGTTGGGGTGGGGACTCCTCGCGATCAGCCAGGCCCGGCATCGACCAACGACGTTCGACACCCGTTCGCGATACGCCGTCACCAGCGACGGTCGCACCGGCCCGACCACTACCGATCGACCAGCGACCGCAGCACGAACAGGGCGTTGGCCGGCCGCTCGGCGATCCGGCGGGTGAAGTACGGGTACCACTCGGTGCCATAGGGGACGTAGACCCGGACGCGATAGCCCGACTGGCGCAGGTTCACCTGCTCATCGCGCCGGACGCCGTAGAGCAGCTGGAACTCGAAGCCGTCGTGGCTGAGCCCGAGACTGGCGGCGCGGTCCCGCGTCAGCTCGATCAGGGCCGGGTCGTGCGAACCGATCGCCGGGTAGACCGCGCGGCCCAGCATCCGGACCAGCAACCTGCGGTAGGCGCCATCGACGGCCTCCCTGCCCTGGAAGGCAATGCTGGCCGGCTCGGCGTATGCGCCCTTGACCAGCCGGATGCGGATGTTCTGCCGCATCAGCCGCTCGGCATCGGTCTCGGAGCGGCGCAGGTACGACTGGATCACAGTCCCGACGACACCGGGGTACTCCGCGTGGAGCCGCTCTGTGATCGCGATGGTCCGCTCGGTGTAGGCCGAGCCCTCCATGTCGATCCGGACGAAGCCCTTCACCTCCGCGGCCCGGCGCAGGACAGGCAGCGTGTTGGCATAGGCCACCTCGTCGCCGAAGTCCAGCCCGAGCATCGTCAGCTTGACGGAGATGTTCGGTTCCAGTCCAGCCTCGGACAGCCGCGAGAGGATCGTGGTGTAGCTCTCGACGGCCGTCGTCGCCTCGGCCTCGGTCCGGACGTTCTCGCCGAGCTGGTCGAGCGTGGCGGTGAGGTCGGACTCGGCCAGCCGCCTGACCTGAACGAGGGCGAGGTCGAGGGTCTCGCCGGCGACGAAGCGGCTGACGAGCCCTCCGCCGCCGCGACGGATCGTCCGCTCGACCATCGCGTTGTCCGCGACCGCGAGGATGGGGCGCCGAAATACCTGCTGGAGATCCATGGAGCCGTTCCTCATCTATTGCCCGTCCGGACAGGGCGGCGCCGACGGTCCAGGGACCGGAGGCTCCAGGTCGCCCTGGCGGTAGCACAGCTACACGGAAGTATCCCATCAAAGCGGTCGGCCGGAATGCCCGTCTACGATCCCATTCCGGTCGACGAGAAGCGGCAGGCTGGCGAACAGCCGGAGGCGAGCGAGCGCGGAATCCAGCACCGCGCATAATGGATCCGGGCGCCTGAGGGCCGAATACGGCTTCGATCCGGCCCTCGAACGTTAACATCCCTTGTCAGCTACCCCGAATCTGGTCAAACATCTTGATGCGTCAGTCCACCTTGAGTATGCTATCTGAGTCGCGTGGTCCATGGTCACAACGTCCTCGCGCAAACCGCCGGGTGTGCACACTTGGCGGATCGTTGTTTCTCTGCCCACCGGGTCATGGACGACTGGCGGGCAAAGGTCACAGCTGCGGTACGGGCAACCAAGGGCGCCCTAAACACGCGGCAGGAGCACAAAGGTCAATGGCAACCGGAACGGTCAAGTGGTACGACACGGAAAAGGGCTTCGGCTTTGTCAGCCGCGACGATGGAGCGGGCGATATCTTCGTCCACCGGTCGGCCCTCGGTTTCGAAGTGCTGGGTGAGGGCGACCGCATCCAGTTCGATATCGTCCCGGGCCCGCGTGGCGAGAACGCCGCGCAGGTCGAAGTTCTCGAGCGCAGCTCGACACCACCGCGTCCCCGTCGCGAGCGCAGCGACTATGGGGACAGCTACGGTGGCGGCGGTGGCGGCTCTTCATACGGCGGCGGCGGTGGCAGTAGCTACGGCGGCGGCGGTTCCCCCTACGGCGGCGGTGGCAGCAGCTACGGCGGCGGTTCTTCATATGGCGGTGGCGGCGGCTTCGGCGGCGGCGGCGGTTCCAGAGGCGGATTTTCAAACGTGGATTACGATACCCTCCCCCAGGCTTCCGGTACGGTGAAGTGGTACGACCCTGACAAGGGCTTCGGCTTCGCGTCCCAGGACGGCAGCAACGACGACGTCTTCGTGCATCATTCCGCGCTCTCCGGGGACATCCCGGCCGAGGGTGACCGCATCGAGTTTCGCGTCAACGCCGGCCAGAAGGGTGCCCGCGCCGAGCAGGTCACCATCTCGGAGCGGAGCGGCAACCCGCCGCGCCAGCGCCGGGACAACTACGGCTCCTACTAGCCCCAACCCTCACCCGGTTGCCAAGATGCTCCTGCCCGACGGGTGATGCCTCTTGCACCGTACCCCGGAGGTCCCGTGACGTCGTCGTCATGGGGCCTTCGGGGTTTTCCGTGCCCCACGCGCGCGTATTTGTCCGGAATCACCGGCCCGGCGATACTGGCGCGGTTGTGATTCGCGGTCCCCGTCGGGTCTCTCCGGACGGTCTCAGCGGCGGAACCGTCGCCGCATCAAGGAGCAGCGCGTCATGCGTTTGGCCATCGCGGGTCTCGGCGGCTGGGGTCGGAACTGGGCGACCCTCATCCAGACGACCGGCGAGGACGAGATCGTCGACATCATCGACCCGTCGGCGGTGTCACGGGAGTGGGCCACGAAGAATATCGGGCTCTCAACCAGCCACGTCCACAGTGACCTCGCGGTGGGCCTCGCAGCCAGCGACGCGGATGGGGTCCTCGTCCTGACCCCTCCGGACACCCACCGGGCCGGCGCCGAGGCGGCGATGGCGGCCGGCATACACGCCCTGATCGAGAAGCCGGTCTCGACGAACATCGCCGACGCCCGCGCCGTGATCGCCGCCGCCGGGCGGACCGGCCTCACGGCGATGGTCAGCCAGAACTACCGCTACAGCCGGCCGGCCCGCCGGATCCGCGACCTGATCCTCGGCGGGGGGATCGGCGACGTCCTCTCCGTCCGCAACGCCTACCGCCGCAACTTCCGCCTCCACCTCGCGGCGGGCGACTTCCGCTGGAAGATGCCGGATCCGCTTCTGTTCGACATGAGCATCCACCACTTCGACCTGCTCCGGGCGATGACCGGCCAGGAGCCAGTCCGCGTCGATGCCCGCACCTGGGACGTCGGCGACATCGCGTTCGAGCAACCGGCATCGGCGGTCGCGATCATGACGCTGGCCAACGGCGGCACCTACGCCTACGACGGCGACTGGGCCACCCACGACGCGCCGCTTCCCTGGCCGGGGACCTGGAACATCGTCGGGTCGAAGGGCCAGATTCAGTGGGACGGCGAGGGCCGCGACGGCGAGGCGTTCTCGCTGACCGTCCGCTCCTGGGACGGGACGACCACCACGACGGACTACCGCGCCAACGGGATCGACTCCCGGCTGGGCAGCCTGGCCGAGTTCCGCGACGCGATCGCGAATCGGACCGAGCCGGAGACCTCCGCGCGGGACAACCTCAACAGCCTGGCGACCGTCCTGACCGCCGTCGAATCCAGCGGGCGCAAGGAACCGGTCGATCTGGCCGAGATCCTGGGCACCGAGGTCATATCCAGCGACGCGGTGGAGGCCAGAGATCGGGCTGGCCAGGGCGCTCGACATCCGCGGAGGCAACCATGACGCCAGACGAACGAGCAGATCTGCTCACGATGTACATCGCCGGCCCGGACATCATCGACCTGGCGCTCGCCAGAATCACCGCCGACGAGTGGGATGCGACCGAGGCTCCGGGCGAGTGGAGCCCGCGGCAGGTCGCGCATCACCTCGCGGACAGCGAGACGACCTCGGCGATCCGGCTCCGGCGGCTCCTCGTCGAGGACGATCCGCTGATCCAGAACTACGATCAGGACGCTTTCGCCCGCGTGCTGCACTACGACCGCGATCCGGCCTTCTCGCTGGCGCTGTTTCGGGCCGTCCGGTCCAGCACCGCCGAGCTCCTGCAGCGAATGTCCGACGCCGACTGGCAGCGGTCCGGCACCCACAGCGAGAGCGGCCCCTACTCAGTCGAGGACTGGCTCCGGATCTATGGCATTCACGCTCAGGACCACGCTGACCAGATCGGCCGGGCCCGGACGGCGGCGAACATCTGATCGGGTCCACTACAATTCGACCATGAATGAGCAGAGCGGTGGTGGCCGGTTCGGGGAGTCAGGAACGTCGGGCCGTGGGGGCCGGGGTGGATACAGACAGGGCCGGTCGTCCTGGCAGGGCCGCCGACCTCGCGCCGAGGCGAGTCCGGACGAGGACGAGAGCCAGACGGTCATCCGGGGCGGCACGATCACGAAGATCACCGCTCAGGTCCGCGACCCGAACCGTTCCAGCGTCTTCCTCGACGGCGAGTTCGCCTTCGGGATCTCGACCGATCGCGTCCTCGAACGCGGCCTCGTCCCGAAGGACGTCCTGACCGCCGAGCGGGTCGCCGAGCTGATCACGCTCGACACGGTGGACCGGGCGATCGCGGCCGGGATGGACCTGCTCTCCTACCGGCCCCGTTCCACCCAGGAGATCCGGGATCGCCTCGCCCGGAAGGGGTTTACGCAACCGGCCGTCGAGGCGGCGGTCGAGCGGCTGGCGGGCTGGGGCTACCTCAACGACGGCGACTTCGCCCGGCGCTGGGTCGAGAACCGGACCGAGCACCGGCCCCGCGGCACGCGACTGCTGGCCCAGGAGCTCCGCCACAAGGGGATCGACCGGGAACTGATCGGCAGACGCTCGAGGAGGCCGACATCGACGAGCTCGCCGCCGCCCTTCAGGCCGGCGAGCGGAAGGCGCAGTCCTACGCGAAACTCGACCCGGCCATCGCCCGCCGGCGCCTAAGTGGCTTCCTCGCCCGGCGCGGCTTCAACGGCGGAACGGTCCGGCAGGCGACCGAGCAACTGCTGGATGAGCAGTTCGAAGAGGACGACGAGGACATGGGTCCGGAGGAGGAGTGATGTGGAGGTTCGGTGGAGTCGTCGGACATGGTGTCGGCGAGCGAAAGTCTCCTCCCCAAACCCCTCCCCGGCTCCCGGTTCGCTCGATCACCTGACGGCGATCTCGGCTCACCGGTCCCAGGGAGGGGCTCCATGCTGGTCGGGCTTAAGCCCTCCGAGAAAAGCCAGCGCCGAAGAATCCGGCTTCCCCTCTCCGGGCGTCCCGGCTCACCCCGACTGCGTCGAGCTTCGTCCTCGGGACGCCTGGAGAGGGGGTCGGGGGTGGGGACAATTGTCCGCCAACTGGATTGGAGGCCCGCACGACGTCGCCGCCTTCCCGTGAACTGGAACACTCCTGCCGCCAGCCACGTCCTTAACTCGCGGAGCATTCCACCGATTCGCGATCGCCGGCCAGGCATCCAGTCGGGTCCCGACAGCGTACAATCGTTGGAGGCATGCCGACAGGCCCGGCCTGCGTTGCCCGGGACGGCGGTGACGATTGGCTGGACCGACCGTCTCCGGCATTCCGGCCCCGCGTAGCGACACGGAACCCGCCGCCCACGCGTTACAGACAGAGACCAAAGGCGATCGACCGGTGGCTGGACCCACACCTGCCCGGCGCCGACCGGGACGACGCGAGGTCCGCTGCGACCGACAAGGAGTACACGACCCATGTCCGATACCTCGAACCCCACCAACCGTCCTGGAATCTCGCGGCGCTCCCTGGCTGCCGCGGCGGCCCTCGCTCCGTTCGCCGGATTCGGCCTGACCGGGCTGGCCCGCGCCCAGGACGGCTCCGGCCAGATCACCCCGACCGGTGGCGGCGACGTCCCCACGACCGGCGGGATGCGTCCCGGGCCTGGCGGCGAGCGCCCGGTTCTCGCCTCCGGTGCCGCCATCGCGCCGATCGCGATGACCATGGAGCGCTTTGCGATTGACAACGAGGTCTACGCCTCCGATGTCGTGGACGGCGCCATGCAGGACCCCACCGGCCCCTTCGTCGTCGCCTGGTATCCCTCACTCGGTGAGCTGGGAAAGAACGGCAACATCGTCATCGCCGGACACGTCGACTACTACAACGTCGGCCCGGCGGTCTTCTATGGGTTCAAGGAGCCGGGTTCCACTCCTGGCGACCAGATCATCCTCACCGGCGAGGACGGCAGCCGCCACATCTACGAAGTCCAGCGCTCGACCACCTATGAGAACGGGACGCTGACGCCCGAGCTGATCAACAACGAGGTTACTGGCGCGACCCGCCTGCCGACTCTGACCGTCATCACCTGCGGCGGTGACTTCGACGCCATCTCTGGTGAATACCTCTCCCGGATCGTGGTGCGATGCAGCCGGGTCTCGGTCGAGCCGGCCGTCTAGGCCCGGACAGAGCGACCCTTGAT
>JAABUR0100008380.1_pt1 | contig 11954 bp, 9 predicted proteins | sample 5560091 | NCBI WGS metagenome assembly JAABUR01 (sample SAMN10711879, study PRJNA513375) | rock metagenome | isolation source: Antarctica rocks | place: Antarctica: Victoria Land, University Valley sud
GCCTAGTATGGGCAAACCAAGGCGCGCTTGGCCTTGCAGCAGAGGGTTATCGTCGAGGAATCCTAATACGGGCACGTCCTGGCACAGTAGTATGTCGGCCACGACCTTGCCATGTCCGCCCGCGCCGAGGATCAAGACTCCGCCGCGCCCTCTCATGAGTCGCCCTCGACGCGCTGGTCGTGGCCCCAGAACTCGCCCATGGTGACGTGGCCTTCGTGGCTGACGTGGGCGCGCCGCGCGACCTGCCACACAGTGCGACACAGGATGGACAGATCGAGCCGCAGCGATTGGCGCGCGACGTACTGGCGATCCAGGGCGAATCGCTGCTCCCAGGTGAGGGCGTTACGGCCGTTGACCTGCGCCCATCCAGTTAAGCCGGGCTTGACATCATGGCGGCGCATTTGATCGGGCGTGTACCGGCGCAGGTAGCGCGCCAGCAACGGGCGCGGCCCCACCAAACTCATGTCGCCCATGAGCACGTTGACGAGTTCGGGTAGCTCGTCGAGGCTGGTCGAGCGCAGGACGTATCCGAAGCGCGTCAGGCGATCGACGTCGGGCAGCGGCCGGCCCTCGGCGTCGACGGCGTTGGTCATGGTGCGGAACTTGAGCAGCGTGAAGGTTTTGCCGTACTGCCCGGCGCGCTGCTGACGGAACAGCATCGGCGCGCCCAGTTTCAGCCGCACCATGATGGCGACGCCGGCCAGCAGCGGCGCGGATAGCAGCAGTAGCGGGACGGTGAGGGCTAGGTCGAGCCATCGCTTGCCCCAGCTTTGGTAGAAGCGTCTACCCTGCGATCCTCTGCCCAGCGTGGCGTGAGTAGCGGGGATCGCCGCCGTGCTGGCGCCGCGATAGAATAGTGTGATAGATGTCCAGGACCCGCCGGTTATTTTCCACGCCATTAAAGAGCCTCCTTGCGCGTTCCTGCCCTGCCCGCGCCATCGTTTGTGTCCGCTCCGGGTCGCTGACCGCGTCCAGGATCGCCGCCGCCAGCCGCGCGGGGTCGCGTGGCGGCACGAGCCAGCCCGTCTCACCGTCTACGATGAGGTCGGGCTGACCTCCGACGTTGGTGGCGATCACCGGGATATCCAGCAGTTGGGCCTCGACTGCCGTGGCCGCGACCCCTTCGGTATGCGACGGCTGCACGGCGATGTCCAGGTCGGGCAATAGCCGCGGCACGTCCGCGCGCGTGCCCAGGAAGATGGCGCGGTCCCCGCACAGCCGTCGCGCGTAGGCGCGTACCCGGTTCTCATAGGCGGCGGCGTTGTTCCAGGCGCCGCCGATAAAGACGCCGCGCAGGTCCGGCCTCTCGCGCAGGCACAGGGCGAGCGCATCGATCAAGTCCTCGTGGCCCTTCAGGCCGCGCGCCTGACCAAGGTAGCGCTTGGGCGCGTACATCAGCCCGACCATGCCGATGAGCGTCGCGTCGTCGTCGAGGCCCAATTCCGCGCGCAGGTAGCCCCGCTCGCGGTCTGTATGCTCGTCGAGATCGACGCCGTAGTCGGACACAAAGAGGCGGTCCGGCGCCACGCCCGACCGGCGATAGCGCTCGGCGATCCAGTTGCAGGTACCGATCCAGTAGTCGGATAGTCCTGCAGTGACGATCTCGGCTTGTCGGTAGAAAACATGCTCAAGGTGCAGCGGGCCAGGCACCTGGAACACGCGGGGGATAGGGCACGCCCGGCCGAGGGCGAGGCGCATGGTGAGCGTGGTGCCCACATGGTAGCTGTGGATGATGTCCGGCTGCACATGTGAAACGATGGCGCGCAACTCCTGGCGTACGCGTGGGAAGCGCCACGGCGCGCGCACGGGCAAGTCGGGCGCGAGGGGATGGACGACGGCGCCCACGTCCCGGAACTGCTGGACGCGCGGGCCGTCGGGCGGGAGCGCGATGTGGACTTCGACGCCCAGCCGGACGAGATCGCGCGCCTGCCGCACGGCCCATGGCGCCCCAACCGACGTTTTCGACAATCCAAGGACCTTCACCGGCGCTCCCTCGTTTCCAACCACTCCTGTGTCCGCTCGTAGATATAGTGATAGAATTCGTTGCGGCGCGCGTGCAGGACTTCCTCGCGGTAGGCGCGCGCGCACTCCAGGTTGCGGGCGGAAATACGCGCCATACGGATGGGATCCGTCACCATGGCGCGGATTGCGTGCGCGAGTGACGCCGCGTCGCCGGGCGGGACCAGGTCGTCGGGCGGCAGCAGTTCGGGGAAGCCGCCGATCTGAGAGCCGATGCAGGGTAATCCGCGGGCCATAGCCTCGATCATCGCCCGCGGCAGCCCTTCCGTCCGCGATGGCAGCACGAAAAGATCGGCTCGATCCAGTTCGGCCCGCACCGCCGCCCCCGCGGTCAGTTGCCCGAGGAACTGCACGCGCCCCTCCACGCCTCGCGTGGCTGCCCGCGCCTCCAACTCTGAGCGGTGCTTGCCATCCCCTATCAGTGTCAGCCGTAGATCCAATCCATCACGCACAAGGGTTGCGACCGCGTCGATCAATACGTCGGGCGCTTTGTAGAGCTGGGCCAGTGAGCCGACGGTGACCAATGTCCATGCGCCCTGGTCCATCCGCGCGGGCCGAGGCGTCGGCGTGAAGGCCGTTTCGGGTAGTTCGACGCTCGAGTACGAGGTCGAGAGGACGCCCGGCGCCGCAGGGTAGCGACGCTGCAACGTGTGCTCCGTGACGTAGGCGGCGGCGGCGGCGCCGGCGCACTGCCGGCGCATCTGGCGCGGGAACCACCAGCGGAAGAAGGGGCGCAGGGGATGATCAACCGATCCGGGCGCGAATACGTCGTAGGGGTCGCCCACGACTTCCACGCCGTAGGGGTGTCCTTCGCTGCGCAGCGCGGGGGCGATCATAGCCGCGATCGGTGAGCCCAGGCGTAGGATGATGGCTTCGCGTGGGCGTGGAGCCTGACGCGCCGCCCGTCGCACCTGAGGCGCCCGCTGTAGGTATTGGCGGGGTCCGAGATAGTGGGGGATGGGCGCGAAGCAGACGCCGGGACCGGTCGCCTGCCGCCAGTCGTCCGGCACGGTGGGGACATCACGCACGCGGGCGAGCACGCGGACGCGGTTGAAAACCTCGAGATAGCGTGTCCAGAAAGAGTGGGCGAACATTGTCTGCGTCCACACCGCCCCATCGGGTGTGCGATCGAACCGATGCTCGATGGATACTAACACGTTCATGTCACAGGCCTGCCTGCCGCAGTGGGCTGACCACGCCGTCGGCTTTGGCCTGTACCGGCTGGTTCAAGAGGAGCGTATCCTCAGTCGGCGTGATCAACGTGCTAAAACCGCGCGGTGTCGTGCGCTGTTCGCTCTTGTTGAGGACGACGCCCAGCACGGTACCGGACACCTGCTGTAGGGCCGCGAGGGAAGCGGCGATAGCTCCCCTCCTGGCGCGCTGCGTATCGGCAATGAGCACCGTTCCATCGGCCAGCCGATGCAGGAGTATGGCATCCGGAGAGGCCAGGATGGGCCCCGTGTCGACGATGACGACATCCGCGCGCGCGCGCAGCATGCGGATGAGATCGACCATCCGCAGCGAGCCAAGCAAGGCGGTCGGATCGGGTGGAACCGCGCCCGCCGCGAGGATCTTGATATTGAGCGGGCCGTCCTGGAGCGGCGGATGCGCGCCACCTGGCTTGGGCGTCAGATACCCGCTCAGGCCATGATCGTTCGTCAACTCGAAGTAGTGGTGGAGCTGCGGATCGCGCAGGTTGGCATCGACGAGAATGACCTGTTTACCGGACTGGGCCGCGAGAATGGCGAGGTTGGCCGCGATCGTGCTCTTCCCCTCACCGTCCCTCGCGCTGCTCACACAAAGCACCGCCTGTCGCTCCAGCATGACCGTGTCGAGGCTGGCCCGCAGCAGGACGATGTCTTCAGTGAACCGCGTCCCCGTGGACACGGTCGAACCGCTCAACAATCGCACGCTATTGGTACGGCCGCCCGGCGTCAACATCGCCATCGCCTTGGATAGTGTTGCGTTGTGCAATCGTTGGGAGCCACGTTCGGGCACGAGGCCCACGACCGCCAGTGGCGGGACACCCAGGAAGCTCTCGATATCTGCCGGTTCGCGCACCCGGTCGTCTACCAGATCAAGCAGCAAAGCAACCCCCAAGGCGAGCAGGAAGCCGATGAGACCTGCCAGGGCCAGGGTGCGCAAGGGTTGCGGCTGGACGGGGGCGACTGGCACGGGCGCTGGCCCGAGCGCCGTCAGGGTCGCCGCCGTCTGCACCCGCCCAATCGTTATCTGCCGTTGCATATCGATGAGGCTGGTGAGTTGGTTTTGATACCCGGTGACGTCCTCTTGCAATTGTTGCACTCGTGTCGCTGTCGCCGCATTCGGGAATCGCGTTGTGCGCAGGCGGTTGAGTTGGGCTGTAACGTTCGCCAGTGTCTTGCGCAGCGCAGCGATCTGCTGGGAGACCTGCTGCCCCGCCGCCTGTACGGGCCGCGTCTGCAGGCGGTTCACGTAGGTCGCGAGGGCTTGCGCTAACTTGTCGGCGATAGCGGCCGCCCGTGTGGGGCTGCCGTCCTGCACCGTGATTTCCACGAGCGGGGTGTTGCGCACAACTTGCGCGTCGACCTCCTGAGCGAGGCGTGGGAGTGTCAGCCGAAGGTGGAGCCCATCGATCGTTTGCCGCAGTATAAACGAATCAACGGCAAACTCTCTATAGGTCTGGGCCAGGCTCGCGCTGGCGAGGGTGTCGTCGTAGCTCGTCGGTCCTGTCGGCTGCGCGCTGCTCACGAGCAGCCGAGTAGACGTTTGATAGACCGGCGGCGTCCGCTTACTGAACAGGTAGCCCGTGCCCCCTGCAAATAGGGCAGTGGTCACCGGGAGCCACCACCATCGGCGGAAAACCCGCCAAAAATGCAGTAGATTCATGGTCGGCCTTTTCATATTCATATTCATAGCAATCGTGCGCGGCCCTTTGGGTTGCCATTAGGAATTCGGACACCACTATGGCCTGTTGATACAGCGGCGGATCACCTCGATAACGCGCTCCACATCGTCGAGCGTGAGATCCGACCCCGATGGCAGACAGAGGCCGTGGGCAAACAGCTCATCGGATACCGACCCGCCGTAGTAGTCACAGCCCGCGAAGGCCGGTTGCCGGTGCATCGGCTTCCACAGCGGACGCGACTCGATGTTCTCGTCCTCGAGCGCCAGGCGTACCGTCTCGCGGTCGGTCCCGCATAGGTCGGGATCGAACGTCACACAGGTCAGCCAGCGCGTGTGCCGGCCATGTGGCGCTTCCGGCGCGAAGTCGATGCCCGGAATGTCGCCGAGCGCGCGGCGATAGTCGTCAAAATTGCGCCGACGCGCCGCCACGTGCTCCTCGAGGACCATCAGTTGCCCACGCCCGATCGCAGCGAGCACATTGCTCAGGCGATAATTGTAGCCGATCTCGGAGTGCTCATAGTGTGGCGCGGGGTCGCGCGCCTGCGTGGCGAGCTTGCGCGCGTGGGCGATCAGCGCCGCGTCGTCCGAAACCAGCATGCCGCCGCCCGCGGTGGTGATAATCTTGTTGCCGTTGAAGGAAAAAGCGCCGGCGCGGCCGAATGTCCCCGGCGCGCGCCCTCTGTAGCGGGCGCCGACCGCCGGGGCGGCGTCTTCCACGAGCGGCACGTCGTAGCGGGCGCACGCCTCCACGATGGGGTCGAGGTCGGCGCTTTGCCCGTACAGGTGCACGACCACGACCGCCTTGGGGCGGCGGCCACGACTGACGCGCTCGGCGAGCGCCGCCTCCAGGAGCGCAGGGTCCATATTCCACGAGGTCCGCTCGCTGTCCACGAAGACGGGCCGGGCGCCCAGATACACGATTGGATTGACGCTGGCGGCGAAGGTGAAGGTCGAGACCAGCACGTCATCGCCCGGCCCCACGCCCTGAAGCAGCAGCGCCAGGTGCAGCGCGGCCGTCCCCGACGAGAGCGCGACGGCGTGGGACGCGCCGACCGTCGCGCAAAACTCGCGTTCAAAGGCGTCGACATGCGGGCCGACCGGCGCGATCCAGTTGGTGTCGAACGCTTCCTGGACCAGCGTTCGCTCGTGGCCCGACATGTGGGGTGGCGATAGGTGGATACGTTGCCGCGTGGCGGGAATGGCGACCATTGGGGCTCCTCAAGCGATGCTTACAGCGGTCGTGGCGCCTGTGTCGGCCGCCAGGATGTCGTCCATCATGGCCACGTCGATGGCGGGTTTGTGCGTGGCAAGCCAGTGGCTATCGAGCATGGCGGCGCGCAAGAACTGATAGTTGTTGTAGTAGTCATCGTGGTACGATCCAATACTCCCGCTGTCCAGCGCCGCTCGTAAAGTCGAGATACTCGACCTCAAGTGGTGGATTGGACGAAACCCAAGCGCCGCGCGAATCTTGTCGAAGCGCACGCGGTAGTTGCGCCGGTCGACGCTGAGCGGACTCGTGGTGACGTCGGCGTCCGGAATAAGTTGCTTAATCGTCGCGCCGATATCGGACAGTTGGTGGTTCTGTTCGTTAGAGCCCACGTTGAAGACTTGGCCGGCGACTGTCTGTAAGGGTGCGTCGAGCGCCATAATCACGGCGCGCGCGATGTCGTCGGCGTGGACGAAAGGCCGCCACTGCTCACCGCCGTGTATGGTTATCGGGTCGCCCGCGACGGCCTTCGCGGTGAGGAGGTTGACGACCAGATCGAAGCGCGGCCGCGGCGAGTGGCCGTAGGCCGTCGCGAAGCGCAGCAGCACCGGCGCGAAGGTGTCATCGTGTAACGCCAGCAGCAGCCGTTCGGAGGCTATCTTGCTCTCAGCGTAGAGCGAGACCGGGTTCAGGGCCGACCTTTCGTCCAGGATGTCGTCGTTGGCGCCATAGACGCTGCAGGTCGAGGCGAAGATTATCCGCCGCACGCCGTTGCGCTTGCACAACGCGGCGATAGCCCGCGTGCCGTCCACGTTGATTTGGGTCGTGAAGTACGGATCGAGGGCGCAGGCCAGATCGCCTACGATCGCCCCTAAATGTACGACGGCGTCGACCTGTCTGAACGCGTGCGCCATGGCGTCGGGGTGGCGCAGGTCGGCGCGGATGAGTGCAAGGTTGGGATGGTTCAGCACGTCCCGCAGCGCTCTGTCGCCGTACAGCAGCGCGTCCAGCACGCGGACCTGCAGCCCACGCGCGAGCAGCCGTCGCACGAGGAGTGAACCGATGTAGCCGGCTCCTCCCGTCACCAGGACCGTCTCGTGGCGCCGCGCGATGTTTGCCTTGGGGCGCGTATCGTGGACGCGCGCCGGTTGCTTCTGTACGACCACCAGTCTTAACCTCGCTCTCTGAAGTGGCGCATACCACGGACCTATTCCGCGTATACGGCACAATGACTAATGACGCGCGGCGACGTTACCCAATCGGGACGGTGGGAAACCCGGCGCTGCGCCGCTCCCAAGCCCTATGATCGCTAGCCTGGATTATTCATGAAAACATTTATCGAAATGGATTGGCTGCTGATGGCGGCTTCCGCAGGCCCCAGAACCCACTCTGGTTGCCAAAATCGGTTCTGGAGCCGATTCAGCGGCCCAAAAGGATGAATATGCAGCTAAATGTGGCCGAATTGATTAGACAGAAATGTTCATGAATAATCCAGGCTAGGTTGCGTTCTTCCCCCTAACACTACATTGCTCCGTGAGGTTGTACCTGACTAATCGCGGTGCGGGAGTTAACATTTCTTTTAACAATCCGGCACCGCTTGTCTGGCGGCGTTACCCTTATGCTAGAGATGTGTGGTGGCCTGCTGGCGCTCAAGACGATTTCTTATGTTTATGTTCTGGCTAATACTACAACGTTACCTCGCTAGAATCACCCCTAGCGACCGTCAGACAAAGGGCCATCTCGCTGCTAAACTGAGCGATTGCACGCCTGCTTCCAGGTCGTTAGCACGGCCTCAGGAGACAAGTAACGTTGTAGTACTAAGAGCGTGTCCACAAACCCTCCGTGCTCAAAAGGTATTGTTTCCAAACCAACGAGGGCACAATTGGTGATTCCCTAGGCATCAGGAGGACGCGCACACCGCCATCGTGCCGTCCCAGGCGTTTGGAGACTGCGCGCGGGCGAGTTCGGCGCGTCGGGCGACCGCTGGTGGCCGCAGGATCGCGTCTTTTTTGGCAACATTGGACCTCGTGGTCGACCAAAAAGTAAGGTGGAAGGGCCGTGGGTTTGTGGACACGCTCTAAAGCTGGGAAGGAGATAACGCTTTGATGCGACATGAGGGCATTCCACGCCGTACCCGATCGATGCCCCCCGCCGCCGGCAGGCGCCTTATCGTCGCGCCCATCGCTTTCATCCTTACAACCACTATGCTGTGGGCGGTAGCAAGGGTATATTCAGCCCGTGCGAACCAGCCTGGAGCGTACCTCGGTACGTACTACGTGGCGCTGCACGGGTCCGATAGGAATCCAGGAACGCGGGGGCGGCCTTGGCGGACCCTCGCGCACGCGGCCGGCGTGTTGCGCGCGGGTGACACCGCTATCTTCGCGGATGGAGTCTACGACGAGACGCATCAAGCTGTAACACGCAACGACGGAACAGCGGGTGCGCGGATCACGCTACGCAGCGCGCGGCCCGGCGGCGCCGTGATTCACTGGCAAGGCATGCAAGAGGTGTGGGGTAAGTTGCAAATTCACAACTCGTACTGGACCGTCGAAGGCTTCGAGTTGACCGAGGACGCCAAGGGGACCGATTCCCAGGACGTGTTACTGTTGGTCGACGGCAACTATCCTGACGCGGCGCATCACCGGGCCGCCTATGCGCGTATTATCGGCAATACGGCGCACGGGGCGTACGAGAAGTGCTACAAGCTGTACAAGGCTGACCACGCGGTGGTCGATGGCAACACCTGCTACGACGTCACCCACGACGGTATTGACTTTGTGCAAGGCGATGATATCCAGATTAGCCACAACGATATCTACCACATAGGGCGTGCGGGCATTTTCTCCAAGGGCGGCGTGCGTTCCGCGCGCGTTTTTGGCAACTACGTACATAACGACGGCGCCTATGTGCGTGTGAGCGGCTATCCCGCCGCCCCGCAGGGGATAGAACTTGGCGATGAGACCGATGCGGCATCCGCGCTGTGCGCGACAACGCGGTGCTACGAAGAGTGGAACGGCGTCGCCTGGGATAACGTGGTCGTCGCGAGCACCCCCGGCGCTATCGATACCGCTTACGCCATGTATGGATGCAAGGACTGCGCCCTCTACAACAACGTGGCTATAGGGGCGCGGTTCGGCGTCGCGCTACGCGCGTCCGTGAGCGACCGCGCTCACGGCTGGGGGTGGGACCCTACGACGGTCAATCCACGGGTGGAGAACAACATCATAGCGGGTTCGACGGTGAGCGCCACGACTATCCCCAGGGGCGAAACGTCGGGTTCTGTCGTCCACGACTACAATCTTTGGGACAATAACCCAAGCCAACCAGCGGAGCCGCACGGCGTCTACGCCGACCCGCGGTTTGCGCGGGCGCGGGATGACTGGCGGTTGCAAGCAGACAGCCCAGCCATTGGCAGGGGGCGGTCGATAACGTTCACGGGCTATTTTGGTGAGCGGATCGACGTGTCGCGCGACCGCGCCAACATCGTGCGCATGCTCCCGTGGGATATAGGAAGCTATGCGCTCAATCTTACCAAGCATATCAACCACGATCGCTCCTAATGGCTTCGTCGCCAGGTAGATAGCGCGCGTCACGTTAAGATGGACGAGATATGGGCATAACGAACATAAACGCACGGGAACTCGCGGTTGGGATCGTGAGCTTCGCGCCTCCGTTGCGCCGATGCGTTTCGCGCCGGACGGGTGGGACGAACTCAGCGCGCTATTGCTACACCGTCTGGTTGAGGCACATGCTCATGGCGCACGCGAGCGGTTTGCCGACCCACGGGGGGACGGTCGCGGAGTTGGGGCCGGGTGACTCGTTGGGTGTGGGCCTTGCGGCTCTCTTGTCGGGGATGACGACATACTATGCGCTCGATACGGTGTGCTACAGCAACCCTCAGCGCAACATCGCGATATTTGACGATTTAGTGGCGTTATTCAGCCAGCGCGCGCCGATTCCGGGGCAGGATGAGTTCCCACGGGTGCGACCGCGGCTCGACTCCTACGATTTCCCGTCGCATATCCTGACCGATGACCGTCTTGCCGCCTCCTTGAGCCCGACGCGCCTGGACGCGATACGCAGAGCGATCGTGGCCCCGCTGGGCCTGACGACCGGCGCGGATGCGCGGCACGGCGCCGCGGAGGTTGGCCTGGCGTACATCGCGCCGTGGACCGATCCGACGGTCATCGATGCGGGGTCGGTCGACATGATTGTGTCGCAGGCCGTATTGGAATACCCCCCCGACTTGTCGGCGACGTACACGGCGATGGACCGTTGGCTGAGGCCGGGCGGCTTCGTATCACACTCCATCGACTTTAGCTCCCATGGACTGACCGCGCACTGGAACGGCCACTGGGCCTGTTCCGACGTCTACTGGGCGTTGCTGGTGGGCCGTAGGCCCTACAGATTGAACCGGACTCCCCACTCGGCGCACGTGGAAACGCTACGTGGATACGGCTACGCTATCGGCCATGACATCACGACGACGGAGGTGGGGGGCGTCACCCGCGCGCAACTGGCGCGCCGCTTCGCACATCTGTCCGATAGCGACTTGGCTACACGTGGCGTCTTTATCCAAGCCGTCAAGCCGGGGTGATCCGCGCGAGGTCGGCGCGCTACGAAACCGCGGCCATCAGCGCCGCCTCCGCGTCGGTGACGACGCCTTCTAGCCACGTAATTTCGTCGCGCAAGCCATCTTCTAGCGACATGATAGGGGCGTAGCCAAGGTCATGCCGCGCGCGCGTGATGTCGGCGTACGTGTCGCGCACATCGCCCGCCTGTTTCGGCGCGTAGCGCGTGTCGAGCGCGTGACCACTCAAATCCGCGATGAGCGCCAGGGCGTGATTAAGTGTCACGCGCGCCCCACCGGCGATGTTGTACGTTTGGCCGATGGCCGCGGGGCATTCAGCGGCCAGAATATTGGCCTGTACGATGTCGCCGACGTGGGTGAAATCGCGCGTCTGACGTCCGTCTTCATGGATCGTGATAGGCTGCCCCGTCAACGCGGCCGTGATGAAGCGATGGAAGGCCATGTCAGGGCGTTGCCCGGCGCCGTAGACGGTGAAGTAGCGCAGCGCGACGACAGGGACGCCGAAGTTGGTGTGATAGAGGGCGCACAAATGTTCACCCGCGAGTTTAGTCACACCGTAAGGCGAGACCGGCTGTGGGGGGGTCGTCTCCGTGATAGGCAGCGCGCGCGCATTGCCGTAGATAGAGGACGAGGACGCATAAACGACGCGGCGAAGGCGCGCGTTCGTGCGGCACGCCTCTAATAGCCGCTGCGTGGCGAGGACGTTGTGGCGCGTGTAGATGTCGAATTCATCACCCCAACTGGCCCGCACACCTGGTTGCCCCGCCTGGTGAAAAACGACGTCGACGCCGTCGATGAACGACGGCAGCGACGTTGTCAGGAGGTCGGCGTCGTGCAACCTGAAGCGCGATGATGGGAGGAGTGGCGCGACGTTGCGTTCCTTGACAGCCCGCGGATAGTAGTCGGTGAACGCGTCGACGCCGACGACCTCGTGGCCGTCGGCGAGGAGTTGCGCGCACAGATGTGAGGCGATGAATCCCGCGCATCCGGTCACGAGACAACGCATAGTCCAACCCCTCTCTTGCGTTCAATACACGGCCGGCGCGACACGCGGCGGAAAGGGCGGCGTCACGCTTTTGTGATAGATATAATGGTCACGCCGCACCTGCCCTGCGGATACAACTTTACCCTTTCCAGGTACGGTATAGCTGACCAAACACGGCGACGAATATAACATTTTGGTAACCTTCACGGGTGGGCGCGCGGGGGGGGGGGGGGGGGGGGGGGAGTTTGGGGGGGGGGGGGGGGCGC
>JAABUR0100008381.1_pt1 | contig 11953 bp, 9 predicted proteins | sample 5560091 | NCBI WGS metagenome assembly JAABUR01 (sample SAMN10711879, study PRJNA513375) | rock metagenome | isolation source: Antarctica rocks | place: Antarctica: Victoria Land, University Valley sud
TTCGCCCGGTTCTGGATGCACAACGCGATGGTCAACCTCAGCGGCGAGAAGATGAGCAAATCGGTCGGCAACTTCATGCTGGTCAGCGAGGTCGTCAAGCGGGTCCCGCCGGCGGCGCTGCGCTATTACCTCGTCGCTCCGCACTACCGCTCGGTCGTGGAGTTCTCCGAGGGGGCGCTGGCCGAGGCGGCTACGGCGTACGCCCGGATCGAAGGCTTCGTCGTACGGGCGGCCGAACGGGTCGGCGCCGACGCCGGAGTCCCAGTCCTGTGCGCCGACTTCGCGGCGGCGATGGACGACGATCTGGCCACGCCGACCGCGCTGGCCTGCGTGCACGAGATTGTCCGCAGCGGCAATGCCGCATTGGCGGCCGGCGACGACGTACAGGTACGCGGTGCACTGGGATCGGTACGCGCGATGCTGGCCATTCTGGGCCTCGATCCGCTCGCCGAGCCGTGGGTCAGCCGCGGTGCCGCTGCGGCTGCGTCGGGAGTCGTCGACGCGCTGGTCGACGCGCTGCTCGAGCAGCGGGCTGCGGCCAGGGCGCGCAAGGACTTTGCCGCCTCCGATGCCATTCGCGATCAGTTGGCCGCCGCTGGCGTGACGGTCGAGGATACGGCCGACGGCGCAAGATGGACGGTAGGCAGATGAGCCCGAGCGCACGGGGCCGGCCCGGAAAGCGCGCTGCCGCCCAGACCAAGAAGAAGGGCCCCTCGATCGGCACCGGGGGACATGGTCGCAAGAAACTGACGGGCCGCAAGCCCACCCCGAAGGCTGAGGATCGGACCAACCATCCCGCGGCGCGTCGGGCGGAATCGGTGCAACGCCGCGAGGACGTTGCCCGGCAGCGAGCCCGCAAGGCCGCTGACGCTCCGGAACTCCTTCTCGGCCGCAACCCGGTCCTGGAAGCACTTCGCGCGAAGATCCCAGCGCTGGCCCTGATCGTCACCAGCGGCATGGACGTCGACGAACGGGTCAACGAGTCGATCCGGACCGCGGCTGATCGAGGAATCGCGCTGCAGGAGATCGGCCGGCCAGAGTTGGACCGGATGACTCACGGTGCGCTGCATCAGGGGATCGCGCTGCAGGTGCCGCCCTATGCGTACGCACATCCTGACGACCTGCTCGTGCATGCGCACCACTCCGGCCGTGCCGCGCTGATCGTGGCCCTGGACGGGGTCACCGATCCGCGCAACCTCGGCGCGATCGTACGATCTGCTGCTGCTTTCGGAGCCCACGGAGTCGTTGTGCCGCAACGTCGTTCGGTAGGGATGACCGCGTCGGCGTGGCGTACGAGTGCCGGCGCTGCGGCTCGGGTTCCGGTTGCCCGTGCGGTCAATCTCGGCCGGGCCCTGGCGTCGTACCAGAAGGCGGGGCTCACGACCGTCGGACTGGACGCCTCAGGTGAGCAGGACCTCGACGACATCGACGTCGCCGGGCAACCGCTGGTGCTGGTGCTAGGGGGAGAGGGCTCGGGGCTGACCCGCCTGGTCCGGGCGGGCTGCGACTACGTCGCCCGCATTCCGATCACGTCGGACACAGAGTCGCTCAACGTCAGCGTCGCCGCCGGCATTGCGCTGGCCGGCATCGCCCGCGGCCGCCGCTGACCCCAGCCCTCCGCATCGGGAAGCACGGGCCGCATGATCCCGGCCGGAGATTCCCGCTCCGCGCAACGAGGGTCGATCCGCGTTAACAGGGGAAGATTGCTACGTACCTATCGTCGCAAGGGTCCCCTGAGTCGTTCCCAACCCTCGGCTGCGGGCATCGATCCGCGCCAACAGGGGAAGATTGCTACGTACCTATCGTCGCAAGGGTCCCCTGAGTCGGGACTGTGGCGCTCAGTCGGATTCGGGACTGCCGCTGCTCTCGGGATGGGGCATCGCACCGGGCTGGGCGCCGCGGGCATCGAGTCGGCGCAAGACCTCGTCCGCAACCTTCGGATCTGCACCGGGGTCGTCGCGGGCGCTGACAACCTCCTGGCGAGCGGCCTGGAGCAGCTCGGCCTCGAGCTCGTCGATGCGCCAGGCCCGGTGGACGCGGTTGCTGGGTGATTCCTGCCGACCGCCGGCGCCCTCGCCCTCGTCGGCGTCATCGGCCGGGTCCAGACCGAGCCGGTGCCACAAAGCCGCCGCGCTGTCGTGCGCCTTGCTGATCAGGTCCTCGTCGACGTCACCGTTGGCGCGGATCTCGTCGAGACGCTCGAAGCCGGCTCGTAACGCCCGCTGGGTCAGCTCTCGTTCGGCGAACTGCTGTTCCTCGATCGGTGCCTGTACGCCAAGCCGTCGGACCAGGACCGGCAGCGTCAGGCCCTGCAGCAGCAGCGTCACGATGATGACGACGAACGCGATGAAGATCAGCCGGTCGCGTTCCGGGAATCCCTCCTCGGCGGTGGGGAGCGCCAGGGCGGCGGCCAGGGTGACCACTCCACGCATGCCGGCCCACGACGCAATGGTCATCTCACGCCACCCGTGCGGCTCGCCTCGCGTCTGCTGCTGACCGACGCGGAGCTTCTCCTCCAGCCGGGCCACCGGGAAGATCCACAGGAATCGGATGGTGATCACCACGCCGGTGACGATCAACGATTGGACGATCAGGTCGCTCAGATCGCCGGACACGTCCTGGGCGACTGCGCGGACCTCCAAGCCGACGAAGGCGAAAGCCGCTCCGGTGACCAGCAGTTCGATTATCTCCCAGGTGGTTCCGGCCATCAGGCGCGTCTGGGCAGACTCCGCATCGGCGTACCGGCTCAGTGACAGGGCGAGGGTGACGACTGCGAGCACTCCGCTGCCATGGGCCGCGTCGGCTGCAACGTAGGCGACGAAGGGCATCACCAGGACCAGCGCGGTGCCGGCAGGATGCGCGGGAAGCTGATTCAGCAGCCAGCGGGTGAACAGCGCGATGACGATGCCGATGCCGATGCCGATCCCGAGGACGACGGCAAGGGCGAAGGTGCCGCCGGCCCGCCACGCGGAGAATGCGCCGGTCAGCGTGCCGGCCACCGCGACCTCGTAGAGGATCAGCGAGGTGGCGTCGTTGGACAGCCCCTCACCCTCGAGGATCGTCGTCAACCGGCGGGGCAGCCGGAGCTGGCGCGCAACAGCGGTGGCGGCCACCGGATCTGGCGGCGCGACCATGGCGCCGAGGACGATCGCGGCAATCAACGGTAGGCCAGGCACCAGTGCTTGCATCACGAAACCGACGGCCGCTGTAGTAACCGCGACCAGGGCCACGGCCAGCATGCCGATCGCCCGCCGGTTGTCCAGGAACTCCCGCCATGACGTACGACGCGCCGCGGCGAAGAGCAGGGGTGGCAGGACCAGCGGGAGGATGAGGTCCGGGCTGATGTCCAGCCGCGGCAGACCCGGTACGAACGCGACAAGCAGTCCAAGGACCAGCATCAGGATGGGGTACGGCAGCTTCAGCCACTCGGCTATCGGCCCGAGCACGATGGTCGCGGCGAACAGCGCGAGAAGCAGACTCAGCTGGGCCACGGGTAGGATTGTGCCCGCTGGGACTCAGGCTGCTTTGCGTTGGCTCTCAGGCGCATCGTTCCGTCGCATCTTTGTGCGTTCATCCACAGTTTGAAGTCTGAACTCGCAACCGGTGGCCGCGCGTCATCCCTGATCTGCAACGTGTGGGCCACCCGCGCCACTCTTGGAGGCACCGCATGACTTCAGTTGATCGCCGCTCCCTGCTCAAGGCAGGAGGGCTGACCGCCGGAGCCGCGCTCCTGGGTGGCACCGCCCTGCAGTCCGTCTCCATGCGCATGGCCGAGGCCGCGCCCGGCACCGGCCGAGGCGAGGGTGCCAACGCCGGCTACGGCCCGCTGAGCCCCAGGACTTCGCTGAACGACGGGCAACAATGGCTCGCCCTGCCACCGGAGTTCGTGTACACGATCTTTTCCAAGACCGGCGCCACGATGTCGGACGGTCGGCTCGCCGCACGCTCCCACGACGGAATGGGTGCCTTCGGCAACGTCCGGTCCGGGGTGCGGCTGATTCGTAACCAGGAGATCCGGTTCAGCAGCTCAGCGCCGTTCACCCAGGGCGTCTTCACCATCGAGCCGGCCGACAACGCCTACGACAGGACCGCCGAGGGCGGCAACACGACGCTCAGCTTCGATGCTAGCAAGTTCTTCTCGCCCAGCGGTGGGCTCACCCAGGACTACGTAAGCCTGACCGGCACGGTCGTCAACTGCGCCGGCGGACTCGCCTTCCGAGAGTCTGGCTGGCTAACCTGCGAGGAGATCGTCCAGCAGGAGTTGGGATCCGAGCCCCCGGGATCGCTCCCGCGGACCGAGCGGAAGCACGGCTACGTCTACCTCAACCCGCTCGACGGATCCGCACCCGGTTTCCCGGCCGGTTCCCGTCCCCTCGTTGCGATGGGTCGATTTGCTCACGAGGCGGCCACCGTCGATGACCGTACGGGCATCGTCTACATGACTGAGGACGCCGGTTCGGGTCGGGGCAGCGGCTTCTACCGCTTCCTGCCGAGGAACCCGGCAGAGCTGAGCAAGGGCGGGGTACTGCAGATGCTCGGTATTCAGAATCGCCCGTCGGTCGACCTCCGAGAGGGACAGCAGCAGGGCGTACCGCTGCCGGTCCGGTGGTTCACCATCCGGGAGCCGAATCCACCTCAAGAGGCTCCCAACGCCGTCTTCGAAGAGGGCTTCGCGCGCGGCGCGGCAAAGTTCAATCGGCTCGAGGGCTGTTGGGATGGCGCCGGCAGCATCTTCTTCGCCTCGACGAGCGGCGGCGACGCCAAGAACGGCGACGTCAACGATGACGGATTCGCGGAGGGATACGGGCAGATCTGGGAATACATCCCCCAGGGCCTGAACGGCGGCCAACTCGTGCTGCTCTTCGAGTCACCCGATGGCGACGTGCTCGACTCCCCGGACAACCTGGTGGTCAGCCCGCGCGGCGGGCTGGTGCTCTGTGAGGACGATGCCTCGACGGCGAACGCCGGGCAGAACGACACCAGCCCGTTCTTCGGCGAGGACAAGAATCGGCTGATCGGCCTCACCCTGGATGGTGAGCCGTTCCCCTTCGCGGAGAACATCATGAATGACAGCGAATTCGCCGGTGCATGCTGGAGCGACGATGGGGCGTTCCTGTTTGTCAACATCTTCGGCTACGACGAGGCCGGCACCGGCGGAACACTGGCTATCACCGGGCCCTGGCCGCGCGGGGCTCTGTAGTTCACCCACTCAGGTGAGCAGCTGGCTCACGGTGTAGATGACCAGGCCGGCCACGGCGCCGACCACCGTGCCGTTGATTCGGATGAACTGCAGATCACGTCCTACCTGGAGTTCGATCCGCCGGCTCGTCTCGTCGGTGTCCCAGCGCGCGACGGTGCCACTGATCAGGTCGGCCAGGTCCTCGGCGTAGTTGCGGATGACGTAACCGGCCGCCGTCTGGATCCAACCCTCGAGCTTGGCCCGCAGTTCCGCATCGTCGCGCAAGGACGCTCCGATGTGGACGATGCTGTTCTCCAGGCGGTGGCGCAATTCGGAGTCCGGGTCCGTACCGGCTTCCACGAGCCCGGCTTTGATGTTCTGCCAGAGCGAACCAGACCACTCCCGTACGGCTGGATGGTCGAGAAGTTCATCTTTGAGCGCATCGACCTTGGCGGCCGTGGCCGGGTCGTTCTTGAGCGCGGAGATGTAGGCGCGCAGGCGTACGTCGAGTGCGTCACGCAGGTCGTGCCGGTCGTCCTCGGCCACGCCGTCGAGGAACTTCTGCAACGCCTTGAACCCGCGCTGGAAGACCCGGTCGTCGACCCAGTCCGGTACCCATTCCGGGCTCTCGTCACCGAGGGCGTTGCGCAGCACGATGCGGTTCTCGTCGAGAAAGCGGTTCAGCCCGCGCAGGCCGGCGGTAAGCAGCGCCTGGTGATGTCCGCCCTCGACGGCCAGAGTCAGCACCCGGGCCAGCGCCGGCGCCGCTGGAGTTTCACGGAGGCGGCGGTCGACCATCTGGCTCACCGCCGGCTGGATGTCTTCATCGCGAAGCACGGTCGTGATCCCGGCCATCGCTGCGCCGACACTGTTGCCCACCTTGCGGGCGTTCCCCGGCTGGCCGAGCCAGTCACCGATCCTGGTGGGTACGTCGAGGCTGCTGATCTTGTCCTCGAGCACCGACTCGGTCAGGAAGTTCTGCTGGATGAAGGAGCCCAAGCTGGCGCCGATCTGATCCTTCTTGTTGGGGATGATCGCGGTGTGCGGGATCGGGATCCGCAGCGGATGACGGAACAGTGCGGTGACCGCGAACCAGTCGGCCAGCGCGCCGATCATGGAGGCCTCGGCGGTGGCCCTGACGTAGCCGACCCACACGCCGGCGTCCGCCCCGACGTACAGGCAGCCGAGGAAGATCACGGCCGCCAGGATCAGCAGGCCGGTGGCACGCCACTTCATCCGGGCAAGGTCGCGGGCCCGGCCCGCGTCGTCCAGCCGGCCGGCCAGCGGTGCGGAGATGGGTGCGTCTCTCGGCGGGGCGGTCACCCCAGCGAGGGTAGGCGGCTCGCTCCTCCCGCCGGAGTCGACGCGTCCCCAGCCATGCCTGGTGATCTTGACCTTATGGTGGCGACACGCCGTGATTTCGACCCGAAAACCGCAATAAGGTCAAGATCACCGGGGGAGGGGTGCCGCCGAGGGGGAGCCAGGTGGAATGCGGGGGCAGCGGGAACGTTGCGCTGGGTAAGCCCTGCTACGAGAGGTCACTGTGAAGGTCGAGATCTGGTCAGACGTGGTTTGCCCGTGGTGTTACGTCGGCAAACGGCGGTTCGAAGCGGCGCTGGAGCAATTCGAGCAACGCGACCAGGTCGAGGTCGAGTGGAAGAGCTTCGAGCTGGACCCCGGCGCGCGTTCGGCCGCTGCGGACGGCCTGGCACCCGAGATTGCAACGGACGGCCTGGCACCCCGGAACGCAGCGAACAGCGCTGCCGAAGCCGGTGATTACGCCGACCGGCTCGCGGCCAAGTACGGCACCAGCCGTGCCGGTGCCCAGCAGATGCTCGACACGATGACTGCTGCTGCGGCCGCGGAGGGGCTCGACTTCCATTTCGAGAAGGCGATCAAGGCCAACACCTTCGAGGCCCACCAGGTGATCCACCTGGCCGGCGAGCGCGGTGTCCAGGACGCGGTCAAGGAACGGCTGCTGCGCGCGTACTTCACCGAGGGACACGCGGTGGGGGATCGGTCGGCACTGGTCAGCCTCGCGGCGGAGGCCGGGCTCGACGCCGACGAGGTGCAGCAGGCCTTGGCCGACCAGCGTTACGCGGGGGCGGTCCGTGAAGACCAGGCAGAGGCGTCACGACTGGGCATCAGCGCGGTGCCGTTCTTCGTCGTCGACGGCAAGTACGGCATCGCCGGAGCTCAGCCGGCTGAGGAGATCCTCCAGGTGCTCGAGCGGGGCCTGGACGACTCAGGCCAACAGCGGCGTGAGCGGACTCCAGTCGGGTAGTTGACCGGCATGGCGGGCGAATTTCGCCGCGACGATGCCGGCCCAGCCCGGGTCGTCAGGCTCACCGGGCGCCTCGGTCAATTCCGAGGGATACCACGACCCGTCCCTGGTCTCGACGGTGACACAGGCCCGTCGTACGGCGGGGAAGGCGGCCTCCAGAACCGGATCGACCTCCACGACGATCACGCCGGCCAGACGGTGGATCCGTCCGTCGTCGAAGGCAGCCGGCAAGACCTGCGCGACTCCGAAATCCCCATGGACCAGCGCCGCGGCAACGGGCCACACCAGGCTGTACTGCGCCTCCTCGGTCGTCTTCGGAGCCCGGGAGGACAGCGCCGTGGCGGCAGCGAACGTCCCGACGGTCACCCGTGTGATCAGGTGCGGCTCGATCTCGTACGCCTCCCGTACGGCCAGCGCTGCGGCGATCGCGGGCTGAGACCATCGACAGCACGGGAACGCCTTGACGTAGATGTCCTCGACATACCAACGCTTCCCGACTGCGCTGTCCGGACCCCCCGGTGATTCCAGGAAGGCGCCTTCGCTCGCGGTGAACCCGGAGGCGGCCAGCAGCGCCGACGAGGTACCGGTCATGGCGCCCCAACCGCAGGCGTCCTTGGTCATAGCTGGATCTGCGACCGAGCGCATGATCGGGGCCATCGGCGCGTGATATTCGGCCAGGCCCAAGGCGTGGGCAGCCTGCGCAGCGTCCAGTTCGAGCAGCCGGGCCGCCGCCGCTGCGGCACCGACCGCTCCCCAGGCTCCCGATCCGTGATAGCTGGCCTCGCGGAGATGCAGGGCGATACCCGCCCGTACGGCAATCTCGTACCCGACGGTGATGGCCGCGAGCACGTCCTCGCGAGGGGCGTCGATCGTCTCGGCCACGGCCAGTGCCGCCGGGATCACGTTCGCGCCGGGGTGGCCCTTCACCAGCCGGTGCCCGTCGTCGAAGTCCAGCGCGTTGGTGAGCACGCCGTTGGCCCACGCGGCTCCGGTCACCGACGCGCACCGTCCGTCGTGCAGCACCGTGGCCGCAGCCCCGGCGTGCTGGGCCACGGCGAAGTCGGCGGCCAGCTGGGCGGTCGGTACTGAAGTCCCGGCGCAGGTCACCGCGGCGAAGTCGCTCAGGAGCACCTGGACCCGGCGGCGGATGAACTCGGGGACATCGGCCCAGCACAGTTGACCCACGAACTCGGTCAGGGCAACCGCTCGGCACATCGCCCTATCCTCTACCGAGGGCACGCCGCGGGCGGTTTAACCGTTGGATGAACAGGGCATCAGTAGCCAAGAAGGCGCTCACAGCGGTCGCAGCACGAAATGTCAGGAGGACAGCACATGGGAATGATCAAGAGCGCTCTCAAGACGGGCATCGCGGTGAAGGTCGTCGATGTCGTACGGCGCGAGGCAGCCAAGCCGGAGAACCAGCGCAAGATCAGGCAGTTCGTCGATCGCGCCCGGCGCGAGGTAGCCAAGCCGGAGAACCAGCGCAAGGCCAGGGAACTGGCGTCCAAACTCAGCAGCCGGGCCGGCAAGAACCGCAGGCTGCCCTGAGCCGGAACGCCCTGAGCCGGCCAGCCAGAACTCGCTGCTGAGCACGACCTCGCCCTGCTGGTCGAGGATCTGGAAGCCCGCGCGTCGGATCTGAGCACCGAGGCCTGAAGGTTGCAGTTGATCGCCTTGTCCCCGGTCCCGGTGGACGTGCCGGCGGGTACGTACGGTCGTCACTGCCCAGGACGACGGCAAGGTGTGTCGCCCCGGCGTCGAGTCCGGTGGCCTGCAGCTTCACCTCCGTACCCCAGGTGTGGGCGATCAGCCCGGCTGAAGCTGTGACCGAATCAAAGTCAGAATCTACCTGCACCGCAACGACTTCCGGCACCGGTGCGGCTGGCGTACGGCCCAACAGGCTTCCCACGCCGATGACCATCAGGACGATGACCGCTGCCGCCACCAAGACGGCACCGGCAAATCGGACGACCCTCGACCGGCGCTGACGGCTGGACTCGGCCCGGATCGCGCCGTCCATCCGGGATCGCAGGCCCTCGGGTACGCGGGCTGCGGCACGCATCGAACTCCGCTTGGCTCCGGTCAGCGACAGCAACCGGTGTCAGCTCGGCGAGCTCGACTCGGCAGTCGGCGCACGTGGCCAGGTGGGAGGCAACCGCGTCCTGCTCGGCCGGGTCGAGATGGCCCAGCACGTACGCGCCGAGCGACTCGCCTAGATCCCCACCTCCGCGGCGACCTCGGCGTAGGGCCGGTCGCGCAGGTAGGTCTCCGTCAGTGCGTGACGTTGGTCCTCACCGATCCGGTCCAAGGCTTCCCTGATCACCCATTCGTCGACCAGGTGCTCGGCATGATCGGCCACCGAGCGCCCGGCGTCTTGCGGCTCGTCGGTGAGCCCGCGCAACCACGGCCGCGCGCCGACCGCCCGGTGATGATCGGTGATCACGTTGCGCGCGATCGCGAACAGCCACACCCGGAGACTGGCCAACCCGGGATCGAACCGGTCTGCCGAGCGCCAGGCACGCAGGAAAGTCTCCTGCACGATGTCTTGTGACGAGCCTTCTTTGTATACGGCGCAGTCGCGGCGAACGTTCATCCCCGCCCGGCCCAATCTCAGCGGTTCGAAAATCAGCAAGCGCACCTTATGCACGGCCGGACGACTCTCGGTCTCATCGCCACGCTGGGGAGCGACGCCGGGATCATGCGACGGGTCGCCTCATGTGCATGGTCGGCGCGGGTTCGGCCGGTTAGCCTGACCCGCGAGATCGTCTGAGGACGGAGCGGGATGGGCTGGTTCAGCAAGAAGCGCGACGACGGCCTCTATCGAGGGGACGCACCGGCTTCTGCACCGGGCTTCGACGGTGTGGAACCCACTGCATACCAGGGCCAGACGGCCGTGCGCCCGATGCATTCCACGACCGTCAACCCCAACCCGTACCCGACGACGTCCGAGCCGTACGCCGCTGTCGTGGAGAACTTCCAGCAGCTCTTCGGCCAGCCGCAGAACTACCAGGCTCAGGGATACCTCCCGCAGGTTCAGGTTGGGGCAGCCCAGCCCGGGCAAACACCACCCTTCGCCGCAGGACAACCGCCGGTCAACCCCGTTCCAGACCAGTTCGCCGCCGTGATGAAGCTGGCGCTCCAGCAACGTGCGGTCAAGCGAACCGTCGGACGATCCCTGTTCGGGCTCATCTTCACGCTCCTACTGGTTGGTGGCCTGGTCGTCGGCGGCTTCGTCGTCTTCGACAACGTGCGAGACGAGTTCACCAACCCGTTCGGCTCCGGATCAGCGGTTCCGGATCAGCCGTACCAGGGTGTGGTCGGCGAACCCGGCGAGGTGACGCTGGGAGACAACAGCTATCGGATCACGATCTCGAGTGCGGCCGTCGAACCCAGCGCCGCCTGGGGCAACTTCTCCGCGCCGGTCTCCGGCGGCTTTCTGCTGATCGAGCTGAGCCTCACCCGTACGGACACCCAGGCGTCGGTTTCCCAGATCTCGTGGTTCGACTGGACGTTCACCGACGACGCCGGCGCGGTGGCCGAGGGAGCGTTGATCGCCGGTGGCTATGAGCCGCTGCTGTCCACGCTCAATCTCGAGCCGGAGGAGACCGCTACCGGGTTGGTCGCCTTCGACACCCGCGCTTCGGCCGGCACCCTTGCCCTCAAGACCTACGAGGGACCCTGGGCGCAGTGGCCGATCAGCGCGAGCACCTCAGCCGTGGTCGCCGGTGAATTCGGTGTCCCGGTCCACCCGGAGGCAGCGCGGACCCCGTTCACCGCGACGCTGGCCAATCCGCGCTGGATCGGAGCCGGAGATCCGGCGGCCACCTTCGATCCGGTCTCCGGGAGCTACCTCGTCGTCGATGCCGGTGTGGTCCTCGATGAAGGCGCACTCGGCCCCACGTCCAGCCTGTCGATCGGCTATGGCAACTGGCAGTTCACACCCAACGGCGGTACGGCCGTGGACTCGGATTTCGGCGTGTCCGGCGCCAACAGCGTCACCTTCAGTCAGGGACAGCCGGCAACGGTCAACACGGTGATCGCGTTCGACGCCCCTCGTGGTCCGGGGACTCTGGCCCTGGTCAACTCCGACGGCTCAGTGCTGGCCACCTGGCCGATTCTCGGCTGACTGCTCGGTCCGTCCCGATCAGGGTGGCCGCCGTCGTATGGCCGGTGTTCGATGGGCCGATGACTGCAGCCCAAGGACTGACGTTGACGACGGTCAACATCAGCGCACCCGATCCCGGAGCTCTGGCCCGCTTCTACGGGCGGCTGCTCGGCTGGGAGATCCGGGCGGAGGAACCCGATTGGGTCGTGCTCAAGAATCCCGACGCCGGCGCGACGCTGTCCTTTCAGACCGAGTCGACCTACGTTCGGCCGGTATGGCCCGCATCACCGGGCGACCAACAGATGATGATGCACCTCGAGATCCGGGTCGATGATCTCCAGACCGCCGGGGCGCACGCGGCCGACTGCGGGGCGACGCTGGCCGA
>JAABUR0100008383.1_pt1 | contig 11952 bp, 14 predicted proteins | sample 5560091 | NCBI WGS metagenome assembly JAABUR01 (sample SAMN10711879, study PRJNA513375) | rock metagenome | isolation source: Antarctica rocks | place: Antarctica: Victoria Land, University Valley sud
CTGCTCGCGCGTGTCGGCCATGCCCCAGGACGCGACGCCGTCCAGCCCTGATGCTGCTCCCTGCGTGGCAGGCACGGCGGCCGAACCCGACCGCTCAACTCACCACCCAGAACAAAGGCATGTGTCGTATGCGGATCCGCAATCGAAACGGAGTGCTGGTTGACTTATGACATGGTCACACCACCCCCGGAGCCGGACCCGATTATCGATCCGAATGAGCCGATGCCAGATGATCCCGCTGAGCTGCTTCCCGACGCACCGCATCCACTTCCCCCCGCGCCGATCGAATCAACACCTGACGATCCCGGCGGCGACACCGGTGGCGTGCCCGAGCCCGCCTGATCGCTGAGTCGGCAACCGGCGGGCGTCGAGCCTCCGCGCCCACTCACCGATCCGCTTATGGCTGCGAACCGCGCGCAGAACTTCGCTAGGCCGGCCGTGTCTTACGTGAAGAATCTGGCAGGGCCTGCTTGCGGATGCGGGTGGGCTCAGTCCGCCGTGGGCTCGCCGGCCCTGGTTTCAACCCAGCGAGCGGCTGCGTCGAAGGTATCCGTCGGGGTGCTGTTGAACGCGATCGCAGCATCGGGAGCGTGGCGTCGCACCAAATTGATCACCTGCTCGAACAGCTCAACCTGATCTTCGGGCTTGCGCACTCCACCGCCTACAACGACGCACCCCCACGGCCGAGCGCGCAGGGCATCGGTGACCCTCGCCAACACACCGTCGCTGCCGTCGAGGCCAAACAGGCAGGCTTCCACACCGACGCTGTGCTCAGCGAATCGCGCCATGCCCGCCGCTTCGCTTTGGGATCGCCCATGTCATAGGGGTGCGTGCGAGGGTCGTGGGCTTGCGACATCAGTGCCGCCGCCGGCCCGGACGTGACCGCGCGGGCGTGTCCCGCTGCCGCGCCGGTCCAGTCTGGCGGTCAAGCCGTCCATCAGTAGGGCCAGTCCTTCGGCGAACCGGTCGTCCTCTCTACCGTAGGTGGCGGCCGCGGCGTTGAGCATGGGGAACTTATCTGTCCAGCCGGGTTGGCGTGTGGGGTCGCCGTCGGCTGGTCGTTCAGCCGAAGCCTGCGTCTCCAGGGCGTCGCCAATGACGTATGAGCCGATCGCGGTGAGGACGCGTACGGCTTCGCCGGGGTCCAGCCCGGCCTGGACGAGCACCCGGAGTGTCTGCTCGATGCCCGCCAGCGCCCCCTGGGTCGGCCGGTTCCCGGCGACGACCCGCGCGCTGTCCCGGTGGGCGAGCAGCGCCGCCCGTTGCTGATGAGCAGCGTCGGCGAGCCACTCGGTCACGGTCTCGCCGGGGCGGGGTGCGTGTCGCCTGGCCGGCAGCATGTCCGCGATCACCTGCTCGGCCACCAGGTCCAGCAGGTGCCGCTTGTCCCGGACGTGCCAGTAGAGGGTCGGCGCGCTGATGCCCAAGCGCCCGGCCAGGGCGCGCAGAGTCAACCCGTCGAGCCCAAACTCATCGATCATCTCGACCGCCGTACGCACGATTGCTTCCTGGGTCACCGCCACCTTGACACTCTAACAATGTTCGAGATCCTAGCGTCATGTCCTCTCTAACGGCGTTCGAGAACGCCTCTGCGGCCGGGCCGGCCGCCTCGCCGGCCATCGCAGCCACCGGGCTGGTCAAGCGGTACGACGCGGTAGAGGCGGTCCGCGGGATCAACCTCGCTGTCGGTACAGGTGAGCTGTTCGGCTTCCTCGGTCCCAACGGTGCCGGCAAGTCCACCACCATCAAGATCCTCTGCACGCTTGTGCGGCCCACCGAGGGGACCGCGCGGGTGGCCGGCTATGACGTCGTTCGGGAGCGCGGCGAGGTGCGCCGGCACATAGGGCTGGTCTTCCAGGAGACGACGCTGGACGACCACCTCACCGCCGAGCAGAACCTGCGCTTCCACGCCGACATCTACGGCATGGCCCGCACCGCGGTGGCAGCGCGCATCGGCGTCGTCCTGGAGATGGTCGGGCTCACCGAGCGGCGGGGGTCGCTGGTGCGCACGTTCTCCGGCGGCATGAAGCGCCGGCTGGAGATCGCCCGCGGCCTGCTGCACTGCCCACGGGTCCTCTTCCTCGACGAACCGACCATCGGGCTGGACCCCGAGTCGCGGGCGAGCCTGTGGCGCTATGTGGATCAGCTTCGCGCCGAGGAGGACATCACCGTCTTCCTCACCACCCATTACATGGACGAGGCGGACCGCTGCGACCGGATCGCCATCGTCGACGAGGGCCGGGTCGGAGCGCTGGACACCCCCTCCGCGCTGAAGGCCAGCGTCGGACACGACCGAGTGCGGCTGACCACGACCGACGACGACGCGGCCGAGGCACTGATCCGCGGCCGGCTCGACGTCGAGACCACCCGCGAGGGCGGCTCCCTGACCATCCTGGCGCCCGACGGGGAGGCGTTCGTGCCTCGCCTGTTCGAGCTGGGGTTGACGGTTCGGGCGGTCAGCGTTACCCGACCCACCCTCGACGACGTCTTCCTCGCCTACACCGGCAGCCGGCTGGCCGACCGGCAGGGCGCCGCACCCACCTCTCGAAGGGGCCCACGATGACCACCACGCAGCCGCCCGCCACCCTCGCTCCGGTGTCCACCGCTGACCGCGGGCTGCGCCACGAGCTGCGGGCCGCGCGGGTGGTTTGGCAGCGCGACCTCATCCGGTTCCGTACCGACCGCAGCCGGATCATCTCCTCGTTCGTGCAGCCGCTGCTATTCCTGTTCGTTTTGGGAAAGGGGCTCGGGGCGAGCATTGGCGCGGGCGCGCTTGCAGGCGCGGACTACTCGACGTTCCTGTTCCCCGGCGTGCTCGCCACCTCGGTCATGTTCACCGCCGTCTTCTCGGCCATCTCGATCGTGTGGGACCGCGAGCTCGGGTTCCTGCGAGAGATGCTGGTAGCGCCGATCAGCCGCATCAGCATCGTGCTCGGCAAATGCCTGGGCGGCGCCAGCGTCGCCACACTGCAGGCGCTGGTGCTCCTCGCTCTCGCCGGCCTGGTCGGGGTGCCTTACTCCCCACCCATGTTGATCGGCTGCGTCGCTTTGCTGTTCCTCATCGCGTTCGCGATCACCGCGTTCGGTCTGGTGCTGGCGGTGCGGGTGCAGCAGATCCACACCGTGATGCCGCGAGTGCAGCTGCTGCTCACACCCCTGATGTTCCTATCGGGGGCGTTCTTCCCACTCAACGGCGCACTGCCCGGCTGGCTGCACGCGCTGACGCTGGCCAACCCGCTGTCCTACGGCGTCGACGCCCCGCGCCGGTTGGTGCTGCACTACACCAGCGGAGGAGCGGAGGCGACCGCACTGCACTGGGGTGATCGGATCGTGCCGGTCTGGCTCGACCTCACCCTCGTCATCGGGGCCGGAGGCCTGCTGCTCGGCCTCGCCGCCTGGCTCTTCTCCCGCACCGACTGAGAAGGGTGCGCGAGTCCCGGACGACAACGCCGGCGCTGGTCCAGCCAGCCAGGACATGCACAACATTAAAGGCGTCCCAGTTGCGGATCGGCTTACGGGCTATGGCGGTGACAGACCTCACCACTTGGCCCTTTGGAGGTCCTCCACCATCATCGGCTGACTTCTCAACATGGCTTCGCATCGGTTCGACGGCGCCGCCGGGCGGAGGCAACTCAGCGCAGTTGCGGAAGGTGACTGCAGCGCGTTCGACCTATGGAGTGTTGAACGGGTTAGCGGCGTCACCTCGTCGAGGACGCCGAGTTGCTCGACGTTTAGAATGCGGATTGCCGGCCTGAGTGTTAATCTCGCTGCCACGGCATGACGCGTACGCCGTTCGCTGTGAGCAACCGCGCCCACGCCGCGGTGGCCACTCGTCGACCAAGGTCTCCTTGGGGCCCGCCGCAACCTTCCGTCCGGTTGTCATCTGGTGCCGGCGGTGCGTGGGCCCGCCCGGGCAAGATGCCGAAGAAGCAAACAACCAATGCCCGAAACGCACGCGCTGCGGCACGCGAGGGGGAGAAGTACACGGTCGCCCTGCGCCGCCCGTCATCTGTGCCGAGGGTGCAAGCAGGCGAGGCGCCCGACCGCCTGGAGTTTGAGTTCAGCGCGAGCTTTTTCAGTGGCGGGGCCCGGCCCCGTACTACTTCGTCACCGTGCCCGAGGGAGCCAGCGCCGAGCTGAAATCGGTGTCCTCTGGCATTAGCTACTACCGCGGAATGATTCGGGTTCAGGCGCGGATCGGTGACACCGAGTGGGCGACATCGCTGTGGCCCAAGGATGGGCGTTACGTCGTTCCGGTGAAGGACTTGGTGCGCAAGCCCCTAGGTCTGGCCGACGGTGACACTGTCACAATCCATCTTGCCGTGGATGCAGCAACGCTCGACAAGAGGCCCGGTCAGACTCGGGCGCGTTCGGATCGAGCCACTCAAGAGAAACTTCCGGCACACCGGCGGCGCCAACCCCGTAGCGGAGATGATCAACGGGTTGGGCGCAGCGGAGCGACGGTAAGGGTCGAAGGAGGCCACAGGTTACCGACGATCAGCTCAGAATTGTCCCAGCGAACGAGGCGACCTGGGAGGACCTGCAAGCCGTATTCGATACACGCGGTGCTCCGTCCAGAGACTGGTGCCAGCGGTACAAGATGCGACCCAAGGAGAGCTGGGCTCAGTTGGAGCGAACGGACTCGCCTCCCGGCTCCAGGAGCAGACCGCCTGCGGCCAGCCGGAGTCGACCACGACGACCGGCCTAGTCGCCTACGTTGACGGTGAACCAGTCGGCTGGTGTGCCGTCGACCCGCGACCGGCAAACCCACGCCTATTGAGTCACTGTCCCGTCCCCTGGGTCGATCGAACCGAAGACAAGACCGATGACAGCGTGTGGGCGGTAACCTGCTCTGTAACCCGGGCAGGCTTTCGGCGGCGCGGCATCATCAAGGCACTCGCTCGTGCCGCCGTCGCCTTCGCCCGACACCGGGGTGCCCGTGCTTTGGAGGGCTATCCGCACCTCAGCGAGTTCGGACACGTCGGCACTCCCAGCATCTTCACCGCCGCCGGCTTCGTCGAGGTGAGCAGGCCCACCCCTAGGCGCACCGTCATGCGCATCGACTTCTATCAGCGCGCAGGTCAACCATGAATCTCCGGGACGACCAGGGCCGCCCCGAGCCTCCGCTCGCCTCCGGTGAGGCCGAGACCCTCGTTGGCTTCCTGGAGTACCAGCGTGCGACGTTCGCCTGGAAATGGTCGGGCCTGGAGGCGGCCGGTCTGAAGGCGACCCTAGGCGCGTCGACGTTGACGCTGGGAGGGATGCTCAAGCACCTGGCCTACTAGAGGACCATTGGTTCTCCCACCGCATGCGGGGCAACAATCGCCAAGCCGTTTGGAGCGACGACTACTGGGATGACGATCCGGACTGGGAGTGGAACTCGGCCACCGAGGACTCCCCCCAGAGGCTGCACACGCTCTGGCAGGACGCAGTGTCCCGCTCCCCCGATCTGCTCTCCGAGACCCTGGCGGGCGGCGGCCTTGACCAGCTGGCACGACGCAGCTTGCCGGACGGTCGCACGCCCAGGGTGCGGTGGATCGTGGTGCACATGATCGAGGAGTACGCCCGGCACAACGGACACGCCGACCTCATCCGGGAGTCGGTGGACGGACTCACCGGCGAGTGAAACCTGCAGTCGGTACCGTGCCCTCGCTGGCCCGAACAAGCAACAGGAGCATCCGCACCTGATCGATCACTGATTGGTGCACCACAAGCCGAACCGCTACCGGCGACGATCCGGCATCCGCGCGGGTGCGACGAGTGACCACCGCCAGGGATCCTCGATCGGCCCGCTCGTCTTGAGCAGCCGGTCGGAGTGGCCGTTTCTGGGCGCGTCGGGGAGACTCGGCGCATGGCTGCTGGGATGGATCAACCGTCCACGTCCGCGCGACTGCGCTGCGGCATCGTCCTGGGCGTCCAGGAGGATGCCTGCGAGATCATCGGGGCGGGGGGCCAGCGCTCCGTGCGGTACGCGGCGCTGTTCCCTTCGCCGCGGACCGAGCGGGTCTCACCCGGGCACCTGGTAGCCGTCGCGATAGCCCCAGACGGCACCGACGCGGTGGTCTTCCGCTGGTACGACGCCGTCGTGCTTGGTGACGACAGTGGGCGGGTCCGGTTGTGGGAGCCGGCGCACGGTGACGCCATAGCTCGCCCCACGGCGAGCAGGTCGCCCGGGTGGTGGCTCAGCCCCGCTTTCCCGAGCGGCCGCGTCGCCCGGGGACGCGTGCCTACCTGTCGGCCGGCTTGCCCGGCGCCGAGTGGTGGGTTGCCGGCGCTGGCGTCGATATGGCCAAGGACGCCGATGTCGAGCTAGATGAGGTCGAGCGCTTCTGTACTGAACACGACCTCTGGAATCGGCTCGTATGAGGATCTCCGAGCGAGTCGGAACGCGCTCTGTCCGCGGCATCGTCGGGCGGAGCCCGCTGAGCGCGGGCCGGGTACCGCTGCGCTCAGGAAGCCGACCGCAGGTCACTCCGCGCTTATCGTTGGGCCGTGACCCTGCGACTGATCGGCGCTGGCCTTCCCCGAACCGGCACTTCCTCCCTGCGCGAGGCGCTCCGGCACCTGCTCGACGCCCCGGTCTACCACATGAGCGAGGCCTTCGCTCACCCCGAACATGCCGCCACCTGGGTGGCGGCGATCCAGGGCCAACCGCCGGTCTGGGACGACTTCCTGGCTGGGTACGCCGCTGGGGTCGACACTCCGTTCTCGACCTGCTGGCGCGAGCTGGCGGCGGCCTACCCGGATGCGCCGGTGCTGCTGTCGCACCGCGGCAGCGCTAAGGTTTGGCACCGCAGCATGGACGTGACCGTCCTGGCCCGCACCCGCGACATGGCGGCAATGGACGACGACGCCGACCCGATGGTGCCGCTATTCCGCGCAATGTTTGACGACGTCTTCTCAGACCCGGACGAGCCCGCCGATGTGATGGCGGGCTACGAACGGCGCTTGGCGCAGGTTCGCGCCGAGATCGGACCCGAGCGTCTAGTCGAGTGGCAGCCCGCTGACGGGTGGGAGCCGATCTGCCGCGTCCTCGGCGTGCCGGTGCCGGATCGTGCGTTCCCCCACGAGAACACCACGGCCGACTTCCTCGTCCGTGCTGAGGCGCGGGCGCGCGAGTCATAGGGGCCGAGGGGCGGGGTTAGCCCGGACCGGTCCCAGACGGGATGGTGGGCCGAGCGCGACCGCCGGCTTCGGCATCTCCGGACGTCCCGAGTCGAACCTCCTGCGGAACCATCTCCCGGCCGAGCTGCAGGGACGACGAGTCCCAGCGGCCGTGTCAATTGGGGATCTCGCTACGGCGAAGACCCCTGGCCGCGGGACCCGCCCCAGCGGCTGCGCCTACGTCAGTCGCTGCGGCGGCGTGCGGATGCGAAGCCTAGCCAGGTGTGTCGGTTGCCGGCCCAGCACCAGCCAACCTTCGGGGCACCCTTGTTCGCGGCGCCGTCGTGACCGGTGCCGCCGCTGATCCAGATGGCAGGCGTCCGGGTGTCGAGGTGCTTGCCCTTGACCTTGCGTGAGGCGATGGTCATGAAGCAGTGGTTGCGCTCAAGCAGCTTGGGTTCCTGTAGCAGCCAGCTGATTCCCTCGCTGATTGTCAGGGGGGTGCGCCCGAGCTGGAGGATGGCGGGTAGGGCTTCGTTCGGGCTCCAGTTGCGCATGTCGTCGCCGCGATTGATGTCGTGGACGAGGTAGAGCGGCCGGTTGGGGACCGTGATGTCTGTGATGGGTGCGAACTGCTCGAGGTCGGTCATGTCGGCGACGACGAAGCCCGGCTTGTCACCGTGGCGAAGCAGTGTTGCGAGCTGCCGGGCGGGAAGGAGCGCCGGATGGACAGCAAGGACTGCACCGGGCTCGTCGGGTAGATCCTCAGCGTACGCGGCGAGGACTGCGGGGTTTAGGCCCGCGAGTTCGGCAACGCCGACCTCGATGAGGCGATCCAGCTGGTTGGTGATGCTCATTGGATCAAGCCCTTCTGGGGTGAACGTGTTCATCGGTCGAGGCGGCGGTAACTGGAGAGAGCCAAGGGCAGAAAGATCGCGGTAAGTACTGCGGGCCAGATCAACGCGATCAAGAGGGAGTGTTCGGCTGCCCAGCTGTGGATGTTCCAGCCGGGATTGCCGAACGGATCTCTGATGGCGGTGGCGGTGGCGGACAGGGGTTCCATGTGGCGATAATCCCGAGCCAGCCGGGCATCGTGTCGGGGGAGACGAACGCGCTGGAGAGGAATCCGACAGGCCAGACCGGGATCTGTACCGCGACCGCGGACTCGGGAGTCTTTAGTAGCAGTCCGAGATAGATCCCAACCCACGTGAAAGCGAATCGCAGCCACAGCAGCAGGCCGATCGCGCCGAGGGCGAGTCCGAGGCCTCGGTGGGCCGTCCAGCCGACAAGCAGGCCCGTGATGAGCATGACGGCTAGGGCGACGATCGCGTTGAGCAGGTCGGCGTTGCTGCGGCCGGCGAGTACGGCGGTGGCGGTAACGGGCATGGCCCGGATGCGTTCGGTGACACCTTTGGCGGTGTCGGTGGTGACTGAGACGACCATGGTCTCCAGGCCGAACAGCATGGTCATCGCGAGCATGCCGGGGATGAGGAACGCCATGTAGCCGCCGTCGGGAACGGCCATGGCGCGGCCGAAGAGGTAGCCGAACATCAGCACCACTAGGACCGGGAACAACAGCGAGACCACCAGCGATCCGGGGCGTCGCTTCCAGTGCTGCAGCACCCGGCCGGTGAGGGTCGCGGCGTCGCGCAGCCACCCGGTCGTGGTGGATTGAGGTGCGGTGAAGGTACTCATCGGGTGTGCTCAGTCATTGGGACGGCCCTGCCGGTGCTGGGGTGGTGGCCGGTGAGGTGGAGGAAGACCTCGTCCAGTGATGGCTTGCGCGTGATGGTCTCGACTCGGTCGGGGCCGACCTTCGCCTTCAGCTCATCCGCCGTGCCGTGGGCAACCACTTGTCCGGCGTCGATAACCGCGATCTGGTCGCAGAGCTGGTCGGCCTCCTCCAGGTACTGGGTGGTCAACAGCACGGTTGCGCCACTTCCGACCAGCGACCTGATTGAGGACCACACGACGATGCGAGCCCTGGGATCTAGACCGGTGGTGGGCTCGTCCAAGAACAGAACCGGCGGAGACAGGATGAGGCTCGCGGCCAGGTCGAGACCTCGGCGCATCCCCCCGGAATAGTCAGCCACCGATTGATTCGCGGCGGCGGCGAGATCGAACGGCTCCAGCAGCTCTGCGGCACGTCTGCGTGCCGCAGCGGCGGACAGGCGCAAGAGCCGGCCGAACATGACGAGGTTCTCGCAGCCGCTGAGGATCTCATCGAGTGACGCGTTCTGCCCCACTAGGCCGATCCGATAGCGCACCTGACGGGGGTCGCGCACCACGTCGAAACCCGCCACCTGAGCCTGACCTGAGTCAGGGCGCGTGAGGGTGGTCAGGATCCGCACAGCAGTTGTCTTTCCGGCGCCATTCGGGCGGAGCAGCCCACAGACCGTCCCGGCTCCTACGTCCAGGCTGAACCCATCCAACGCCGTGTGCGCACCAAATGACTTCCCTAGGTCGAGTGCACGTATAGCGATCTCAGGTGTTGGAAGGGATGGGGGAAGGCTTTCTTCGTACAGCATACGGAGAAGGCTAGCACACGTACTTCGTAGGGTGTACCGAGAAGCCGCTCTATGCTGTCGTGCATGGCAAAACGAAGCGGTCGCGGTGACCCCTCCGGCACGCTCTCGCGGCTGTGGGGGACCCGCGAGGTCCCCAGCCGTGGCCCCAAGCACGCGCTTACCAGCGCCCAGGTGGTCGCCGCAGCTATCGAGGTCGCCGATGCCGACCGGGACCTCGCCCACCTGTCCATGCGCCGCGTCGCCGACTCTCTCGGTGTCGGCACCATGTCCCTATACACCTACGTCGACTCCCGCGACGAACTCATCGAGATGATGCTCGATAACGTCTACGGCGAAGCCGTTAGCGACCTCCAAGACCGCACCACCACCGACTGGCAACAGGCTTTGCGCGCGGTCGCGGACGTGAATTGGACTCTCTACCTCCGCCACCCTTGGGTCCTACAGATCTTCACTGGACGCCCGGCCCTGGGCCCGAACGCGATCGCTAAGTACGACCACGAACTGGCCGTAATCGATGGCATCGGGCTGACAGACGTGGAGATGGACGCGGTCCTCACCTTGCTGCTCACTCACGTCGAAGGCGTCGCTCGGCGCCGAGTCGAGGCCGACCAAGTCATCGACCGCACAGGCATCACAGACCAGCAGTGGTGGCAACAGGTCGGTCCCACCTTCGCTCAAGTCTTCGACGCCACACGGTTCCCTCTAGCGGACCGTGTCGGCCAAGCCGCTGGCCAAGCGCACCAAGCAGCTTATGATCCCGAGCAAGCTTACCGATTCGGTGTAGATCGGCTCATTGACGGCGTAACAGCATTGATCACGCGCCGCTGTGCAGCGCCGTAGAAGGATCCTCAGCTGAGCCGGAAGATGAGTTCTTCGGTCTCGGCGTGGCGGCCGGCGGCGTAGTCACGGTTGCTACCCACGACGTCGAAGCCACTCTTCTCCAGCACGCGTCTCGACCCGAGGTTGTCGAGCGCGACTCGGGCCAGCACCGGCCGGCGGGTCTGGCCAAGGATAAGCGTGAGGGCTCGGGAGGCGTGCCCCTGACCCCAGTGCGGCTGGGCGATCCAGTAGGTGATTTCCGGGTTGCCCCCGTCTGAAGGGAAGGTCGCTATGGTGCCGACGAGCGTCCCGTCGCCGTCGGTGATAGCCCAGTGATCGGCGGCCCCCCGGTTGGCAAGGACGCGTTCCATGTGCTCATCAAACGCCGCTCGATCAGTGGGGTCGTCCGTGGTGAAGGCAGCCATCGCGACTGCGGCTGGTTCGGCCATCATCTCGAACACGGCGTCGTGGTCGGACCGGCGCAAAGGTCTCACTCTCGTCTCTGTGCTCATACGTATACGATATACATGTGTCTACCTATTCGGGAAGAAGGGATCTCGCCCGGCTACTCATGCCGACCTGGCGAGGGCTGCTGGAGATCGAGACCCGTCGCTGCGCCGAGCACGACCTCGCTCACTGGCACTACATCGTCCTGGCCGACGTCCATGAGCACCCTGACACCTCACAAAAGCAGCTCGCACGACGGATCGTTCGCAGTCCAAGTCGCCTCGCCACCAATGTTGAGGACCTCTGCTCTCGGGGTCTCTTGCGTCGAGCCAGTGCCGAGCACGACCGCCGCATTAACAGACTGACCCTCACCGAAGACGGACAAGGGCTCACACGACGGGTTCGCCGGCTCATCCACATCGACGAGGAGCGCCTACTTCAACGGCTGGCTGCCACGGAAAGGGCACAGTTGCGCGACCTACTGGCGCGCGTACTCGACCCGGAGACCCTGTGAAGCGAGGCGCCAGAATCCAACGCTTGGCTTGGACGAGCGGGTCCCGCGTGCAGCCTTTGTTGCCGCCCTCACTCGGATTGCGCAAGCGAATCGCAGCCACACAAGACAGTGGGACACGGCGGGGAACTGAGGCTGGTACCACCCGACACCCCTGCGTACAGGCTCAGTCACCTCCGAGCACCTGCCCCGGCCGAAGAGAGACGCTCGCGACACGTTCCGCAAGCGGATGCCTCACCGGAATGGGTACCTCGCCGTGAGCCCTTTTCACCCACTATGACGCGCTCACGCATGACTGGTTGTAGCAGGGGTCCACGGGCATTGGCGCCGACAATGTGTCTCGAACCCTGACGCGTCTTGCCAAGACTCCACATCGGACGGCCCGGTCGACTAGTCGGCTGGGTCGCACGGACCACCCGGGCAGCCGACAGGTGGTCTTCACGGATGACCAATGCGACAAATCGCCACTCCCGTCCGCGGCGATGACACTACGCCGCTCAGGGCATCATTTCGCGTGGACGACAACTGGTCAGGGACGAAAGG
>JAABUR0100008384.1_pt1 | contig 11951 bp, 12 predicted proteins | sample 5560091 | NCBI WGS metagenome assembly JAABUR01 (sample SAMN10711879, study PRJNA513375) | rock metagenome | isolation source: Antarctica rocks | place: Antarctica: Victoria Land, University Valley sud
TCAAGCGGGCGGCGCGTGCGCGCCTGAGCGCGCTCGCGCTGGGAGCCGCCTGCTGGGATGACTTCCTGCCTGTGCGGCGCACCAGCCGCGCGGCTGCGAGCCCGGCCGCTCCGCCGGCGCCTGCCGGCTGGTCCGTGCAGGCGCGGGTTGCGCCCGCCTCTGACGGCGCCGCGAGCGGGAGCAGGGCGGGCGACCCCGCCGCCGCCGCCGCGGTTGCCACCGCCGTAGCGGACAGCGCTGCGGCTGCCAGCAAGGCGGGCAGAAGCATGGGCATGGGTGGGCTGGCAAAGACGCTGGCTGTGCGCAAGGCGCGCGCAAAGCACCGCGCTCGCTATAGGACGCCTTCCAAGAAGAAGGCTGCGAAGCCGGTGAACGGTGACGTGGCGGGTTAGGCTGCCTTGCAATGTCTGGCCTGTCCCGCTCCTGCCGGGGCCCGGCTTACTAGCTGGCTGGCTGGTTGTAGAGACGCTAGGACATTTAAAAGCTGCAATAACAGCCAGCCCTAGCGCCTGCCTCGGACGCATCAACGCCTCGACTGTGTCGCGGCGCCGCCGCCTCCGGCAGCACACACACGCTGGCAGTCCCTGGCCTCTCCGTGCATCGCAGTCTTTAGGGCCCCGCCGCTCCGATCGCTCCCTGTTCATGCCTCTTGGCACCGCACACCTTGGGCCCCTCGCTGTGGAGGCCCAAGAAACGGCGTGCTGCCTCGACTTGCCAGAGCTGGGCACCAGCGACTGGCAGGATGCCGGTCGCTGGGCGGCTGGCATTGGCTGCGCGCAGGAGGAGGCCTGGCACGTGCTGCCTGAAGGCGTCCAGGGTGAGCGGGATGCTCAGCGGAGCGCCTTCCTCAGCCTCCAGAGCCTCTCAACCCCGCCTCGGGCCTGGGCGGCCTGTGATGCAGCTGTGACTCATGCGAAGGCAGCACGCCCCGCTCCTGCAGAGACCAGGTGCTGGGCCCTTGCAAGAAAGCGACGAGCGGGCTGGGCCACACAGAGCGACAGACGGGCGCCCTCTGTCGCAGGGTCTGCGCCGCGGCAGGCGCGCCAGCCCACGCCGGGCACGGGGCGGACATAGCAGTGTCCCAGATGCGCGCGCGCGGCCGGGCCGGCGGGGAGCCGGCAAGCGCTCCAGCAGCGCTGCAGGGCGCCGCCGGCCTCAGCCCGCAGGGCGGTGGCTCGTGGTGGGACGACCTGCTCGGCGCCGTCACGAGCCCGGCGCTGCCGCACGGGTGGGGCCCGGACCTGACGCGCGAGCAGCAGGCTCTGCCAGAGCGCCCGCGGGGGCGGCCCTTGCTGACTGCGTACGCCGCGGCGTCCCGCAGCGCTGGCGCGAGGCCCGAGGCGGAGGGCGCATGGGCTTCACGGCAGCTGCTGGGTGCGCGCTCCATCCGCGGTGCTTTGAGGTCACCTCGTGTGCGACCGTGCTGTGCTGTGCTGCCGCCCAGCGCGGCGGGCGCAACGCCGCGCGCCGGTGCGCAGGCGCGCAGCTGCTGGAGGGCGCTGGCGCCGCCGCGCACGCAAAGCCGAGCGCGAGCCTGTGGACGATGTCGCAGCAGGAGCTCCAGGCGCGGCGGACCCCGCCAGACACGCAGCGCCGCTCGCCGCGCGAGGCCCGCGAGCGGCCTACGTGAGGGCGTCACAGCAGCCCGGCCTGTTGATGCAGGGGGCGCCACGGAGCGCAGAGCGCCGGCGCTCACATGGGCCGCGCCGGTCGCAACTGCCAGGGAGTGCCCCCGCCTCAGGGCCGCACGCGCGTGCAGGCGGCGGCGAACCAGCTATTCCGTGAGCAGCTCGCGGACGTGACGGCTGGCGCCGAGGCCGCCGAGCCAAGGCCGCCGCCCCAGCACGCTCACGGGTACCTGGCGCTGCACGATGTGCCCCGTGCTGCTCAAGCGAGCACCGGCAGCGGGCAGCCGCCAGCGCCCGCGCATGCTCAGCGCGCGGGCGTGCTCCGGACGCGCTCGCACGACTGCGCGCTCGAGTGCGCGCCCAGATGCGACGCGGCATGCCTGGCTCCAGCGCACGCAGCCACGCCGTCTGAGTGTGCATGATTGTCTTTGCTTCGGACACGGGTGCGGCGCATGCGGGCCCGGGGGCACATGCATGCCGGCGCACCGCGCGTGACAGGGATGTGAACATGGGAAGGGCGCGCGCAGCCCGGCCACGGGCCGGCAGCTGCGCTTCGGGCCGGCCATGGCGGCGCGCACGGCCCAGGTGGAGCTGCCGCTGGTGGCCGCGCTGTTCGCGGACATCGCGGCGCCGCCCGCCGCTCGCTGCCGCGCGTGGCGCCGCAGCGCGGCGCCCGCCGCGGGCGCCAGCCCGCGCACGCCGCGCACGCCCCGCGTGCGCGGCCCGCGCCCCTGGGCGCTCTGCCTCCGGCCAGGCCCTGCATGAGGCCGGGCCGCGAAGCAGGCCAGCACCACCGCAGGTGTGTCGCAGCGGCCTGGCGGGCGGCCGCTGCCCACAAGCCCCCGCAGCCCTTGACCTTGCCGGCTCTGCACCCATCATCGCGCGGCCGCTTCGCCCGACTCGAGGCCGGTGTGCATGCCTGCGGGTGCAGGCGACCACCAAGCGCAGCGCCGCAGCGCGTCCGCTGCCCAAGGCCGCGCCTGCCCGCACGTCCATGTTGCCAGGTGGAGCATGCGGCGCCGCCGCTCCGGAGCACGCCGACGGAGCAGCTGAGCATGCCGCCGACGCCGGGCCGAGCGCGCAGCGACCTCGGCGCCCTCGCAGCTGAGCGGAGCCGAGCGGCGGGCGCACAGCGCTACGCTGCAGCTGGAAACACTGAGGCAGAGAACAGCGAGTGTACGTCCGAGCTCTCTGTCTGTTGGGACCGGGCTGCTGAGGAGGCGTGTCAGGATCATTTTTTGTGCACAAGTCCTCGCCGTCTGCAGGCGCCCAAAGTTGGGCCGCGCTATAAGTCATAGCCTATAACAGGCGGTGGGATTGCGACTCTGCACAACACCTCTGCACCATGCTGCAGTAGCGTGAACACCTACCCCTATCAGGACAACGCGGCCTCGCCCCGCGCGGCGGCACGCCGACCGTCGCCCCCCGCCGGCGCCGCCGCGCGCGCAGGGCTACACGGTGTCGCTGGTCAGCAGCTTTTTCCGCTCCTTCTTGCTCTTCATCATGCGCTTGAGCGTGGCCGGGTTGCTGATGCGCTGCGTGACCAGCGCCTTCTTCTGGTTCTCCGCCTTGCGCGCCTTGGCGTCCTCGCGCAGCTTCCGCGCTTTCTGCGCGCGCCGGCCCCGCATCAGTCTGCGCGCCCCCGCGTCGCCCCGGCGCACCCATGAAGGAGACCACTCGCATGCGGCCCGTAGGGTATGTGTCACAGCGGCGCCATCCAGACGACCCAAACGCGCCGCGCCGCGCGCTGCGCCAGGCCCGGCGCCGCCAGGCACACGCTGCGCACGCCACGCGCGCCGCCGTGCGGCGAGCCCTGCGCGGCGCGGCCGCGCCGCCCGCGCCCGCCGCGCCAGCCAAGCCAGGCCGGGCGCGCACCGTGGCCTTGGCCTTGCGCGCGTCCAGCGCCTCGGCCTTGGCGGCCTTGTAGACGCGGGCCTCCTCCTTGGCGGCCATCTTCTTCTCCCAGCTCACCGCCAGCTGCGGGCTCCGCAGGCTGCTCGCCCGCGCGCTGGGCTCCTTCCAGGGCCGCCCCGACGCCTGGCGGCACAGCAGCAGCCGGTTGCGAGCAGCGCAAGCCAGCAGTGCAGGCCATGGCGCGTCCCCACGGCTGCCGCAGCGCTCAGGCAGGCAGGGCTGCAGCGGGGCAGGCCGCAGCACGCCCGCGTGGCGCGCCTGGCCCAGGCCCCAGGTGTTGTGCTTTGCGCGCTTGGCGGCGGTGGCCACCACGGGCTGGCTGTCGTCCCGCGCCGCCGCGTCCGCCTCCGCCTGTCCCGCCCGGCGCAGGCACGGCTGCAGCCTCACGGCTGCTGCGTGCGGACGCTCGCAGCGTGCCTGCCGAGCCGCCCAGGCCGCGCACCTGCTCCTCCTGCTCGTCCAGCTTGCGCTTGCGCGACACCCGGAAGCCCTTCGGCCCCAGGGCTATGTGCCGCAGGTCCGTGGTGTGCGGCCGGCGGTCCTGCGGCGGCACCGGCACGTCCGTGGCGACCGGCGGCACTGGCACGTCCATGGCGACCAGCGCCTGCGAGCCTGCTGGCAGCGCTGAAGCGTGCAGCAGATCAAGCACACAGGTGGCAGCTTTGTGCTTGGCAGACCACCTTTCACAGCTCTGCTCGGACTCCGGGAGAGGGCAAGTACTGAGGGTTCCTATTCTGCTCTGCAGGCTGCCGCGCCCACGGCTAGAAAGCAGCCATGGACGCTCCACCGCAGCAGCACACGGAGCCCGCGCCTGAGGAGCAGCAGCAGCAACCAGAGGCCCCAGAGCAGGTGCCAGAGGAGCCGGTGCATGCGGCTCAGGTGAACGGCGAGCAGCCGCGCGCGGAGCGCGCGAGCACTGGCTGGGATGTGCGGCCGCCCGCCGGCCAGGGTGGCGCGGACGCCCCGGCAGAGGCGGGGCCTGCAGAGCAGCAGCTCCCTAGCTCCGCTCAGGGCGATGGCCAGGCAGTCCCAGGCGGCCCAGGTGATTGCGCGAGCCGCATCAGTCACACGCCCTGGCAGGGCCTCCACGCCTGTTCCTGCTCCTGCTCAGCCTCGTGCCAAGCAGCCACAGGCCCTGTTGCAGGCACTCTGAGCGCGTGTGTGCATCCAAACCTGGGCAGGCCCCCAGCAGAAGAGTGCATACACGAGCCCTCCGCCTGCCGCAGCGTCGCACAAACGGCGCCTAGACTCGCCCGCGGGGCCCGAGCCCAAGCGGCAGTACACGGAGCCGGGGCAGCCACAGTCGGACACCGTCTTCCGCCTGCTCGTGCAGGCCCGGAAGGTGAGGCGTGGTGCTGCCCAGCCAGGGCGCCCGGCTTGCTGCAAGGCTTCTCACTGGGCGCCGCCTGCACCAGCCGGCCCGGGCGCGGCCGCAGGCGCACTGACGCCCGATTTTGCCCTGGGCCCTCACAGCAGGTGGGCAGCGTGATCGGCAAGGCGGGCGTGATCGTGAAGCAGATCCGCGAGGAGACGGGGGCGCGCATCCGTGTGGTGGAGGGCGTGCCGGGCTGCGACGAGCGCGTGATTGTGATATCCTCGCGCAACGACAGCCGCCTGTCCAACAGCGCCCAGGTCTGCGCCCGGCCGCGGGCCCTGCGTGGCTGCGTCGCCGGTGCGGCGGCCAGGAAACGGGGACGGCGTGGGCGCTGACAAGATGGGGCAGGTCTCACGCCGCGCACCAACCAATGCAGCGGCCCCGCACAGGAGGCGCTGCTGCTGGTGCACAAGCGGGTGATCGACGGCGAGGAGATGGGCGCGCCGGGCCCGCACGGCATCCCGCTGAACAACCTGTCGCGGCTCCTCATCTGCCAGTCGCAGGCGGGCTGCCTGATCGGCAAGTGCGCTCCCCGGCCCGAGCGCCTGTGCTGCGCGCGCCCTGCGCGCCGGCGCCCGCCGACGCCCGCCTCGACGCGCAGGGGCGGCGCCATAATAAAGGAGATCCGCGACGCGTCGGGCGCCAACCTCAAAATCCTGACGCCCGACGAGCTGCCGCCCTGCGCCCTCGCCAACGACCGCGTCGTGCAGTGCGCCGCCCGCCCGCGTGCCGTAGCTGTGCAGGCAGCCCCGTCTTCACTCATGCGCGCTGGCGCCCTTTTGACAAACCACTTGAGACGAGGGGGCGGGCCGCGCAGGATCGTGGGCCCGCCCGAGGCGCAGTTCATCGCGCTGCAGCACGTCAGCCGGCAGCTGCGCGAGAACGCGCCGCGCGAGTGGCCGGGCGGGCCGCCGCCGTGCCTCACGCTGCTGTCGGCGCCCGCGCCCGCGCCGGCCGCGCCCGCGCCCGCGTACCAGCAGCCGGTGCCGCAGAGCTACCAGCCGGCGCCAAGCTACCAGCCGCAGCCCGTCTACGGGCAGCAGCCGGTAGGGCAGCCGGTGTACGCGCCCGCACAGCCGGCGTATCAGCAGGCGCCGCAGCAGCAGGCGTATGCGCCCGCGCAGCCGCAGCACTACGCCCCCGCGCAGCCCGCGTACGGGCAGCCGCGGTATCGCTGACGCGTGCGGTGCTTGCTGGGAGAGGGCGTGTGTGAGGTGCGCGAGGCGGGGCCTGCTCTGGGTCTGCCTCGTGCGCGCTGTAATGTGGTGCCGGGCCGCGAGGAGGCGAGGCCCCGGCACATGGCGTACCCAGGCCCCGACTCTTGAGCGGCGCGATGGGGCACCCTGAGCACGCACAGCGAGGCACTCTGGGCATATCTGCGCCGCTGTCAAGGATGTGCCTCCGGCCCCCTTCTCCCATATGCACTGGCTAGACAGTGCGCAGGGCTGCAGCCACGGGGAGGCGGCACTGACCCACATCTCATCCAGCTTTCCTGTGGCGCAGAAGTGTACCACAGCGGTCCTCAAGCAAGGCCTGCCTCCTGCCCACAGCAGCAGGCAGCCCAGACCACTCCAGGGGTTATATTTTCATGCAGCGTTCAAGCTTTGCACATGCTCTTGCTTCTGTTGGACGATGGTGTCAGGCTCCTCTCTTCAGCTGCTGGCTCGCACACGTGCAGCAAACTCTTTAAAGCTGTAAAAATGCGTACACCACACAGCACTGTCATGCTGCCCAAATGCATGTGATGGCACGCCTCTGCATGCGAGATGGGCATGGCCACTGAAAGCCAGTGGCAGCTCATGTGCGTAGGCCTAGGGTTGTGCAATTCTGCAAAGGCATATGGGAAAGTTACTACAAATTCAGCTCCGTTTTGCACACTCTGCGTCGCAGGCCACTTGCGGGGACCCCGGTCGACAGTGTGCAGCGTTGCGCGTGTCGTGCACACGGCGCCGCCTGATCTTGGTGCCTGCAAGCTGCCAAGGGCTTGCTCCGTGCGGAGGGGCGCTCGGGCCCGCAGGAGCTTGGCTCATAGGCTGCACTGGGCTGAGACATAAGGCGCAGCTTGTGGATGTCCGCCACTCTGCACTACTCCCTGGTCGGCGAGCCTGAGCTCCTGGACGTCATCGACGAGGACTGGCTCAGAGACACGCTGCCAAACGACGGTGTGCTGGCTGCTTTGTTCTTGATGCTCCGTCGCGCGCGGCGCAAGTGCCACCAAGCTGACCGCCACCCGTGCGCGTCCGCGCAGACGTGCCGCTGCCCGAGGGCACCCAGCCGCCATCGGACGACCAGGACGACAAGGATGACGCGGAGCCCAAGAAGGAGCTGGAGCGTTGGGCTGACCTGGGCTTGCAGACCGTGCACTGATGGGCTCTGACGGGGGCCCCAGCTGCAGGCGCGGCACACAGGCTAGCAGGAGCCGTCGGTCCCCGTCTCCAGACAGCAAGAGATTACAAGGGACAAGCGCGACATGCCTGTAAGAGCGCTCCTCTCCCTCTCCCGCCTTCAGAAGCCCTCAGAAGCAAAGGCCCAGGCGCAGCGAGCGCCGTGCACGCGACCGGACCAGGCTGGAACACCGGCTCTAACACGCTAAACCAGCCACTACTCTCCTCCAAATGAAACTTGACGAAACACGCCTGCAGCGGCCGCCCTGCTTGAGCTCGGCTGCCCGCGCTTCCACCCGGGTAAGCCCGCTGCGGCTGGACACCCCCCCGTCCCGCCAACTGCCAGGCAACGCCCTGACCCTGCCTCAGGTGAGCCCCGCTGCGGCTGGAAACAACACCCCCTGCCACCTGCCAGGCAACGCCCCGCCCCTGCCTCACAGCCTCTGACCGCCCCGCGCGGCGGCTCGCGCGCCGCGCCCCACCTCACGCCCTGACCTGCTGGTACCCCTGCGCGGCGGGCCGCGGCGGCAGCTTGCGCAGGATGTACAGCACGAGCGCGGACGGCAGCAGCTCGCAGGCCGCGTAGTACACAAAGTTGAGCAGCGGGTGGTCCAGCACGTCCAGGTCGGCGTCCGCGGCGTCCACCGCGGACCAGGCCACGATCAGCGCGCGCAGCGTGAAGCACGCGGAGCAGACGGCCGTGACGCAGCCGACCTCGTACAGCTTCTTGCGCCGGCCGCGCGACTCGATCGGGAACCTGACGCGCGCGCGGGCCTCAGCGCGGGGAGGACATGCGTGGCTGCCGGCAGCGCCGTGCACACCGCGGGCGGCCAAGCCGGGGCTCTGGAGCGGCCATGGCCGACTCGCCGCAGCCCGGCTGCGCCTACCGCTGCGGGATGCCGTGCGCAGACACGCTTGCCTTGCACCTGGTACGGGTTCGTGCACAGATGCCGCGCTGCTGCACGCACGCCGCCCTCAAGCAAACCGCATGCGGAGACGCGGGCCGGGGACGGGGCGCGCGCCGCCGCAGCATGAGGAACAGGCGGCCGCCGTAGATGAGGAAGCCGGCCGCGGCGGCCAGCGACACGGCGGCCAGGAAGGCGCAGGACGCGACGCGCACGAGGTCGGCCACGCCGTCGCCGTGCACCAGGCCGGCGACCAGCCAGAGCGCGACCTCCGCCGCGTACACGAGCGCGTTGAAGGCGAGGAAGGCCGGCCGCAGCGCGCGCGTCGACAGGCTCCGCGCCTGGTGGTGTCGAAAAAACTGGATCACTTACTGCGCGACATTTTGCTTGTTTGAATTAGAAACAGGTGCTATACTAACTAGCGCGGGCTGTTAGTAAGTTTCTTTAACTTTTCTTGGTCTGTGTTTGCGTGACTTGGCTGGCTCAAGGTAAGTTGGCGCGCGTGGGCAGGCTGCGCGCCTGGTGGTAGATCTCCGCCCAGAACAGCACCAGCAGCGTGTACGTGCTGAAGAAGAGCAGGCCGGGCAGGTCCAGCAGCACCGCCTGCAGCGCCGGCGGGTGCAGGTGCTGCACCTGCGCGCGCGCGCCGATTCCCGTAAGCCGCCGCCGCGAGGCGCGAGGGCGCGAGGGCCGCCGCAGCCGCGCAGCTGCAGCGCCTGGCCTGCCGCCGGGGTGCACCGCACCCAGCGCAGCCGCCTCGCAGGCGAGCCAGGCACCCGAGCTCGTGCGGGAGCCCAGGCGCCTGTTTGAGCAAGAACTAGCACGGGCCGCAAGGACAGGACGCGGCCGGGGCCAGGGCGAGCACAGCAGCCTCCCCGTGCGGGGTCACGCACTGCCTTGGCACGGCGCGGGCCGGGCGCGCAGCGGCGGCCGCACCTGGTCGCGCATGGCGAGCACCACGCAGCGCAGGATGCACACGAAGGCGTTGAGCAGGTGGAAGACCTTCTGCGTCGTCCAGCCAAACTGGGGCACGCGGCGCTGGATGCGGATCAGCTGCACCAGCGCCACCAGCGCCAGCGCGCCGTAGCCGACCGCCAGCGCGGTGAACGAGTACTTCTGCCAGTTGGGGTCGTCGTCGATGCGCTCCCACCAGTCCGGCAGCGCCTTGAGGGCCAGGTCATGGAGCAGCGCGGGCTGCGCCCGCATCCTGCCCGCCTGCGACCCCGGCGCCGGCCGCTCAGCCCGCCGCAGCCCGACGGAGCGCCGCCGCGCGGCGCAGGCGGCGCGGGGAGCGGGCTGCGCGGTCCGCGTGCGCGCACGAAAGAGGACAGCCGGGCGCAGCGGCACCCGCAGCGCCCACCCCCGTGCGCTGCAAGCCACAAACAGGCCATGGCGGGCCGCATGGCGGCGCACACGCGAGCAGGAGGGGCGCACCAGCATGTCCCCCAGCCCGGCGGTCCGCATCAGATGCCGCGCCCTGCTCCACTCCCAGGCAAGCACAGGGCGGCGGGCGGCGTTGTTGGCACAAGCGCAGCCGATACTCCTCTATGGCAGCGAGGTGTGACTCTGGAGGAGTAGGGAGCGAGGGAAGGCCCTCGGCTGGTCAACCTGCTGCGAGACGTCATGCAGCAACATGGGCTCATTTGTGCCTGGGCCCCTGTTGAGGCACTCAGCAGGCCTGCCTGCTTAGAAGCAGGAATAAAGTAGGTCTGCCGCGGCGCGTCCGGACAGGTTGCACGCTGAGCGCGCGCCGCTGCTGGCCTGCGCTTGCTGCGAGCCGCAGGCATGGCGCAGACAGACCTGGATGAGGCGCTCGCCCGCCAGCTGCAGGTGGTATGCTGCGCTTGGCGCTCGAGCGTTCGCGTGCCAGCCGTGCCAAGAACCGTGACGTTGTCCCGTGCGACAGAGCGAGGAGGCCGCCGCCGCGCTGCCGGACTCGCACGTCTCGTGCGAAGCGCGGCTGCAGTCGCAGGCCGACACGGTGGCCAGGGTGCGCCGCGCCGGCGGGCGGTATTGTATGTGGCAAGATTGCGCGGGGAGCGGCGCGCCGCGCGGCGGCGGGCCACGCGGCGGGCGCCGGGGCGCGCAGTATGAGGACGAGCTGCTGCAGAGCCTGGCGCTGAGCGTGATTCCGCTGGACGCGCTGGAGGCGGAGGCCGCGGAGCTGGCCGGCGCCAGCGCGGCGCTGGGCGAGGAGCCCGCGCTGGCGCGCGCGGACGCGCTCGCGCTGCTGCTCCTGGAATGGTTCAAGCTGCGCTTCTTCACCTGGGTGCGCGCCTGCGGCTTGCGTGTCCCTCCCCCTCTGTTCCTCCTCTGCACGTTCCTCCGCCTGCCAGCGGCTGGCCACCTGCCTGCCCGCGTGCCTGTTTTGCAGGCAGCGCGGACCGCCGCAATTCCGCCGGCGCTGCTCGTGATAGACGTGCCTCCGCTGTTGCAACACGCTGCGCCGCAGAAACGCGCCAGAACCGCCGGAAGCCTGTGCTGCAGCCGCTGGGGCGCTGCCGGCCGTGTCAGAGCTCCCGGGTGCGCCTGTGGCTGTCGCAGGTGGACAACGCGCCCTGCGACGCGTGCGGGAGCGGCGCGACGCGGGCGGCCGGGCAGGGCCGGCCGTCGCCGGACGAGCTGGCCGGCGGGGCGACGCGCGTGGAGCTGTACCGCTGCAGCCGGTGTGCGGCCGTCACGCGGTGCGGCCCCCACCCCAGCGGCTGTCGCGCTTGTCCATGGCGCGGGGGACACACGGGGAGCTGCGTGGCTGCGCACCATGTTGCTCGATGGAAGCGCGGGTGCGGCCGCACAGCGAGCCCCGGAGGCACTTTCTTTATCCAGTGTCGCATTTGGAGCAGGCCTGAGCGGCGGGGAGGCGTTGCGAGGCGGGCGCATGTGTGCCTCGGCGAGGACGTGCGCTGCTGTGCGCGCAGGTTCCCGCGGTTCAACGACCCCGCGCGCCTGCTGGAGACGCGGCGGGGTCGATGCGGCGAGTTTGCAAACTGGTGAGACATGGGCGGCTCCCGCGGCGACGCACTGTCGCCGTATCTACCCCTGATCGCCTGTCATCTCTGCCCCGGTGTGCTGCACGGCTGCCTTGGTTCAGGGTGCGCCGGGTCTGTCAGGCGTGCGGCTGCCCGCGCAGCTTCACGCTGTGCCTGCGCGCTGCGGGCCTGGAGGCGCGCCACGTCACCGACTGGGCCGACCACGTCTGGTCCGAGTTCTGGAGCGCCGCGCAAGGCCGCTGGGTGCACCTGGACCCGTGCGAGGGCGCCTTCGACAAGCCGCTGCTGTACGAGGTGCTGCCGCACCCCCTTCCCCGGCCTCGCGACCCCGCCCCCGCAACTGCGCGGGGCGGCGCGCCCTGGCGACCGCCCTGGAGGCTGTGTGGCGTCCTGGAGGGCGCCGCGCGCACAGGGGCCAAAGAGTGGGCAGGGTATAACTGTAAACCTAGCCGCGCGCGCGCGCAGGCGGGCTGGGGCAAGCCGCCGGCGTACGTGCTGGCGGCCGCCGCGACGGGCGTCGCGGACGTCACGGGCCGCTACACGGCCGACCCCGAGCGCGCGCTGGCGCGGCGCGCGCTGTGCCCCGAGGCGGAGCTGGCGGCCGCGGTCGCGCGGGTCACCGCGCGCGCGCGCGCCGGCCTGGCGCCGGGCGACGTCGCGCGGCTGGCGGCGCGCGACCGCGCGGAGCGCGCCGAGCTGGCCGCCCGCGCGCGGCGCGGCGCCGGCGGCGCCGAGCCCGCCGGGCTGCCGGGTGC
>JAABUR0100008386.1_pt1 | contig 11949 bp, 12 predicted proteins | sample 5560091 | NCBI WGS metagenome assembly JAABUR01 (sample SAMN10711879, study PRJNA513375) | rock metagenome | isolation source: Antarctica rocks | place: Antarctica: Victoria Land, University Valley sud
AGCGAGAGGGGGACAGGGCAAGGATCGGTGGCATCACCGCTCCTCGCCAACATCTACCTCCACTACGCCTTCGACCTCTGGGCCGAGCGCTGGCGACGGCGCGAAGCCACGGGCAACATGATCGTCGTACGGTACGCGGACGACATCGTGGTCGGCTTCGAACACGAAGCTGATGCCCGCCGCTTCTGGGACGCGATGCGTGGGCGGCTTGAGGAGTTCTCACTGTCGCTACATCCCGAAAAGACGCGCCTGATCGAATTTGGCCGCTTTGCAGCGACCAATCGCGAACGACGCGGACTTGGGAAGCCGGAGACCTTCAACTTCCTGGGCTTCACCTTCATCTGCGGCCGCAACAGCCAGGGCAAGTTCCTTCTTTGCAGGAAAACCCGGCGCGACCGGATGCGGGCGAGGCTTCTGGAACTCAAGGAGGAACTCCGGCGACGCATGCACCAGCCGATCCCTGAACAAGGGGCCTGGCTGAAACAGGTGGTAGCAGGCCACTTCGCCTACCACGCCGTGCCGACAAATGACCGCACGCTTCGCACGTTTCGAAGCGGGGTCGAGTTCCTCTGGATACGCAGCCTACGCAAGCGCAGCCAGCGGGACAGGACGACATGGGAGAAAATGAAGAAGCTGTCAGAGGAATGGCTCCCAAAGCCTCGGGTCCTCCATCCCTGGCCCTCTCAGCGGTTTGCCGTCAAACACCCAAGGTGGGAGCCGTATGCGGGAATTCCGCCCGTACGGTTCTGTGCGGGGCGCGCGCAGTGATGCGCGTCCCTACCGCGATCACCTAACCAACCCTGGCGGACAGCGGGCCTCTCCGGATTCTGAACCAGAAAGCCGACCGCTTCCTGCGCGGAAGTGCCTTTGATTTATCACGTAAATGTTCTTGATTTGTTCTTTCAACCCGGTCATTACTCCCGTCTTGGACCGAAGGATTCAAGCATGCTCAGTAGTAACGAATCAGATCCGGGAATCGCAGAAAGGGCTGTCGGAACACTTCTTCTACCGGCCATTGTCGGCGGAGCCCTATTTATGCAGACACTTGATGCCACCATCATCACGACCGCTTTACCATCAATGGCTCATTCTCTTCGAGAGAGCCCCGTGCATCTTAATCTCGCAATTAGTGCATATCTTCTCAGTGCCGCGATGTTTATTCCTATAAGCGGATGGATGGCTGACCGCTTTGGAGCCCGTCAGGTGTTTCGGGTTGCCGTTGCCCTTTTTGTTATCAGCTCGATTCTGTGTGGTCTCTCACAGTCACTACTTCAGCTCATCGCCGCTCGCGCCTGCCAGGGGATCGCTGGCGCTATGATGGTCCCTGTAGGGCGTGTTCTCGTGCTGGCCAGTGTTCCCAAGGATGTAATGGTTCAAGCAATGTCCACGATGACCACGCCAGCCATCCTCGGTCCACTGCTAGGGCCTCCTTTGGGAGGCTTAATTGTAACCTATTTTCCGTGGAACATGATTTTCTTCTTAAATATCCCAGTTGGGATTATTGGATTTATTCTTATTACAATCTACGTCAAGGAAATTCCAAAAAACTCTTCTCTTCCTCTGGATTTGTCCGGCTTTTGTCTAAGTGGTCTTAGTATGGCGGGCCTGGTGTTAGGCCTCGAATTGCTCGGAAGAGGTATCGTTGGCTTCCCGATTGTATGCTGCCTCATACTATTTGGCATTCTGTTCGGCGGCCTCTACGTCCGAAATGCCCAACGCACCGACCATCCAATTTTGGACCTTTCCCTCCTTCGTATCTCAACCTTCTTTACCGCAACTTTTGGTGGAGGGCTTTGTCGAATCAGCCTGGGTGCCATGCCGTTCCTGCTTGCAATTCTCTTACAAATCGGTTTTGGCCTGACACCACTTACAGCAGGACTGATAACTCTCGCCAGCGTTGTTGGTGCATTGGCAAATAAAGCAATAATTCGACCTGCTACTAGACTATTTGGCTTTCGTTCATTGCTTATCTACACGTGCCTTCTTCATTCTATGTTACTGCTCGCTTTTGGATTATTTCAAAAATCTACTGCTCATGCTCTCATCATTGCTGCATTGTTGGTTGGGGGATTTATACGCTCACTCCTGTTCACGAGCTTGAACACCTTCACCTATGCTGATGTCGCCCAGGACCGTATAAGCAATTCAAGTGCCTTAACGAGTGTTGCCACTCAACTTTCGATGAGTATTGGCGTGAGTATCGCAGCCCTCGTACTCGGTCTCAGCGTCACCTTAAGGGGGGGGGACATGCTCGTTGCCAACGATGTTTCAGTTGCATTTTTTGCCATCGGCCTCATTTCGCTCCTCGCCCTACCGCTCTTTCTCCGTCTACCTCCCAGTGCGGGCACAGAGATGAGTGGGCATAGAGCATGAGGCAAAGTGCCTGCACGGCCAAATAGCGCGATTAGACCGAATAGTTATCCTTCATCCTTCACACAAAATAGGACTCCAACACCAAAGCCGTTTTGACCTAATGTTGTTCGAGCGCTTCCAAGATGCTGAAGGATCTTCGTGCCATAAAAGCTTTCGTAGCTCATGCTCTCTACTTCAGGGAGAGGTGCACCGTAGGCATCATCAACTCTGAATCCCGCATTTTCTGCAAATTGCCACAATGTGGCAAGTGGGCGAAGAACGTCCTCCTCAAGGAGATGCTGACGCCATGTTCCCGCCTGCGCATCGGACATAAGGCCCGCATTTAGCATGTGCTGGGTTCTGAAATCGATCATCTTCTCAAATGATCGCCAGGATTCAGAGGCCTTGTTTGCGCCGTTTGCGCACTTCTCGGCGATGATAAGTGTCCCGCCGATGGTCATCGACTGATAAATTTCGCTAAGAAAAATACTCAGGTCGGCGTCGGGAGTGTCAAAAACCTGGGGCAGCGTGCTTGTCGGCTTCGGGCTGATCAGCCTGGCTGATGTCTGACCATGAGGGCGGCAGGCGTGATGCAATGGACGGTGCGGCTGGAGGCGAGAACAAGCGCGGGGGAGGTGAAGACGACAGAGCTGGTGACATTCAGCCGGCCGGGGGTGGCCGGCACGCTTGCGGAGATCGGCTTGGTGCTGTCCGAGACGAGGGCGCTCCTGGCCAAGCTGCAGACGAGCATGCTGTGCAGCCAGGTGGCGGAATATGCGGCTTTTCACCGAGTTTGTGCGGCTTGCGGGGTGCTGCAGCCGCTCAAGGAGCGGCGCACGCGTCGGCTGCAAACGCTGTTCGGCACGGTCGAAGTCCAGGCGCCGCGATTCAAGGTCTGCCGCTGCCGCGTGACCACGCCCCTGGCGGAGGTCACGGTTTCGCCGGTCTGCGCGCTGCTGACGGCCCGCTGCACGCCGGAGCTGGAGCGGGTGCAGGCCGAGCTGGGCGCATGCGCTTCGTTCCGGGATGGAGTGCGCATTCTGGAGAGCCTGCTGCCTGTCTCGCCGGCGAACCACGAGAGCCTGCGCACTCGCACCCATGCGGTCGCCCTGCAGCTTGAGGCGGCCGACCGGCAAACAGCAGCGGAGGTCATGGCTGTCCGGGGCGCGCCGGCCAAGGCCGCAGCAGCGGACGCGAGCCGGCCCGTCATCATGCTCGACGGCGCCTATATACGTGCCGTGCCCGGCCATCAGACCCGGACTTTCGAGGCGATCTGCGGCAAGGTGGAGCGAGAGAGCCACGCCTCCCGGCGCTTTGCCCTGGTGCGCAGCGTAGCCAAGCAGCCCCAAGCTCTGCTGCATGCGGCGCTGCTCGACCAGGGCTGGCGGGAGGGCGAGGCGGTGACCGCGATCAGCGACGGCGACCCCGCGCTGCCGGCGTTGGTGCGCTCGGCCACGGGCGGCCCGGTGGAGCCCATCCTCGACTGGTTCCATCTTTCCATGCGCGTGCACCATGTCGAGCAGGTCGTGCACGGCCTGTGCGCCCTCGAGCCGCCCCTCGCCCTGCTCGACCAGGCCCAGATCGATGTCGAGCGGCTGCGCCACCTGCTTTGGAACAACCACCACGAGAAAGCATGCGAGGTCCTGGGCCGGATCACGAGCTGGGCCAAGGACGTCGTCGTGCCGAACGAACCCGCCGCCGAAGCGAAGGTCAAGCGTCTTGCCGCGCGTTGCGCGGAGCTGCGCAGCTACATTGAGAACAACGAGGGCGCGCTGATCGACTACGGCCAGCGCCACCGGGCCGGCAAGCCGATCTCGACCTCGCGGGCCGAGGGCACGGTCAACAACTTGGTCAACGCACGCATGAACAAGCGCAGGCAGATGCGCTGGTCGCCTCGCGGCGCCCATCGCGTGCTTCAGGTCAGGGCCGCGGTGCTGGACGGACGCTTTGGCCGCCCGGCAATCCAGTTCGCGGCATAGCGCCCTAGGTTTTTGACACTCCCGCCAACGCGAGCGCCTGTGCCGCGGCCGGGATCGATCCGGTGATCGCGATGGGCCGCGAAGCGCATCATCCCACCCTCGATGAACGTTTCGCCGCCGCGCCACCGCCGCCGCAAGACCCGACACCGCTTGAGGCGATGATCCATCGCCTCAAGCCGCCTGAAGGCAGGAAGCTGTATGCCTTGCGCAAGCAGATCCCCGAGCCGGTGTTCGGCATCATCAAGTCGGTACTCGGGTTCCGTCAGTTCCTGCTCCGTGGGCTCGACCACGTGCGCGGCGAGTGGAGCCTCGTGACCATGTCTTGGAACGTCAAGCGGATGTTCGTCCTGGCGGGCGCAAACTGAGGCGAAAGCCCGCCATCTGGGCTCGGATTGGCACCGCCGCGCGCCGCCACGGTGCCAATCTGGCCGCCATCCTTTTCAGCCAGCGAGTTCGACCGTCAGGCACCGCTCCAGCTTCACCCAGCAACGCATGATCAGCCCCAAACATACGAAATCGCCCGCAACCTCACTCCGACAGGCTGCTAGGAGCGATGATCGCGGTAAGTGGACGTCGGGCGTTTCCAGCCGCAGTCCGCCGTGGTCGGCCCAGGGCGGGCACATGCTGCCGACGGGAACCGATCTTCAGCAGCGCTGTATTAGAGTGTTTTCAGGCTGACTGGACATAGCCACAGTGCCGGAAGTAGTTGACGCATTCCTCTCGGGTCAGGGATTGCGAAATCCTGCCGAGCGCCCGCCACAGCGCATCGACCGTCCGGATGGCTGCTTTGCGCAACAACGCTTTCGTCTTCGCGAACACCATCTCGATCGGGTTCAGGTCGGGGCTGTAGGCCGGCAGGAAGAGCAGCGTTATTCCAGCGGCCTCCAGGGCATAGCGAACGCCAGCAGCCTTGTGGACAGGCAGGTTGTCCATGATGAGAACGTCGCCACAGGCCAGACTGGGGACAACCTGCTGCTCGATGTAGGCGACGAACAGCTCGCCGTTGACCGCCCCGTCGAGCACGTAGGGCGCCACCATGCCGTCTTCGTGCAGGCAGCCGATGAACGTCGACGTCTTGCGGTGGCCGTGCGGCACGCTGGCGACCAGGCGCTCGCCCCGGGGCGACCAGCCGTGTTCCCGAACCATGTTGGTCTTGACCGAGGTCTCGTCCAGGAAGAACAGCCTGCCCGGGATCAGGCTGGGCTGCTTCTCCTTCCACTGAGCACGTGCAGCCGCGACGTCCGGACGGTCCTGTTCGGCAGCATGCAGCGTCTTTCTTCATGCGTCAGCCCAAGCTTGGCGAGCGTGCCGTGCATCAGCCCGTCGCTGGCCGAAACACCGTGCGCCTCGCCGAGCCAGCGGCGCAACTCGGCCAAGGTGGCATCCGGACGCGCCGTCACCTCGGCCCGGATCACATCATAAAGCCCGGACAGTTTCGGGGCCACGTGGCACCGCTGCGGGCGTGCCGCTGTCTCGCCCGTGTCCCGCCGCCGGCTGAGCGCCTTCGACACGTAGGACACGCTGACACACAGCGCATCGGCGATCTCGCCAACAGCGTGCCCGGCATCGTACAACGCAAACACCCGCTCGCGCAGGTCCTGAGAATATGCCTTGCCACGCCGCCACTGCATCCCAACCCTCCGGCCAAAACCAACCGGAGAGCTTCGAATCCCAACTCGGCACCCAGCGCAAGCCCTTTTCTAGTCAGGCTGAGAACGCTCTAAGCCTGCTCTCTGCCGCCTGCGGGTCTGCGCATTGTGGTGGTCTCGCGCCAGAAGTCGATCACCGCTTGAGCGAAGGCCTCCGGAGCTTCCTCTGGAAGGTAGTGGCCGCCGCTTAGCACGACGCTGTGCAGGATCGAGGCCGCGCCCCCTAGGCTCCTGGCCAGGCGCGCACCGACGCCGCTTTCTGCCCCGATCGCCAGCACAGGCATCGGCAGGGGGCGCGCCACGCGCTCCGCCATCCGCCGCAAGCCGTCTGGGCTGAGCAGGGCACGGTAGTAGTCGAAGCCCGCCCTTGCCGCGCCGGGCGCAGCGAAGCTGCGGGCGTAGTGCTCGCGCGCCGTGGCGTCGATCGCTTCCGGCTTCGTCGCCTTGTGGTCGAACAGCCAGTCCAGGAACAGGCGCTCCCGACCAGCGACGAGGGCTTCCGGCAGATCCGCGAGGCGATTGAAGCCGAGATGCCACGAAGCGATGTTGGTGCTCTCATCCGGGATCGGCCGCGCTGCATCGGGCGTCTGGATCGTCATCTCGCTGAGCACCAGGCGGCGCACGTCATTCGGGTAAGCAGAGGCCAGCGCGTAGGCCACCCAGGACCCGACATCGTGGGACACGATATCGAGGCCGCCCGCATCGACGAGGCCGGCTTGGGTCAGGAAGCCGTGAACGTCCGCCGCGACTGTGTCGAGGTCGTAGCCGTGCGCAGGTTTCTCGCTGTCCCCAAGGCCGCGCGGGTCGAGCACGATGACCCTGCGCCCCTCCGCCGCGAGGAGCGGCACGACGTGCCGCCAAGCGTACCACGTCTGAGGCCAGCCGGGGAGCAGCAGGACGGGCTCGCCCTGTCCGATGTCCACGGAGTGCAGCTGGACGTCACCGACCGCGAGAAGCCGGTGAGTCGGGCCGGGTGGCGCACCCGCTACTGTTTCCATGTTCCTGATCTCCGCGAGTTCAATCGAGCAGCTTGAGGGCGAGATGGACTAAGGGCGTCGCGTCCTCCGGGAATTGGCCCCCTTGCCCACGACGCGCATGCCTTGCAGCAGCGCGAGCAGAAGGTCCGCCACTTGGCCGGACTCGTCAGTTGTCGTGATCGATCCGTCGTCTTGCCCTTCGGTGACGAGCGCGGTCAGCATCGCCCGTCGCCGGGCGAGCGTTGCGCGAAGAAGCGCCGCCGTATCGCCGAACTGATCGAGTTCCGCGATCCCGGCCACGACCATGCAACCGCGTCGGCCCACCTCGCCCTGGCTCGGCGGCATCGTAGGCAGCCGAGTTCGTCGGCCGGTGCCGCTGCTTCGGGATGTGGCGACGGCGGTCGGCGTTGGCCTTGAACGGCAAGACAGTATTCCCGGGCAGCGGTAAGGAGGCAACTGCCCTGTCCTACCCCACCCGCCCGACCTTGCCGATCTATGCACCACACTCTTCCCGCAATCAATGAACGCGCGCAGGCTGCCCATTGCTTCAGACGCGTATCGTAACTGCGAACGAACGAAGTGCCACGCTACTTAGAGCATGACTCCCATGTCCCAAGGAGCGAATTCCTCGTCGCCGTAACCGAGGCGCTCGCTGCAAGTCCTTTTCCCAGAGGCCGTCTGGATGATGTCCTCGAAGATTCGAGCGCCGGCAGCCTCGACCGTTTCGTCTCCATCAATGATCGTTCCGCAATTGATGTCCATGTCGTCCGGCATCCGGCGGAAAAGGTCGGAATTGCTCGCCAGCTTCAAGGAAGGGGTTGGCTTGCAGCCGAACGCGGAGCCACGCCCGGTGGTAAAGCACATGACGGTGGCTCCCCCGGCGACCTGGGCGGTCGCGCCGACTGGATCGAATGCCGGCGCGTCCATGAAGACGAGCCCATGCTCGGTCACCGGCTCGGCATAACCATAGACCGCCATGAGGTTGGTGGTGCCACCCTTGGCGATCGAACCCAGCGACTTCTCGATGATCGTCGTAAGCCCTCCCGCCTTGTTGCCCGGCGAGGGATTGTTGTTGATGACCATTCCGTTGCGAGAGGCAAACTCTTCCCACCATTTCACGCGGGAGACGAGCTTTTCGCCGACCTCCTTGCTGATGGCGCGACGGGTCAGCACATGCTCGGCGCCATAGCATTCCGTCGTTTCCGACAAGATGGCGGTGGCACCTTGGGCGACGAGAAGATCGACCGCGACGCCAAGTGCGGCATTGACGCTGACGCCCGAATAGCCGTCCGAGCCGCCGCATTGCAGGGCTACCTTCAACTCACTCACCGGCACCGGCACGCGGCGGACGTTGTTCGCCCGCTCGAGAGCAGCTTCTACACGTTCGATGCCCGCGCGGACGGTTGCGGCGGTCCCACCCGACTGCTGGATGACCAGCGCGTCTCCCGAAGCGCCACCGAGCACACCGGTGAGATCACCAACTTCGCAGCCGAGGCCGATGATGATCACCTGGGCGAAGTTCGGATGCGCTGCGTAGCCCGCAATGCAGCGACGGAGCGCCTCGACACCCTCCACCTTGGCGTCGAGACCGCATCCACGCTTGTGCGTCAACGGAACGACACCGTCGATGTCTGGGTAGTTGTCCAGCCGCCCACGGAAATGATCGGCAACCATCCGGGCAACCGTTGCCGAACAGTTTACGCTCGAGATCACTCCGATATAGTTGCGGGTCGCGATGCGCCCGTCCTCACGCACGATACCCTCGAACGTGCGCGTTTCGGTGGCGACGGGAGTCGGATGGACCTCCGAGCAGAACGAATAATCGCGCGCGAAATCGAGCATCTCGAGATTGTGGAGATGGATGTGCGCGCCGGCCTCGATGTCGACGGAGGCTACCCCGATCAAGGAATTATATCGCTTGATCTCCTCGCCTTTCGCGAGCGCTCGCCGCGCGATCTTGTGCCCGGCGGGGACATCGTCCTGCGCGATAAACCCGTCGCGTAAGAGCTCGCCCTTGGCGATCGGCCGCAGCGCGATCAAGACGTCGTCAGCGGCATTCAGCAACAGTACTGACGGCTTTTCGACCGGATTCTTCGCTTCCGATCCGCCTGCGTTCGAAGGAGACGCGAAATTCTCTGTCATTGTCTATTCCCTGGAAACTAGAGCGATGTAGGGTCGGCCTTCCATTTTGAGCGACCGCCTCGCACGGTTACGACTTCCAGGCGGGTGTTACTGTCAAGCTTGTTACAATAGCTGGATTTTCGTTGGTGGCTGGATATCCTATCAACGGCAGGGCTTTCGCACCAAAGCGTCTGTCGTGTTGAGCGTCCTGTGGGGCGTGACATACTGCTGCACCCGGCATAGCCGGGCGATAGTGTCCGCGCATGTCAGAGGCGTGCGCCATGGGTCCTTCCGCTTGCAAGCTTTTCGCCGGGATCGACGATCCGCGCGTCACCGGTCGGACCACCCACGGGCTGGCGGAGATCCTGTTCGCGGCACTTTGCGCCACCCTGTGCGGATTTGGGTGCTGCGACGGCTACGCGCAGTTCGCCAGGGCAAAGGTTGACTTCCTGCGCCGCTACCTGCCCTACAAGGACGGCACGCCGTCCCACGACACGTTCGGGCGGCTGCTCCGGCTCATCAGGCCGGAACAGTTCGAGGCGGTGCTCGTCGACCTCGCCCGGCGTGTCGCCGCAGGATCTGCGGGTCACGTCGCCATCGCCGGCAAGGCCGTGCGGGGCAGCGCCGACGTCCGGCGCGGCGTCCGCGCCCTTCACCTGCTGCACGCGTTCGCAACCGACGTCGGCCTGTGCATCGGCCAGGTCGCCGTGGACGGCAAGTCCAACGAGATCACCGCCCTTCCGGAGCTGCTCAGGCTTTTGGACCTGCGCGGGCGGGACGTGACGATGGACGCCCTGCACACCCAGCGCGCCAGCGCCAAGCTGCTGCACGAGGTCGGAGCGCACTACGTCATGGCCCTGAAGGGGAACCAGCCGACGCCAGCAGCAAACCCAGAGGTTTCTGCGTGCTCGACGACGTGCGGACGGTCTTCGGCGACCCGCTCGTGCCCGTCCTGGAGCACGAGGAAACCAACGCCGGGCACGGTCGGGTGGAAACGCGTGTGGCGCGCATCGCCACCGACGTCGCCGTGCTGGCCCACCACTGCTGGCCCGGTCTTGCGGCTGTCGGCCGCGTGGGCCGCACCCGCATCTGCAAGCGGACCGGCGCGGCAACGACGGAGAGCCAGCTCTACTTGCTCGGACACGTCTATACGCCCGAGCGCCTGCTTGCCTTGTCACGCGGTCATTGGGCGGTCCAGAACAACCTGCACTGGGTTCTCGACGTGACCATGGGCGAGGACGCGTCGCTGGTGCGGCGCGACCACAGCCCGCGCAACCGCGCCACGCTCAAGCGCGTGGCGCTCAACGCCGTCCGCATCGTCACAGGCAAAAACTCTCTCCGCCACACCATGCGCGATGCAGTGCTCGACCTGCGCGTTCTCGCCGACATCCTCAACCATATGCCCGTCGCTTGATGCGAAAGCCCTGTCTACGACCCGGACAGCGGCCTGGTCACCGATCTCGTGGCCGTCGAGGACGCGCACCAGAGCGAGCGTGCTTCGGTGGGGCCATTGCTGGACAGCGCGCAGCCGGGGCAGCTGTGGATCGGTGACCGGCACTTCTGCACGCGCACGATCATGGGGGGGATGGGACGCGGCGCGGTCCGGCTTCATCGTGCGCGAGCACGGTCGCCATCCCCGACTGGCCGGGCAAGGGGAATGGCGCGAATGCGGCCGCACCGAGACGGGCCAAGTGCGCGAGCAGCTGATCGAGGTGGCAGGGGCGCCTGCGCCGTGGCGGCGCGTCGAGCTCGCGCTGGACACGCCCACCGAGGCGGGCGAGCGCGTGATCCGGCTGTGGAGCAACCTGCCCGAGGAGATCGGTGCCAAGCAGATCGCTACGCTGTATCGTACGCGGTGGCGCATCGAAGGCATGTTCCAACGACTGGAGTCCGTGCTCAACAGCAAGATCCGCAGCCTGGGCCACCCACGCGCGGCGCTGCTGGGCTTTGCGGTGGCAGTGCTGGCCCACAACGTCCTGGCTTTGCTGCAGCGTTGCGTGGAGCAGGCGCATCAAGAGCAGAAGCCGCCGCCGGAGGTGTCGACCTACCACCTGGCCCTGCACATCAGGAGCAACTACCAGGGCATGCTCATCGCGCTGCCGCCCGAGCAGTGGCGCTCCTACGATGGCGACCCGACCGGCTTGGCTGATCGGCTGCTGCAGCTGGCACGCAACATCAATCCCCGCCAGGTCGCCACCAGCAAGCGCGGACCCAAGGTCACCAAGCCCAAGGGATACGTCGATGGCGCTACCGCACGGGCTCATGTCGCCACCGCTCGCGTGCTCGCCAAGACACGGGCAGCAACACCTTGAAAGGGATGGGCCTTATTGAGCAGGAAGAGGCCGTCCCGCGGGCCTAGTGGCCCGTGGGCGGCTCCGCCAAAAAGGCCGTCAGCATATCGGCCACCATCACGGGTTGTTCCTGCTGGAGCCAGTGACCGGCGCCGGCTATGAAATGGGGCGGTATCGGCTTTCGGGCGAGACGCGCACTCATCGTGTCGATCGCGCCGGGCGCCTGGTAGGCGGCCCAGTCTCCCTCTCCAGCGACGAACAGCGTTAGACACTCGATCTGACGGCCGGCGAACAGCCCGAGGCCGCGGGCCATGTCGCCGCGCATCGCGCTTCGATACCATTGCATGCCGCCCTGGAAGCCGGTCCGCGCAAATTCTCCCGCGACGACCGCCAGATCAGCCTCGCTCAGCCATGAGCATTCTTCGATCTGTTCTTCAGACGGCATGTTCGCGGCAACGATCTCTGCCATCGTCTGGTTCGCCGGCATGATATACAACTGGTTGCGGGTTTTTGAGGCACGCCGATCCGTCCGCTAGTCGCGAATGACCTAGGTTTTCTGCCGGTGCCGCCGAACCGGGTA
>JAABUR0100008392.1_pt1 | contig 11941 bp, 19 predicted proteins | sample 5560091 | NCBI WGS metagenome assembly JAABUR01 (sample SAMN10711879, study PRJNA513375) | rock metagenome | isolation source: Antarctica rocks | place: Antarctica: Victoria Land, University Valley sud
GCGTGTGTCTGGTCTGGTCTGCATATGCCATCGCAGCCCTGGCCTGGCCTGATCTAAGAGTCGTACGCCGGCAGGCCGTGCTGGCGATGGCGGAGGCGGCCGCGCACGAGGAGCGCGCGCAGCACGAGGCCGCCGGCCTGCAGGCGCTGCAGGCGCGGCCGCACGCGGCCGACGTGCAGGCCTACCTGGCCGCGATGATGCACGCCGGCGTGCGCGCCTGATCAGGCTCGCCACGCCGGCGGCGCGCGCGCCGCCGCGCGCCCGCGCCACGGCGGCCATGCCCGCTGAAGGGCCGGAGGGGCCTGTGCGGGCGCCAAGCTTGAGGGGCCGAGCCGGGGGTTTGGGACGGCAGGCCAAGCGCCGCCCTGCTTGTTACGGGGTTTCGTGTAGGTAGTCGACTGTAGACAGAGGACCACAGGCAGACGGGGGCGTGCCGCCGCGCGCACCGCCTGCGCCATGGGACTGCGCTGGCAGCGCCCTGGCGTGCGCGGCGCGCCGCGTGTTTTGGCCCCACTTTGGTATTGGGAGGCGGGCGCGCCCACGACGAGTTGCTGCAACCAGGCTGTCACCGCTCTTGAGTATACATTCGTCGCGGCCCGCTTCTGGTGGGTGCGGGGAGCACACGTCCCTGCGCTGGTGCCGCAGCGCGGCGCCCACCACAAGCGCGCCGCTCCTACCGCTTTGCTGCAGAAGCACGCCCGCCCAGGTTTTCTTTTCTGTGGGTCGCCGCAAGGCGCGTCGATGCGCGGGCCCCACCCGGGCGCCGCATCCGGCCCCGGCTCCACCGGGCGCCGCCGCTCATGGGCCATGCCGCGTTCCCACGCGGGTGCCCTGGTTTCTCGCGGACTTCGGGAGTATGGGATGTGGGGGGGGCGCGCGCCGCGCGCGCCCCATCTATGCAAGCTAGTAGTGGCCGCCTTGCCCAGGATGCAATATTCTGTACCCGCTTGCTGCTGATGCAAAGCATTGTCGGATCCAGAGGTGTGATGTTTTTGTGTGTGCAATGCAGTGTTGCTTTGTGACTGGGGGCTGGTGGGGGAGTCGGGCAGGCCAATGTTGGGCCGCCGGTGTGGTTATGGATGGAGGGGCTGATTCAGTGGCCTGATTGCAGAGTGCTTGTCTTTTTGTGTGGCAAGGCAGGCCGGGCGCGCTCCTGCCCCGGCCTGTAGGCAGGCGGCAGAGACCGCGCTGCCAGGGGGAGGCTGCTGCGTGGGGAAAGCAAGGAATGTTGATTGGGGCCCTCCGATTGAATGCTGCCGCCCGGCGCCATGAACGTCGCGCCGCACGCGCCCTGGGCGTGTGGCACGCCCCGGGCTCGTGTAGCTGTTTATTTTTCTCTTGAGTCGGCTCGCCGCAGCTCGACGCGCCGCCGCCGCCCCTTCACACGAGCTTTTCTTTGCGGCCCCGGCCCGCACGCAGGGCGCCCATTGCCGGCACGCGCCCGAGCTCGAGAGAGGCGCCGCGTGCGGTCCGGGGCCGCCAGGGCAGTGGCACGTGGGTTCGCCAAGGGACATGGCCCGGCCGGGCACCGCCCCGCCTTGCGCGAAGCCACGTGCCCAGGTCAAGACGAGGGCTGGTCGGCAGAGTCTGCTTTGAGGGTCGAGGCTGTACAGTGCTCCCGGGGAGAGTGCGGCCGACGTCCGCGCTCCGGCAGCGCCCGAGTGCGGCGCAGCGCCGCCCGTCGCGCACCCCGTTGGGGGACCCGCCCGCAACTTGCGCGCGGGGCCTCTGGTGATGGTTTGATTCGTGCGTTAGTGCACCGATGGCTGATTTGCTGCGCCAGGCTGATTGCTGCGCCAGTGTGTGTGCCGAGGGGAATCCTATTCAGGTCATTTCCTGGGTTACCTCAATAAGGAGGCACGTGAAAATGGCGGGGTGGTGCGCGCGCCCGTCTCCTCTACAAGCCCCGCTCGCACTGGCTTGGTTCTTGCACCAGGCCATGCTTGCAGGTCAGCCGAAGAGGCCTGCTTCATTGCACTCAGCAGCAGCATCATAATTGCATGCAGTGGAGGTTGGACAGGAACAGTCGCGCCTGGCTCATGCAAGGTGGCTTGCATGCGTGAGCTAGCTTGACATGACCTGCTGAGAGCAGGGAAGGTATCATGCACCAACCTACCATGCACCAACCTACTTGTGAAAGGGCAGGCATGGACCTCAGCCTTCGAGTTGGCAGCTGTTTGGGAATGTAGAGACCTACGTCTGCCACATGATAGAGCTTTCAGGAAGAACTTGTTAACCTCGAGGCCTTGCCGGGTCTAGGAATGATGGCCAGAAAATGAAGAGCTGTTTGTAAAGCAAACTGCCCACTAGTGCACCCCCGCTTGCGCCATGGTCTTAGAGCTGCCGGCGAGGCGCAAACGCAAGTCCCAGGACCCGGCCGCTGCAGAGCCGAGCAGCGCCCCAGCCGGCGCTCCATCTGGAATCTCACAGCCGCTGGCAGACGGCGGTGCGGTAAAGGCAGACAGGCGACGTGAGAAGCTCAAGCAGCACGCGGAGGCTGCCACTGAGACCGCTGAGCTGAGAAGCGGGAAAGAGGAGGCCGGCGGCGGGCCGGCAGACGTCCATCACGCTAAGAAGCGAAGGTGAAGCGCAGGCTGTGTGCAGGGCCTGCTCCGAGTGGCCCCTGCGCCACACGTGCCGGGCTACGTCAAAGCTACGGCGCTGAGGCGCGCCGCGCCGCGCAGGAAGCACGCGCACGCCGCGGCCGCCGCCGGCCCCGGGCCGGACGGCGCGGCGGCCGAAGCGCCGCCTGGCGACCCACACCCGCTGGCCAACGGAGCGGCTGCGCAGGCCGGCGGGCGAGCGAGGAAGCACAAGCGGTCGGCGGAGGGGCGGGAGGCGGGCGCCGAGCAGGGGCCCGGGCGCGAGCAGGCCGCCAGGCAGCCGGCCGACGCGCACAGCCGCAAGAGGCGCAGGTAGCGCCGCTCGCTAGGGTAGGGTAGGGCAGCTCGCGGCCGCGCTCCGCCACGCGCACCGTTGCAGGGCGCGCCCGCTCACGCCGGCCGGCCGCCGCGCCGCGCGCCAGGGGGGCGCCGCCCGGCGCGGAGCAGCCGCGCGCGCGGCCCACGGTGACGCTGGCGCTGCCGGGCTCCGTGATCGAGAACACGCAGACGCTGGAGCGCGCGACGGCGGTGGCCGGGCTCGTCGCGCGCACGGCCGCCATCTTCTGCATCGACGAGGTCGTCGTCATTGACGACGCGCCGAACGTGGGGTGCGCAGGACTTCATGGGCCGACCTGGCAGTTGTTTGCGGGGCCGTGCTCGTGCCCGGGTTGTTTATCAGCTTCACCCAGGGCGTTCCTGTTGTTGTTCATGAGCCCCATGCGCGGCCCGGCCGCGGCGGCCGGGCGGGCGCGCCCGGGCGTGCCGCGGGCGCTGATCGTGAGCGGCGCGCGTGCAGGGAGGGCCAGGTAAGCAGCGCGGCGGCGTTCCTGGCGCGCGTGCTGCAGTTCATGGAGACGCCGCAGTACATGCGCAAGTGCGGTCCCTCGGCCGCGCGGCGGCGTGGGTCGGAAGCGCCGGTCCGGGGCTGTTCGAGTGCATGCTGCGCTCCTCCCGCGTCTCAAAGCAGGCTTCATGCTCTGATCAGCCGCACGCAGCCCACGCAGTTTTATGACCAAGCAGGACAGTTGCGTTTGCGAGGCGCACAGAGCAGCATGCTCGCATGCGCTGTTGCCGAATGAGCCCTGCAGCGCGCCCAGCGGGGCAGCCGTACTGCTTCAGATGCGCGCGTCTGCGCCCAAGGCAGGTGGCTCGGCGCCTGCAGCCCTCCCGGCGGCCCTCGCCTCTGCACGGGCTGCCTGCCAGGGCAGGGCAGCCCCGGCTGCGCGGCAGAGGCTGCGCCCGCCTGGCTCCCACCAGCAGCCGGTCAGGCAGCGCGCTCCGCCGGCAGGGCGCTCATGCCATGAATGAATAAATACCTTGTATCGGAGCCATCTTCGGCAAACTTCGGCTGCTTACGGGCAGGGCGCTCGTGCCGATGCACCGCGACCTGCGCCTGGCGGGGCAGCTGCCGCCGCTGGACGCGCCACACCACATGCGCGCCGACGAGTGGCGGCCCTTCCGCGAGGGCGTCGTCGTGGCGTCTGCGCCCGACGCCGGCTCGCGGCTCGACGTCGGGCTGGACCTGGTCCGCCCCCGATCCTCTCACGGCTCTGCTCGTGCGGCTGCGCCCCGCTCGTGCAGCTGTATGAGTGTCGCCGTCACGTCGCTCCGGTCATGCCGCTCCACATCGCATGTGCAGCTGTGAGAGTGACCAAGCGCGCGCGTTGACCCGCGCCTCGTCCCCTGCGCTGACCTGTTTCGTGGGCGCATGTCAGCCTGGACCAGACGCAACACGCTCCAGCTTTCTGTCATTCGAGGCCGGCGCGTGTAGAAAGGAGACCAGCCGGCAGCCTCAGACATGGGCACAGCAGACGCCCGTCAGCGCCTGGGCAGTCTTTGCGCTGCGCACCGAGCACAGCCGTCGAAGGCCTTTACACAGCGAGCCGCGAGGCGGGGCGTCGCCTCTGCGCGCAGGCCGCGCACACGGCCGAGGCGCTGCGGCCGGGCGCGCGCGTGACGCTGCGCATGGGCGACGCGGCCACGCGCGCGCGCCAGGCGGCCGGGCCGCTGGGGCTCGCCTGCGAGGCGTACCTGGGCGCGCCGGTGCCGCCGACGGAGCCGCGCGCGGCCACGGGCGTGTACTGGGGCTACACCGTGCGCCTGGCGCGCGGCCTGAGCGGCATGATGTCGGGCTGCCCCTTCCAGGCGCGGCCTGGCTGGGATAGGGTAGGGTTGGGGCATCCGACGGCTGTGCGTTGCCTGGTCCTGTAGCGGTCACGCCGTCGCCGCTGCACGCTCACTGACGCAGGCGTCGCCGCCGTGTCTAATGTGCCGTCGGCGCGTTCCCTTGGTTCCTTGCTCTGCGCCGTACGCAGGGCGTCTGGCAGGCCGCCTGTTGGCGGAAACGCCTCAGCGCTGAACGGAGCGCTGCAGCAGTGGCAGTGTGCTGGGAGGAGCGGCGCGCTTTGCGCTGCAGCCCCGTCCAGCCCGCCAGCCAGTGAGCACGCGCGTCCTCATGTTTGAGGGCGCCGGGCGCGCGGCGCAGGGCGGGTACGACCTGCGCATTGGCACGTCGGAGCGCGGCAGCGTGCAGCCGGCGGGCGCGCTCGCGCTGCCGGCCTTCCGGCACGCGCTCGTCGCGCTGGGGGGCCCGGCGGGCCTGGAGGCGGCCCTGGCAGCGGACCCGGCGCCGCCCGCGGCCGCCGCGCCGGACGCCTTTGGCCGCTGGCTCAACGTGTGCCCCGGCCAGGGCAGCCGCACAATCCGCACGGAGGAGGCCGCGCTGATCGCGCTGACCTACCTGGCGCCCGCGCTCGCGGCGGCCGGCGGCGGCGCCGCGTGACGGCCGGCGTGCGCGGCGGCGGCCGGCCCTGCCGGGCGCTAATGCGGAGGGGGCGAGGGTGCGCTCGGTGGTGCGTGGGAGGGATTTGAAGCTGCTGGTTTCAGCGGCGGGCTCGCCTACACGTATGTGTCAACCGCGGTGCACTGCGCCCCTGCCGCAACTTTGATATTATTTTGCATTGTCGCGTCGGCCTCCCTTTGTGAGTGTGCGTAAAGGGCGCCGTCTTCTGAGGGTGGCGTTGTCTCGGAGGAGCGAAGTTGCACTCGCCTGACTACTGGTGCTGCGACGTAATTAGCAGCACTGAGGGCTGGTACTTCCTGTCGCGCTCCTGCACGGCGCAAGTGCGTGCTGTTGAATACGCCCATCAGTATCGAATGGTCAGCCAAAGCCTTTGGCCCAAAGGTATGAGTGCAAAAGGTCCCCATGCTGTGTGCCTGCATCCATTGTGTGCCTGCATCCAGTTTGGGCCGGCACGTGTTAAGACCCTAGTGAGGGTTCGGAAGAGAGGGACCGGAACCGTTGAACTGGCCCAGCGGGCCAGGTGTACCTCATAGACCGGGAGCATCCAGAGCCACCGCAGCCGCTCGCGCCTGAGCGCCTGCACTGCCTCTCCTGCACTGAGGAGGCATGGCTGGCAAGCGGAAGCAGCGCGCGCCGCAGAGCACGCTCTACTCGCCCACAGAGAGGGCTGCGGAGCAGGAGCGGCGCCAGGCCGCGCGACTGCCAGCACTGGCCGTGTACGCCGGACCTGGTGCGCGCCCGCCCGGGTCCTCGCTCAAACTGTGGGGGCGTCGCAACATACAGAGCAGCCATGTTTCACATTTTTGAGAGGTTGAGCTTCACGCTGGCGCAGGCGCCCGCTGCGGACAGCGGGACGGGTGACCTGCCAGCAATGCCGGCCCCTGAGCGCTGGGCTGAGGCTGTTGTGGTGCGCCACACCACGTTCGAGCGCTACAGCGGCGGCAGCGAGGAGGACAGGATTGCCAAGCGCTCGCGCACGAGCGGCGATGGCGAGGTGCGCCCGCACCTGTGCCAGGAAGCGCCTGCGCTGCACTGGCTTGCGCAGCTTGCGTGCCGTGCGCTCGCGCCAGGAGCGCAGCGCCGCCAAGCGCCCCAGGTCTGTGGTCGGGGGCCCCGCGGGCCAGCATCTGGGCCGCCAGCACGGCTGCAGCCCCAGCTCGCGCCCGCCGCTGGCGCAGGCGGACGCCGCGGACGAGCGCGAGCGCGAGCGGCAGATGTGCTCCGCCTGGCTGGCGGCGTTCATCAAGGACTTCCCCGAGCCCGTCCACGCCAGGTTCCGGGCGCGCGCCGCCGCCGCCGCTCTGTCCTTCCCGGAGCGCCACGTCTCCAGCTTTGCGGCGCGCACGCTGGCCACCGCGCTGGCGGTCCCGGAGGGCCGCGCCGGCGGCAGCAGCGGCGGCGCCTTCCCGCTGTCCCTGCCGCTCAACCTTCCTGCGGCGACCTCCACGCCACTGTTCGCTTTCTTCTCAGAGGCATGCCCCCGCCTGTGCCAGAGCGCCCCTGCCTGACTGCCGCGTGCTGCTGTGCGCCTGCAGCGCGAGCGCGCCAAGCGTGCGGCGCCGTTGCGCGTGCGCTGTCAGCCTGGCGGTGAGGTCGCTGCTTGCGCATGCGCAAGGAGCCAGGTGTGAGAGCCGGAGGCACAGTCAGCTGCAGGTGGCGCAGCCAGCGGGCGCGCGCTCGCAGCTGGCCTACTCATCCCGCAGAGTTCCTGGGCTCGCGACAGCACACTGCACCGCCTTTGAGTGGAGCGCTCAGCTGAGACCCGCTTGGGCGCCGCGTGCAGGTCACGTTTCCAATGCGCAAGGAGAATGACGCGCCGCCCTCGCACGCCAACAAGCGCCGCCGCCTCAGGACCAAGGTGCGTGTCCCTGCCAGCACCCTCCACGCCGCAGCTCTCAAGTGCTGCTCCAGCCGCGCCCTGCAGCCTTGCGCGCTGCGGTGCAGCGGCTGCCAGCTGTGACGCAGCTTGCAGCGGCCCCCGCGCTCTGCCGCCTTGTGGCGCGGCGTCTCAGAGATGCTGGCTTGACCTGAGAGGTGGCCGAGTTGAGCGCTCTCCTTGTCGCGCAGGACGCGCAGCGGGTCGCCCGCCACCTGCGCCGCGACTTCCGTTGAAGTGGAGCGGCGTCGGGGCAGCAGGCCAAGCCGCTGCGGGGCTGCTGGCGGCGTCGAGCGCTGTCGCGACGCCCGGAGGCTTGGGGGCGCGGTTTGAATCGACAAGTCAGCAATTAGATGGTGTTTGCACACGTCCAGTGCTGCAGGTGCTGGGTACGCACACACCTGTGACGTGCCCAGCACAATGCGATCTGTCCTGGTTTCAGGGCGCCCACTCAAGCTGAACGACTGATTTCTGAATGCATTGAATCCGTGCTTTCCGCGCGCACCGCCCCCGCTGCAAGTATGCCGAGGCATGGTGTACGCTTTCATGAACGCAGCGCGCACTGCGCTGAACCATTTGCAGCGCGCGCTGAGTTTCAGTGGTGGCGGAAGTGCGCCTCGCGCCACCAGCAGCCCTGGCCCAGGGCATGCAAGATTTGCCTGTCTCCTGGTGAACTGCGTGTGCTGTTGAGCAGCGGCACGGACGTGGCTGCAGCTGGTCATCCTTTATTGCATTGCTGCATGCACTTAGCACGTATGGTTGAATGCAAACGCCAAAATGTGCAGCAAGCTGGCCGTCCCGGCCGGACTTAAGACAAGGCAGGCGCTGCGCGCCTCCACCAGGAACACACCTGTGTGTTGAGTGCGGAGTGTAAAAACACACCTGTGTGTTGAGTGCGGGCTGGAGGCCAGTTGTGCAATCCTTGGACGTGTACTTGTGTTGCTGCGGATGACAATTGCCTTAGGCAGTGGGTGTTGTCAACAAGTGACAGGCTTCTGGAGTGGGTAGTGGAAGCGCATTTGGGGTGAGGGCACGGGTTTGTGGCAGCATGGTAACGACGGCAGTTGTAACATGCACATGTCAGGGCAGGCGCAGTTGCCGTCACTGACATGGAAGAGCAATGTGCAAACCCCAGCTCCAGCCCCAGCATGCCAACCCCAGCAGTGCTGTCAGGTCTGGCATGCTCGACGTGGTGGTAAATTGCCACAAGACTGGGGCCTTGCTCACATTCGGCCCAGCCTTGTGACCACCAGAATCACATCCAAGGGTGTTTTGCAACCGCGCCACCGGCCGGCCTGCGCCCCGCTCGCCACACGGACCCTAGGAAGCTCCGCCAGCAGGCCGCAGTCCACTCGTCGGCGGTCAGGCCGCGGGCGGCAGCAGGCCGTGCGCCGCCGCGTCGCTTGCCGTCTCTTTCGCTGAGGTGGAGCGGTGTCTGGGCTACAGGCCGAGCGGCCGTGTTTGGGGCTGCTGGCAGTGTCATACGCTCTTGCAAGCTCCTAAGGCTTATAACACCTTGTGAGGCGACAATCATACCGGCGAGTTCAAAGCGCTCTGAGGGCGTCCAGTGCTGCAGATGTTGGGCATGCACACACACCTGTGGCATGCCCAGCACAGCGTGATCAGGGTCTGTTATTAGGGCGACTGCATGCGTTCTAGTTCCCAGAATGCATTTTACCCATGGCTGCTGCGTATCTCCCACGGCATGCGCTGCGGGCATGGGGGCATGCATGATCGCCCTCGGTGTGATTGCAGCAGGCGGGCGGCGCGCGAGGGAGATACGCAGCAGGCACAGGTACAAATACACAGCATTCGAAACTGGAACTGGAACAGCTTCACATGGGCGCCCTGATACCAGGGCCTGATCACGTTGTGCTGGGCACGCCCAATGCCATGTATTGGTGCATGCGCCACAGATTTGATGCTTGCACGCGGGCCTGCTGGGCGGTCCTCATGCGCACGGCCCGCCTGCTCCAATCGTTCCGAGGGCGGTGCACCCCCCATGCGCGCAGCGCGCACTGCGCCGAACCGGCCGCTCTGGCAGTGCATGCTGTGCATTATCATTGGTGGAACTGCATTTCAGCACCATCAGCAGCTCAGTCCAGGGTCACTTGACTAGTTAGACACGACTGCCCGAGTGACCCGCGCGTGCTCCTCAGCAGCGACGCGCACGTGACTGGAGCTGTACGCCTGGGGCGTTGCATTCTACGGTATGCGCTCAGTGCGCGCAGTCGTGCAGGAAGCACATGCAGTTCCAGTTGCGTCCGCGTTGCTGCTGAGCAGCACGCGCAGGTCACTCTGGACAGCCACATTCAGTCATCCCTGGACCAAAGCTGATAATGGTGCAAAACCGCAGTTCCCCCACGGATGAAGCTCAGCATGCACTGCCAGAGTGGCCAATTCTGTACCAAAGCTGATGATGGCGCGATACATCGTCACGCTCGCCGAGGATGACAGGCGTTGCGCGGCAGCTTTCAAGCAGCTCTGCTTGCAGCAGGTCTGCCCGCTGGGCTCACATGCGCAACAGCTGATGAGCGCCTTGCGTGGCGACGATAACCTTGTCTTTGTTTGTTGGCACACTTGCTTGTTCTGCGCTTGCAAGCCGGGCAGTGTCCTTATCGTCATCGTCAGGGAGCACGCAACTGGCAGGGCGACGTGTGCAGGCTCTGGCCTGGTGGTCAGGCTGCGCAGGAACCTAGTCATTAGCTTGTGTTCTGAGCGGGGGCAGGCAGGGAGTGCTGGCTGCCATGAAAGAGCCTGTAAAAAGCAAACTGGTCCAGCGTTGTATGATGGTGATATGGCAAACCCCGCACTTACATAAGCGCGGCGCTCCCAGTGCGTCAGGCTGTGGTGTCTGCGCAAGACATAAGTAGCTCTGGGTGGGTATGATTGGACACTGCGAAGTTGAAAAGCACAAAGCTTTGTTCACCACGCTCGTGCAATGTGGCAGTCAGCATCATACCAAGGCTCATTTCATGCAGTATGAATGTTGCGCTACATGCACCCAATGATTGTTTTTGGAGAGCAAGTCCATTCATCATTCATTTGCGTTCCAGCAAGCAATCACATTTGCGCGAATGGGTTCCTTTAAATACAGCTGAAAGGCCGGCTTCACCGCACCCTCCGCTGCGGCAGCCATGCAGGCCTGCAGGTGTGTTCCAGGTATGTGTGAGGGGCGAGGGCCTGAGCAAACCGTAGCCGCTGGTGGGGTTGTCAGTAGATGCGCTCACTGGCTGTGCCGTGCATCGTGGCTGGGCTCCCCGCGCGCCAAGGGCACTGAACAGCTGGGGGCATGCGCTGACATCTGGGGGCTGGCCAGTGCATGCTCAACGCGCGTGGGGTGGCAGCCCCTCGTCTCCCTTATCATGCGAAGCGCATCCTCATCCCCACTGAGCCAGCCTGTACCTAGCACCATCGCACCTGTACCTAGCACCTGTCTCCCGTCAGATGCTTATTAAATCCCTGCAATGATGGTTGCACTGGGCATCACCCCCATGGGGTGTCATTCCTCCGTGGTTGCCCCCACTAGTGCATCTGAGTCCCCAGCCATGAGTACCAGCCGTCCTGCATGGCCTGCAATGCAGGCAGGTCCTGCATGTTGTGTTGTCCCGCTACAGCTAGGCGCCAGGGGTGGCGCCAGTGCCGGGCGGCGCGCCGCCTGCTCGGTGCGGATCGGGTGGTCCCTGAAAGGAGCAGGCTGACGGGAGTTGGTCAGGATCCTATGTGGGCCGCCGCATGCGATTTGGACCGCCGCATGCGCCTGGGCGACTGCGGCACGAGAGCCGTGGCGCAGTCAGGCGCTGTTGAGTACCTTCAGCAGGCTGCTGGCATTATTGCCTTCAGTGGGCGGCTAGGCTGGCATGGTGTGCAAGCAGGTTGTCCAGGAAAGAGTCTGGGCGCAGGCTGTTTACTCTTTCCAGACTGAGCCTGTAGCGCATAGAGTCAGCTGCGTGAGCTCCTTCAGAAGCGTTTGGACGCATGCAACCTCATGGTGCACCTACACCCGCTGTTTGGTGGGCAGAGCAGCATGCTGGACCCCGGGTGCTGAATGACAGCTTGTTCAGAGTTCACCACCACCAGATCACCTTTCCATGTGTAGCCAGGTAGATCACAGGAGCAAATGAATATAGAGGAGAAGAATGTGGGAAGTGGGCTCTGGCTCAAGGAGAGCCTGAAGCTCTATCACCGCTCTTGGCATGGGCAGCACAGGGAATGTGATGCGCTGTAAAGGCGTCCTGTAAGGACGTGCCTGCGTCACGGCTGTGCCACCGCAGCGCAGTGCAGGATGTTCAGTCAAGGTGCCCTCAGTCCATAGGGCGCAAGTGCACAGATGGAGCACCCCGTGCTAGGTGCTGCAACGCGACTAGTAGCACTGATGGCTGGTAGTCACTGCCGCGCTCCTGCGCTGCGCAAGGTGCGCGGCTGTTGAGCGACGTCAGGCGTACCGCATTCCCACATCTGAGAATCAATACAAAGGAAGGAGGTTGCCTTGTTGTTTGGCACCGATTAATTTTGAGCCAAGTGATAGAAACCACCCTGGAGGGTTCGAGAGATGGGCCGGAACTGGCCTAGCGGCCAGCGTACTTCCCTCACAGCTTTGGTTCGTGGACGCTCTGTCGCCGCCGCAGCCGCCCTCGCCTGTGCGCCCGTACTTTCCTC
>JAABUR0100008393.1_pt1 | contig 11940 bp, 10 predicted proteins | sample 5560091 | NCBI WGS metagenome assembly JAABUR01 (sample SAMN10711879, study PRJNA513375) | rock metagenome | isolation source: Antarctica rocks | place: Antarctica: Victoria Land, University Valley sud
GCCCAGTCGGGGCGGCGGGCGCCGGCGGCCGAGCCCGCCTCCTCTAGCGCGGCCAGCAGGCCCGCCGGCGCGGACGTGGTGCGCCGCGGCAGCACAGCCGGGCCGCCCACAAAGGTGCCGGGGCGCGCCGGGGGCAGCGGCGGCGCTGCCGTCGCGGACGGCGGGCACAGGGGCGCGCGGCTGGCAAAGCACGGCGGGTCGCGGGCCGCGGCGCGGTCGCCAGCCCCAAGGAACGGCGTCGCGTCATTGTCCCGGCCAGCTTGCGGGGGCGCTCGGGCGGGCAGGGGGGGCGCGCGCCGCCAGGGCAGCGCGCACGCGAGCGCCTGCGCGCGCGCGCGGCGCCTGCTTGGGCGCTGGAGGGCGCGAGCACGCGGCGCATGCGCTGCTCGAGTGCTATTGACAGCAGCGCGAGCGAGCGCGGAGCTGCGCAGGCCTGCAGCGCTTGCGCGCTGCAAGTGAAATTTTGGCACCGCGCGCGCGACGCCGCGCGACGCGATGAGCGGGCGGCGGGGCGGGGCGGCACCTGGTACAGCGCGGCCAGCCGCAGCTGGGCGAGCAGCAGGCTGTCCCGCACGCTCGCCAGCAGCGCGCCGCCGCGCGGCGCCTTGCGGCTTGCGCCGTCCGGCGCGAGCAGCGCGTCGCCGGCCTTGCGCTTGCGGCCGCCCGCGCCGCGGCGCAGGCTCAGGGGCAGCGGGGCGTGCTGGGCGCGCACGCCGCGGGAGGCAAAGCGCTGGCCGCTGCCGGCCGCTGCCATGCCGGCGCGGCCGCGCCGGCGTCAGCGTGGCGGCGCTGCAGCAGCGTGGCCTGGTCGCACCGAGCACCTGCGCCCAGACAAGGCCAGAGTCAGCGAAGCGGCGGCCAGGCTGTGCGCCGCTGCGGCGCGTGCTGCAGGTCGCCTCACTCCGTGCCACGCAGCACATTGGAAGCGACATCTTGCTATGTACAGGCCTGCGTGCCAGACCTGCTTCTAAGCGGCCCTGCGGCTTGGTGGCTGCGCTGGCGCGGGGACGCCGCGCACGCCCAAGCGTTGTTATGTCAGCATGACGGCATGTGGTGCTCGGCAGCAGGCTTGGCAGCGGTCCAACGCCGGCACTGATGACGTCCGCTGGCAAGCGCTGCGCAGCCTGTGCTTGCGCCCTGGCTTGATGCTCTCAGATCGGCCTGCATTGGCGCCCCATTTATACTTGCATAAAACCCGGCAGGTCCCTCTTCGGCGTTGCACGACAACTGCTGCCGGCGAGGGCGCAGGCCGACCAGCACATTGATAGCACCGTCGCGACGTCATATCGGAGCCGCTGCGCAGACGCCGCCAGTGTCCTTCCCAGGGCTCAGGGAGCTCTGCTACCGAGCGTGACGCTCAGGATTGGCTCAGTGGAGCCTCGCGCAGTCGCTCAGGTGCGTGTTGGAGCTCGTGTGACACAGCGGGCCCAGTTTGAGTACGGGCGTGGTGCTGCATATCGTCATCTTGTTATGTACAAGTGCCTGCCTGTGCCCCAAGCCAGCACCGCTGAAGAGAGGCCGGTCTAGCACTGCCAGCCTGTGTGGTCCCCAGGACACGGCCTGCCGTGCTGGTGCTGCTGCTCAACCCAGCTGGGCTCCTTGGTGTTGCAGATGGCGCGCTCATGGACGGGGCGATGCGCGCTCTGGGCCGCGGCTGCAGCGCTGGCGGCGCTGCTGCGCCCAGCCGGCGGCGTGTCAATGTCGCAGCCCAGCACGGCCAGCATCCAGAGCGCGTCGCAGAACGTGACGGTGCTGGCCGCGGGCGCCGAGGACGCATTTTTGGGCAATTACAGCGCCGGCGCGGCCGACGTCGCTGCCTGCCTGCCGCTCAGCGTCAAGTTCTACGACGCCCAGCGCTCCGGCAAGGTGCGCGCCCTGCGCCGCCGTCGGGCTTGGCCGCGCCACCTGGCCTCTGGCGGGTGGGCCGGGACAGGTCGTCCTGGGCTCGCGCAGGTGCCGGCTGCAGATGCGCGCGTCGCCTGGCGCAAAGACTCCGGCCTGTACGACGAGGTCCAGGGCGGCTTCTATGACGCGGGTGCGCTGCGGCCCCAGGGGCCGGCCTGGCGGTCGGGCCGCTGCCAAATGCGCCGCCGCGGGCGCTGACTGCTGCGCTGACGCGCCAGGCGACTACATCAAGTTCAACTGGCCCCAGGCCTGGAGCGTGTCGATGCTGGCGTGGGTGGCGCTGATGTACCCGCAGGGCCTGCAGGCGACGGGCAGCTACGACGCGCTGCTGTCCAACATCCGGTGCGCCCGCCGCGCCGAGCCGGACGCCCATGGCTCATACGTCCAGGCATGGCAGGTACAGGCCCGCTGCATGTCGCCAGGCGCGCACAAGCCGGCGCCCGCCCCGTGCTGCACCTTGTCTCTGTCATGCGGCCATGCGCATGCGCCACGGGGCCGGCCAGGTGGGGCGCGGACTTCCTGCTGGCGTCGGCGGCGCAGGCGCCCGCCTCGCTGGTGGCCGCCGTGGGCGACGCGGACGCGGACCACCAGTTCTGGGACGTCGCGCCGCTGCAGGTGGACGTGCTCACGCGCACCAGCCGCCGCGCCATCAATGTGCGCCCGCGGCCCGCCGCACCCGCGGCCTGGCACTGGCGCATATTGTACGGGGCGTCTGTGGCGCTGCTGACTCATAGGGATGGCCTGCCCCTGTGTCAGCGCCGGCCACTGCGCAACAGGTGACCCAGGGGGCGGACCTCGGCGGGCAGTACGCGGCGGCCCTGGCCGCGGCGTCCATGCTCTTCACCAGCGACGCCGCCTACTCCGCGCAGCTGCTCGACGCGGCCAAGCGCGCGTACGCGTTCGCGGAGGCCAGCGGCGGCAGCAAGTGCGCGCTGCGCGGGGCTAGTCCCTGGTTTGTCGCTACGGCATGTGCCCGGCGGCTTGGCAGAGTAGTGTAAGCTTGCTGCATGGCAGGCGGCGAGCACGGGGCGGCCTGACGCTCGCGTGAGGCCGGGGGCGCGCCGCGCGCAGGTACACATGCGCCGACCAGGTGCGGCGCGTCGCGGTGTTCTACGGCTCCACCGGCACGGTGGACGATCAGGCCTGGGGCGCGCTCTGGCTGCACAAGGCCACGCGCGACGCGGCCTGGCTGGACAAGGTGCGCCGCCCGCGCGGTGCCCGGCCGCCCCCCGCCCAGGCCTGATGCTCGTCCAACGAAACAGCTGCGCGCCGCGCAGGCGACCGCGCTGATGTACCAGAGCACGTACGCGACCAAGCTCTGGCCCTGGTACTTCAGGCGCGCGGCCGCGGCCCCGCCCGCGCCGCGCCCGCCCCCGTCCGCCCCCACGCGGCCGCGACGGGTTGCCAAGCGGCGCGCGGCGCGCGCAGCTACGACAACGTGGCGCTCGGCGCGTTCATGCTGCACGCGGAGGCCGCGCCGGGCAGCTTCTCGGCGCAGGCGCTCGCGCAGCATTTCACGACGGACGTGCTGGCGTACGTACAGCAGCCGGGCCACCTCACGCGAGGCGCGACGCCCGCGTAGTCCCGCCCTTGAGGACGGACTGGGGGCGTCCACATGTGGCCGCACGCGATGCGCTCTATGCGTGCACCTCCTGCAGCACACGCTGCAGCGCATGCGCACTCACAGAGCTCCGCGATGCGCCAACCGGGCGTCCAGCGGCGGCCTCCTGGGCCCCTGCAAGGCTCAGGCTGCACGCGCGCGCCGCAGGCGGCCTGTTTTGGCAGACCGACATCTCGCCCTGGTTCTCCAACCGCGCGGGGCTGTCGGCCGGGCTGACCTCGCTCATGTACGTCGACATGTTCCAGCCCGACGCCGGCACCGCCGCGCAGCTGACCGCGTTCGCGCAGTCGCAGCTGGACTACGTGCGCCCCGGGCGCCCCCGGCGCGCGCGCGCAGCGCGTCTCGTCAGCCTGCGTCCCTGGCGCAGTGTAGCGTGGCTGCATTGGACCGCAGCTCCTGCCTGTGTCAAAGACGCCTTGCACACGGCGCTGCAGCGCGTGCGCACGCGCAGGTGCTGGGCAACAACCCCAACTACGTGTCGTACGTGCCCGCATGCGGCGTGGCCACGCGCGCGTCCGCGCTGCACCACCGCTACAGCACGGACTTCCCGGTGGGCACCCTGGAAGTTTCCTTCAGGGCTGTACGATGGGCGCTGACTCGCGTGCGTCACCTGCAGCCAAGTGCAGAGCGCCAGAGACGCTCGGCATGCACACGGAATGCGCAGGGCGCTCACCGGGCTGCTGCGCGGCAGCCGGACTGCCAGCCGCTGCGCACGTGCTCCGGCAAGCCCGGCGAGGTGCAGCTCAACGCCTGCCAGAACGACCCGCCCACCAACGGCATCGTGCTGGAGGGCGCCATGGTCGGCGGGCCCAACCACGAGCAGTTCACGCTGCCGACGCCGTCCTGGGACCCGGGGCACTGCTCGTGCGCCGCCCATCCCATCCGCCCCCGCATTCTGCGCCCGCCGTGGCAAAGCACTTGTTCGAGCCTGCAGCTGGCAGCGCAGCCATGCTGACGCTCGGTGCACGGCCGGGGTGGCTCTCCTGAGCTGGGCCTGCCCCGTCCCAGCCGGGCAGACAAGCGCGCCGGCGCCGCAGGTGGGCCTCGGCGCCCATCCCGCCGGCCAACCAGGCGCCCTCCGACAACTGGGCGGACGCGCGCTGCCAGTACCAGCGCAACGAGGCGCGCGCCCTGCCCCGCTCCGTGCCTCCGACCTCAAGGTGCCGGCACGGTGGAATACCGCGCGCCGCGGGCGCAGGTGTCCCTGGACGCCAACGCCTTCCTGGTCGGCATCCTCGCGCGCCAGGCCGCCAAGCAGCCCGGCGCCGCCGCCGGCGCCGCCGCGGCGCAGGGCCCGCCCCCGAGCCCGCCGCCCGCCCCGGCGCCGTCGCCCCCGGCGCGCGCGGCCCCGGCGGCGCCGGCTGTCACGGCCGCCCCGACGCTCGGCACGGTGGTGTCGGCCGGCGCGGGCGCGGGCGCGTGCGCCGCCGCGGTGCGCGTGTCGGCCGCGTGGCCGACCGGCAACAAGGCGGCGCCGTACGCGGCCACGGTGTCGCTGACGGTGACCAACACGGCGGCCGCGCCCGCGCCCGCGCCGCTCAAGGTCGTGCTGACGTCTGCCGCCGGCTACGCCGACGCGGGCAACGGCCAGGCATGGGGCTGGGACGCGTTCTCCGTGACCGCCGGCGCCGTGCAGGGCAGCATCATGCAGGCGCGCCCGCCGGCCCAGCCCGCTGCGCCGAGCGGCAGCGCTGCAGGGTGCCCGGGGGGCCCTGGGCTCGCCTGCCCCGCGCACAGCGGCGCAGCCAACTGTCCTGGGGCGCGCGTCCCGCGGCATGCCGGGCGGCCTAGTGACACTCAGGCCATGGCCCGCGCCCGGCAGCTCGCGCCTTGGCGCAATGGCCTGAAGCGCGGCCCGCCGGCGACAGGCGCTGGCGCCCGGGGCGCAGACCGCGACGCTGGGCAGCATCCTGGGCAGCGCGTCAGCCAGCCTGGCGCCCTCCGGCGTCTCGCTAAACGGCAGCCCGTGCAAGGTCACCGTGCTGCCCGCGCGCCGCTAGCGCCGGCGCAGCGCCTCATTTTTGTATTTACTCACAGCACGTCGCAGGCAGCCACACTAGACTGTACCCCTGTGGACTTGCGGCGTTTGCTTTAGCGTCTGCAGGCGCTCCGACCATGCCAGCGCCGTGAGCTGTAGAGTGCAGAATAGCAAACCTAGATAGCCAGTTCCTATTCACAGTGCACGCGCAATGCACGCGCGATGCACGCTGCGTGCTGCTGCTTTTTAATGTTCTATAGGCCGCTGCAAGCGCTGCGTAGCGGCTGCAATTCTAGCTGTCGGCACCGAGTTTGTAACTGTGACAGCCGGCGTGCTCCGCAGTGTCACTGAAAGTCCGCACCTGAGATCGAGAGAAGCAGGGAAAGGCGGATGCGGCCGGCGCTCGGCTGCGCACATGCCCGCGCCGCGCTGCTCTGCCACTATGGCCGCACGCAGCAGCCCTGGGTCGGCCTGGTGCACGGACCGCCAGTGCGGCGTACTGCCGTGCTCGAGGTGCGCTGCCCGGGGGGCACTGACCTGCTCGGCAAATGCCGTCCCCCGAGCCGACGGTCTGCCGCTCTCCTTGGCAGGAGGCGCGCGTCTACGGCCGAGTGGGGCGTGCAGCCGGCCGGGCAGCGCACGTCGCCACGAGGAGCAGCGCGGCCGCCTCGGTCTGCGAGGAGATCACGAGCACGGCAAACAGCTACGGTGCGCCCTGGCGCGCGGGGCACCTGCTGCACAGCCTGCCGCCGCCAGTGCGCTGCTGAGGCCGCGCGGCGCGCAGTGAAGCACTGCGTGCGCCTGCGCGTGGACCGCGCCTACCGGGAGGCCTGCGGCAGCGTGCTACTGGCCGGCGCGACGCCCGTGCGCGAGGTCGCCGGCTGGGCGGGCGCGCCGGCGGCCGTGCTCGTCCTCCTGCTCGGCCCCGGCGCCGCGCCGCCGCCTGGTCGGGCCCGCCTCGCGCCGGCCGCTGCCGGCCGCCTTGCCCGAGCAGCGCCGTGCCGGCAAGCGCAGGGCCCAGGCTGCCGTGGCAGCCCTCGCGGCATGCCTGGGTGGGTGGGGCGCCCCCAGACCCCGCCGCTGAATGCTGAGCTGAGGGGGCCGGCGCGGCAGGCGTCACAGCGTCGCGGGAGGTGCGCGTGACGGAGGCCGTGCTGAAGAAGGTCTGCGGCGTCGAGTCGGCCGGGGGTGCGCCCGGGGCGGGCCCGCTGCCTGCACCTCTGCGCACGCGGTGGACGATGCGCCCATGGTGTGCACACGCAGCGGCCGTGCGTGGCTCCTGGTCCAGCCCCGGGATCACGCGTGAGGCAGCGTGCCCGAGCGGCAGCGGGGCCGTCGGGCGCGTCCATGCCTGCCATGCATTGCGCGCAGGTGTGCAGGCGGCGGCGGAGGTGGCGCTGCCGCCGGCAGCGGACTTTGCGGGCGGGGCGCCAGCGGGCTCGCTGCGGCGCCTGCTGGTGCTGGACGGCGTGCAGGACCCCGGCAACATGGTGGGCCGCCCGCCGCCCGGGGCGCGGGCTTCCCTGCGCCTCAGCGTCGCGCCGAGTGCCACGCCCGCACGCCGGCGCTATCCGCCGCACAGCAGCGGCACGCGGTTGGCTGCCTGGCCGTGCGGCACGCCGTGCCGCGCCATGCGAGGGCGCGGCGCTCGCAGCCGGCGCGGCAACACAGCTCGCGCGCCGCTCACCGCGCGCGCGCGGCGCGGGGCAGGGCACGCTGCTGCGCACGGCGCTGGCGCTGGGCTGGGGCGGCGCGCTGCTGCTGCCGGGCTGCTGCGACCCGTTCAACGACAAGGCGCTCCGCGCCAGCCGCGGCGCCGCCTTCCGCCTCCCGCTCGCCGCTGGCGCCTGGGCGGTGCCGCCCCGCCCGCCCGCGCCAACGCCACAGCCCTGCGTCGGCCGCGCGCAGCATGCTTGCCGGCGCGGGCCGCTGCGACCGGGTGGCCTGTTTGGAAGCCCCTCCGTGATGGGGCGGCGCGCGCGGCGGCGCAGGACCTGGACGCCATCGCGCAGCGCCACGGCCTGGCCTGCCTGGCGGCCGACCCGCACTCAGAGTCAGACGGCGCCGCGCCTGCGGCCGCGTCCACGGCGAGCAGCGCCCAGGGCGCGGCCCATGGCGGCGGCGCGGCCGGCGCGCCCGCCGGGCGGCTGGACGCGGCGGTGGAGGGCGCGGCGGTCGCGCTGGTGCTGGGCAGCGAGGGCCGCGGGCTGGGCGTGGGCGCCGGCGCGCGCTGCCGGCCGGTGGGCGTGCCGATTCCGGGCGCGATGGAGTCGCTGAACGTGGCGCAGGCCGGCGCGGTGCTGATGGCCGCACTCTCGCCCGGGCTGCCCGCGCTGCTGCGCCAGCTGTACGGCGCGGTGTGAGGCCCCGCGTGCTGGCACAGGCGGGCGGCCTGATCGTGATCACCGAACAGGGCGGGCCTGCGCTGCTGCGCGTGGCGCGCCTGCGCGCGCCCCTGGGACATGAGGCTGTCGCTGTGACACAGGCTTGCGAGCTGCTGCTTGCCTCCCCTCGTCGGTGGTGCGCTTTTGAGGCCGCGGCCAGGCCCTGAGACTGAGCAGAGGCGAGCCTGGGCCCTTGGTGCTGCTCCATTACAATGTGAGGCAGAGCGGAGCATGCATGAAACCAAACACGTCCGGCTTCACCTTCACATCTGTACTCAGCCGCGCATGCGCCTGGCTGCCGCGCGCTGGCCACGCGCACATGCTCCTGGTGCCCTGCGGCGCGTCCCAAGCAGCGCCGCCCGCTCCGCCGCCCCGTCACGTCACAAACACGCTGCTGAACGCCTCGGCCAGCATGCGCTGGCGCGCAAACTCGGGCGACCAGCCGCTCGCCGCCGCCACTTGCGCGCGCGCCTCCGCGGGCGCGCCGTTGGCGCCGGGCTCCCCGCGCGCCGGGAGCTGCAGCGGCGCCGGCTGCGCCGCCGCCACGGCCGCCCTGCCCCGCGGCGGGCACGGCGTCAGGGCAGCAGTGCGCTGCTGCGGCCACGCTGGCTGGTGGCCGCTGGCGCGGTGTTGGCGCGCCGCGCCAGCGCCCGCACGCGCGTGGCGAAAACCGTGTACCAGCGAGCGCTGGCAGCGCGTCGGGCAGTGGGCCGCACTGCGCCGGCGCCGCCGTGTACTGCATGCCCGCGCCCGCGCCGGCTGCCGCTGGCGGCGGGGCGGAGTCCACGGCACCGCCGCCGGCCTGCGCGCCGGCCGGCGCCAGGCGCTCGGCGGCGGCGCGCCTGTCCTCCACCTGCGCGCCCGGGCAGCGGGTCGCGCCGCGCCCGCGCTTGGCCCGGAGCAGGCCGATGTGCTCGGGCGGGCGCGCGCCTTGCGAGCCTCCTTGGCGGCAATGTCCGCAAAGTTGGCGCGCTCGTACGTGCGCAGCCGGGCCTCCGTGGCCTCCACATCGACGCCCTCGGACAGGTTTAGGACTGCGCGGCATGCGCGGCGTCGCGTCATTGTGCATTCAGAGGGGGTGCGGCGGCGGGGCTGCGTAGGCGCGGCGGATGAGGGGCGCTACTTATGTCCTCGCGCTCCTCGAGGTAGTTGTAGAACTCCTCACGCGTGGCAAAGTCGGCCTCCTGCTTGTTGTAGCTGCGGGCGCGGGCGGGCGCGCGCGTCAGCGAGCCGGGAAGGCCGGGGCTGGTGAACGTGCGGGCGGGCGGCGCACATGCTCTGCACCCGCGCCCGCACGCGCTCCTCCTTGGTGGCCATCAGTCCCCGCTTGAGCGGGCGGGGGAGCCCATCAGCCCACCATGCGCGGCACCACAGGACGCCCACGCTCAACCGCTTGCAGGCTGAGGCGCTGGCGCGCCTTGAAGCATATAGTGCACAAATGGTGCATCCAGCACCTGCAGGCCAGCTGGGCAAACCTCCTGAATACCCCCTGCCCCGCTCTGGCCTGCAGCAAGCGCTGCGCTGCTCCACAAGCTGGGACTGATTGCACCGCCGACAGCGGGCCAGCCGCCTGAGAGGCCGCCCGCATGGGCATCCACCTCGCCGGGCTCGTCGGCAGCTGTGCAGCGCTCCCGGCCGTCCTAGCGCTCCTGCTGCGGCGGCAGGCGCCGCTGCCAGTGCTGTTCGTGCTCTGGCACATTGCGCTCACGGGCTTCGCCGTGTCGCTCGCGGCCACCAATGCCTGCGCGGCTTCCAGCACCGGCCTGCTGGGCAAGGTGGGCTCTGCCCGCGCGCCGCGTGCGAGCGCTGCGTCTGTGCAGCTGCGCGAAGCGTGCGGGGCGGCGCAGGGCCGGGACGGGGTGATCGCGTGGTGGGCGTGGCCGCTCTTCTGGCCCTACCACGTCGCACTGCGGCTCAAGCTGCACTACCAGCGGCACGACTCGACCGAGCCGCTGTACAGCAAGATTGCCGACGGCTGGTGCGCCGCAGGCCCGCAAGGGCCAACGCGTCCGGCAGGTGGCCCGCTGGCTAGCACGGGCAGGCTGGGGACCGGCCGCTATCGGCGGCAGGCCACCTTGTCCACGGGCACGAGAATATGGCGCCAGCGGGGACGTGATGGTCGCCGCTCGAGAGCTTGTCGTGCCGGGATCTTGCCAGGGGTGCGGGGACTAGAACTCCAAAGTCCTTGCGGCTGGCACGGCCGTGCAGGAACCAGAGCGGGGCTCCGCGCCGGTGCTGGAGGCCCCACACCTGTGCGCGCGTGCAGGTACCTGGGCGGCTGGCCGGCGCGCGGCGACCTGCTCCCTCCGGGGCACCCCGCGGTCGTGGACGTGACGTGCGAGCTGCCGCGGCGGCACAAGCAGCCCTACCACAACGTGGCCGTCTGGGACACCCATGGTGCGCCGCCGCCGCTCTGCCCGGACGCGCGCGGTCCCTCGCGGCCGCGGCACCCGCACACGGCGCGCTGTTCGCTCGCATGCGCTCTGTGGCACCCGGCCGTGTGCGTCGGCGCTGCTGCTCGGGCGCTTGCATGCGCACAGCCTCGCGCTCCGGCCTGCATGCCTCGGGACCGAGCCTGCCGGGCCAGGGGCTCCTCCCGGCGCCGGGCGCAGGCTCCACCTTGCTGCGTGCGCGGCAGGGCCGACGCCCGCGCAGATCGAGGCGGGCGTGCGGTGGGTGGTCCGGCACCGCGAGAACGGCGTGCCCGTGTATATACACTGCGCGCACGGGCACGGGCGCTCCTCGGTGGTGCTGTGCGCGGCGCTCATCCGCGCCGGGCTCGCGCCCGACCCCCGCTCCGCGATGGAGCTGGCAAAGCGGGGGCGGCCGCGCGCGCGGCTCAACGAGCGGCAGCGCAATGCGCTGGACGCCTGGTTCAGGGAAGAGGCCGGACGGACCCGTGCGCGGTAGCATTCATTGCTTTTTTTGGGGTTACATGTGACTCTTTGTGGGGGGTTGCTTTCTTTTTTTCCTGAAGGGGCTGCTTATGCTGCTTGCACGCGAAGCCGTGACAGCCCTGGTTGGCGGTGGAAGAAATAATCTGAAGAGAACCGTGTGCAGCCGCGGCTGCACTGCCAATGAACACTGAGCTACAACGCCGCACAGCCTATTCCTGCCCGCAGCGCCTGGCAGCTCGAGTCGACACACCTGGATGCTCGTGGCGCCGCAGCAAGGGTGTTGTTGAGTACAAGCTTGTGTCCAAGCTGCAGGTTTCCTGCGTGTTTGGCTATGGGCCCAAGTGTGAAGGCGAGGGAAGTGTGGGACTAAAAGCGGCCTGTGCGATGTTGAGGTCGACGCGCGTCCCAGAGGGCGCTGCTGCTGCGCGCTGAGCGGCAGTGCTCCCTTCAGGGCAGTGGGAGGCGCGCCTCGTGGTGCCGGACGTAGCCGCAGTGATATCTGTGCTGACAGGCCCTCGCGCCTGCCAGAGAACCGTTGCTGTTGAACTGCCGCGAGCATCCTAGGTATATTGCAGGTTCACGAGCGAGTGCCACACTTTCCTTTTGGAACGCCAGCGCTCCTGAGTCTCAACGCAATTTCTGGACCCGGAACCCCGCATGAATGCCAATGCAGGGTCTTGCTTTAATATGCTGACATCGGACGGGAGACACACTTCAGCACTCCTTGCACTCCCTTGTTTGGGCTCTGCGCTGCAGCGGCAGTCTCGGTGTGGCGACTGGCCGCCTGAGCTGCCCAAGTTTGACTGTTTAAGCTTTCCACCTTTCCACCATGTGCATCATCATCTGCTACTAAAACCAGCCACAGGCAGCGTGTTTGTCCCCTGCGTCGTGTGCAATATTTTGTCAACACCGCACAACACAAGGTAGCATGGGCACGCGCGAGTCCGATGATGACGGAGCAGCTGGGCCTCCAGCACTACGCCTGGACCAGCTTCCCGCCGAGGTGCGTGCAAGGGAGCCTGCGCCCTGCTTGTCGACGCAGGGCCGCGGCGCTGGGCGCCTCGCCGCGCCTCCAAGGGGTGCTGCTCGGCCAGTGCAGGTCCTGCGTGCGTGCGCGGCCCAGTTTGCCGTGGAGCGCTGGTACAGGCCCCAGAC
>JAABUR0100008397.1_pt1 | contig 11936 bp, 9 predicted proteins | sample 5560091 | NCBI WGS metagenome assembly JAABUR01 (sample SAMN10711879, study PRJNA513375) | rock metagenome | isolation source: Antarctica rocks | place: Antarctica: Victoria Land, University Valley sud
ATCCGGCCCCATGAGCACGCCCATCGCGCCTTCCCGCACCCACGTCGTCGTGCTCTACAGCGATGATCCCGCGGTGCGGGACGGCGTGCGCGGCGCCGTCGGACGCCGCCCCGCCCCGGACCTCGGCCGGGTCGAGTGGATCGAGTGCGCGACCGGCGCCGATGTGCTCAAGGCCGTGGGCAGCCACGGCTCGGGCCTGGACCTCGTCGTCCTGGACGGCGAGGCGTGGCCGACCGGCGGCATGGGGTTGGCCAAGCAGCTCAAGGACGAGGTCGCGGACTGCCCGCCGACCCTGCTGCTGGTGGGTCGCCAGGCCGACGCCTGGCTCGCGGACTGGTCGCTGGCCGACGCGGTTGTTGCGCACCCGATCGACGCTCCGGAGCTGACGGCATCTGTCGCCACCCTGCTGCGCTCGCGCAACCGCGGGCTGCCGGTGCGCCTGCACGGCGGCTAGGCGAGGTGGCGACGCAGTCCTGGCCGCTGCTGCTGACGGCGCTGCTGGCCGGTGGGTCCCTGAGCTCGTCGGACACGTCCTGGGCGATGCGCGAGGTGATGAACGGCGACGCCTCACCGGCACAGGTCGCGGCCTTCGTGGTGGCACTGCGGGCCAAGGGGGAGACCGCCGAGGAGGTGGCCGGCCTCGTCGAGGTCATGCTGGCCGAGGCCCCGCTCGTGCAGGTCGAAGGTCGGGTCGTGGACACCTGCGGGACCGGCGGGGACCGGTCGGGCACGGTCAACCTGTCGACCATGGCCGCGCTCGTCGTGGCCGGAGCGGGCGTGCCGGTGGCCAAGCACGGCAACCGCGCGGCGTCCTCCGCCTGTGGTTCGGCGGACCTGCTCGAGGAGCTGGGGGTCGTCGTCGACCTGCCGCCCGGCGCCATCGGCACGTGCATCGCTGAGGCCGGGATCGCCTTCTGCTTCGCCCCCGTGTTCCACCCCGGGATGCGGCACGCCGCTGTCCCGCGCCGTGAGATCGCGATCGCGACGGTCTTCAACGTGCTGGGGCCGCTGACCAACCCGGCCCGGCCGGCAGCCCAGGCCGTCGGGGTCTCCGACCGGCGGCTGGCGCCGGTCATGGCCGGAGTCCTCGCCCGTCGAGGCACCGACGCGCTGGTGTTCCGCGGGGACGACGGGCTCGACGAGCTCACGACGACGAGCACCTCGACCGTGTGGACCGTTGCGGGGGGCGCTGTGCGGGAGCAGAGCTTCGACCCTTCGGCGCTCGACCTGGCCCCGGCGACGCTGGAGGACCTGCGCGGTGCTGGCGCCGCGCACAACGCCCGGGTGGCCCGTGACCTGCTCGCCGGCGCCACCGGTCCGGTGCGCGACGCCGTGCTGCTCAACGCCGCGGCCGCGCTCGCGGCGTACGACGGCGGCGACGGTCCGCTGGTCGCGCGGTTGGCCGCCGGAATGGTCCGGGCCGCCGGTTCTCTGGACTCCGGTGGGGCGCACGATGCCCTCGAGCGTTGGATCGCCGTGAGCCGAAGCCTGCACTGACCCCGTCGGATGGCCTGTGCTGACCGGAGTCGTCGCCTGCGCTGACCCAGGGGGGCGCCCAGCGGCTGCGTCCGGCACGGACAGCTCGCGGGAAACCCCGTCGCACCGAACATCCCCCGGCTGGGCAGGATGGGCCCGGTGACCGCCCCCGCACTTACCACCGCTGCGCGGGCCGCCCTGCCGCCGACGATGACCAGGCTGCTCATCGGGCTCGCCCTGTCCAGCCTCGGCACGGGCCTGACCCTCCCGTTCACCCTCATCCTGCTGCACGAGGTTCGCGGCATCGCGCTACAGATGACGGGCCTGCTCCTGGCCGTACCGGCGGTGGTCGGGCTCGCCGCCGTGCCGGTGTCCGGGGCGCTGGTGGACCGGGTCGGCCCACGCCCCGGTGCTGCGCGTCACACTGCTGCTGCAGGCCATCGCCCAAGCACTGCTCGCCGTCGCCGGGACCCCGCTGACCGTCCTGCCCGCGATGGTCCTGCTCGGCCTGGGTCTTGGACCGTCCTTCCCTGCATTCTCGGCGCTGCTCAGCGGCCTGGTGCCGGAGCCGGCCGCGCAGGCCCGCGCCTATGGTCTGCAGTTCACGGTGCTCAACGCCTGCATCGGCTTGGGCGGCCTGACCGCTGCTGCCGTCGTGGACGTCTCGCGGCCGCTGACCTTCGAGGTCCTTTACGCCGTGAACGCGCTCACCTGCCTGCTGTACGCGGCGTGCCTGCCCCGCACCACCCCGTCCCCGCCCGAGGACCAGCCGGACGCGGCCGGGCGCCCGTCCTACCGCGAGGTGCTCGCCGACCCGGCCTTCCGGCGGGTCTGCCTGGTGGCGCTGCTGTGCGCCTTCACCGGGTACGCGGCCTTGGAGGGCGGCCTGCCGGCGTACGCCCGGGCCGTCGGGCACGTCCCGCCCTCGGTGATCGCCCTGGCCTTCGCCGTCAACACCGCGGTGATCGTGGCTGGACAGACCTTGGTCGTTCGCCTGCTGCGCGGGCGCCGTCGCTCCCGCGCGCTCGCCGGGTCCGCGGCGCTATGGGCCGTGTCGTGGGGCGTCCTGCTGCTCGTCCCGGGCGCGTCGAGCACCGGGCGCACGAGGGTCGTACTGGTCTTCGGCGGCCTGTTCGGGCTCGGCGAGATGCTCCTCGCGCCGACTCTCAGCCCGCTCGTCAACGCCTTGGCAACCGACCGTCTGCGGGGTCGCTACAACGCGCTGTCCGGCGCGACCTTCTCGATCGCGTTCGTGGTGTCCCCGGCCGTGTCGGCAGGGCTGGTCGGCGCCGGGCTCGGGGTCGGATGGCTGCTGCTGGTGGTGCTGGGCTGTTGCGTCAGCGCGGTGGTGGCCCACCGGCTGCCCCGCAGGCTGACCGACCAGCAGGACGGAGTGACGGCGCGGGACAGCGCCGGACCGCTCGATGCAGGCATCGCGCTGGTCATCTGAGGATTTCTGCACCGATTGGCTCCGCGCGAGGGTAGGTTCCGCGCTCATCTGCCCACTCCCCGCATCGCAGGAGACGCCGTGACCTTCGACCCGAGCTCGCAGCGGCCGTCCGGCCAGCAGCCGCCGCAGTACGGGCAGCAGCCGTACGGGCAGCCCCAGTCCGGGACGAGTGTGATGGCGATCCTGGGTCTCGTGTTCGCTTTCGTGTTCCCACTGGTGGGCTTGATCTTGAGCATCATCGCCCGGGGTCAGATCAAGCGCACCGGTCAGCGCGGCAGCGGGCTGGCCTTGGCCGGCCTGATCCTCAGCGTGGTGTTCCTGGTCCTCGGGATCATCGCCGTGATCGTCGCGGTGTCCTCGTCCTCGGGCACCAGCACGGGCGGCGGCGGCTACTAGTCCCCGGTTCCGGCCCACTGATCACGGCGGGCGCCGGCGAAGGTCGGCGTGCCGTGCCTGTCTACCGCCGTGCGAACCTGTCTGCTCCCGTGCGCAACGCCCGGCCGGAAGAGGCGCTGGGCACGCTCAGGCTGAGACCCCGCTCCGCACGACACAGGACAGGTTCGTGCGACGCAAGACAGGCTCGTAGGACGCAACGAGACCACAGGCTGGTACGACACATCGCGAGTACATCGCGACGCGACGTTCGCCCGCGCAAAACCGGACTGGTCTACGGGAGCGCCTCGCGGCCGTGCGGGGCGCTCCAGTCGGTCACCGGGCCCTTCGGGATGATCCCCGTCGGGTTGATGGCCTCGTGCGTGCCGTAATAGTGCGCCTTGACGTGTCCGAGGTCGGTGGTGTCGCCGAACCCAGGGGTCTGCCACAGGTCCCGGGCGTAGGCCCACAGCGCGTCGTACTCAGAGAGCTTGCGCTGGTTGCACTTGAAGTGGCCGTGGTAGGCCGCATCGAACCGGGCGAGCGTCGTGTACAGCCGGACGTCGGCCTCGGTCAGCTGGCCGCCGACAAGGTAGCGCTGGGAGCCCAGCACCTGCTCGAGCTCGTCGAAGCGGGTGAACAACGCGTCGTACGCGCTCTCGTAGGCCTGCTGGCTGGTGGCGAAGCCCGCCCGGTAGACCCCGTTGTTGACCGCGTGGAAGTTGGTCTGGGCGACCTCGTCGATCTCGCTGCGCAGGTGCTCGGGGTAGAGCTGCGGCGCGTCGGCGCGGTGCAGGGCCGACCACTGGGTCGACAGGTCCAGCGTGATCTGCGGGTAGTCGTTGGTCACGATCCGTTCGGTCGCGCTGTCCCACACGAACGGCACCGTGGCGCGTCCCTCGAACGTCGGGTCGCTGCGCTGGTAGAGCTCCATGACGTACGAGGCACCGGTCACCGGGTCGACGTCGCCCTCGTCGAGCGTGAAGCGCCAGCCGCGCCCGTCGCGCAGCGGGTCGACGACGCGCAGCGCGAGGGCGCCCTCGAGCCCGAGCAGGCGCCGGACGATGACCGAGCGGTGCGCCCACGGGCAGGCCAGGCTGACGTAGAGGACATACCGGCCGGACTCGGTGGGATAGCCGCTTGTGCCGTCCGCGGTGATCCGGTCCCGGAAGTGGTTGGGCTGCCGGACGAACTCGCCCTGCGTGCCGGCCTCCGCGGTGAACTGGCTCGTCACGGGCGGTCCGTCGGCTCGACGCCGAGGGAGAACGTCGCGTCCAGGTCGTGCCGGCTGTAGGCCTGGAAGGAGATCAACGTCTGCGTCGCCAGGACACCCCGCACCTTGTTGAGCCGCCCTGCGATGACATCGGCGAGCTCCTCGTGCCGCCGGACGCGGACCATGGCCACCAGGTCCACGTCCCCCGCGACGGAGTAGACCTCGCTGACGCCGTCGAGGTCGGCGATCGCCTGGGCGACCTCCGGGATCTGGTCCACCGCGGCGTTGATGGTGACGATGGCGGTGATCACGCGAGCAGGGCCTTCAGGTCGGCGCACAGCTCGGCGTTGGCTGCTCTCGCGGCGTCCGAGAGGTGCCCGAGACCGAAGAAGCCATGGATCATCCCGTCGTAGCGGCGCGCGACCACCGGTACGCCGGCCTTGGTGAGCGCGGCGGCGTAGGCCTCGCCCTCGTCGCGCAGCGGATCGAACTCGGCGGTGGCGATCACTGCCGGCGCGACACCGGACAGGTCGGCCAGCAGCACCGAGGCCCTGGGGTCGCTGCGGTGGGCCGCGTCGGACAGGTACTGCTCGCCGAACCAGCGCATGTCGGACTCGGTGAGGAAGAAGCCGGTGGCGTTGTCCAGCCGGGACACGTGCGGCGCGTCCTCGTCGAAGTCGACCGCCGGGTAGAGCAGCAGCTGGGCGGCGAGCGCCAGGCCCTCGTCCCGGGCGGCCAGGGCCACCGCCGCGGACATGTTGCCGCCCGCGCTGTCACCGGCCACCGCGATCCGGCGGGGGTCCCCGCCGTACTGCCCCGCCCGGTCGTTGACGTGGTGCAGGGCGGCGAGGCAGTCCTGGAAGCCGGCCGGGAAGGGGCGCTCGGGCGCGAGGCGGTAGTCGACGCTGACCACGACGGCACCGACTTCGTGGCACAGCAGCCGGGCGTGGTCGTCGTGGGTGTCCAGGTCTCCGATGACGAAGCCGCCGCCGTGGAAGAACACCACGGTCGGCAGGACGCCGTCGACGTCTGGCCAGTACACCCGGATCGGCACCGGACCCGCCGGTCCGGGCAGCGCGACGTCCTCGACCGAGCGCACGGTCGCCAGGGTCGCCGGGTCGCGCATCCCGACGGTCATGAGGCGAAAGCCCTCCCGGGCCTGCGTCGGGGTGCCGTCGGCGAGAGCGGGCGCGCCGGCCGCCTCGATCATCTGCAGGAGTCCGTTGATCTGGGGGTCGACAGCCATCCACCGACGGTAGGCGCCGGCTCAGGAGAAGACGCGGGCGGGGCGCTCCGTCGGGCGCAGGCGCCGCCGGTCCTCGAAGGGCCGCACACTGTCCCGGCCGTGCTCGAGTGCTGCCAGCCAGCTGCGGTGCCGGCCGGCGCCTCCGGCCGGGGACGCGAACGTCCCCGACAGACGCACCAGCCGCGTCCCGGAGGTCTCCAGCCAGCGCAGGACGCACTCGACCTCCTCGGCCGTGGCGGCAGGCAGGGGACCTGGGCCCGGCAGGACGGTCTCGCCGGTGGCCAGCAGCGCGTCGACGAATGGCCCGGGCTGCGCCCCGCGCGGCACGACGCCGGCAGCGACAAGGCGGCCGTGGCGCACCACCGTCACCTCCCATCCCAGGTCGGCGGTGGGCCGGGCTGCCACCAGCTCGGGCACGCAGGTCAGCGCGGCCAGCCGCTGCACCTTGGCGGTCGACCGCACGAGCGTGGCCAGACGATCGCGCTGCGCCGCGGCGTCCTCGAACCGCTCGGCCGCCGCAAGCCCGGCGATGCGCTGCTGCAGGACGGCGACCACGGCCGACGGGTCGTCGAGCACGGCGCGGCGAAACGCCTCGACGTGCCGCCCGTAGTCCTGGACGGACTGACCACCGGCCTCGACGCCCAGGCACGGGGCTCCGCACCGGCCCATGTCGGCGAGCACGCAGGCGCTGCTCGGCGTCCGCACACTCAGTCGGCGGGTGCACTGCCGCAGCGGCACGGCCTCGTGCACCGCAGCCATCGCCAGCTCACCGCCCCGGGCAGTGCCGAACGGACCGAGGTACACAGCGCCGTCGTCGGCGACGTTGCGGACCAGCGACAGCCGTGGGAAGGCCTCGACGGTGAGCTTGAGCCAGCTCGCCCGCTCGGGGAACTTCGAGCGCCGGTTGTAGCGGGGCCGGTGCTCGGCGATGAGCCGCAGCTCGCGGACCTCCGCCTCGAGCGCCGTCGCGCAGACAACCGGGTCCACCCGCTCGGCCAGCCCCACCATCTCGGCCATCCGCGAGCGCATCTCGCTCGCCGTGAAGTAGGTGCGGACCCGCGAGCGCAGGTCGATGCTCTTCCCGACGTACAGCACCCGCCCCTGCGCGTCCCGGAACAGGTACACCCCTGGCGCTGCCGGCAGGGCGTCGGCGAGGTGGCGCTTGCGGCGCTGGGCCGGGGTGACCTGGGCCGAGAAGGTGCGCAGCTCGGCCAGGCTGTGCACACCCAGGCCGCCGAGCCGGGCGATCAGGCCGTGCAGCACGTCGACCGTGGCCTGGGCGTCGGCCAGCGCCCGGTGGCAGGGCGTCACCTCGGTGCGGAACAGCCGCGCCAGGGAGGACAGCTTGCAGTCGGGCGCCTCGTCGCGGGTCAGCACGCGACGGGCCAGGCGAGCGGTGTCCACGACGTCGGGCGACGGCCAGGCCAGCCCGAGCTGCTCGCACCCGGTCCGCAGGAACCCGACGTCGAACGGCGCGTTGTGCGCCACGACGACTGCCCCTCTGGCGAACTCCAGGAACGCGGGCAGGACCGTCTCCAGCCGCGGGGCGCCCGCGACCATCGCATCGGTGATGCCGGTGAGCACCGCGATGAACGGCGGTACGGCGACGCAGGGGTTCACCAGCGTCTGGAACTGGCCGAGCACCTCACCGCCGCGGACCTTCACGGCCCCGATCTCGGTGATCGCGCAGTCCCGGTGGGAGCCGCCGGTGGTCTCGAGGTCGACCACGACGAAGGTCGTCTCGCGCAGAGGGGTGCCCAGCTCGTCGAAGCTCGTCTGGACCATCTCGCTCTGGAACCCCTGCTGCACCGGCACGATGGCGAACCTAGGGCGGCCCACCGACAGCAACGGCGCGACGCGCGGGACGGCTCGGCACCGCCGGCCCTGCAGGCGTCACAGGGCGGTCTCAGGACCGCGCACCTAGGGTTCTCGGGTGGGCAGCGGACGCAGGCGGTGGTACGCCGTCGGGGCCGCCGTCGTGGTCCTAGCGGCCACCGGGGGCGTGATGGCCGCGACCAGGGGTGACGCGGCGGCCGTCCGCACGCAGGCAGAGCTGGTGCAGGTGCCGGGTGGCCCCACCACCTCGGGCCCCGTCGTCCTGGACACAACGCTGTACCTGCCCTCCTCGGCCTCCCGGGCCCACCCGGCACCGGCCGTCGTGGTCTCGCCCGGCTTCGGCCAGAGCAAGAAGGCGGTCGACGCCGACGCGCGTGACCTCGCCTCCCACGGCTACGTCGCGCTCGCCTGGAGCCTGCGTGGCTTCGGCCGGAGCACGGGCAGGATCGCGCTCGATGCCCCCGACACCGAGGTCGCCGACCTGCGGGTCCTGCTCGACCGGCTCGGCGGCCGAAGCGACGTGCTCCAGGACGGCCCGGGCGACCCCCGAGTCGCGCTGGTCGGCGCGTCGTACGGCGGAGGGGTGTCGCTCCTGGGCGCCGCCTACGACCGGCGCGTCGACGCGACCGTGCCGGTCATCACCTGGAACAGCCTGGACTCGGCTTTCCTGCCGGGCGGGGTCTTCAAGGCCACCTACGCCTCGGTGTTCTTCGCCTCCGGTCCGGGCGGGGTCTGCGCCCGGTTCGCCGCGCGGGCGTGCCAGGCCTACAGCCGGCTGGCGACGACCGGCCGCGGGACCCCCGCCGACCAGGCGGTGCTCGCGGCCTCGAGCCCGGCGGGCGTCCTCGACCGGATCACCGCTCCGACGCTGCTCCTGCAGGGCGAGGACGACACCCTGTTCCCGCTGCAGGAGTCGCTGCGAACGGCGGCGGCGCTGCAACAGCGGCACGTCCCGGTGCACCTGGCCTGGCTCGAGGGCGGCCACGACAAGCCGTTCGACAGCGCCGGCGAGGCCGCGATCCGCTCGCGCACCCGAAGCTGGCTCGACCGGTACCTGCGCAGGGACACCTCGGTCGACACCGGCCCGGTGTTCACCTGGCACCGGACCACCGGCGGGGACGGATCCTCGGAACACCTGCCGACGGGCCGCGGTGACGTCCTGGCGTTGCAGGGCCCGACGACCCAGCCGCTGGTCAACCCGCCCGGCGGCCGGCCGGCCTCGGTCAGCAGCGTGCCCGGCGCGGGCTCGCTGGCGGGCGCGGCCTCGGCGCTCGGCCTGGACGTGCCCGGCCAGACGGTCGCCTGGACCAGTGCCCGGCTGCCGCACAGCCGAGAGCTGCTGGGGGAAGGGCACGTGAGAGTGACGGTCCGCTCCTCGTCGGGCGAGGCGGTGCTGTTCGCCAAGGTGCAGGACGTCGCCCCGGACGGCACGACGACGCTGCCCGGCGGCCAGGTCGCGCCGCTGCGGCTCACCGCCCTGCCCGCACAGGGCCGCGCCGTGACGGTCGCGCTGCCCGCGTTGGCACACGTCTTCGCCGCCGGCCACCGGGTGCGGGTGTCCTTCGCCTCGACCGACCTGGCGTACGCCGGACCGCTGGCCGCAGCGTCGTACGCCGTGACCCTGGACGGCGGCGGGCCCGTGCTGCCGCTGTCCGCGGTGACCGGTGGCGGCGGGTACCTCCCGCTCGGCCTGGTGGCGCTGCTCATCGCCCTTGCCGTGGCACTGGTTGCGGCCCTGGTGCTCGCCCGGCGCCGGGCCAGGCGCGGCAAGGACCTCGGCGACGACAGCGTGCCGCTCGTGGTCATCAGCGGGCTCGCCAAGAGCTACGCCGACGGCTTCCGCGCGGTGGACGGGGTCGACCTCGTCGTCGAGCGGGGCCAGGTGCTGGGCCTGCTCGGGCCCAACGGGGCGGGCAAGACCACCACCCTGCGCATGCTGGCGGGCCTGATCGCGCCGACCGAGGGCGAGGTACGCCTGTTCGGCCGTCCAGTGCGCTCCGGGGCTGCGGTGCTGTCGCGGGTCGGGCTGTTCATCGAGGGCCCCGGGCTGCTTCCGCACCTGACCGGCATGGAGAACCTGCGGCTGTACTGGACCTCGACCGCGCGCTCGATGGAGGGCTCCTACGTCCAGGAGGCGCTGGACATCGCCGGGCTCGGCGACGCCGTGGACCGCCCGGTGCGCACCTACAGCCAGGGGATGCGGCAGCGGCTCGCGATCGCGCAGGCCATGCTCGGCCGGCCGGACCTGCTGGTGCTCGACGAGCCGACCAACGGGCTCGATCCGCCGCAGATCAAGCAGGTCCGCGAGGTCGTTCAGCGCATCGCCGCGACCGGGCGCACCGTGCTCGTCTCCAGCCACCAGCTGGCCGAGGTCGAGCAGACCTGCTCGCACGTCGCGGTCATGAGCCGCGGCAAGGTCGTCGCCGCAGGCACGCTCGCCGAGGTGCTGTCCGGCGACGGACTGGTCCGCCTCGAGGTGGCCTCCGTGCAGGACGCACTGCCCGTCGTACGGGCCGTGCCGGGCGTCCGCAGCGTGGACGTCGTCGACAACGGCCTGGTCGTGGACCTCGACGGGGCACCGCGGTCGGCTCTGGTCGCCGCCCTCGTCGAGCACGGCGTCGCGGTCGAGGGGCTGTCCAGCCGCCGGCGGCTCGAGGACGTGTTCCTGGAGCTGCTCGGCCAGGGCTCGCCGTGATCGGGGTCGAGGCGCGCCGCCAGGCCAAGCGGCGGCGCACCCTGTACGCCTTCCTGGCCCTGGTCGCGATCCCGGTCGTGGTGCTGGTCGCCCTGATCGTCAACGGCGGTCCGGGGAGCTCCGACCGGGGCGGCTCGCCGGGGCTGGTCGACGTCGCCTCCTCGAGCGGGGTGAACTTCGCCCTGTTCATGCTGCTGGCCACCTCGCAGTTCCTGCTGGTCGTCGTGGTGGCCTTGTTCGCCGGTGACGCAGTAGCCAGCGAGGCCCAGTGGGGCTCGCTGCGCTACCTGCTGACCCGGCCGATCCCTCGGGCGCGGCTGCTGAGGACCAAGCTGGTCGTCGCCTCGGCGTACGCCGCGGCCGCCGTCGTGCTCGTGCCGGTGGCCTCGCTCGGTATGGGCGCGGTGGCCTTCGGCTGGTCCGCGGTGCAGACACCGCTGGCCGGCGCGCTGGGCGTCAACACCGGGCTGTCCCGGCTGACCCTGGGCACGGCGTACGTCGTCGCGACGCAAGCGGTGGTCGTCGCGCTGGCGTTCTGGTTCTCCACCTTGACCGATGCACCGCTCTCGGCCGTGGGTGGAGCAGTCGTGCTGATCGTCGTGTCGGAGATCCTGGACCAGGTCTCGGCGCTGGGGACGCTGCGCAACGGGCTGCCGACGCACTACTGGCTGGCGTGGCTGGACCTGCTGCGCGACCCCGTCGACACCGGCCAGATGACCACCGGGCTGCTCGGGCTGCTCCCGTGGGTCGTCGTGCCACTGCTGCTGGCGTTCCGTCACTTCGGGCGCAAGGACATCTTGAGCTGACCGGTCGGGTCACCGTGGGGCTAGGCCAGGGACGCGAGGGCCTTGCGGGCGACAGGTGCCTGCAGCACGTTGAAGTGCGGGTTGACCTTGAGGGCGGCGGCCAGATCGGCTTTCGCAGGCGCGGGCTGGCCCATCGCTTTTTCGATCATGCCGCGGTGGAACAGGAACAAGGCGTTGTGCCAACCGGTGGCCGCTGCCTTGTCCGACCAGCCGAGGGCCGCCGGGTAGTGCCCGTTGACGTACTCGGCCCACGCGTAGGCATCCGCCATCTCCAGGAACGGCCGTACCTTCCAGCCGGCGGCGGCGTACTGCAGGGCCTTGGCGGGGCTGCCGTGATCGGCCTCGAACAGCGTCGGCTCGACGTCGAGCGTCACGCCGTTGGCGGTGAACAGCTGCTCCTCGGTGTGGAACAGGGAGTACTGCTTCGTGGCATCGCCCAGGTGGCGGGCCTGCTCGAGCTCGGCGAGCTCCAGGACGTACTGAGGCTGGGGCACCGCCGCCACCACGGTCCGGTAGTCGGTGAGGGCCTGGTCGACCCGTCCGAGCGCAGCCTCGGCCTTGGCCTTGCCGGCCAGCAGCACGAAGTCGCGTGGATCGGCGGTGAGGCCGGCCTGGAAGTGCTGCAGCGCCGCTGCGGCGTCACCGCCGTAGTTGAACGACAGCTCCGCGAGGTAGTTCTGGGTGAAGGCGATGTTGCCCGGGTCCTTGCTGTCGCTCAAGGCCCGGTCCAGGGCCGCCCGAGCCTGCGGCACGTCGCCGCGCAACTCGAAGGCGTAGGACGCCCGCGTGAAGGACGGTACGCCGGGCCGCAGCTGGTTCATCTTGTCGACGGCCTTCGCGGC
>JAABUR0100008399.1_pt1 | contig 11934 bp, 9 predicted proteins | sample 5560091 | NCBI WGS metagenome assembly JAABUR01 (sample SAMN10711879, study PRJNA513375) | rock metagenome | isolation source: Antarctica rocks | place: Antarctica: Victoria Land, University Valley sud
ATCGGCACCCCAGAGGTCACCAGGCCGAGGTAGGCCCCCATGTCGGCGAGTAGCTGGACCTTGAGCCCGGTCACCGTGCCGTCCCGGTTGGCCGACAGCGTCAACTTCTGGATCTGGTCACGGCCGTGGTGCGCGGCGAGCAACGACTCGCTGCGCGTCTCGGTGTACTTGCAGGGTTTGCCGAGGCGGCGCGACACGACCAGAGTGATGAGCTCCTCGGGTGTCACCTGAAGCTTGCCGCCGAAGCCACCCCCAACGTCCGGCGCAATAACGCGGAGCTTCGACTCGGACATCCCGGTTGTCAGCGCAAGCATCAGCTTGAGAATGTGCGGGATCTGGGTGGCCGACCACAGCGTGGTCTGTTCGCCGGTCGGGTCGACGACGACCGAGCGCGGCTCCATGAACGCCGGCATCAGCCGCTGCTGGCGGTAGGTGCGCTCGATGACGATGTCGGAACCGTTGATCGCCTCTTCGACACCTGCGCCGGTGCCCGCCTCGCCTGAGTCGAACACCCAGTGCGCCGACACGTTCGTGCCGAGGTCCGGGTGGGTCAGGTTACCGCCCTCGGCAGCGGCAGCCATGTCAAGCACGACCGGGAGGTCGTCGTACTCGACGTCGACGAGCTCGACGGCGTCCTTGGCCGCGGTCGCCGAGCGGGCGACGATGCATGCGACGATCTCTCCCGCGAAGTTGACGGTGTCGACCGCGATAGACGGATGCGGGGGCGCCACCTGGTCCTCGGTGACCGGCCAGGCGCACGGCAGGCTGCCTTGCTCGTCGTTGATGTCGGCGCCGGTGAAGACCGCGACCACACCGGGTGACAGCTTCGCTGCGTCGACGTCGATCGAGGTGATCGTGGCGTGAGCCATCGGACTGCGCACCATCGCCAGGTGCAGCATGCCTGGCAACGTCAGGTTGTCGGTCCACCGGGTGCGGCCGGTGATCAACCGCCGATCCTCCTTGCGGCGGCGGGCCGAGCCGACCTCGGTGGTCGGGCGGTCTTCGGTGACGGTCATGCGGTGCCCCCTTGGGACGCGGCCATCACGGCCTTGACGATGTTTTGGTAGCCCGTGCAGCGGCAGAGGTTGCCTTCGAGACCGTCGCGGACCTCGTCCTCGGTTGGCGACGAATTCTCCCGCAGCAGGTCGAGGCTCTGCATGATCATGCCGGGCGTGCAGAAGCCGCACTGAAGCGCGTGGTTCTCGTGGAACGCCTGCTGCATCGGGTGCAGCTCACCGTCCGTGGCGAGGCCCTCGATCGTCGTCACGTCGTGACCGTCGACCTGAACGGCCAGCACCGTGCATGACTTCACGCTGGTGCCGTCGAGGTGGACGGTGCAGGAGCCACAGTTGGTGGTGTCGCAACCCACCACGGTGCCAGTCTTGCCGACCTGCTCACGCAGGTAATAGACAAGCAGAGTGCGGGGTTCGACATCGTCGGAGTAGTCCACCCCGTCGACCTTGATGCTGACTCGAGTCATATCCATCCCTCTCGCGGGGCAGGTGGAGGTGTCGCCGGTCACAGCGACTGACACCACACAACCCTGCGAACGGCCGCCACACAAGTACTTGAGGGAGAAAGCATCGCCCTCCGGTCCTCAGGCAGTGGAGGGGTCATGGTGGATCGGTCCCTCGACGCCGGCAAGCCGGTCTCCCCTCCCGCCCCACCGCAGGGCGATGATCTCCGCGGCGACGCTCACCGCGGTCTCCTCAGGGGTGCGAGCCCCGAGGTCGAGCCCGATCGGGCTCGCCAACCGAGCAAGCTCCGCTTCGGTCACCCCGGCCTCGCTCAGCCGCTTCGTCCGGTCGTCGTGGGTGCGACGCGAGCCCATCGCCCCGACGTACGCCACCTCGGGAAGTCGGAGCGCGACCTCGAGCAGCGGCACGTCGAACTTGGGGTCGTGGGTGAGCACGCACAGCACGGTGCGGCTGTCGATGCGGTCCGCCGCCACCTCCGCGGCAAGGTACTTGTGCGGCCAGGCGACGACGACCTCGTCGGCCTCAGGGAACCGTGACGTGGTCGCGAAGACGGGCCGAGCGTCGCAGACGGTCACGTGGTAGCCGAGAAAGGATCCCAGCCGCGCCACGGCCGCGGCGAAGTCGATGGCGCCGAAGACGAGCATCCGGGGCTTCGGCGCGTACGACGACACGAACACCGCCATGCCCACACCCCGGCGCTGGCCATCGGGGCCGTAGTGCAGGGTCTCGTTGCGCCCGTTGGCGAGCAGGCCTCGGGCGTCGTCGGCGACCGCGTGGTCGGCACGCTCGGAGCCGAGCCCCCCCTCGGCAGCCTTCGGATGTCCGGCCGGCCGTACGATGAGGCGCCGGCCGACCCAGCTCTCGTCCTCATGCTCGACGACGGTGGCCACCGCCACCGGCTGACCGGACTCGACATCTGCAGCCACCTCACCCAGCTCGGGAAAGGTCTGTTGGTCGATGACCTCGACGAAGACGTCGATGATGCCGCCGCACGTCAGCCCGACCGCGAACGCGTCGTCATCGCTGACCCCGTACCGCTGCAGAGCAGGGCGGCGCTCGTCGAGGACCTGCTCGGCGAGTTCGTAGACCGCACCCTCCACGCAGCCACCCGAGACGGATCCGACGGCCTCGCCGTCGGGACCGACCAGCATCGAGGCTCCCGGTGCACGTGGCGCGGACTGGAACGTCGCGATCACCGTGCCCACGCCGACCGGCCTGCCCTCGCGCCACCAGGGAAGCAGCCGATCCATCACGTCACGCACAAGCAATCACCTCCAGTGCCTTCTCGAACGTGGCCATGCTGTGGCCCGCCAAGAAGGAGTCAACGTACGGCAGGGCCGCCACAATCCCACTCTGCACGGGTGCGTAGCCGAGCTTGCCCTGGTGCGGGTTGATCCACACGACGGTGTGGGCGAGCCGGTGGAGCCTGCACATCTGCTCGCCAAGCTGGGCGCTGTCTCCACGTTCCCAGCCGTCACTCAGCACCACCACGACCGCACCCCGGGCCATGCCGCGCTGGCCGTGCCGGTCGACGAAAGCCTGCATCACCTCGCCGAGACGGGTCCCGCCGGACCAGTCCGGCACGGCTTCCCCCGCCGCCTGGACAGCCGACTCGCCGTCCCGCAACCGCATCGCGCGGGTGACCCGGGTGAGCCGGGTGCCGATCGTGAAGACCTCGGTCCGGTTCGGATTGGCCGACGCCACGACGTGCGCCCACCGCAGCAGGCTGTCGGCGTACGGACCCATCGAGCCGGAGACGTCGATGAGGAGGACGACACGCCGGGGTCTCGTCGTACGACAGCGGAAGCTGAGACGAGCCGGCTCCCCGCCTCGGCGCAGCTGCTCGCGCAACGTTCGCCGAGCATCGACCTCCCCTCGGCGAGACGGCCGACGACGCGGAGATGTCCGCAGCGGCGGCCGCGGCCGGAGCTTGCCGAAGAGGCGGGCAAGCTCGGCGCGTTCGGTGGCGCTCATCGACGCGATGTCGCGGTGCCGCAGCACCTCGCTGGCGCTCGCTGCTGCCCGGATCACGTTGTCCTCGGGGCCCTCGCCGCTTCGCCCCTCGGCGTCGTCGAGGTCTGCCTGCGCGGTACGACGCAGCGAGTCCCGCGCCCCGCTCGGTATCAACCCGGCACCACTGAACCACGCGGTGAAGAGCTGGTCGTAGCGCTCCAGGTCGTCGAGAGTGCCGCAGAGGGTGGCGCGGCCGGTCCAGTAGACAGCGGCCTGGTCGTCGGCGCCGACGACCGCGCAGCCTCGCAGGAACGTGGCGGTGCGGTCCATGGTCACCGCAACGCCGGCCGATCGAAGCGCGACGGCGAACGCAGCCAGGATCTCGTCGGCCGCATGCAGGGGGGCGGTCATCGTCATGCCGAGAGAATCTTGTCCAACGAGGCCCGTACCCGCTCGGCATCCTCGCGATACTTCAGCACCGCACCCAGCGTCGCCGCCGCCTGCTCGAGATCGAGCTCGCTCGCGCCGAGGGTGTGCAACGCCTGCGCCCAGTCGAGTGTCTCAGCCACCCCGGGCGGCTTGACCAGGTCGTCGCGCGCACGCAGCCGCTGAGTCGCCTGCGCGACCTGCTCGGCCAGCCGTGCAGGCACGTCGGGAAGACGCCGACGCACGATCGCGATCTCGCGCTCGAGCCCTGGATGGTCGACCCAGTGATAGAGACAGCGACGTTTGAGTGCGTCGTGCACCTCGCGGGTGCGGTTGGAGGTCAGCACCACAATCGGTGGCGACACCGCCCGCACTGTGCCGTACTCCGGAATCGTCACCTGGTTGGTCGACAACACTTCGAGCAGGAACGCCTCGAACTCGTCGTCCGCACGGTCGATCTCGTCGATGAGCAGCACGACGGGGCTTTCGCGCAGCGCCCGCAGGATCGGTCGGGCGAGCAGGAACCGCTCGTCGAACAGCGACTTCTCGACCTCGATCTGGTCCACCTCACGGTGACCGCTCACCGCCTCGACGGTGCGCAGGTGCAGGATCTGGCGGGCGAAGTCCCAGTCGTAGAGGGCCTGGCTCGCGTCGATGCCCTCATGGCATTGCAGCCGGATGAGGTCGACATCCAGCGCCTCGGCCAACGCTTCGGCCAGGGCCGTCTTGCCGGTTCCCGGCTCACCTTCCAGCAGAAGTGGCCGGTGCATCGCCAACGCCAGGTAGCCGATGGTGGCCAGGCCGTCGTCGGTGAGGTAGCCGGTCCGCGACAACCGCTCCGCGAGCGCCGCAGCCGACGTCATCTCGGGCAGCTCGGACGGGTTGGCAGTATCGGGCGGGCGGGACACCTGTCCAGACTGTCCTACGGCGCGCCATACCCCAAGGTCGGCAGGGGTGTCGACGTCGCGGCCAGAGCCCAGGTCTTCGCACGCGACGAGGTCGACCCGCCGGTCGCGTAGGTAGTTCCGGGCGCCGCTGTCTCCGATGGCCAGCTCGAGCACCCCGGCCCAGTGCGCGCGGCCGATCAGCACGGGATGACCCGGGACGCCGTCGTAGGCCGCCCGGGCCAATGCGTCGGGTGCGGCCAGGCCGAGGAGCCGGTGGACGACCGCCGCACCTACGTCGGGGGTGTCGACGAGCATCACCAGCGCCGCCACTTCGTCAGGACGTTCGAGCAGTACCCGGGACAGACCTGCCCGCAGCGACGCGCCCATGCCCTCGTCCCAGTCGGGCGCCTCGACCGCGACGCAGCCCGTCGGCACCAAGGCTCGCGTTGCTTCAGCCTCCGCGCCGATCACCACGTAGACCCGAGTTGCCCCGGCGGCCCGCAGGGTCTGAGCTGCACGCGCAACCCATGGTGTGCCGTCGTCGTCACGGACGAGCGCCTTGGGCTGGCCCAGCCGTCGACCGGCGCCGGCAGCCAGGACCAGCCCGACAACCGGGCGGTCGACGGACGCATCGGCGGCTGTCCCGGGCGGGTGCATACCCCCACGGTACGTTTCGGCGCCGCTGCCACCGTCAGTCGGCCGCCAGCTCCATCTCACGCATGGCGCGGACGACGTTGCCGTGGGCGAGCCGCGTCAGGTCGGCCTCGGACCAGCCGCGGCCGCGCAGCGTGTCCAGCAGCAGCGGATAGCTGGCCACGTCACCCATCCGGTCGGGGAAGAAGGTCGCGCCGTCGTAGTCGCCGCCGATGCCGACGTGCTCGACGCCCGCGACGTCCCGGACGTGCTCGACGTGGTCGGCCACGTCGTCGACCGTGCATGCCGGCGGCGGGTCAGTCAGTATCCGCTCGACCAGCACCTTGTCGACGTCGGAGAACCGGCGACGGTCACCGCCGCGCTGCTCGACGATATCCAGACAGCCGGCGTACCAGTTGGCCACACCCTGGTGCACGAACATCGGCACGAACGTCACCATGCAGACGCCCCCTCCTCGGGCCATGTCCACGAGGATTTCGTCCGGGACGTTCCTGTTGATGTTGCACAGCGCCTTGGCGCAGCTATGGCTGAAGATCACCGGTGCGATCGAGGTCGCCAGCGCATCCCGCATCACGTCGGGCGAAACATGGGAGAGGTCGACGAACATGCCGAGCCGGTTCATCTCACGGACGACGTCGCGTCCGAACTCGCTGAGCCCGCCGAGCAACGGCTCGTCTGTCGCCGAGTCGGCCCACGGGACGTTCTCGTTGTGCGTCAGCGTGAGGTAGCGGACGCCGAGCAGGTGCATCATGCGCAAGGTGCCCAACGAGCAGTCGATGCTGTGGCCTCCCTCCATCCCCATCAGCGAGGCGACCCTACCGGCACGTGCGGCGAGCTCGACCTGGTGCGCGGTGGTGACGAGCGAGAACTCGTTGGGGTAGCGCGCGACCAGACTCCGGACGAAGTCGATCTGCTCCAGTGTGGCGGTGACGGCCGCCTGGCCGGCAAGGCTGCACGGCACGAACACCGACCAGAACTGTGCGCCGACGCCTCCGCTGCGGAGCCGCGGTACGTCGGTCTGAAGCCGTGCCTCCCCGCCCAGCAGATCTGCCTCAGCGAAGTCGTAGCCGCAAAGCTCACGCATCGCCCAGGGCAGGTCGTTGTGGCCGTCGAACACGTACAAGGCTTGGGTCACGAACGACATCTTGTCGCACCCCGCACACAGAGCCGACACCTGCACCACGGCCTGCGATAGTCGTGGCCATGGGTGAGCTGACTGCAGAAGAAGCCGCCGCGGTCGCGGCTGTCGACAGCGAGGAGATCCTGCGCGACCTGGGTGACCTCGTCGCGATCCCTTCCGTCGACGGGACTGAGGGTGAGATCGACGTGCAGCGGTGGTGCGCCGACCGGCTTGGCCAGCTCGGCCTGAGTGTCGACAGCTGGGAGATCGACGTGGCAGCCGAGCAGCAGCAACCGGACTTCCCCGGGGTGGAGGTGGAGCGCTCGACTGCGATGGGATGCGTGGGTCTGCTCGGCGACCCGACGGTGGTGCCGGCGCTGGCGTTGTACGGCCACACCGACGTCGTCCCAGCCGGTGATCTCGACCGATGGCCCGACGGTGACCCGTTCACACTCCGCGTCAGGAACGGTCTGGCCTGGGGGCGTGGCGCCTGTGACATGAAGGGCGGCGTGGCAGCCGCGCTCGGCGCGGTGGCCGCGGTGCGTCGGGCGGGGGTCACCCTCGCGGCACCGCTGGCCGTGCACTTCGTCGCTGCGGAGGAGGACGGCGGCCTCGGCGCGTACGCCACCTTGCGACGCGGACATCGCGCCGGAGTTTGCATCAACGCAGAACCCACCCAGGGCGCGCTCATCCCCGCCAACGCCGGGTCACTGACCTTCAGGCTGGAAGTAGCGGGTCTCGCCACCCATGGCTCGACCCGGCGCCGCGGCGTCAGCGCGATCGAGAAGTTCGAGTACCTGCACCGGCGGCTGCGTGAGCTCGAGGCTTACCGCAACGCCACCTCCGCGCCGTACTTCGATCACCTCGGCCTGCCGTGGCCACTGTCGGTAGGGCTGGTGTCGGCCGGGGGCTGGGCGAGCACGGTGCCGGACCGGCTGGTCGCCGACGGGCGCTACGGGGTTCGGCTCGACGAGACCATCGACGAAGCCATGGCTGCGTTCGAGGGCGCGATCGCCGACGCGTGCGCTGCCGACGTCTGGCTTGCCGACCATCCCGCCCGCGTCAGCTGGCCCGGAGGCCGTTTCGCACCGGGAGCCTTGCCCAACGGACACCCATTGCTCGGTGAGCTCTCGCGTGCAGTCGCCGACGTGCGCCGACAGGCACCGGCTGTCTACGGCGGTTCCTACGGATCGGATCTTCGGCAGTACTCTCGCGCCGGCATCGCGACCGTGCAGTACGGCCCGGGCGACGTCCGGTTCGCCCATGCCACAGACGAGCACGTTGCGGTGGCGGACGTCGTCGCCTGCGCCCGCGTGTACGCCGTGATGGCGGTGCGCACCTGCGCCACCTGACCCCGCCCGAACGACCGGCGGAGTCAAGCAGCAGGTGGACTCAACGACACTGGGAAACCCATCCCGGGCACACGACTTCGGCGTCGCCGCCACCACGGCGCGTAGGCTCGGCCACAGCGATGAGCAGCCCACCCGGTCTCACCTCGATGGCCGCCGCAGCACCGATCTCCGCCGCCGACGTGCCTGGTTCACCGGGCACCACGAACGTGTGCCCATACTGCTCCAGCCGCGACCCGTACCGGTCAATGAACGCCTGCTCGGCCGTCACGTCGGGCGTATTTCGCTGTGCCGCCCGTGGTGCCGCCACGGCTTGCAGCAGCGTCAGGTCGAAGTCGATGCGGTTGATCAGGATCTGGACCACCGTGGTGATGATGGTGGAGCCGCCCGGCGAGCCGAGCACGAACGCGAGCCGGCCGTTGCGCAACACAATCGTGGGAGACATCGAAGACCGCGGACGCTTGCCGGGCTGAATCCGGTTCGGGTCGGACTGCACGTACTCGGTCGTGAAGTCGGTCAGCTCGTTGTTGAGGAGGAATCCTCGCTGCGGCACCACGATGCCTGAGCCGCCAGTCTGCTCGATGGTCAGCGTGTACGACACCGCGTTACCCCACCGGTCGACCACCGACACGTGGGTGGTCGAGAGGCCCTCAGTGTCGGGCTTGGTCTCGTCCGCCGACGACGGTCGGCACCCGGCCCCGTACAACGGCCCCGGAGGCACCGGCTTGGTTGCCGCGTGCCGTGGGTCGATCGTGCAGGCGCGTGTGTAAGCGAAGGGCTTGGACGTGAGCCGCTTCGTGGGTACGTCGACGAAAGCCGGGTCTCCGACGTAGGCCGCGCGGTCGGCGAAGGCGCGGGCCGACGCCTCGAGGTACAGGTGCAGGCTCCGCACCCGGCGCTCTGGCGAGAGGCGGAAGTTGTCGAGGATGTTGAGTGTCTCCCCCACCGTTGTCCCACCGGAGGACGACGGCGCCATGCCGAAGACGTCGATGTTGCGATACCTGACGTGTGTGGGGCGCCGGGTGATGACGTTGTACTTCGCGAGGTCCCGTCTGGTCATCGATCCGGGCGGTATCGGTAGGTCGGTGTTCTTCCGCGCCGGTGGCGACTGCACGGTCTGGGCGATCTCGGCGGCCAACGGACCGTTGTAGAAGAACCGGGTGCCGCGTTCGCCGATGAGGTGATAGGTCCTGGCCAGGTCCGGGTTGCGGAACCTGCTCCCGATCGCCGGCGGATCGCCACCTGGCAGGTACAGCTTTGTCGTCGAGGGGAAGGCGGAGAACCGCTCGGCGTTCTCGTCGACCTGACGGTTGAACGTCTCGTCGACCCGGAACCCGTCACGGGCGAGCAGCTCCGATGGCCGCAGCGCCTGCCGCAATGATGTCGTCCCCCAGTTGTTCAATGCTTTCTTCCAGGTCGCCAGAGTTCCAGGGACGCCGACGGAGACGCCGCTCGTCACCAAGTCGGGGAAGAACGGGTAGGGCTCACCTGTGCTGGGGTCGATGAACGCGTCGCGTCTGATGCCGGCGGGTGCTGTCTCGCGGCCGTCCAGGGTGGTGATGCGGCCGCTGCGCGCCTGGTAGAAGACGAAGTAGCCGCCACCGCCGATGCCTGAGCTGAACGGCTCGGTCACCCCGAGCGCCGCAGCGGTCGCGACGGCGGCATCGACCGCGTTGCCACCCTGGCGCAGGACCCGTACGCCGATCCGGCTGGCGTTCGGGTCGACCGACGAGACCGCACCGCCACGTCCACGCGCGACTGCTTGGCGGTCGGTTCCGGCCGTCAGTGCCAGAGCAGCAGTGGCGCGGGAACCCTCCCGCGCCACCTGTCCGGTGGAGCCGGAGGCGCTACCGCCGGACCCGAGGAACGGCAGCGACGTCGCCAGCAAGCCCACCACGGCGGCAGCGACGCCGCGCCGGAGTCGCCACTGTCTCCAGACGTTGGTTGTCGTGCCGCGGGCGTGACTGGTGAGATGGCTCTTGCGCATGCTGCCTCCTGGTTGCGGTCCAGCCCCCTGCCTACTCGCTCCACCTCCAAGTACGCAACCGGTGGCGTTCGGTTTTTTCACCCGACAGACCGCCGATCCCTCCAGGCAGCCGCGTGGACATGAGTTCAGGCGGCAGGTTTGGTGGGCGCAGTAGCGTGAACGACGGGCGTCACCAGGAACCCGTTTTGAGCACCACTCACATCGTGGAGGATTCATGGCCGCACACCTTGTTGCGAGCACCATCTCCCTGCGCGTCAACGGCCAGACCCGGTCGTTGACACTCGACCACCGAACCACCCTGCTCGATGCTCTGCGCGAGCACCTCGACCTGACCGGGTCGAAGAAGGGCTGCGACCACGGCCAGTGTGGGGCCTGCACGGTGCTCGTCGAAGGTCGCCGGGCAAATGCCTGCCTGCTGCTCGCCGTCGCTCAGCAAGGCCGTGAGATCACCACGATCGAGGGTCTGGCCTCCGACGGTGAGCTGCACCCGGTGCAGCAGGCCTTCATCGACCACGACGGACTCCAGTGCGGCTACTGCACACCCGGGCAGATCTGCTCGGCCGTCGCGGTCATCGACGAGGCCGCACGCGGATGGCCGAGCGCCGTCGCCGCTGACGTGGCCGACACCGACGTGCGCCTGGACGCTGCCGAGATCCGGGAGCGGATGAGCGGCAACCTCTGCCGGTGCGGGGCGTACGTCAACATCGTCGCGGCGGTTTCGGAAGCGGCGGGTGGTCGGGCATGAGGGAGTTCGGGTATGCGCGGCCCACTGACATCGCCGAAGCCGTCGCCTTGACGTACGCCGACGCGCACGCCCGCTATCTGGGCGGAGGCACCAACCTCGTCGACCTGATGAAGCTCGGCGTGGAGACGCCGAGCCTGCTCGTCGACGTCACCGGCCTCCCGCTCGGACAGGTCGAGGAGACCGCGGGTAGCAGCCTGCGGATCGGGGCACTGGCCCGCAACAGCGACATCGCCGTTGACCCTTTCGTTCGGGGCCGGTTCCCGTTGCTGAGCGAGGCACTGCTCTCGGGCGCTTCCGGCCAGCTGCGCAACGTCGCCACCGCCGGCGGCAACCTCCTGCAACGCACCCGGTGCGCCTACTTCACCGACGTCTCCAAACCCTGTAACAAACGCGAGCCCGGGGCAGGATGTGCGGCCCTCGACGGCGAGCACCACAACCACGCGATCCTTGGGGCCTCGGAACACTGCATCGCCACCCACCCGTCCGACTTCGCCGTAGCGCTCGCAGCACTCGATGCCCGGCTCGAGGTGCAATCTGAGGAGGGACTCCGCGAGATGGCGCTGACCGACTTCTACCTCCCGGTCGGCGACAGCCCGCATGAAGAGGTCGCCCTCGAGCACGGTGAGCTCATCACCGCCATCCTGGTCCCGGCCGTGCCGGCAGCCGCTCGGTCGCGGTACCGCAAGGTGCGAGAGCGGGCGTCGTACGCGTTTGCGATCTGCTCAGTCGCCGTTGTGGTCACGGTTGTCGACGACGCTATCCACGACGTCCGGATCGCTCTCGGAGCGATGGCCTCAAGGCCGTGGCGCGCGCGGCGCGCCGAAGCGGCTCTCGCCGGCTCGACACCCTCAGCCGGCTCGTTTGCGGCCGCCGCCGAGCTCGAGCTCGAGCAGGCCAGCCCGCTTCGCGACAACGCCTACAAGGTCCCGTTGGTCCGAGAACTCGTCGTGGACAGCCTGTGCGAGCTGACGGGAGTGTCGCGATGACGGTCACCGAGGAGGTCGTTCACAGCGTCGGCACGTCGACCACCCGCGTGGAAGCGTTCGACAAGGTGACAGGTGCCGCTCGGTACGCGGGGGAGTATCCGCTCGACGAGCTCGCGCACGGCGTCGTGGTCATGTCGACGATCGGGCGCGGTCGCATAGTCTCGGTCGATTCCGACCACATTCTCGCGATGCCGGGCGTACTCGAAGTGTTGCACCATGGCAACGCTCCACGGCTCCAGGACTTAGGCGATGCCACGTTGCTGCTGCTGCAGGCGGACACGGTGCCGCACCACGGTGCCGTGGTCGCCCTCGTGGTGGCGTCCACCCTCGAACAGGCACGAGCCGGTGC
>JAABUR0100008402.1_pt1 | contig 11929 bp, 17 predicted proteins | sample 5560091 | NCBI WGS metagenome assembly JAABUR01 (sample SAMN10711879, study PRJNA513375) | rock metagenome | isolation source: Antarctica rocks | place: Antarctica: Victoria Land, University Valley sud
GACCGCGCTGAATTGTTAATATGGTGGGCAAGATCGAGTATACATAAACCATTTCCCATACCATAGTGTACCATTAATTCGGTGCGCTTGGGCATGCAGCCAAGATTCTACGTCGTTCTGGCGAAAACGTAGCCGTCGATTGTAAGGTAGTGCTTGTAATGAAGCGTCCTGTTCAAGGCAATATCAAGCATGTAGTAGGCTTTGTATATTATAAGCATGTTGATCGCAAATGCCAGTATAATAATTGGGTAGCTGGCTGTGTTGACTTTGCTGGTAATGAGTAGTGACGTGACCGAGATTGTGGGTAGTCCAACTCTGTCGATTATCAATCGTTCCACATTCGAATCCCCCTTGTATCGGTCCTAGGCTGTGTTGAATTGTGGCTGTTTATCCATGGGATTTTGCGTCTGAAAATCCTTCCTTAACCGCTCGTCGCTCCCATTTCTCCTAAATCGAGTGTCCTCCCATCTTCAGAAAATTAAGCCACTTGAAGAGGCGAAAGAAATTTTTTAGTAAAAAATATTGCTCCCTTCCCCACACACCTGTTGGCTAACATTTAGGAGAGCCAGGCTGGGTTTGATGTGCACGGAACCTGGTTGTCGAAGATACGTGCAAGTGGAATGTAGTGAAGAGTCAATTGAGTAGTTTGTGATCATCCCAGAACGTTCTAGAGTGTCGAAGCAGCCTGATGAACATACGAGAGAAATTTGGAAATTTGTGCATGTCAAGACGTCCATCTATTTCTCCATCTCATCTTGTCTCTTTCTCTCCTGTTCTCTCTTTTCAGTGCACGTCAGAGGAATCCCAATCAGAACGAGCTTTGTCAGCCACGTCGACGATATCAGAAACCTCGGAGTGCATCTAACTTTTCAAAGCCAACAAGAATCAGTGCGATTTTGGAAGGTAGTTGCCCTTTTCCGCTGCTGTCCACGACACCACAGTGCTGGTGTCGTCCTCATTGCGGCCTTTAGTTCAGTCTCCTTTTTCTTTAATTCTCCATCCTTCTCCTTGATGGATCGTTCCAAGGTCTCAACCTCGGCCTCTGGAATTATTTGCAGTGCTTTTTAATGTGTCTCGCTCCTTTTAAACTTCCGCTAGCTCCTTTGCCATCAGCTCATAGATTCTCCACGCAGCCAACACAGCACCGCTAAAGTAGCAGGCTTGGCACGATGTTTTCTCATGCATCGTTCGAAAAATCGAAGGAACAACCGTACTAGATTGGTAAATGTCAGCAAAGACTTAGCATATTTCTTTGAAAAAGAAGGGCTCGAGGGGTTTTCGAGACTCGAGCCCTTGTCACTTATTTCAAGGTTGAGATTGTGCTAGAGCTCGATGAAGACTCCTCGGGTCCCAATGCTAGATTCGTTGCATTTTCAACTATACTCGCCATGCTCAGTATTTTGTTCGCCGTAATGACTGGCTGGATAGTAAGTAGAATGATACCAATCCTAGGCCGGAGTCATGCTCGGACTTTGCAACTCCAGGAGTCTGCGCCACATGGGAAGTTCCGCCTTTGGTGATTGCCCCATCTATAAAAAGTCTCAAGGAGCCTCGTATTGGTTGCTGAAAGCCTGCTCTATATTAAAACGAGTTTGGCTCTCTCTTCTGAGCCACAGCAGCAGACGAATTTCTCGCTCAAAAACACCGTGGATTAGGTCTTGCACTTGGGGATCTTTGCAATCTTACAGCCAGCTCTTGAAGATAATTTTCGTATAGTGCCACGAAGGGGACACATTTTGAAGCGTTATTTGATATCGTTCAATCCTGCAAACATCATTTGCTTGATCTCGTTCACACAGCTACCTGAATTTCATGTTACAGCCATGATTGAAAAAGCGCAGCTGGTCCAACAAGCCGTTACACCGCATCCTCACAAGGTTTTATTAGTGGGTGAGACAGCAGCTTTCGTTTCGGAGCTGGCCTAACGGTGTATGGTTCGTCATGGAGAACGACCGCAAACGCGATACCGGTTGCTTTCCTTGGGCCTCTTTTCGATGCCTCGGTTTTAACTTCAGGTGATGATTGTTTGGCTTTGGTGAAAGGAGTCGATGGCGCTTCGAGAGATACTTCTTCGAATAAAGCTATCAACACCGTTGGAATAAAGCTTATCATTACCTGAAGGCAGTTCATGTTCTGTCGAAGAGAAGGTGGATAGGATTGACACGTTGTTCGAAAGGCTGACTGCACCTGTTCTTCTGGGAAGATACCGTCCGAATGGTAGAGGGAGAACGTTGCCACAATGTTTATGTGAGGTTCCTTCGGTGAGACATTGTTGGTGGTAGGGAGAAGGTTCCGCATGACTATTCGTTACTTGCTTCTAGACTGCGAACAGTGGTAACAAGGTTTCTTCCTGTTTGCTTTGGTGTCTTGATTTCTTAGACATCAGTACCGCAAATTGCTCTTCGTCCAGGGCGAGGTGCATCACTTTTTCAATAGAGGTACTGATCAATTCGATGAAGGGAGCAATTTCCCACAACCTTTACTTTGAGGTTCCTTGAGGAAGGCATGGTATCATTGGTAGAACGGGAGTTACTTCCTTCACCCGCATCGATGTTCTCGTTGAAACCAACCTCAAGCGAATTCGTCATCGCTGTCTGAGCTGCTGAGACACAAACGGCCATTGAAAAAGTATCTCAAGCGGTAACAAACCGCACATTTTCTCAACATCGACGCAGGAAGTTCCAGAGCATGTGGAGGCTTTGTCGCGCAGTCACTCTTGTAGTTGCAGCGAAGTCGACGTCGGTGCAGCCTTGGATTGCGACTCGAAACTTTGTTCGGCAAAATATGAACTATCTCTGCAATACCTGCCATGTAATGCTCCCGCATCCCAGGATCTAAGACCGGGGCAACGTCTGTACTGAGGCTGTGCAACTTGCGCCTGATTTTCGAGGTTGCAGTGCGAGGTTCCGCCGGATTTGCTTTGAAAGAAGACTTTACTGAATTTAGCGGTCGGGTAGGGTGCTTGTGGATCGGGCCCAGCCTGTACATAAAGATTAAACAAGTCTTTCGGTCACCCCCACGCAGCGATGATTATCCTGTCTCGGACTCATGAAAAAATCCTGAGTTCGTCGGCAAAAAACAACTATCTCCTTTGTAAATTTGATGACTTTCTATAGCGGCGCGTCGATGTCCACTTCGTTGTCCGGCGGGCCACAATGCTTTAGGCCCGGCAAGTCGTATTTGTCCACGACGACGTAGACATAAGCTATATCGGAATTCGGGACGCTTCGCTTGATGCTGTTGAGTGATGTGCTGAGAAGAAGGGTTGTCGACTCGTGATGGGTTGTGACAGGTATAACGCTGTTCTCTAGCACACAAACACCAAGAGTTCTCAGCCGCAACAATTCGGCTCGTTTACTCCTTCTACCTCTTTCCATCCCAAGTAGAAGACGTTCTGGCGCGATCATCGTTGAACTGCCGCGCTCATCGTTGAAGGCTGACCCGCAACGGGCGAGAGTTGGCGCTGAAATATACGTGGATAACATGGCAGTATGTGATTCAAGAGGAAATATGGCGTGAAGGGTACGAGAGTCTGGAGGCCTTCAAGGAGAAGATGCACTACGATGGTGCTCTGAAGAAGATGCTTAAAGCACAGAACATCTTACAAAAGCGACAGGTGAACGTTCTTGCCTTGACTTTCGTTTCATCCGAGCTTTCGGCTGATTCTAGATCGAACAGCAACAATCGTCTCGAACCATTCTTCAACAATGAGACTGTCTGTCTGATCAGTTGCTGTTCGACACTCTGAAGCTCCTCAGATTCAGCGATCATCTGCTTCGCGTTCTCGCTTCTCTCAGTAAGCTTCAATTCGACAAGAACATCGTTCTTGATGCGCTAGAAAAACAAGTCGTCATGCGTGTCACACTCGATTCTTCCCGACTAAGCTCTCAATTGATGAAGAATTTTCAGCGTCAAAATCGAAATCAGCATAGCGGAACGACATGTCTGTTGATCTCGAACGTTGTGAGTAGAGAAAAGATCATGTTCTTCTTGATTTCGAAAGAGCTGTCTCGAGAGAAAAGATGAAATTCGACTGAGATTATGATGACGGTATGAAAGCTTCGGTTTCCGAGAAGAGGACGAAGTCGATGGCGAAATCTGGTCCTAGGATGCCGGCCTTGATACGGGTTTGAATAATCTTGTCGAGTCAGCCGACGTTTTGAGACTTGAGGAAAGATCGTGTTCTTCTTGATCTCGAAAGAGTTGTCTGAAGATGAAAGATGAAATTCGACTGGGATTAGAGTGACGGTATGAAAGCTGTGCCTCTGCAAACTCTAGCGCAGAAGAGCTTAGCCTTCCCAGCGTTTCCCATACTGCGCAAAAGAAAAGATGCCTTCTATAACAACCATTATATATATAAGGTACGCTTGAATTTTCGTATCACCGTGTACGAATATAGTTATAGTAGGGTATATAATCATCAATGGACGCTCGGCCTTTGGCTCAAGAGAAGTGCCAGTATCGATGTTGTGAGGCTCATCGGTAAGCCGCAAGTGCTGGGTATAGAAAGGCCGGAAGTTATTATCACATCAATCTCGTGACGAAGGAGGTCGAGCGTGCTGTTGATAGAGAAGGCAGGATGGATCGTTGACTTTATCTCTGAGGTAGACACTCAAGAAAACAGCGTCATGCTCAAGGATTGTCCGAGAGGTATGTACGGCGCTGTTGTAGGTTCGTGCTCGAAGACGCAGTTGTTATACAAGCTGTGCGGTCCATTGTGATCTTCGTGTTATCGAAATGGACTGTGAATTTCCTCATCTCGATTCTTTGAAAGTACGAGCAGAAAGTCTTAATAACAGCGTCGCGCTCAGTCTCATTATTTCTTCTATTTAGCTTGACATTGATAATTCTCTGAAGCATACGACGTTTGAATTCGTGATCTCGCTTTGAAAGTTAACGTGTGACATGAAGATTAAAGTCTTTGTAATTCACATCTGCTAGATTCTCGTGTATATCGGAGGATGAAGATACCTTCGATATTTGCAGAACGAGTGAGTCGCGTCTTCCGTGATCTCGATGCCACCCTGTGAGAGTCTTCTTTTCTTTCGGAAAACCCCCACGAACCGCAGTTCCCAGATTGCACAGCGACCTCTCAGCCTGAGCTGATTGGAAGCCGATTTTCAGCGTGACCTCACGTACTCGGGCGACGTGGCAGTCGTGACGGTGACGTGGGGCGTGAGGACACCGGGTTATTGAGATTGATCAATCCTACTCGTCATCTTGATCGGTGTAGGCAACACGAGTCTCAAGGAGAATGACGCCGTTGGGATAGCAGTGCAGTGTAAGGCACCAAGACGACCTGCATGCCTTCCGAGTGCTGCCAGGCGGCAGAATTCTCAGCAGCGTCTTTCCACTTCCGGTGAGAAGAACAATGATGAGGCTCTCGGTCCGACACAGCAAGTTCCGAAAAGTGAGTCTTCGATGATCGCTGAGGAATAACGTGAGCTATGGGACTATGCGATCTCTCTCTGCACTTGAAGCCATCCTCTTTATGATCTCTGAGGATAGCACGGGAAAGATAGACGAAGCACTCATATAGCAACCTTCGAGGCGTACGCTCCCTCATGATGGCCACAAGGACCACGGGAAGGTTCAAAGTTAGAAGTGCATGACGCAACCAGTACCACGTTTTTCTTGATCGTTGTTTCGATCACCATCTTGAATGGCCTTGATGTGGGTGGGTTGGTTTCTGGGATACCCTGGACGGTGCTCATCACCAAAAAACTGCCCAAGTCGCTGCAATACCCCGAGCACCTGTTGATAACGAGGTCTCATCTCGGGCTCGCCTGGTTGAATGTAAGCATGCACGATACGGAACATGTGGCAGATTGGGATCTGCTGTCGCTGAATGTTCGAAGGCTGTAGAACATCACTGTCCATTTGCTGAATCTCGAAACATCAGAAGGAACTGTGGTTGAGAAATTTAAGGAAGAATTTCAATCCTTTAGTCTTGCATAGGGAAGCAGTTCTGATCCGATGTGAGAGAAGTAATATCTGTGTTCTTCTTCTGTGCTCAAAAGACTGTAATCGCGCTCTTTTTGTGACCCAAGTCTACTTCCAGCTTCTGCAGTAGGCACTTGGCATGAACAGGCGCCTCTTCCTCACCGTGGCTTAGATCTTTAATTCGGTCCGCTTCCGATGCTTGGCCGCTATCACGTTCTCTTTGCTGTCATGAATGAACCTTAAGTACCTCGCCCGGAACACTCATTGCCACCTCGAGGAATTCCGTCGTCGTTTCCATGACTATATAGCTCACCCTCCAGAAAACGGGGTGGTTTTGACGTATGCTCTAGCTCTATGTTGAGGCTCTCCTCATCTGGTCAGGGAGAAAGCGCGATAAGCAAGACAGCTCAGGTCGTGGTGTATTAGGCTCCGAGGTCGAAAATCACAGCGCTCCTTGGAGATTGGCGCCGAGGCAGGCGCAGATGCGTACCATGCGTTCCACACCGCTTTGAGGCGTAAGTCAGCGCAGAATCGAATTCCTCTGAGAATTTGCAACTAGCGGTTCAGACACAAGTTAGTCAATTCTCATAAAGCCAGTAAAACAGAGAAGTATTACCTACAGTTCACACCCACAGCCACTGCGCCAGACCCAGCCGCACCCCCCTCAGTAGAGCAAGGACAACCCAAGAACGTTGCTGGACGGCACGTACAACGGATCGGTCTACGCTTTGAATGTTGGTTAAAGCAGACCTCGCTCGTATCCCTAGCAGATCAGGAACACATTAGCCATAGAACCATAAGACCAGCACAGTATCTTAAAAACTTACCGAGTTCAAACCCGCAGCCAAACGTCTTAACGGGCGAACAAGCGAGCAGCCGCACCTTCTCTTTGTACACGTATCTGTGCTGCTCTGTGGGCACCCCACCGTATAAAGGCGCCCAAGTACACTCTTGACTCCTTTTGATCAACCAAAGCGAGTCATGCGCAGCTACAGTCGCCAGGCAATCGCCCAAGCCAAGGGCAACAGGTCACGGTAAGGCCTTCATAACCATTGCATACCCCGAAGCTTCCGTAAGGTATAGAAACTTAGATGCGAGGAGGTGGGTGTGGCGGATCAGGAAGAAATGATATTTATATAGAAGTCCAACACCAGGAGGTAAGACAGGAGTGCATAATAGACCAAAAAGCCCGAAAAAAGAATCAGCTGTGGGCTTCAAGTCCGTATATGGTAGCGAAATATATACAAAGGCAAGAAAGAAGTAAGGGAATTCTACATCCAATAACCTTCAAGCCCGCCGACCAAGGCATGCCTCCATCTCAATAGCAGAGCCAAAGACGTTCAAATATGTATAAGAAAGCTGAAAGCATGTCTACACTAACGAAAGAAAAAGAAGAAAACATCAGCGAGGAAAGAGCTGTTTAAGTACCCACCCATAAACACCCCCAAGCCGGGTACCACTGGTGCGGATGTCCCAAATATCCACACCTCTTCACGCCCCCCTTCCCCATCCCGCTCCCGCGCGCGCCCGTGAAGACCAGGACGGTGTTGGAGATAAGAGGCGGGAGGCATGCGGTGTGACGGGGGCTTTTGAGGGGAACTTCACGGTGTTCTGGAAGAGATAGTGGGGGGGAATGTTGCGTGAACGAAGGTGCGGGCGGTGTTGGGAGATAAGACGCGGAAAGGGCGGGGCGGGGCGTGAGGATTTTTCATGCTTCTTCACGGCCTTTTCCACCCAAGAAGATAAGGGATATACGATAAAGACTGAAGTTTATTGGCTACACTCATAGGGAAGCCAAGGCGTGGGTAATGTCCGAAGTGCTTCAAGGGTTGGTTGGTATTGGGTGAGCTTTCATGGGGGGGGAGTAGCACGTCAGGACGGGACCAGATCAATATCCGTGTGAGAATTGTTCCAGTAGCAGGTTCGAACTTCTTTTGACAGACACGTAAAATTCAAATTCCCACCTTGCATCTATTGGGTATCTTTAAATGCAGTCAGCCCAACGCCAGCGTCCAAGATCCTACTTTACATGTCTCTATTCCCAACCCAAACTCCCCCCTCCCTCGCCTCTCCCCTCCTCTTTCCCTCCCTCCCCTCCCACCACCGACACCACATCCAATACCCCCCGGCCGCCACGCCAACCGCCACAAAACTCCCCAACGCCAACCACTTGAAATCACCTTGCTGGTTCCAAATCGCCGCTGCAACCCAATGACCCAGGCTGAATACACTCACTATTGCCATCTCGGTTCCTCCGAAACTGGAGCGATGGGTTGCCGGGATAAGGACTTGGGTCAGTTGCATGGCGCTGAGGTCGTAGGTCCAGCGGCCAAGGAAGGAGAGGGAGAGGAAGAAGAGAAGGGTGAGAGTTGTAAGGGTGTGGGTAGATAGAGGGGAGGGTGGGGGAAGGGAGTCGGATTTATTGGATGGCGGAGGAAGGGTGGCGTCGAGCTGGAAGAGGGAATACATTACGGGGATCTGGGCCATGGATCAGTGGGTGAGTTCCATGGATTTTTCAAGGGTGACTAACCAAGCAAAGTGCTAGACCACAGATACCCCAAAGTCCAACTCTCACTATACCCTCTTCAAAATGAGGAGTCTGCTTTTGTCCATCCTCCTGATCTATATTTCCACTCTCCTCATCATCACCATCCTCCAACAGAGACTCCCGCACCTCTGTCTTGCTTGGCTCTCGCATATCATACGAATCAAGTTGAGTCGCTTTGGTCGAAGACAGCCTAGCGACAGCATGTGGAAACACGACGGTACTAGCGATTTCGAAAACTGAACCAATGGCCTTAGCAACAGTTACCACCCCCAACGTGAAGCCGGCATTGAGTAGGTAATTGGTGAAAGTGCCAGAGTAGGAAAGAACAGAGGCATGGAGTATAGCGACGCAAATGGAGGGAATGCAGACGGTGGAGCTGAAAAAGTATCGAAGGCCGACCATGTGCGAGTGGAGGGAGGCCTCGACGTAAGCAATCACCCCAGCAAGTATAAAAGACGGTGATCGGTCTGTTGCTGATCCCATGGAATAGTCGTTCAACTTTGCTTCAGTATCCAGATCCTCCATCTCCAATTCGTCGTTTTCCTTCCTCTTTGGTGTTTGCAGACGACGATTCTGCCTCGATACGTTCGTCACAGCCCAGCACTCGACTCCCCAGCTGACAGTACTGACAACAGCGACCACAACAGTCGCCACCTTGTGTGTTGAGACCGAAGATATAAATGTCGCGATTGCCAAGGGGCCCCCAATTTTACACAGCATATCAATCCTCCTAATTGTAGTGTTCAAATGCGTCAAACCATACGGCGTCCAGCTCCTGCCTTTCACCGGAGGGTTTGCAAGTGTCGGGATCCAGTCTCTTTCCATTGAGAGGATGTTCGTCATGCGAGAGAGTTTCTCGACCATACCGAGGACGAGGACCAGGGCGAAGAGGAAGCGCTTGTATGAAGGACTTTCGGAGGAGAGAACGAGGAACCATATCATGCAGGAGGCTAATACCATGAATTTGTTGGTGTTGATGGTGAGGAGAAGTGTGCGGAGGCGGGAGGGGGCGTGGTCGACCCAGCGGCCGAGAGCAGAGGAGAAGAAGAGGACGCAGATGGTTTCAGCGATACCACTAGTGAGGTCAGTAAGAAGATAGCTGAGATGGCTCTGCTAGGGGGGGGGAACATGTACTTAATTGATGAAGCCAAGAGATTTCCAGGGAAGGCGACTTGGATGAAAAGAATCTAAAATGTCTGTCAATATTGGAGCAGTCGGACAAGGACGGTCATCCTTGGGGCAAAGTGTCTTCACCACAGCCCACTCGTACATTCGCGAATTCCACATGGACAGAAAGTGAGAGAGGTAAAGGCACCATGCCTGCTTCTGAGTCAGGTCATCGCAGTGAGCGTAGTTCACGTTGTCCTCGGCTGAACTCCTGGAGGAGTCTCTGAAGGGATCGCTTTCGGGACGTTGGCCAACACGACTTCGTTCTGCCATGTCGGCAATCACTCATTGCAGGAGGGAGATGTGTAGACGAGAGAAAGAGTTGAAGGAAAAAGAAATCCATAATGGCTGATTCGTGACACGCAGAGCTGTGCCCCGTCCACCGCTTCACTCATAGAACGCAACTTTGGGGGTTTCACAAGCGTGGGCAAGGTTTAGTTCTATTCTAGTGGATTTTCATGCAGGCACAAGCCTTGCATAAAGTTACCGCGGTAGGAAAGTGGGGTCTCGTTAAGGTACGACCGTGAACCGGGAGATTTCTTTAGATCAGTAGCGCAAAAGGTACGGACTTAACTAATGTACTCCGTACCTCAAGTAGGTAGTTCTATGTACCAACAGCAGCCCTGTACCTTATCCCTGCTCTCCCACCCACCCCCTCCTTATCAATCTATCATTAGGACTATCCTGCACAGCCCCCAACCGATCTGACACACATCCACCATCCACCATCCACCATCTCCTATCTCCAGCTCCACCCAAAGGAGGTAGCGATAGAACAGATCTCCTATCTCTAGGGAAGATTCAACATCTTGCGGCTGCATAGTCGTCTGCTTTGGTCGTTGAAGAATCCCCGATGTGTGGGCCTTTATCTTGCACAAATTCTTGTTCCGCTGTCGAGGGTGCGTGGATAGGTAGCCTTGAAATTGTAGAGCCCTGAAGATGTGTGATAGCACCATCTTCCATCGCAGTCGGCAGATGTCGTAGTGAGATGCATGATTACCCGAGTACGAGTAGCCACATGTACTGGAGAAGGCATCTCCGATTAGAGCGAGTCCAATTGGGGACATTAGTCGAGGACCACTGGATGCCATGCATCTGGGCGGAATGTTTCATACCCAACCAAAGATTGGCCGTCGATGCAGCAATACACATAGGCCACCATTCCGGGTCATTTTCTGCTGGCTAGGCTTTCAGACATGATTCGAATATTCACGTGACAAGGTTGGTCGGTGGAAATGGACGGGCCTAGGTGCGTTGAACTCGTCGCTATGATCGGGAAGACGATCGAATGAGTAAGGATCGCGTTCTCCACTAGAAACTGCAAATCCTTTGGAGACGTGAATCGATCGAGAATTCAGTTCAGTCCCAGTGTCCTCCTGACTCTTCAAAGGAACACGGCCGTCGTCGCCTCTGAGAGACCGACCGTTGCCCAGACTTTTTCGAACATAAGACGTGAGCTTCGATGCCTTGTTCGTTGTTCGCTTTTGACCTATGGCGAGCAGTGCACGGTAGGTAGGTAGACATGAGACGATGACGGCGAAATTGACTTCTAGGACTGTGAAGAGTGCTTGGTGTTCAGCAGCCGCTTCGACGGTACGGAGAATGTCCAAGGCAACAATGAATGTTGCAAGGGAAAATATAAAGGCCAGTCCGATCTTCTGCCGTGGTCGAATTTTGAGATCCTTTAGCATCCAGAGAGGGAGAGCCATGACTGTCGAATCAGTCAACGATTCTGGAAGGGAAAGAATACAGCTTACTGGCCAAGTCAGACACTACGTTGATGACACACGTATATTCCAGCTTTACCAGACGCCAATGAGCCGCTGAGCCGCAGGCCTCTGTCGTACATGTCAGTCTTCACATGCAGGTTTCGTTTTTGCCGAGTTGAGTTTACTCACTGTAATCCGCCACGGTTTTCGCATGTGCGCAAGTAGCAAGCACACCTGCAATCGGCACCCAGAAAGTCACCAGCGTAAAAGCGAGTACCGCCCACCATATCTTTCTGAACTGCATCGACGTTCGAAACAGCTGATGATAGAATAACAAGAATGATATCTTGACGAGCCAAAAGACGAGATACAGGAGACAGTTGTTGATCGTATTCAAGTAGTGAGAATGTTGATAGCTACGCAGCAGCTCTGCCTGTGGTGTAGTCTTTGTGGCCTTTAATATGGCGAGGCTGTGTTCGGCGTTGAGTGTGGCCTCGTTGGTTACGCTGTGCGAGAGTAGCACGAGGAATGCTGCCAGATGCGCCAGATCATCCCAGTACAA
>JAABUR0100008404.1_pt1 | contig 11928 bp, 13 predicted proteins | sample 5560091 | NCBI WGS metagenome assembly JAABUR01 (sample SAMN10711879, study PRJNA513375) | rock metagenome | isolation source: Antarctica rocks | place: Antarctica: Victoria Land, University Valley sud
ATTCCTCCCATCCCTTCACCAGCAATGAATCCCGCTGCAATGGCGTAGCAATACATTCCGTACGCCATTGGGTAATTCCTTTGCCACAGAAATGCAACTGAAGATCCAACCGCCATAGCTGAGGGGTATGTGGTGGTGTTGAGGATAAAAGCGATTCCAATTGCATTCAGGTTTGGAACCCACACATGTTTCTCAACGGGGACAAAGCGATATTTGACAACCGTAATAGTTACGGCCAGGATACCAAAAGCAATGGACGTGTAGCCAGAAGACGGCGGTATTGGAAGAGTTGGGCTGGTGACTGCTATCGCAATTGCTCTCCAAGCGCCAACGTCAGGGGCAGGGAAGCTACAGTGAGCTTGTCCTGAGAGGCTGTTGATGCAAGGGTAGGCTGCTGAGAATAGAATGTACATTCCAACGCTCATAAAGATCGAGACCAGCGCGCCTATCATTTGTGCGTAAAATTGAACAACGGGAGCTGCTCTTAATAGGTGCGTGGTTTTGAGGTCACCGAGCATATCTGCTGATTGTTCCGATGCGCCCAAAGCCAGCATGCCGCCGGCCAGGTTGAGCATTTGCGCATCTTTGACAGGGTATTTACCACGGGTAGCACCTCCAATGACCAGTTGACTGGCATTTCCGATAGCTGTGACGGGCGTGATATTAGTTCGACCGCTACTTTCGGCTCCAATGAAACTGAGGATGAATGCGAAGACTATCGACAGTATTGTGACGCCAACGTTCTGCCCGTATTGGAGACCAAGCACGAGGCACGTGAAAAAGGCGCTCACCACGAGGCCTCCAGTCCAAAGCCACCATGGTACTTGCTCGTGCTTCGGAGCTGGGTCGTAAATGAGATCCTTCTCATCAATCTCTGCTTTGCGGAAGTATTTGAAGCGCGGTGACAAGGCCTGAACAAGCGCAGCCCAGAGTGTCTTATAATTGGCGCCGAGCTCTGCAAATGATGCACATAACAATAACATCGTGCCAGGCCTGGGAATAGAAGAGTCAGACTTGATCTAGTCAATCTTTGGAAGCTACTTACCAAATAAGCCAGTACCGAGGGGTTGGTTTGTTGATAGGATCTTCCAAAACCATGCCCATGTAATTCATGTAACCAGGATATTGATCAGAAACAGCAACACCAAACGCTTTACCTGTGGCGACTAGAGCAGGGCCAACAACGCCCCAGGCCAGTACAGAGCCGCCAAAAAAGGACCAAGAAGCGTTAAGACCTGTCAGCATACCCACACCTATAAATGCCGGGGTGAACTCCCACACCCAGTTCCAATTTTCGACAGTGATCATTCTTTTGAAATTCCAAACCCTGTACAGCGCCCAGCCCCAGTGCCAGTCCCATAGTACACCTGGCGCGTACTCAGAGACGACACGAAGTGTGATGGCACAAATGAAGGCGATGATCAAGGCTTTGGTCTTCTTACGAGCATTTGCTTCCGCGTTCCGACCAACGTGTAAAGACCTTATGGTATGTGCCGCTGCAACGGCACTTGGGAAGACCAGCTTCTGCTTGAGAATGTAGAATTTTCGAAGAGGTATGGCGAGAAACATGCCCCAGTAGGCGCAACAGGCAGTGAAGGTTATCAGCCTGCCAATATCTTCCTTTGGTGTCGCGCTTAGAAGACCGAGCTGATAGGCCGCTGGGAAGCCCGAGGTAAAGAGCAAGCCCAAGGATCCAGCTGCAGTTGCAGCGGATTGGCAGCAAACATTTTCCTTGGGTCCAAAATATCCCCCACCAAAGTTTGTGGGGAGTGTCTTCGAGAGTGGCTTGAGGATGGCGTAGCCAAAAATGGAGCCGAACAAGGAAGCACCAAATGTCCAGCCGGTTTTCAGCCCAAGGTAGAGACTGGCAAAGCTGTTAGTAGGACTACGCAGGAGAGAATGCTTGACCACCAACTTCGAGGCAGCAATAACTCCACCGAGGATACAGCCAACCAAGACGGCACGGAAAGTAAATTGTTGGGTCTCTTCTATTTCGTTGGGATCAATTGGGAATTGCTCTTCATGAGACAGGAGAAACGCGTCGCTTTGGACGTTGTTGACTGAAACGACGTCGCCATTCTGCTCGTTACTGATTGGATCTCCAGCATCTTTGGAATCAGACTTCTCATCTATATAGCGAATCGTGGCATCCGTGAGATCGCTGGAGGTCGATGAGACGGCAACGGCACCTCCGGTGTTACTCATTGTGATGGTTGATCTGATATTGCAAAAGGGTCTGTAAGATGCATATATACAGGCCCTGGTCGAGGACCGACGTCCTCCAGACTACGTCACTTGCCACTATATCATATCGTTATCTCTATACATATTTGTAGGAATTTATCACAGGGGAAAGAGTGACTGGATTAGGAAGGACCTAATCTTGCCCTCTTTCCCCGCTCTCTGGATAAGAAACATCCCAATCTTTGTTGGACACGGTCAACCAAGGTTTGATAACGCTTCGATGAACGGTCGACCTAAGGGGCTGGTAAGAAAGATCATCGCGGTATATCAGATAGCTAGCTTAGTGAGAGATAAACGAAAAATATTTTCTTATTCTCTCGGTTGTCTTGGACCGAGGGTCGGGTTCCAATGACCCGGTCCGAATTGCACTTTGATTGAGAACGTGGAACCTAAGTTTTGAGACTCGGAGAATTGGAAAATTGTACGTAGATACAATCGCCTGAATGGAAGTGACGATTGAAATGAAAGAGTAGGAAACGAACCAAAGAATCCAAACTGTGGGAAGAAGCTGACTTTAGACGAAGCAAATCAAAACGAGACAAGCTCGAACGATTATGGAAGATGTATTGAGGCATTAAGCGGTAAGAGAAAGTCAAGACCAGTGAGGATCGAAGAGACTTTGCTGTGTAATGTGCAGTTCTTAGATTAGTAGGTACAAGACCGAATTGACAAGCAAAAACCCATAGCCGTTCAGGCATTTGCAGAGCGGAAATGAACATCTAAGTATTCGCAAGCGACTAGGTGAAGTTGGCATGTCTTTGTATGGAAAGGTCGGAGAATGAACTCTCGTTAATACTAGGGACAGCCAAGGTGCCTAACGCATGCTCGACTAAGATAGTCTCCAGGTCTCTCTGTTTTCTGCTGATGGGACCACTATCATCGAACAAGACTCAAGATTGCAACGACTCTTTTCCAGAAAATGACATCGGGGTCAAATCTGTAGACAATTCTTAATTTGAGATCACTGTATTGCTAGATGTTCTTCCATTCTCTTTGACAGTGTTCAAGGGTCTCAAGGCAGTGACTAAATCACAATGTGCTCTGAAAACTCGAATATACACTCTTGATTTCTTTTTACTGGCTTCTCACTTTCGGACGTCTCACGGCGTGTCTCTGCATGTGCTCGCACCAAGTGCACCAATGGTCTCGGTTGCAACAAATCTTCCAGCCCCTCGACAATTTGTTAGTGGAGTGTATTCTTTACGCCTTCTCTTGTAATCCCTCTTGAAGCATCTATCTGACCCGGCGCAAAATGCAAAGGTGCAAATATGGGATGGGATGGACCCGCATCGTCTGACGCTTGATGGTCGGTTGTATTGGTAAAGCGTTCGATCATCTGGCGTGCAGCAATTACAGCACTGACGGACTGCGAGTCAATCGTAATCTTGTAAAAGACGCCGCTTAGTATGTTTACGCTGTTCGCGCGTTGTATTTCTGCCATCGTCGTGCACGCTGTCAGGCAAGCTCATTCAATCTCTTGCTGCTTCGCATTTTCGTCTCAGACATCGTGACTGATATTAGGCCACGGGTGTGGATCTTTTATAGTCGACTGTAAGCAGTCCTACCACCTTCAAGATGGCTGTGTCCGTAGTCATTCATCTGGACAGAGTCTCAGCAAAATGTTGATCATGCCAATTGAAGATTTCGTTTCAGTGTTTAAACACCAGCCACACGCGATTATGTAATTGTGACGACTCGCGTGCTACTATCGTCACCAAGTTCAATACCTTACGTAGTACTTATCTCAGAAAGTATTTATAGTCACTTCAAAACCCTTCAACAAGAATCAAGTGTTAGACGTGACCTACCCAAGGGGTAGGCTGAGTCTATATGGCTGGCTGGGATTTGGGTGGATTTTTGCTTTTTGTGGCTTATTCAGACTCTTTCGTGCTATTTCAGATTCAAGTCAGTTTTGGATGGGGAGTTTCATCGCTGTTGAGATACTTGCCGTTTCTAGAAATATCTAGCAGTTTTGAGGAAGTAAGTATGAAGAAAAAGCCCGTCATCTTATCATTCTCAAGTCATGTAAAAGAGCATGGTATCCGCTTCGATCCTTCCGCATGAACGGATTAGATATGCTAGATTATATTCCTGGAAAGTATCGCAAGTCGTGTGATAATGTTCACTGTCCAGCCAAGAAGCAAAGACCGACCAAACCCCCTACCACAAGAGCCATTAGAGACCCCAACGTTGCAGCTCTACGTCTCCATCCCAAACATCAAGGAAGAATCACCCTCATCTCAACTGCAGAAGCCAGTAGGCTGAGTCAGGAAACAGGCCCAATCAAATAAGGGGTCACCTGACCCACAGACCTACTCATTAGCTACTGCACCTCACTACATAGAAGATACACACACTTACTAATGTAACTATCGCTGCACCACATCAACATCAACCATCAAAGCTTATGCACCCAGCTATGCATAGTCCACCGGCGAAACCTCTTGCCCCAAATCCAGAAGACCACCATACCGAGTAGTGAAATGCCAAAGGCAAGGCCAGCGGAAATCATCATTGCACGGATGTAGCCGGAGCGGATGGCATAATTGTTAAGCCAGTATGTGGTACCAAACTAAGCTCGAGGACATCAGTATGAGCAGAGCGACATGTGGAATCGTAAGATTGTATTTCGACGACGAGGAAATCTATACGCACCCCAAATGTGTTCTTGCAGATGGTAGCCACCACCATGATCTCGCCCGCAATAGGTTTGTAGCAGTCCACAGCGTACTATATGGCCGTCAGTCATGCCTCACCTACGTCACAGAAGACGTGCTAATTGACTGGACTCACCGTAATAGCAATAGTAGGAACTGTAACAACCGTCAATCCCACAAAGCCATACCCAACCACAACGATCGCTTCCCACGGCCATCCGTACTGATACCCAACCGCAGTAGCCTACCCATAAATATATCCTATTAGCATTTTGCCGTCCATAAATCAGCTGCAAGGAATAAACTCACAACCATCCCCACCGCCGTAGCACAAACATAAGGCCCCATCGCCATCAACCTCATCTCCGGCTCCCTCACCCCCCCATTCCCCCTCGTCCTCCTCATACTAACCCAATCGCTCAACGGCCCCGCCGTCAACAACCCTATGATCGCTCCCGCGGCCATCGCAGAATTCGTGAAACCTACCTGGCTCGGTGAGAAATGGTAGGGTGGCGCCGCGAAAACTTGAGACTGCGTTAGATTGAGTGTGAGAGAGGTGTTGGCGGTGAAGCCGAGGGCGAGGGAGGCCCAGAGGATGATGGGGTAGGTGGCGATGCGGAATGGGGTTATGCTAGTGAGGGGGAGGGTGCGGAGGGCGTGGGAGTCGGGGCGGGGGAGGAGGAGGAAGCGTTGGTGAAGGGAGGGGTGGCCATGGTTGAGAATTTGTGGAGTCATTGGGGTTTGGTGTTCGGGATTGGAAAGGGGATATTCTATGGGCTTCTCCTTGGTTTGATTTGAGCTAGCTCTCTGCGAGCGGTCTTTCGGTTTCGACTCGGTAGAGCGTTGGTATTTGGTTTCGGGAAAGAAGAAAAATAGAGATAGGGAATTAAACTGTCACTCTCAAGTCAAGCCCGTGCCGTATAGAAGGACAGGATATTAAGGTACTTACCCCTTGTGCAATCGTACACACCCAAAAGAACCACCGATAAGACACGTGCTCGGCGATACCTCCAGAAATGATAGGCCCAAGCATGGCTCCGAGGAAATAAGACCAACTATTTGATAAACCAATGCCGTAAAGAACCACTGGGTAGATATTCTTACAAAAATAATCCCATCCAAGACCCCCTCCCGTGTAGAAACATTACATCCGCTACTACCACAGCCATAATGCTCTCATTTGCCGCCGCACCGAGGCCGTTGACGATTCTTGCGCCTAGGAATGAGCCATATGACGTTGTCACGGCCTGCCATATTGTCGCCAGGATGCAAATGATGGAGCAAATCAGAGACGTGGGACGACGGCCAAATACGTTGCTGAAGGGTATGATGATGAGGTTGGCGTAGCCAAGCGCTATAATTGTTGCTCCTGTCTTGAGAGAAAAGGCATAGAGATTAGCGTTCGAGGAGCTCTGGAGGTGCTGTTATGTGGATATTTCGCTCACCAGCAACGCAACTTGAGAAAGACTTTTATCGAATTGTTTCATAAAGATCGGGGTAAGAGGCGCGATAGATAAGGGAATCAGCTGGCTGATGAAGATGAACACTGCTTGATTTATGACAACCACCCGTTTCCAAAGAGGAGTCCAGTTCTAAGGCCATTGTTAGCGACTACAATGGAAGTTTTCCAGCTGGGGTGATACGCTACTAAAGGATCATGGGGATCTTTGGAGGGCTGAGGGACCAGAATCATGCCTTCGTAGCCTCCTGTCTCGCCTCTAATCAAACCTTTGTCCTCGTCTTGGGATATGATCTCAGTCCCTGGGATCAATTCAAGGCCATTCCTTTTCTGAGCTTCTTCCATAGTATTCTCATTGGATGCCATGGTTGCTGTACGATTCTGAAGATCGCGAGAGGACCCAGATACAGATATCTTCAAGCTGCTGGAAGGAGCAAATTTGTGTAGAGTCAGGTATAGCAGCGTTTGGAGTTAAGGAACAAAGCCAGAAAAAAGACTGCTCCATAGGTGGATGTCTCAAACCGTTCATAGTAACGTAAAGATAAAATGTCTTCGGATAACTTCGGTGCATGAAGTTAAGATCACGCGTGTAACAAGAAAAATGCAACCTGCCGAGTTTGGCAGTCAGATATGACAATGAGCTAGGAAAGCGTTCCTTCCATGTCAACATCCCCGACTAAATCTTCAGGAGTCTCTTGGTCTACGGTTTTGGAATGCCGCTCGAGTCGACTACAGGCTTTCAAGCCGTAGCGATCTAACTTTCTAAGTTGGAACAGGCGCGCATTGAACAAAACGGAGGACTTATAGTTTTGGACAGCTTTAGGATTTGAATATCTGCACTTGGTGGGGAGTAAGTAGATATCCACTTCCTCCGCGGCTCTACGTTATCGTCAGCCTTTGCGAGGACGAAAACTCAGCAAACTAAGGAATCTTAGCTGCATCCAAGATAATAGATGACCTAGTAAGACTGACATATGCCGATGCAGGCTGATGCCTAAGCTACAGGACGTCGGTAACCAATGGATGGGAATTGGCAAATCCTACACCAGTGATTTCTCCTGGACTGACCTTGGTCCGCTATCGAGTTTTCTCCGGATGTTAGAATTATGTCTTTTGCCTAGTGCGCATGAGCGAAGCAGTCTGTGCGCAATCTTGATGCCATGTGGGTACTTTCTTCTACCTATGAGGGCCTATTAGATAAGAAAGGTTACCTGACCTATTCCGGCCCAAAAATCTGATAGAATGTACTGTTAACCAATGCTTTCCTTCGAGTTTCTCGGTCGTAATCGTTGGAGCTGCCCAAAATCCTACCCGTCTCACTGCCTAGCTAAATGGAGCTACTTACAATGTCTGCCATATAAGATCTGCTATGTTAACGCTAGGCTGAATCCTAAAAGAGATACCTTGAGATTGCAAGGCCATCACCGACCTGAAAGCTATGCCGCCTTGCAAAATGGGAACCTAAAGCCCGCAATCTTGATTGCCGAAATTCGGAGTCTGCTGTACTAGGGAAAGAAATGCTCAAGTAATACTACATAACGGATAATAAGAAACTGGCTTGTAATAGCAGATCCAAAGTTTGTCCTGCCTCGAGGGTATTGAGGTATGGCAACATGGACTTGAGCGGGAACACCAGCTTCTTTGGAAGGTACGGCAGCTTCAGTGGGGCCAGGAGGTGCAGGTGGCTAAATATCCAGAGCGAGTGTGGCACTTTGGGGACTAGGCAGCGAACATCGTTAACAGATCCCGCCTTGTTGTATTTTTGACATGGCATTTTGAGAACAGTATCGTGATCGCCATTTCTCTGGCAATCTATAAGTTCAACCAAGTGGAGCTCTGGCTTTCTTTTCCTGCACCATTGGCTCTGCAATCATGCGTGGCGGACTTGTTCTCCCCCAATATGGTTCGCTGCCATTTGACTGGTCGGAATGAGTGAAAGGGCGGCAGCGGAGACGGGTATAACAGGGCAAGCGTAGCGGCTACAACCTCAGAAATGCATTCATTCGTTCTATCGGCAATGCGACATGTAAGTTTCTTGGCGGTTGCAGAGAATTTGAAGAAAAAGAAAAAGAACAGACCTCGAGGACGAAAACGGAAAATAGTTGGAGAGTCTCCGTCTGATTAGGCTGACGATTACCGGCCCGCCGGGATTGTGCAGTTACACCCGTCAGCTCCCGACTCCCCTGGCGCACTGCGGCACATCCCATTATCGTACCTTACTTTCTAGGTTAAGGTACGGAATAGGTATTCTTCAACCCATCACCATCATCCGATCTCCTACAATATCATAGCAAATGCATGTGCAGTATCTAGGCGACCGTACATACATCGTCCTGCATCAACAACCTTGCTCAGCCACATAATCCAGCATGGCAACCGCCCTCCTGGTAGTCGACATGTAAACTGTCTAATGTCTTTCCCCCGATGACCACATGCTGCCTTCCTCACGTCAAGGCCCTTATTTCACATTGTGGCAAGAGTTCTCTTCTGACCGTTTTCACACAGCATGGTCATTCCGAAGCAGAGCTCACTCCTCCATACAAGAATCAATTTGTCCGCAAATGGGGTCCAGATGGCTCGATTGTAACGGGGAGTGAAGACTGGAAGTTAATTGCTGACATTGCCGAGGCTGCCAACGGGCATACTGTGGTGGCGAAAGATACGTATGATGCTTTCATCAACACGGACTTGGGAAATTGTTACATGCGTCAGGCGTGCAGAGGGTGGTGGTCTGTGGGGTTATGACGGTTTGTTGTTGCGATACGACTGCCAGAAGTGCTGTAGAGGCTTCGAAACCTTATTAGTGAAGGTCGCGTGTGGAAGTGCAAATAAAGCGCAGCATGAAGCAGGATTAAGGGGGTTGGTTATGCATTTGGTGAAGTGATAGGGACCAAGGATGTATTGAAGATGATCGACTGACAGAGAAGGGAAGAATGGACAACCAGAGAAGAACTCTGCATGCTCAATAGTAGCATGGGTCTTGAAGATTCCCAGCACTAAGAGCGCCTAATGCGCCAAATACTAGCCTTGGACCGGGTACCTTGCGGCTTCGTCGAGCCGTAAGTGCGTCCAGATAATCCATTACTCGTGATAACATGCAGCAATTGTTCTAGGACACTTGAAAGGGAGAACATCAACCAAGTCATGCTTTTTATTGGCTTGGTCATGCTCTAGAGAATCGAAGAAGCCCAAAATGAAACGTCAGACCTGCTTCCAGCCTGCGTACCTGCATATTCGACAACCGGGATTTCAGACCAAGCCTTCTGTGGTTCTGCCTTTGTTAAACGTTCCATTCTGCTGTTCAGGCTTGCCAATGAACTAGTCAGACAAGGTCCCACTATTCTATCCCGACAAACTATCCAATGTTGGTAAGCCACAAATTGCCCCTGCGAAGTTTCTTAACATGCCTGCAGCGAATACGAGTCGGTGTAGACACGATGGACTCCCTTGTTTGTTCAAGCACCACTGATAACTTTGTGTGCTACTATTTCCGAGGTCTGATGGAAGGAGTGATTATGCAATGCAACGCAACGGCCATCTGAGACCTACATAACCATGCACTTCAAGGTTCTCATGGTGCAGTCTTCATCTCTGAGCAGTCACTTTAGCGCCCCTCGTGGCAACAGGAGTTTTCTGGTCCCAGTACCCAAGACTTCGGGAGAACTGTATGCCATAGATGGGACCCGCGGGTAGCAGATAAGCTCGAGCGTAGTACCCCATTGAGATCGACCCAATCTAGATCGAATGACACACTCAGAGTCAGTCCAGTAAAGAACCACTAAAACCAGCTGTATCAGATTGTAAACCACCTAAACTCAATTGGAACGATTCGCTAACCATAGAAGATCAAAGCTGCGCAGGTATCTCCACTGTCAAGAAGCAAAACGCTCCCACATACGACTGGCTGCAGACCCGAAGTAATGCTGGACAAGGTTCCTTCATTTAATTGAAGACCACGAATTGATCGAAGCCGGGACCTAAATCCATGGGACTTACGATGAGATGCCGGTAGATTTCCAGCCGGATCTCTGCCGACAGGGTCCTGAAATTGATGACGGATTTGCCACTTAACAATGAGGACAGGGGCTTCAGTGGTCCACGATACTGGAATTCCAACATTTAGGAAAACCGCGAAAGCTTGGAAGAGTCGACGGAATGTCCGTCGATAGTATGCAGGCCAATCGTGATTGATCATAAGTTAAATTTTCCGAGACGAGCTTTGGTACTCATGAAGACATTTTTTCAAAGAAACCGACAAAATCCGGTTTGCAAGTTGAGTTGCTCAAAGTTGCTGTTGCAACTATCATGCGGTCTAAGCGGCGCGAATATCAAAACTTTACGAGGGGAAAGTGGAGATTCTGATTGTTTTGAAGGCCGTATATGTTGGCCATAAAAATGAAACAGGTCGATAGCTATAGTCTTGTCATTCAAGTTGAGTTGAGTACGACAAGATCTCAGAAGTTCCATTCCTTCCTGGAAGTGCTGCTGTTATGAGTATATATATTCCCTGGTCCAATTTCCCGATACTAAGTCTTGGGCTCCCGAAGATCCTTCAAACTTCCAGCAACTCCAAGGATGAATAGTTCAACCTCTTCAAAGCCTGTCAACGAGGCTACTCTGATGGGGCTACCCTTTGAGCTCCGTCGCCAGATATATCACGAACTCTTCGTTTCTACGGCTTGCCGAAAGGTCCCTTGCCACTGGGAGTCTCATCATCCACATCTCCAACTATCGGATCCCCTTACTTTCTGCATATGCCGTATATACGCTCGCCCACAGTCTCTTGGAGGCTCAATCCTCCGGGTGTGTCACCAGGTGTACGAAGAAGCTCTTTCGGTTCTGTATGATAATACCAAATTCTACATGACAGACTTGGCTAGCATGGACGGTTATGGCGGTTCATATATCACGATTTCACCCGAGCGTTTGAACAATCTAAAGCACCTTCGGTTCGAGGTCACGCCTGACCTATCAGATTGTGAAGAGGATATAGCAGATACTATCAGATTTATACTCGACCATTGCCCCCTACTAGAAGATCTCGAGCTCCAATTACGCTTTGTCGACGGCAATATCCCATATTTCTCGGAGTATATAGAGTCGCACGGACCGCTTGCGGCGATAATATCACAGGCTAATTTACGAAAGGGATTCTTCTTAACTTTCAAAGACGATGATTTCGTACCAGCAGACGTAGCACGGGATTTTAGGCTAGCCATTGCCCCCGAAGAAAGGTGGTACCACAATGGGTGGGACTTTACCTACGATGGCTACGCTATGGAATGGGGTATCAAATGGGCGCGGGCATGGAGTCTTAGGAAGCTAGGAACGAACTTGCGGTTCCTCAAAGAACCGTCGGAGGGGGATATCGAAAAAATCAATGAAAACGTAAGTGCTACCATAAAAGCCGTTTCTTGGGTAGGCTGATCATGCTAAGATTCCGGATGGTTAGATGTGCCGTAAATTCTTCTCGAGAGGAACGCAGAACTCGATATGCATCTACAGGAAGCCATTCATAAGGTAGCTTTAAGGATGAGAGGAGGTCAGGATGAATGGCTTCAAGGGACT
>JAABUR0100008406.1_pt1 | contig 11920 bp, 13 predicted proteins | sample 5560091 | NCBI WGS metagenome assembly JAABUR01 (sample SAMN10711879, study PRJNA513375) | rock metagenome | isolation source: Antarctica rocks | place: Antarctica: Victoria Land, University Valley sud
GTGGTGGTGAACTCGACGGTGGTGGTGAACTCGACGGTGGTGGTGAACTCGACGGTGGTGGTGAACTCGACGGTGGTGGTGAACTCGACGGTGGTGGTGAACTCGACGGTGGTGGTGAACTCGACGGTGGTGGTGAACTCGACGGCGGTGGTGAACTCGACGGCGGAATGTCGCAGCTTGGTCGGGTGATGGTGTTGGTGTCCAGGGTCACCGATCCATTGCGGGCGAGCACCCGCCCGCTCACGGTGGTCCCGGTCTGCACCGACGCCGAGGTCAAGGCGAGGATGCTGCCGACGAAGGTGGTGTTGGTCCCCAGGGTGGCCGAACTGCCCACCTGGAAGAACACGTTGCAGGGCGACACCCCGTTGACCAGGTTGACCGTGCTGCCGGATGCGGTGATCAGGGTGGACCCGGCCTGGAAGATGAACACCGAATTGGCGTCGCCCTTTCCATCCAAGGTGACCGTGCCGGTCAGGCCCAGCGCCCCGGCGGTGTTGTATACCCCGGCGACAAAGGTCTGCCCGCCCAGGTTGGTGCCGGCGGGGCCGGTCGGTGACCGCCCGGCCGCGTCGTTGTACGCGGTGGTCAGGTCAGCTTGCGCTTGCGCGGCGACGGCGTCGGCCGCGTGCTGGGTTCCGTTGGTCACCACCCCGGGCGGGAAGCCGACAATCGCCGTGCCCGGGCTGACCCCGACGTCTCCGGAAATGTTCGATGGGCCGGTGTTGGTGACGGTCTGACCGGCCAACACAGCGAACGACGTCGCCGTTCCGAGTCCTACCGTGGCCGGGGCCGCCGAGGCCGACGGAGCGCCGACGGCCATCGCGACGATGACGGTGGCCGATACCGCCGCCATTCCCGCTCCGAGCACCGAGCCAGTCCGCAGCCGGCCTGGCCGCACCAATCGATGTGCTGATGGCATCGGGTCTCCTCGTCAACGAGCATCCGCCCAAGCGTGATACTCGCGGAAATAACCGAGAGTAGCCGGAGCACTCCCCACAGTAACCGAGTTTTGGCATTCGGGACAGGGGTGGTACCGCAGCGAACTCAGTAGCCCTCGATACGTAGACCGCGACGCGGCATTCGCCGACGACCGCGGGGACGCGAGGCAGCGGCATCGGCCGTCCGAGCCGCCCGACCGCCCGACCGCCCGCTTCGTTCACCAGAGGGGTTGTCGACATCGAGGCTGCTCGGGGCGGGCCGCGGTGACTCGTGATGCCGGCCCCGACGGGCTTCGGGCCTGCCCGGGGACCTGCTCAGCGCGCACTGGGGTTGCAGTGCCCGCCGTCGTGGCGCAGACTCAACGGAGGCGATGAGGCTCGCCTTGGATCGCGGGAACTCCGCTGATGGCCTCTACCAGCTGCTCCGACGTGTGCGTCGGCCCAGAGGTAGAGGAGCCAGCGTGTTGGTCTCACTGTCGCCTTCCCCTATCGTCATTGATGCCGGACCGCGCTCGGTCTGGCCTGCCCGTGGCCGGCGTGCTGCCGGGATGGCCATGCCGCGCGGTCCCTGATGGTGTGGGCCCCGGTGCCCTGCGATGCGCGCCGATTCACTCGGCCGGCCGTCGCGGTTCGGTCCGGCGCCTTCCCATTCCCACCCTTCTTCCGATCGCTTCACGTCTTCTTGGAGGACCTGTCATGAACTGTCTGACCTGCTCGTCGTCCGATGTCGCCACACCGGCAATCGGCTCCTGCACCAGTTGCGGAGCCGGTGTGTGTGCCGGCCACACCCGGATAGACGCACACGAACGCACTCACGGTGTCACTCTCGGCATTCACACCCCGCACGTCGTCCGGGCGCTGATCTGTCCGACCTGCGCCACCGTCACCGAGGGCAGCCAACCGCTGTCGGCCGAAACTGCCGCCTCTTGAAGTGATGGTCGAACCCCTGGCCACCAACGCTTTCGGCTGAATGCGATCAGAAGGTCCAACCCGTCGACTCCGACGTCGACCTCGGTGACCCGGCCCAGCGACGGGAGTGACGCCGCAGGCACATCCTGGTGCTCGTTGTGGTCGGCGCCGGCGGGATCATCGGATCCCTGATCCGCTATCAACTGGGCCTGATGTGGCCGACTTCTGCGCCGGAGTTTCCGTGGACGACGCTGACGATCAACGTCACCGGGTCGTTCGTCCTCGGCGTGCTGATGGTGGCGATCACCGAGCGATGGCGGGGGCATCCGTTGGCCCGGCCGTCCTTCGGCACCGGCGTGCTCGGGTTACACCACCTTCTCCGCCTTCGCTGTCGACATCCTGCTGCTGATCCGGGCGGATCGCCCGGCTTTCGCCGCCCTGTACTTGGTGGGGACGCTGGCTGGTGCGCTGCTGGGCGCCACCGGCGGCGGGATGGTGCTGGCTCGCCGGGCCTTCGGCAGTGGGTCAGCCAGCGCACGCAGCAGCTATCGGATGAATGCGCACTCCGGCGAGGCGATCGGTGCGGGCAATCGCGAGGGACAGGGATGATCGGCTACCTGTTGGTGGCCGCGGGTGCAGCGGTCGGCGCTCCGTTGCGCTACCTGACCGACCGGATCGTCCAGGGCGGACGCCGAAGCGGGTTTCCCTGGGGCACCCTCACCGTGAACATCGTCGGCAGTGCCGCGCTCGGTGCGCTCGTCGCGGCCACGGTCCTCTCCGGTGCCCAGACACGCCTGGAACTGCTGCTGGACACCGGCTTCTGCGGAGCCCTCACCACGTATTCGACGTTCTCCTATGAAACCGTGCGGCTGCTGCAACTACGTGCTCGTTGGTTCGCGGTAGCGAACGTCGCCGGCGGCATCACCGCCGGCATCCTCGCGGCCGCCTCGGGATATGCGGTCGCCTTGGCTGCGCTCAGCTGAGGGGTAGGTCGCCGTGTTCCCGGTCGCGGCCGGCGGTCCGGTTGCAGTCGTTGAGCGAGTTCGTTCACGCGGTCGGTGATGTCAGCGTGAATCAGTCGGACTCGTTCGATACCGCCGATGCCTCGTCGTGAGGGCTCGTCGATGTCCCACACTTCGATCGGCGTTCCGGCAACCGGCTGAACTTGAACGTTCCGCCCGAGGACGACGACGCGGCCCGCGGCGCGGTTCATGCGGTACGTCAGTTGACGAGGCTGCTTGCCGGTGATGTCGATCCCGAGGTCCAGCAGCGCCGCGGCGAAGAGTCCGCTGATCCTGATGCCGGCCCTGGTACCGGCAGAACTGACATCGACCGCGTCGCAGGTGATCTTCCGGAATAGTCTCGCGGCCAACTGCGACCTGCCGTTGTTCTTGAGGCAGACGAAAAGGACCGATGGTCTGTGGCTCACTGCTTACCTGCCGGACAAGAACATCGGGGTGCACCGGCGGTTCCACGGCTCGACGAGGGTCTCGGGAAGCCGAACGGCGAAGCCGGGGATCGGACAATGATCGACATCGGGGCACTCCTGGGGGCACTCCTGCGACTCAATCGGGACGTCGACCAGACCCGGCGGACAGGAGCGATCACCGGCCGAAGATCCTGGCAGAGAGCCTGACGACGCCGGGCGTTGATACCTCCTGCGTGTGTCCTGGGCGACGATCCGCGCGGTGAACGCCGCGCAGCACCGACTGGACGTGCTGCCCGCAACCGGCCCACGTCCTCTTCCCGCGCTGCCGACACCTCACGGCTCTGCACAGGTGGTTCAACCCTTCGATCGAGTCAGTCGTACCGTGCAACTATATACCCCTGGGCGTATAGTGAGTGCCGGTGCCCAGCCGCACTGACGACGTCGGCCACGCTGGGATCTGCTGCACCCATTCATCGATCCGTATCTGACCCGTCATCGACCCCCAGGAGAGAACATGTCCTACGCCCTCACCACCACGGTCCCCCGACCGTTCGCCACCGTCCTGGAACAGGTCCGCAACGCACTGGACGACGTGGGCTTCGGAGTACTCACCGAAATCGACATCCAGCAGACCCTCAAGGCAAAAATCGGCGTCGACGTCCCGGCGCAGATCATCCTCGGTGCCTGCCGGCCACCACTGGCCCACGCGGCCCTGCAGGCCGAGCCGTCCATCGGGCTGCTACTACCGTGCAATGTCGTCGTCCGGGCGCTGGGTGCTGCATCCACTGCGGTCGAGGCGATGGACCCGCAGGTGATGGTCGGCATCACCGAGAACAACGGTCTCGAGGCCGTGGCAGCGGAGGCCGGGACACGGCTGCGCACCGCATTGGATTCCCTCGACGATGCGCCGGTTACGGCTGCCGGCTGACCTCTCCCGCGCATATGGGTTTCGCTCCGGGAGCACCCCTTTCACGACGAGGAGACAGCTGATGGTCGAACTGGCACCAGCGAAGATGACCGCTGTCTGCAACCGACTGCGCCGCGCGCAGGGACAGCTCGGCGGAATACTCAAGATGATCGAAGAGGGCCGCGACTGCCAGGACGTCGTCACCCAACTGGCAGCCGTCGGCAAAGCGATCGACCGGGCCGGTTTCGCCGTCATCGCCATCGGGCTCAAACAGTGCCTGCTCGAATCCGGCGGGCAGGACACCCTCGACACCGCGGCCATGGAAAAGTTGTTTCTCTCACTCACCTGACCTTCGGCCGCGGTCCATCAGCGATCGGGCGCACGGGCCAGGCACTACCTGCCTGACGCCTTCGAGCTCTTGAGCGGCGACACGGGTCACCCGGGTGATCCCGTCAGCCGATATGCACGATGTTCTGAATCGCGACGAACAGGCCGATCGCGATCAGCATGCCGGCGAAGATCCGGGTGAGCAGTCTCTCGGGAAGCTTCCCGGCGATCATCTTTCCGCCGAGGGATGCGAGCATCGCCGCGATGGTGAACGGCACGATGATCGACCAGTGGAAGTGGGCGGTGCCGGCGCGGGCGACCAGGGATGCCGCGGAGTTGATAGCGATGATCAGCAGGGAGGTGGCGGCCGCGACCGGCATCGGCAGCTTGAACAGCAGTACCAGTGCGGGGACGATGACGAAGCCACCACCGACGCCGAAGAATCCGGTCATGAAACCAACGGCCAGACCGGCGATGAGTATCTTCGCCGCGACGTCCCACCCGCCGTCGCCGAATTCCGTGTTACTTCCAGGCGTATCGAACGTTGGTGGGGCGGAGCGAGTGGCAACGTCAGCCTTGGCGTGGGTTTCAGGCAGGCCTGAGGATCGACCTGACGAAACCGATGCGGCGAGGGGAGCGGCCCTCTGGCTGCCGGCGCGCAATAGCATGCCGGCGGCAGCGAGGCCCATGAGAACGGCGAAGCTGATCAGGAGGTAGTGCTCGTTGACGTGCCGGTTGAGGGCGGTGCCGGCGTAGGCGGCGGCGGTTCCGGCAATGCCGAACATCACTCCGAGCCGCCAGCGGACGTGGCCGCTGCGGGCGTAACCGATCATCCCTGTGAGCGCGGCCGCTCCCACGATGATCACGCTGCTGGTGGTCGCGTCCCGACCCGACTGACCCAGGAGGTAGACCAGAGCGGGCACGGTGAGGATGGCGCCGCCGCCGCCCAGCGCCCCGAGGAAAGCTCCGATGATCAGGCCGAGGCCCACGGAGGCCAGGGTCGTCACGCCACGATGCCTGGTTCTCCGGCGGCGGTCACGACGGGCAGTCCGGCGGCCGCCCAGGCCTTCATACCACCGTCGAGGTTGCTCACCGATGTGCCAAGCGCGGCCAGAGCCGCCGCCGCGCGGGAGGACCTGGCGCCGGAACGACAGATCGCGATCACCGGTGTGCCAGCGGGGATCACCGCCTGGTCGAGTTGCCCCAGGGGCATGTGGATGGCGCTCGGGCTGTGTCCGGCGGCCCACTCCTGGTCCTCGCGCACATCCAGCAGGAGTGCCTCGCCGGACTCGATGATGGCGGCGGCGGCGGCCGGGTCGACGGCGGGGACGGTGAGCTCTGGGTTGCTCATGAGATGGCTCCTTGCTGTTGCGGGCTGACGAGGTGACCACTGGGGTCGAAGCGGTAGCTGCTGGGGGTGAACTGGGCGGTCAGGCTGAACCGGTCGGCGCGGATCAGGGTGTGCCGCCACTCCGTGGGGACACCGTCGGAACAGCCGAGACGGTCCAGGGCCAATCCCGCCACAAACGCGGGGTTGGCCAGCAGCCGCTGCTCGGCGGCGGTCGGCACCACGGCATGTATCCATTCCTGGCCTCCGGTCAGCCGGATCCCGCAGCGAAGGTTCATCTGCTCGTACAGCGAGGTGTGGGTGAAGTCGACCGCCAGCAGCGGAGCAGCCCACGATGCCGGCAGCCAGACCCTGTCCAAAGCCAGCGGTTCCTCGCCGGCCAGGCGCAGCCGCTCCAGATGTACCAGCGGGGTGGATTCCTCCAGACCGAGCCGGGCGGCGACCACTCCGTCGGCCCGGATGTCCAGTCGCCGGACGACGCTGCGCTGGGTCAGCCCGGCGGCTTCGACCGAGGCGTACAGGCTGTAGAGGGCGCCGCCCATCAGCTGCTCGATCAACATCGGATCCGAGACTGCGGAGGCGCGGCCGGGGGCAGCCGTGATCACCCCGTCGCTGCGCAGTCGGCGCAGCGCCTCACGGATGGTGTGCCGGCTTGCGCCGTACTCCTGCGCCAAGGCGTGCTCGCCGGGGACGCCTGCCGCGAATTCGCCCACCCGAACCCTGGTCTGAAGGTCCTCGCGAACTTGACGCCATAGCGGGCCAACCCCACTCAGGCGAGATTGTCCGGACAGGTTCACCGCGTTCATCCGTCTCGCACCTCGGCTTTCATCGCCATCTGGCCCCCTCCGGTCTAGGCTAATGTACGTACATTAGCGGTAGTGCCTAAGCAGCGAGAGGAGATCCAAGAAAGTGATGGTTGACGTGATCGATACGAGCGAACTCGGTGATCGCAGCTACGTGGTACATGACGGGACGACCGCCATCGTCATCGACCCGCAGCGGGACATCGACCGGGTCGAGGCGATCCTGGCCGAGAAGAAGCTGGCCTGCGGCGCGGTGCTGGAAACCCACATCCACAACGATTACGTGACCGGTGGTTATGTGCTGGCCCAGCGCACCGGAGCGGACTACGTCCTCTCGTCCGCCGACCAGGTGGACTTCGATCGGGTCTCGGCGGGGGACGGCACGGTATTGGAATTCGGGAGTCTGCGGGTACGGGCCATCTCCACCCCTGGGCACACCGACACACATCTAGCCTATGTGGTCGACGAACCCGGTTCCGAGCAGCAGGCCGTGGTCTTCACCGGCGGATCGTTGCTGTTCGGGTCCGTCGGCCGAACGGATCTGATCGACCCTGCCCGTACCGAGGAACTCACCCGCGCCCAATACCACTCGGCGCGAAGGCTCGCGTCGATCCTGGAGCCTGATGTGCTGGTCTATCCCACGCACGGGTTCGGATCGTTCTGCTCCTCCGGGTCGGCCACCGGCGGCGATTCGTCCACCATCGGGATGGAGCGAAACCGCAATGACGCGCTGACCACCGTCGATGAGCAGACCTTCGTCGCCACCCTCATCGCCAACCTGACCGCCTATCCCGCGTATTACGCGCACATGGCGCCGCTGAACCGGCAAGGGCCCGCCGCGATGGACCTGTCCGCGCCGAGGGCCGTCGATCCGCAGCAGTTGCCCGAGCTGATCACCACCGGCGGGTGGGTCGTCGACCTGCGGGAGCGGACCGCCTACGCCGCATCGCATCTCGGCGGCACCGTCAGCATCGCCCTCGGCGCCCAGTTCGCCACCTATCTGGGCTGGCTGATGCCCTGGGGTGAGCGCCTTACCCTACTGGGGGAAAGCGCGGAGCAGATCACCGACGCTCAACGTCAACTCGCCAGGATCGGCATCGACCGACCCGACGGCGCGGCCGTCGGCGACATCGACCATCTCGCCGGTGGAAAGCTGACCGGCTATCCACGGGTCAGCTTCGCCGACACCGCCCACGCGTTAGGCCTGGGCCACCAGGGGGACGATCTGCACCCACACGGACACCACCATCACGACGCCACCGGCCAGGTGGTGCTCGACGTCCGTCGCGACGACGAACGCGCAGGCGGTTTCATTCCCGGGTCGGCCCACATTCCACTGCACTCGCTGCTGGCCCGGCTGGACGAGGTCCCGCCCGGGCGCCTATGGGTGCACTGCGCCAGCGGGTTCCGCGCCTCCATTGCCGCGAGCCTGCTCGCCCGCGCCGGCCGCGACGTCATGTACATCGACGACGCCTACGACTCCGCGGTGGCCATAGGTCTCACCGCGCCGGCGGCGGAACCGGTCACGGCCGGCCACTGACCGCGGATGGGCTGCACCGCACCGAAGTCCACCGAGTTGTCGTTGCCCGAAGGGATAAGTGCCATGGCTGTCACCATGTCCCGCCACCGCATCGTCATTGTCGGTGGGACCGCCGGTGTCGCGGTCGCCTCCCGCCTTGCGACACAAGGGATTCGACGACGTCGGGTTCATCGATCCGGCGTCGATGCGCTACCACCCACCAGCTGCTTGGATACAGGTCTGAGTTCGAGAAGCGCGCCCTGCGCGAGGTCTGCCGGCGACTACGTGAAGTTCACGCGTGGGCCAGTACCTCGGCGGGGCAACAACAGCCGCGGGTCGAGGTCAGAACGGAACCCGGGCGGCATGCGCAGATGACACGGCCGCAGCGATCCGGCGTAGGCGGTCAACGATCACACTGCGCCGGACCCGGTGATCGGCTGCTGACGGGCGGTCTGCAGGAGGCGTAACGGAACTTTCGGGAACGGCGCGAAATGTGTTGAACGACATCGGTTGTCTCGGATTCTGACGAAGTGGCGGCGATGAACGTGATCCGCCGAACCTCAGAAGCCTGGCTCAGCGGGACGATATGCCGCGACAGAGCCGATCGTCAACCGACAGTTGGGTCACTCCGATCAGACACACGCAAAATGCGGTGTCGGCGCCCGGAGGGAGGTTGTCCACCGGCCCAGAGAACCATCGCAATCCCCTATGAAGCAAGCGCCACGGTCACCACTTCTCGCCGTGCGGGAGTGGGAACCGTAAGGGCGGCCCACCAACACCAACATCCACGACTTCGTGGACAACAAGCTGGGCAAGGTCGCGCCGTACGGGGTCTTCTACGAAAAAGGCATCAAGATCCGAGACGCACGTGGTCGTGTGCGTAACGGGGGTTACATATTCGTGTTGACCGCGGATCAGCTGGCATGCTCGGACGAGACGCCATGATCGGCCGCACCCGAAAGCACCCCGACCCCCTTTGCGACGACCATGTCAAGTCAACGATCGTTTCCGACACAGATGTAACGAAACTCGTGTACGGATGCTCAAAGAGGTTGCGTTACAACGTAAACCGGACACGGCAACCGAGACACTTTCACTTCCACGGCTAGAGTCTCACGGCTGTGATGGTCATCGAAAAATGGCCGCGAACTCGCGCCGCTTTAGGCGCCCCTCGGGGCCTTGCCTCCGGGTGCATCACTCAGTCTGGGCCCATGAGGCTACGGGCCTGGGATAGACGCCAACCAGGTGTGTCCGTATTCGACCGAGCGCGACTTCGTCATGGAAGCGCCGGATGGATCACTCTCGGCGTGCTGCACCATGTGGTGGCATCCAGGACTCAGCACGGTCCAGATCGAGCCGCTCGGGGTGGTGCGCGAGCACCGTCGCAATGGGCTGGGCACCGCCATGTGCAGACATGTTGAGGACGCCACGGCTGCGCTCGGTGGATTCGAAGTGTTCACCGACACCTAGTGTGACCTTGCGGGGTGAACGGCGGCTATTTGGCACCGCCAAGCGGCGGTGCCCGAATGCCACTGGCCTTCGCTCAGAACGGTCGGCCGGTCCTATGCCTGCTCCGGTGTGGGAGTGGAAGTCAATGTCGCTGCTCGTAGCAGTCTGATGGATTTCCGTTGATCGATCACCGCCGGGTGATCACAAGTGCGCTGCTGGACACGATTCTTGGTGACGTCTCCGGTACCGTCAGCTTGATGATGGGTTCACCCGGTGCGCCGGGCACGCGGCGCTGACTTTTCGGTCGTACGCGTGCCGGCTTCCAGTCGTTTCTGAGCTTCGGCGCGCCGCCGAGTCAGCGTAGGTCCTTTGATCTGCTCCTCACTCGGAAGTGAACCCTCACCTTGTTTCTCGTCTCTTTGGCGTACCTAGCCTTCTTCAGTATTTCTCTGCCCGATTCCATGCTCGGCGTGGCTTGGCCGTCGATGCGCCTGTCGTTTGATGTGCCGACCAGTGCTGCCGGCCTGATCCTGCCGGTCGGGGTGGCTGCCGGGCTGATCGCGACCAGCCTGTCCGGGTACGTCGTGTCTAAACTCGGCGTCGGCCGTCTGCTCGCCGCCGGGACGCTGTTATCTGCCGCGGCTCTCGGGGTGTCGGCGGCCAGCGTGACGTTCTGGCAATTCCTGATCAGTGTTGGGTTGCTCGGACTATCGGCCGGCGCCGTGGACGCGACACTCAACGCGTACGCCGCTCGCGCCGTCGGACCGCGCCGGATCAACCTGATGCACGCCTGCTACGGAGTCGGTGCGGCTGTCTCACCGCTGATCGTCACCGCCGTCATCACCTCCCGCGCGAGCTGGCGATGGTCCTACGTCATCATCGGCGTCCTGCAGTTCGCCGTGGCAGCGACCTTCGTCATGACTCGCCGACGTTGGGCCACGCCGCCTCCGCAAACCCCGGTCAACGCAAGCCCCGACGCGAAACGAGTCGGCTCTCCTCGATCCGCTCCTACCTGGACAGTCGACTCCGTTCTCGGACTTGCCGCGGTGGCCGTCCAAACCGGAATTGAGACGTCGGCCGCGTTGTGGGCATACACGTTCCTGACGGCCGGTCTGAGCGTCGCACCGTCCGTCGCCGGGATCCTCGCCTCGGGCTATTGGCTGACGATGATCATCGGCAGGATCGCATTCGGAGTCCTCGCCGAACGGATGGGAGCTTGGCGCGTGATGGCAATGGCCGTGATCGGCCTGCTGATCGCGGCACTGCTGGTGAATCTCGGCGGGACGTCCCCAGTTCTGGCCATGATCGGAATCGCAGGAATCGGCCTAGCCACGGCACCGATGTATCCCCTCCTGATCATCACAACCGCGGAACGAACCTCGGCGGCGGTCGCCGATCGGGTGGTGGGCTTTCAAGCAGCGGCATCATCAATCGGCGCCGGGCTGCTGCCCCCACTGGTCGGCTTCGCAATGGGGCTCTCAGTCAACTCGTTTGCGCCGACCCTCGCGATCCTGTGCCTGCTGGCTGCGGGCCTCCAAATGGCTCTGCGCCGACGCCGTCGTCGAAGGTCACTGACAGGCGTCTCTGGCGAGCGACCCTGACGTCGGGACGGAGCCGTTCCGCACTGAGCACCCTGTGAAGGGGCGGTCGACTCAAAATCAACACACAACCCTTGGCGCTGCGGATGGAGAGAAGAAGAGTATCCGTCCCGGAGTCAAACACCGGTCGGTGAATGGGCAGGCGCGCAGAGCGCAGTGAGTGCTGCGGCTCGAAGATCATGCTCGCCAATTCGCTCGACTCGAGCTTTGCCCAAAACGATCGTTCGCGTTACAGACCCGGGTCGTCGCCGTCGTCGCAGGTTGTGGTTGTAAAGCAACCCGTGTAGACACCAACGTCACGCCGTCGGTGGCACGACCAATGCGTCTCCCCGTCCGGCCCGGAATTTCTTGTCAGCTCAACGATCTCGTCAATCGTCGCCTGCCGGATCGTCGACTTACCACCCCGCCCCTTCCGGACCTGACCGAGCCTGGCCAACCCCTGCTCGGCAAACCGCGACCGCCACGCCGTCACCGTCGCCGGGCTCACCCCCACCCGATCCACGATCCGAATATTCGCCATTCCCTCCGCCGCCAACAACAACGCCCGCGCCCGCTGCACCTCCCGGTGTGAGCCGCCCTACTTCTTCCGGACAGTGGCCCCAAGTAGGCGTGGGGAATCGTGATCGGAGAAGAAAGTGTCTGCCAAGAGGGTGAAGTATTCGACGGAGTTCAAGCACGCGGCGGTCCAGGAGG
>JAABUR0100008412.1_pt1 | contig 11914 bp, 9 predicted proteins | sample 5560091 | NCBI WGS metagenome assembly JAABUR01 (sample SAMN10711879, study PRJNA513375) | rock metagenome | isolation source: Antarctica rocks | place: Antarctica: Victoria Land, University Valley sud
CGCCGGCTTCGACGTGCTCTCGCTCGCCAACAACCACACCGGTGACTTCGGCGAGCGCGCCTTCCGCCAGACCTTGCGCCGCGTCGACGCCAGCACGATCCAGCGGGTCGGCGCGGGACTAGACCGTGAGCGCGCCTGGCGGCCGGTGGTCGTGAGGCGCGCCGGTATTCGCTTCGGCCTCGTGGCGTTCAACGCGATCGGCGAGACGCCGGCTGCCAGCCCCCGTACGCCGGGGGTAGCCCAAATCCGGATGCAGCCCCGCACCGGGCAGTTGAACGCCGCCGATCTGGGGCGAGCGACCCGCGCGATCAGGTCTTTGCAGGGCCGCGCCGACGTCGTCATCGTGTTGCCGCACTGGGGAGACCAGTACACGAACGAGCCGGTAGCCGACCAGCGCCGGGTCGGTGGTGCGCTCCTCGACGCCGGCGCCGACATCGTCGTCGGTGGTCACCCGCACTGGGTTCAGGGCGTGCAAGTGCACCGTGGTGAGCTCGTCGTGCACTCCCTCGGCAACTTCGTCTTCGACATGGACTCTTATCTCGAGACCCAGGAGGGCGTGATGTTCGAGGCAGTGTTCTGGGGCGACGAGCTCAAGGCGGTCGACTTCGTGCCGTACGTCATCGGCCCTGACTTCGCCCCCCGCGTCGTCACCGGCGAACGCGCGACGACCATCCTCGACCGGATAAGCGAAGCCAGCGACGCGCCGTTCGACTGACGATGACGCGCCAGTGCCGGGGTCAGTTGCTCAGCCACGTCCACAAGGTGGTGCCCGACCGCCGAAGCTGCGCAGGGCTGACGACCGCAGGCACGTCTCCGGCGCTGTGATAGCCGGCGTACGGCGTGCTGCCGATGCGCGCGACGGAGAAGCCGGCCTTCTCGAACGACCAGTGGTCGCTCGACTGGTTGTCGGTGCAGGTGCTGGTGGCGACGTCATCCGCTGCCGCAGCAGACAGCAGCTGACGCTGCACGGTCAACGGTGAGACACCGCCCGTGCAGATGGGGACGACCGTGCCGACACCGACGCGGTCCAGGGCGACCATGCCGACCAGGTTCCGTCGCTCGACCCCCGACATCGAGGCGACGTAGGCGCGAGAGCCGTAGTGGTGGTCGTCGTCGCCGGGACCGCGCGGCTCCTCGGCGCCAAAGAGCACGAAGACCACCGGAAGCCGGGTCCCCGCTCCGTCACGTGCGGCCAGGCGAGCAAGCTCCAGCACAACCGAGACGCCCGACGCGTTGTCCTCGGCGCCAGGGGCGACCGGCACCGTGTCGAGGTGGGCGCCGACGATGAGGTACGGCGCGGCGGGGGAGAAGTCAGCGGTGGCCGCCACGATGTTCTGCGAGGTGCCCGCGGACACGTCGACGCCCCAGGAGTTCCCCGCCGGGACACGGACCCGCTGCGTTTCGACGGCGTACCCGAGCTCGCGGAGCCGCCCGGCCGACCAGGCGGCTGCCTCGACGTACGCCGGCGAGGTGGCGTGGCGAGGGCCGATCACGCCAGCCAGGTGCCGGACTGTCCGCATGGCGCGGGCGGCGCGGAAGACCGCCGGTGGCGCCGGAGGGTGCGCCGTTGTGGAGGTAGGGGCGGTGGAGGTGTCGGGGATCGTCGTGCCGGTGCCCGTCGGTGACGCCGGGGCGGGTGCCTCGGCGGGGCGGGTGGACGGCGTCGGGGTGGTGGCGGGGTCCCCGTCTGTGCTGTCGGGCGAGCAGCCGGTGCCGAGCAGGGCGAGCACGAGGGCGGCGATCGCCCGCGACGTGGGGTGGTGGGTGGGGCTGCGCGGGTGCGCCATCCGGCCAGGCTACGTTCCGGACAGCCGCCGTGGCGTCAGTTGGTGTCGGTGGGCAGCGGTGTGTAGGCCTCGACCACGAAGTCACCTGTGGTCTGGATCGTCACTGCCTGCAGCCCGACCGGCGTCCCGTTGCGGTAGGTGACGAGAGTGACCATGGCATCGCGACGAAGCTTGCTGCCGAGGGCGAACGCGTAGGCCGCACCTCCCGTGGTGCCGTTGGTGTAGGTCGCGCCGACGAGCCCGTTGTCGCCGGTGACCTCGTCCGGTCCCACCTGAACGTGGAGGTGGCCGGCGAGCACGAGGTCGACACACCCGCGATCGAGGGACTCCCGGCCCAAGGCGGCGTCGTGCACCAGCAGGGTGCTGATGCGTTCGCCGGCATCGTTGCTGGCGCACGCCGCGTCCGCGAGCTCGGTGCCGCGCTGGCGCAAGGTGGTGGCGACCGCCGTACGCCAGCTGCCGAGGCCGCTGCTGCGCGGGTCGGCGTCCCCGAGCAGCCGGATGCCGTCCACCCCGTCCACCGGGGTGCCGGTCAGCACGGTGAAGCCGAGGTTGTCGAGGTACTCCGACACGAACGGACCTTCGTCGTGGTTACCGGTGGCGGCGTACTTCTCGTAGTCCTGGAAGGCTTCTGCGAGCGAGTCCAGGCTGAACGCCTCCCACGGTCTCCCTGTCGACGTGTCGTCGCCCGCGTCGAGGAGGACCGTTGCGCCTGCCGTATCGGCGACCGTTCGCACGACGAGGTCCATGCCGACGTTGTCGTGCCGGTCGCTGACGAGGACAGCAACCGTCTCGTCAGCACTCGGCTGGCGCAGCTCACCGCTGATGACAGGAGCGTTGTCGGCGGCTGCGCGGTAGAACTCGATGCTGGTGCGGTAGGTGTCGAAGGCACTCTGGATCAGCGACTTGGTGCTGCTGGTGATGAGGCCTGTCTGCACCTCAAGCGGTTGTGCCTCGGCGGGGATGTCGGTCTCGGGCACGAGGGCTGCGATCGACTGCCAGCTCGTATCGGCGCCAGCCTCGACCGTACTGGGCCCCTCAGGGTTGTTCCACGGCTCGAACAGCACTGCGGAAGCGACCACGACGACCATGAGGACCCCGATCGCTGTGCTGCGCCACGAGAGTTTGTGAATGAGCTGCCGGCGGCGTTGGTGCCCCACGAGGAGCCAGACCACTGGGCCCAGCAGGCCGACGGCCGCGCCTTCGAGGGCGCCTTCGATCGCCATGTCGGTGAGCAGTCCGCGTACCTTGCGGATCTCACCGTCGGGACGGCTCGCGATGACGGCGTACCGCTGCACCAAGGCGTCATAGTTGGCGACGTTGGTCTTGCCGAGGTCGATCGAGACGCCGATTCGGGCGCCTGCCGGGTAGCGCAGGTTCGGTAGGAACGCCCCGAGGTCGAGCGTCGCGTAGCCGTCCGCCGCGGGGGAGATCGTGGCATCGTGGCTCGCGATCACCGTGTCGCGGGTGTCGGTAAGGAAGGCGTGCGCGCCGACGGGTACGGCGACCACCGCCCAGCCGGCGACGTACGCCAAGGTCGTCAGCGTGGTGCGACCCCAGCTGGCCGGCCGCCGCGCACGCCGGAAGTCACCGCCCTTGGACACGCGTCGAGCATACGTAGCCGCTGCTGGCCGCCCGTGACGGTCGTGGCGCGACAGCGTGGACAGGTTGTGAAGTCATTCACTAACTCATTAGGGTGACGGCCCTGAGACGCGTCGAGCCTTCACAGCGCGTCGACAAGCGGGAGCGAGGGCGTGCGTGATGAGCGACGAACGCCAGACTGCCTTCTCGAGCCCGGGGTCCGTCCGGTTCTGGGCGGCGGAGACGATCTCCGAGTTCGGTAGCTACGTCACCACCATTGCCCTGCAGGTACTCGTGGTGCTCACGCTGCACGGGTCGGCTACCGATGTGGGGCTCCTCAACGCCTCACGCTGGCTCCCCTACCTGCTGCTCGGCCTCGTCGCGGGCGCGCTGGTCGACCGACGCCGTCGAGCGGCCGTCCGTTTCCGCGTTCAGGCCAGGCCGAAGTACACCTTGCACGCTTCGACGCCAGAGACGCTCACCTGCTCGGGCCAGGGCGATTCCAGCCAGGTCTGCCGGGTGAGCCGCAGGTGGGCCATCTCTCCGGCCGCCTCGCCTCGCGCGTGCGCGGTGATCCCGTTGTCGGCGTACCCCAACGCACGCGAGACCGCGAGCGATGCGTGGTTGTCGCTCCACGCCGACGTGATCGCGAACCGGGCGTCAAGGTGCGCGAATGCCAGGGTCAGCACTGCGGCCCGCATCTGTTTGCCCCAGCCGCGGGTGCGGGCCGCGGGCGTCAGGAACGACGACGAGTCGACCGTACGCAGCCTGGCGAAGTCGTCGCCCTCGAGACCCTGGTAGCCCACCAGCTCACCGCCCTGGAAGACACCGAAGCTCAGGGCCCAGGACTCGGGGCGCCATCCGCCCCGCGCCCGCCAGTACTCCTGGTGGACCACCGCACCGCGGTTTCTCGCCGTCTCGAGCCCGTCGTAGGTCGTCGCCGCCGGGACCTGCTCGGCGTCCGCCGGGAGGATGTCCGCGAGGGAGCTCAGGTCTGCCTCGGTGAGGTGCCGGAGCTCGAGGTCCGGTGTGGTAATGCGGATGTCGAACATCGGCCAGTAGCGGTGGGTCACCCTTCGGACCCTAGATCAACCGGCCACGATGATCGGCTCAGCGGGAGGTCCCTCTGCCAGCAGCCGGGTCAGCAGCTGCGCCAAACCCGCCGGGCGTAACAGATCGGTGGTGGCGGTCAGCTCGTCGACCGTCCACCATCGATGCCCGTTGGCGCTTCTCATTTCGAACTCCTCCAATCCCGAGGTGTCGACCTCCAACCACGGGACTCGCAGCACGAAGTAGCGCTGCCGGACTTCATAGGCGACGCTATCCCGGGTGACGGACCAAGGCCGCCCGCGCTAGACCTCCGGGCCTAACGCGACACCCGTCAGCCCCGTTTCCTCGCGCAGCTCTCGCAACGCCGCCTGTTCATGGCTCTCCCCCGGCCGCACGCCGCCACCGACCGCGTACCACCGGGTGATGCCGGCTGACTCGTCGCGGCTCGAGAACAACAGCAGCCGGCCGGCCTCGTCCAGGAGCAGAACGCGCGCGCTGGGACGCGGCGGTGGCGCAGGAGCTGACGTCGTGCCCGAGCCTAGGCGGCGACGGCCAGCTTGGTACGCAGTTGCAGCCGAGATGGCTGGGCGAGCGCTACACCGTTCCAACTCGGCCTTCACGCCTCAGCTGCGGTGAGAATGCGTTGGAACTCACCTTCCAGGGCGAAGGGTTTGAATCCGAGTGCCTCGTTGACAGCCACCATGTGCGCGTTGGTCTCGGCGTTCGTCGTGGTGATGAAGCGCTTGGTGGGGAACCGTTGCTGGATGGTGGCGACCTGGGCGACCTTGATCGCCACTCCCAGCCGATGACCGCGGTGGTCGGCGCGAACGATCGTCGACCACTGGTCGACGTGGGGTTCACGTGCTGACGTCACCACTGCGCAGGTGAGCGCGACGACAGCTGCCGCGCTGTCCAACGCCACCGTGGTGACGCGGGTACGCCGCTGTTCGCGGATCTCCTGATCTTGGTCGGCCAGGATCTGCGGGGTCCGGCGGCCCTGCTCGACGTGAAGGTCGCCGCCGGGGGCGTCCAGGGCGAGTCGGTTGTTGACGTCGCAGTACCCCTGTGCGAGATCGGCCGGGATCGGGCCTACGACGGTGCGGAGTGTGTAGCCGCGATGTCTGTCCGCTGCCTGTGCGGCAAGGGACGTCAGCAGGCTGTCCGTCACCGGCAGCGCGAGCCGCCGCTCCACTTGGGTGTTGGCTAGCGCAAATCCGTGCCGTTCGGCGAACCGGCGGTACGGGTGGTCGTTGCGTCGCTCGAACGGGTACTTCGCTGTGCTCTGCAAGACGTCTCGGCCGAGGCGGCGGCACTCGCCCAGCAGGAACTCCGCAATCACGTGCCCGACTCCACGACCGCGTTCCGTTGGCGGCACCCAGGCCCACAGCCTTGCCGTCCGGACGTTGTCTGCGGTGTTGCCGGCGATGAGGCCCTCGCCCACCATCCGCCCGTTTTCGAAGGCGGCGTACCCCCGGTAGAACCAGCCGAGCGGCACTCGGGTCAGCACCGCCACCGTGTCGTCGAGGGTGTAGACCGCGGCATCAACCAGCTCGGCACGCTCCGCCTGCTCGTAGACGTCGTGGTAGGCCCGCATCTCTGCGGTGCTCGAGGTGTCCACCGGCCGAATGTTCAGCGGGGGAGCGGCGTGGGGCACGCTGACAACCGTTACAGAGAAGGGCAGACAGGTCAGCCGAGGCGGGCCTTGAGCCCGTCGAGCTCGGTCCACAGCACGGTCGGCAGGTTGTCGCCGAACTTGTTGAACCACTCGGTGATCTGCGGGATCTCCTCACGCCACTCATCGGGGTCGACCTTGAGTGCGGCCTCGAGGTCGGCGCGGTCGACGTCGAGTCCGTCGATGTCGAGTGAGTCGATCGTCGGCACGTGACCGATCGGCGTCTCGACGGCGGAGGCCTTGCCCTCGATCCGCTCGATTGCCCACTTGAGCACCCGGCTGTTCTCGCTGAAACCGGGCCACAGGAACTGGTCCTCGTCTCCGCGGCGGAACCAGTTGACGTAGAAGATGCGCGGCAGTTTGGCGGCGTCGTTCTCCTTACCCATGGTGATCCAGTGGTTGAAGTAGTCGCCGGCGTTGTAGCCGATGAAGGGCAGCATCGCCATCGGGTCGCGTCGGACCACGCCGACCTCCCCGGTGGCCGCAGCAGTCGTCTCGGACGACAAGGTGGCGCCCATGAACGTCCCGTGCACCCAGTCACGCGCCTCGACGATCAGCGGCACCGTGGTCTTGCGCCGACCACCGAAGAAGATCGCGTCGATCGGGACGCCGCGCGGGTCGTCGTACTCCGGCGCGAGGATCGGGCATTGCTTGATCGGCGTGCAGTAGCGGCTGTTGGGGTGGCTGGAGAGCTCCTCGGAGTCCGGCGTCCACGACTCCTTCTTCCAGGAGGTGGCGTGCGCGGGCTCGTTCTCCATGCCCTCCCACCACACGTCCCCGTCGTCGGTCAGCGCGACGTTGGTGAACATCGAGTTGCCGATGTCGATGGTGCGCATGGCGTTGGGGTTGGTCTTCTGGTTCGTGCCCGGGGCGACGCCGAAGAAGCCGTACTCCGGGTTGACGGCCCAGAGCCGACCGTCCTCGCCGATACGCATCCAGGCGATGTCGTCGCCGAGCGTCTCGACCTTCCAGCCGGGGATGCTGGGGGCGAGCATGGCGAGGTTGGTCTTGCCGCAGGCGCTCGGGAACGCCGCCGCGATGTAGTAGGTCTTCTGCTCCGGCGAGATCAGCTTGAGGATCAGCATGTGCTCGGCGAGCCAGCCCTCGTCGCGGGCGATGACCGAGGCGATGCGCAGTGCGTAGCACTTCTTGCCCAGCAGAGCGTTGCCGCCATAACCCGAGCCGAAGCTCCAGATCATCCGCTCCTCGGGGAACTGGGTGATGTACTTCGTGTCGCTGCACGGCCACGGCACGTCCTGCTGGCCGGGCTCGAGCGGCGCCCCGACGGAGTGCAGGCAGGGCACGAAGTCGGCGTCGAGCTCTTCGAGCCGGGCGAGCACCCGCTTGCCCATCCGCGCCATCACCCGCATCGAGGTGACGACGTACGCCGAGTCGGTGATCTCCACCCCGAACATCGGGTGCTCGGACTCCAGGTGAGCCATCACGAACGGGATGACGTACATGGTCCGACCCCGCATCGAGCCGCGGTAGAGCTCGGTCATGATCGACTTCATCTCGGCCGGCGCCATCCAGTTGTTGGTGGGGCCGCAGTCGGCTTCGTCGACCGAGCAGATGTAGGTGCGGTCCTCCACCCGGGCAACGTCGGAGGGGTCGGAGGCGCACCAGAACGAGTTGGGCTTCTTGTCAGGGTCCAGCTGCACGAGGGTGCCGACGTCGACCAGGCCCTTGGTGAGCTCGGCCCACTCGGCGTCGCTGCCGTCGCACCAGTGGACGCGATCGGGCTGGGTGAGCTCCGCGACCTCGGTGACCCAGGCGGCCAGCCTGGTGTGGCTGGTGGCGGCGGCCTTGCCGCCCGTACCGATGTCCGTGGTGGTTTCGGCGGTCATCCCTGCGTGTTCCCTCTCGCGCACCGCGGTAGCGATACGCCACCGGCCGCTGCGGTCTGGCAGCGGATGATGTGAAATTGGGCGTCCGCAGTCTTGTCCTGCGAACGGGTGCCTGACACGGTACGCCGCTGGGTGTATACGGCGCGACCCGGCCCATCGCGGCTGGGCGTTTGCCATGTTCACAAACCAGCTGGCTTGTGAACATGGCAAATCTGCCGCGCAGACAGTGCACTTGCCTTGTTGACTTGTCGCGTGAGGTCAGTTGATACGCCGCCGAACCTGCGCCTCCCGACGCCTCCTGACCCTCCTACCGCGGCCAGCGGCCGATTTCCTGGCGCCGAAGCCGAGACGCTAGACTCCCCTCCCGTGCGCGAGGTCGTCCTCGGCGTACGCGCCACGACCGGCGCTCGTAGCTCAACGGATAGAGCATCTGACTACGGATCAGAAGGTTGGGGGTTCGAATCCCTCCGAGCGCGCCACGTTTCCCCAGGTCAACGGCATTCTCGGCCAACGCCTAGACCTCCGCCCGGGCGATGGAACAGCAACGGTGACAGCAACGCGGAGCGGCCAAATTATCTGTCTACGTCAGCATGTTGGGTTGCCTCCGGACGAGTCCTCGACGGCCTCGCTCGCAGCGTCGTTAGGACCGCCGAGGGATCTGCCAAGGAGCTGCTGGAGGCTCTCGACAACGCTCGGTTACAGCCAACTGAGCATGCAACCCCTCACCATGACGGTGTGGAGTGGACCCAGGAGGGCGGTCCCGCTGACAGGAGCGACGGGGTGCGCTGTTCCGGTAGACACTCCCTCACCGGGATTCTTACCGGGCGGGTGTTGCGGGACGCTCGAACGGATGTGAGCCCACTGACCTGCGCGGTTCCCGCAGGGGGTTCCCCTATCGGGAGAGCCTGCAGCATCTGGTGCTCGACCAGATAGTCATCAGGTCACCCGGGGAGGTTCATCCGGCCGGCCGCCGCTAGCACGCGCAACGCGTTCAGGGTCACCATGTAGTTGGGCTCGCCAGCAGGCCCCCAGTCGACCACCTCAGGCGAGATCCGGCTGTCGGCCGTTCGCCACCAGTGCGCGTTGGCGTTCCAACGGCCGTCCTTCCGACGTCGCTCCTCCAGCAAGTCCAAGGCGTCGGCAGCCCGCGGGTCAGTGGCATTCCCTGTGCGTGCGATGAGGAGCAGCGCGGACAGCACGTCGTAGTGCCAGTACGAGGGATACGGCGTCGATAGCCAGCGCGCGTTGATCGGCCCGTCCGTGCCGCCGCGGCGGAACACCCGGTGCTGCAGGAATAGCTCGACGGCCCGGTCCGCGGCCTTGCGCGCGCCGGTGTGGCCGGTGGCCACGGCGTACTCGTGCAGACCCCAGGCCGTGCAGCAAGACTCGTGAAACGAGGAGCGATGCCCTGATGCCTTGTTGTCGCAGTTCCAGCCGCCGTCTGGCCACTGCCAGGAGATGACGGCCTCGCCGAGCCGCTGGGTGCGCGCGTCGGTGGCGAGACCGAGCCGGGTGCAGGCACCGAGCGCATTGCCGTGAATGCTGGCGTGCGAACGGGGTAACCCGTCGACCACTCTTGGTGGATGCCTCAGTTGATCGACGATCCACGCCAATACGTGTTCCGCGGCCGCGGCAACCCGCCGGTCGCTCGCGGGTGCGTCGAGTGCTGCCAGGGAGACCAGCCGCCAGTGCGCTCCAGTCCACTTCCGGTATGGATCGCCTCCGAATCCGCCATCGTCTTGCTGGCCAGCAAGCAGCGCCGACACCCACGGGCCCTTTGAAATAGCCGCCTGGTCTCGAGTCGAGTCCTCTACAAGGACCTCGCGGCGGGTCAGATGCCGAACCGCCGGCTCTTTCGCGGAGAGCAACCACGCCACCGCTGCCGCATCACCACCCACCGTCTGAGCATCCCAGTCCCAGCCGAGCTGTGTCATCCGCACCTTGCCTCCGACACAGGATCGATCTAGCCGGCGTTGCCTCGCCCGAGATACAACGAACCCGAATGTCCGAGGCCGTGAAAGGAACCACTCCGGAACGATGTCGTCGCAGCGGCCGATCGTCCTCGGTCGTCACGTGGGCGGTTTCTCGCTCGGGACGCTCAGAGCAAGCGATGCACGGCCGACTGTCATCGGCACCCTCACATCTTGGGGTTGCGACGACCGCAAGGACCTAAGGTTCGCCTTGCGGGACGCGCGCCCGACGCGGCATTTTCCGGATGTAGCGCGGGGTCGCGGCGAGCGCGATGCACGCGAGTCGCCGGTCGGCTCCATTTCGACGAAATACATGTGCGTCGTCACTGTGAAGTGCGGTTTGATCGCCGTATGTCGGTCACGCAATCCGCGACGTTGACTCCGGTGTACAAATCTCGCGACGGCGAAGGCGTGCGTCGCGGCAGGCTTCTTTGGTGACTCCGACCTCCACCGCCCCGTTGACACCGGGAACCACGCACGACTGTGAAGGCAGAGTGACTACGCGATGATGAGCTATCCCCTCCTTGGTGTGCGCGTCAGCACACCAACCTTGGAGTTGCGCGGCGCCACGGACGAGCTGTTGGACCAGCTCGCGAACGTCGTGCGCGCAGGCAAGACCCACGCCGACCCTGCGCCCTACGACGACCCGATGTCGTTCTACGAGACCGACCCTGACCTGCGGGTGGCGAAGTGGCTCCGGGCGATCTGGCGGCGCCGCGGCACCGTCGAGCCCGATTCCTGGCGCCTCTACTTCGTCGTCATGGTCGACGGCCGTCCCGTCGGGGAGCAGACACTGACCGGAGTGAACTTCTCCACTCTGGGAACGGTCACGACCTTCTCTTGGCTGTCTTCCGATCAGCGCGGCCGACGACTTGGGCTCGAGATGCGCGAGGCGATCCTACATCTCGCGTTCGACGGCCTTGGGGCGAGAGAAGCAAGCAGCGACGCCTTCGTGGACAACGGTGGTTCCAACGGAATCTCCCGACGCCTCGGCTACGAGCCCAACGGGTTCGACTGGGCGACACGGCTAGGCGAACCTGCCCTGCTCAACCGGTGGCGACTCACCAGAGGCACCTGGGAACCACGACGCAGAGACGACATCCAGCTCGTCAACATCGAGGCCTGCCACGCCCTCCTGCCCCTGTTCTGAAAAGGTCAGGCGACAGATCGCCCTCCATGAGACCGCCCGCCATTCGGAAGAGCGGGCGGTAACCCGCATATCCTCGGTGTCCACTCGCAATGTTCGGACGTCCCAGAGGCCGAACAGCTTGCGCAGCACGGCCGTTGTCGCCGGCGAGACCGGACGGGCAAGGAACGCTGCCCCGAATGCCGTTCCACTTGCGGTGACGCTCCGCCCTGGCAGCGTGAGCTACCGGACGCCGAACGTCCGCGATCCGGTATACGTTGCCGGCATGTCCGACTTCACGATCAAGGCGCTCACGCCGGAGACGTTCGACGACTTCGCCGCCCTCGTCGAGCGGAACAAGGGCATGTTCGCCAGCTGCTGGTGCACGAAGTTCCATCCCGACTGCGCGGAGAAGGGCCAGAGCGCCGAGGGGAACCGGGCGCTCAAGCAACGTCTGGTGGCCGACGGGATCGCGCACGCGGCGCTGGTCTACGACGGCGACCGGGCCGTCGCCTGGGCGGAGTACGGATCACCCGAGGAACTGCCCAACATCCATCACCGCAAGGAGTACGTCGCCACTGCCGAGCGACTGCCCGACTACCGGATCACCTGCATCCTGGTCGAGCGCGGCCTTCGCGGTCAGGGCCTGGCGGCGATCGCCCTGCGCGGAGCCGTCGAGCTGATCGCGCAGGCCGGCGGCGGCCTGGTCGAGGGCTACCCGCACGACACCGGCGGGGTCCGGAAGAAGAACTCGTCGTTCCTCTACAACGGCACCCGCACGATGTACGAGCGCGAGGGCTTCACCTACGACCGGCCCAAGGGCCAGGGCAACTGCGTGATGGTGCGCGAGGTGGCCCCGAGCACGCGCGACTGAACCGGTC
>JAABUR0100008416.1_pt1 | contig 11911 bp, 10 predicted proteins | sample 5560091 | NCBI WGS metagenome assembly JAABUR01 (sample SAMN10711879, study PRJNA513375) | rock metagenome | isolation source: Antarctica rocks | place: Antarctica: Victoria Land, University Valley sud
GGCGCCGCGTCAGGCGCGGCGCGGCCGCGGCCGGCGGGGCGCGCGGGCGCGCGGCGGGCCGCGCACCGGGCGTCTTGGACACCTTGGCCAGGCTCTTGTTGTTGGTCAGCATGTTCACCAGGGACGACTTGCCTGCGCGCACGGACCGCGCCGTTGCGGCCGCTGGGCTGCACAGCGGGTCGCCGGCGGCCGGGCGGGGGCGGGCGCGCGCACCCACGTTGGAGCGCCCGATGACCGCAAACTCGGGCAGCGTCGCCGGCGGGCACTGGTCCGGCCGCACCGCGCTCGAGATGAACTCGGCCGTCTTGACGCGCGTGGCCGTCGGCGGCGGCAGCGCCACGTCGACCTCCGGCGCGCCGGGCTCGGTCTCCGGCGGCGCCGGCGCCGCCGGCGCGGCCGGGGCGGCCTCCTCCCACCACTCGTCGGTGACGCCTGCCGCCGCGGGCGCGGCGGCGGGCGCGGCCTGCGCGGCCGCCGGCGCGCGCCGCCTGGGCGCCCACAGCGGCCGGCCGCTGTGCAGCGCCTGCCGCCCGCTGGTCGAGCAGGCGGCGGCGCGGTCGCGCGCGTGCGCGAGCGGGGCCTCCGCGCTGCAGCGGGCCGCGCCCGCCAGCCGGCCTGCAGCGCTCCGCAGCAGCGCCATCCTCTCTAGGCAGAGGCCCAGGCGCTGGGGGAGTGCTCTCTTCGACCCACCGGGAACCACCCAGCCAAGCTGCAGGGCTTGATCAGGCTGGGAATAAGAGGAAACGGACAGCAGGCAGTCTTGTTCTAAAACACAGAGGTCCAGAGGCTGTGCGCCCGGTGCAGCGGCACAGGAGGCCGCGGCATGGCCGGGCAGAGCTGGCGGTGCGCGGGGAGCGGCCAATGCGCTGCGCTGCAGGCGCCGGCGCCGCACGGGCAGCGCGCTGCGGCACGCTGCGCCGCAGCGGGCGCCGGCGCCGCGCCGCGCCAGGCGGCCGCCCCGGCCGACCGCGCCGCGGCGCCCGGCTGGGCGCAGTGCCGGGCGCCGCCGCTGCGGCACGCGCCGCCGCAGCACGTGCAAAGCCGACCCGCCAAGCGGCGGCGCTGCCAGGTGAGGGCGGGGCGCAGGCCCGCGGCTGCCGCGTCCTGGCCGAGTCAGCGTGCGAGCCCGGGCGCGGGCGCGCGCAGGCGCCCGCCGTGGCGGCGGCGGCGCCGCTGCAGCCGGCCGTCGAGGCGGACGCGGCCGCGCTGGTGTCCGAGGCGGCCAAGAAGGCGCTGGCGCGCGCGGCCAACGCGATGCGCCGCGTCGGCTGGTTCTCCTTCTGGTCGCAGCTGACGCTGTCGGTCGTGAGCGCGGGCATCCTGCTCTTCTCGGCCGCGTTCACGTCGCAGGCGCGGCCCGGCGCACAGCGCGCGGGCGCCCGCCCCCGCCGCCGCCGCGCCCGACCGCGCGTGAGCGCGCAGAACGGGCCGGGCGTGGCGCTGTACCTGACGCTGTTCGGCGTGGTGGCCGGCCTGGTGAGCACGTTCTGGACGTTCGGCTACACGCGGCTGGCGCGGCGGCTGCGCGGCTACTCGCTGGGCGGCGCGCGCGGCGCGCTGCGGCGCGTGCGCAAGCGCGACGTGCTGGCCACGCTGGAGCGCGGCTGCTGGATCAACGTGTTGGGCATGGCGGCCACGCTGCTGGGCCTGCAGGCGACGGTGGGCCTGCTGGTCGCCAAGACGCTGACCAACGCGACCGCCAACCCCTTCCTGGCCGGCGGCGTGGGCAGCTACAACCCGGTGCTCGCGCTCGACGTCTTCCTGGTCCAGGCGCGCGGCGGGCCTCAGTTCTGGCACCGCGCCGGCCGCCTGGTCTGGCACCGCGCCGGCTATATGTGCGCGGAGCAGGCCGGATGGCGGCCGCGCCGCCGCGCCGGGCTGGCCATGTGAGCTGCGCGCGCGGGCGCGCGCCGCAGGCGTCCACCAACACGCTGCTGTCGCACTTCGTGGCGCTGCTGGGCAACCTGTACCTGGCGCGCATCATCTCCGCCAACGCGGAGGCGCGGCCGACCAGCTACGGCGCGCCGCCGACGCCGACGCCCATGCCGGCCGCCGCGCGCTGAGCGCGGGCTGCTTTGTTGTGAGTGGGGTGTTTTGGAGCGGTGTGCGTGCTTACAGCGTGTAATAAATACTTGGCTGCACAGCATTGGTGCGGAGCGGGCGACAGACAGGCCAGATGGATGGACAGACGCGCAGACGGGCCTGAAAGAACACACACGCAGAGTGAAGTGCCCCGCCGAAGGCTTGCTTTCAAAGAATGTGGACCCGCGCTCAGAAGTCGCCCGGGCGGCGGCGCCGCGCCGGGGCCCCGGCGCCGCCGCCGCCGCCGCCGCCGCCGCCGCCGCCGCCGCCGCCGCCGGGCCGCGGCGCGGCGGGGCCGCCGCCGTAACCGTTGGCGTGGCCGCCGCCGCCGCCGCCCGGCCGGCCCGCTGGGCTCTTGGGCCGGGGCGGCTGGGCACCCTGCCGCGCGCTTGCGCTGGTCAGTCGCGCGCACATGCGGGGCTGCCGGTGCACGCGCGGCCGGGCCAGGCTGCGGGGCGCGCCTGCCGGCCGCCGCCCTGGCGCGAGCCCGCCTGGATGTTCAGGCCCGGCACGCCTGCGCGGCGGCACGGCGGCGCTCAGTGAGGCGCTGGCCGGGTCGCGTCGGCCGCAGCGCCGGCGGGCGGCGGGCCGCACCCTTCAGGCCCATCATGCCGACGGTCTTGGGCTCGATGGTGGGCACGCCGGAGCAGCCTGCGGCCGCGCGCACGCGCGTCAGCCCCGCAACACCCTTGTTTCACAGGGCATACACGCAGCGGCGGCCGGCGGGGCCGCGCCGATGACGCGCGCGAAGTGGTTGGCCTGCTGCACCAGCTCCGGCAGGCCCCAGCCGCACGCCTTGACGTAGCCCTTGTAGAAGCCGAGCCAGGTGCGGTACGCCTGCGCCTTGGTCTCCGCGTCCACGCGCGCGAGGCCGGCCGCGGTCGCCGCGCGCGCGCCGGCCGCGTCCGGCGGCGCCGGCGCGGGCGACAGCGGCAGGTCGCCCAGCTGGCGCAGGAAGTGGCTCTCAAAGTCGGCGAGCAGGATGAGGCCCTGGCCGGTCTTGCCGGCGCGCGCGGTGCGGCCGACGCGGTGCACATACTGCGCCTTCTCCGACGGCAGGCCCACCTGCGCGGCCGGCCGCTGTCGTTGTCGCCTGCGCTGGCCGCAGGGGGGAGGTGGTATTACTGGGCTCGTCAGGGTGAGGGGCGCGCGCGCCTGCAGCACCAGCGTGACGTCCGGGTAGTCGACGCCGCGCGCGGACACGTCGCTGGAGAACATGATGCAGCGCGTGCCGTTGCGGAACGCGTCGGCCGCCTTGGTGCGCGCGCTCTGCGACTTGCGCGAGTGCATCTCCACGACCGGCTGGCCCATTGCCTCGAACAGCGCCGAGTAGAGCGCCGTCAGGCGCGCCGTCACGAAGAAGGCCATGACCTGCGCGCGCGCCGCGCGTCAGTCGCCCGTCCGCGCGGCCGGCGCCGCGCCGGGGGGCCTGCCCGGCGAGCGCGCCTTGTAGCCGGTGGGGTTGGCGGCAATGTGCTGCTGCACGGCCGCCCAGAGCGCCGGCGCCTGGTCCTCCACGCTGGTGACCTGGTACAGCTGCTCCACCTGCGCGCGCGCGCGGCCCGGCGCTCACGCGCGCCGCGCCGCCTCGGGGCCGCCGCCGCCGGGCCGGGGCGCGGGCGCGCCGTCTCGGCCGCGTGCGTGTCCTCCTCGCCCACGGTGTCCACCACCTCGTAGCCCGGCCGCAGCGCAAAGCTGCACAGGTTGCGGATGTCGCTGGGGTAGGTCGCCGAGAAGAGCACCGTCTGCCGCGTCGCCTTGGCCGGCAGCGCGCGCAGCAGCTGCTCCAGCGCCGGCCTGCGCGCGCTCGGCGTGAGCGCCGCCGGCCCCGCGCGCGCGCAGCCGCACTAGCGTCCCCATCAACCCCAGAAAAGGCGCTTACCGGAAGCCCATGTCGAGCAGGCGGTCCGCCTCGTCCAGGACCAGCACGCGCAGCTCGGACATGGCGGGCGCGAGCGTCCCGTTCTGCAGGTGGTCGTTCAGGCGGCCGGGCGTGGCGACCAGCACGTCCGGCGTGCGCTCCTGCAGGCGCGCCACGTCGCGCGATATGTTGGTGCCGCCGAACATGACCTGCACGTGGAAGCCGTGGAAGGTGGCCAGCGCCTTGGCCTCCTCGCCGATCTGCGTCGCCAGCTCGCGCGTCGGCGACACGACCAGCGCGCCGACCTTGCGCCGCCGGCCCGCGTCGGCCTGCAGGCGCTCGAAGGCCGGGATGAGGAACGCGAGCGTCTTGCCGGTGCCCGTCTTGGCCTTGACGCACGCGTCTGCGCCGCGCAGGCAGACCGGCAGGCTGGCCGCCTGCACGTCGGTGCACTGCTGGTAGCGCATCACCTCCGCCAGCGCCCTGCGCGCCGGCGCGCGCCGCGCGTCGGCCCCCGCCCGGCCGCGGCGCGCGGCGCGCGCGCGTGCGGGCCTGGGGCCCCACCTCTTGGTGAGCGGCGAGACGCCCGGCAGGTCGCTGAAGCGCGTGCCGGTCAGGTGCTCGGCCGTGGTGGAGCTCATCTGGCGCGCGCCGCCGCCGGCCGGCTGCATGGGCGGCGGCGCCGGCATGCGCCCCGGCGGCGCCTGGGTCTGCGGCGGGTCGGCCAGGCTGGCGCCGCTCGCCGCGCGCGCGCCCATGCCGCCGCGGCGCCTGCGCCGCTTGGCGGCGCCGTTCGCCGGCGCGCCGTTGTCCATCGCCGCGTCGCCCAGGCCCAGGGGGGCTGCTGTGCGCTGCCTGCCGGGCTGCGCTGTCACAACGCGGCCGGCCGCCCAGCTCAGGCGCAGCGGGCTGGGGTTGTCGCTGGAGAGGCGGAGCAGGCGCCGGGCGCTGGATAGCATGGACGGCGCGGTGCACGGCGCGCGGTCAGCGGCAAACATCCAGGGCGAGCGAGAGGGAGGCGCCGGGGCCTCGCCGGTGGACGCTGCCGGCAGAGACCCTGGGCCAGGCCCTGCTCCCAACTTCCGCACAAGGGGGCTGCCTTCTGCTGTCTGAGGCGCGCACAGCTGGGTACAGGAAGTTGCGAATGGCGCGTGCACCACCAGCCGCTCGGCAAGCTCTGCGTCTTGGGCGCCAAACTCATCACCGGTGGCCGCACGCGCACGTTCCGCAGCCCGCACCGAGGCGGCCGCTGCGCATGCCACTGCGGCCCCACCATTGCGGCGTGGGCCGTGCACGGACGACCCCATACCAGACTGGGGCGGACACGACGGCCGCGCCGGGCCATGGTTGCAGAGAGCACCAAAGATGCACGTACTCCGCCTGGACGTGCGGCTCCTGGGAGAGGTGCAACAAGCACAGCACTCGGGGCCATGGAACGGCGGGGCTGAGGCCCCGCACATCTTTTCTCAGCAGCGGAGCGTGCACTGCACGGCAAGCGCCAGCGGCCCGCCTGCTGCAACTTGGACGCTGTGCAGCAAGGCAGCGCCGTTGTGCTGGGTCGGTTACGCAGCGTGCGCCTCGAGGACCGGGAGCACACCTCCTCCGACTGTCCTGTACGGCGCAAGCACTTCATAGCCTTAAACATGCACACGCTATCCCCACAGCACCCAGCTGCGTCGCGTGCAGCGGTCTGGGTGGCTCGAGAAGGTGTGTGCGCGCGTGGCCCAGGTGTGTCCTTTCTGAACAGCCACACAGCAGGCCGGCAAGGTCCTGTTCCCTCCCAGCGCTTCCAGGCAGGCGCACACAGAGGCGCATCATAAAGTACAGCACGCCGTTTGCCCACAGTTCGCCGGGACCTCGCGCGCAGTACCAGTTTGCCGCTTGGCTGCCGACACGGCAACAGGCACCCGCTTGCAGTCAAGCGGTGACCCCCAGGTCGTCGCCTGCACCGAGAGGCTGCAGGCTCCAAAAGCACTGTGGGCAATTAGCGCCGCCGCAGCGGCACAGCATCCCTTGATGACGCGCCCATCTCTCCAGGCCTTGTCTCCTGTAGCTGCAATCGCGCGGTGGCTGGAGCTGCCACACCTTGCAAAAGCCGTCAGCGGGCCCTGCTCTGGATGCGCAACTATTTGAGCTCTACCTGCCCGGAAAAAATGCCAATGTTTGCACCATGCCCACGCTTGCGCTACTGAGCGCAGGCGTTGCTCGTGAGCTGCTGCGCTCGCGCGGCTGCGCAGCGGGCAGCGAAGGCCTGGCGCGTGCGCGCGCGCTGCCTCTCGCCCAGCCCCTGGCTTGCCTGTCACATGCATTTATTGCAGCTGCTCACTCTCGGAGGCGTGTTACAGAACCAGCACGGCAGCCATACGCTGCAAAGGGATACCATTGCTTGCTGCCTACTGCTTCCACGCCAGAAGCATGCTAGCTCAGATTGCGCGCTCGCAAGCAGGCGCGCGTGAAGCCGGTGCAAGTGACACGCAGCGCGGCAAGTTGTGGTCTCCAGAAAGGAATTCCGAGGGTCAGGCATGGGGGAAGTGCGCCCCATGCTTGCCTTCTCTCCGGACCCGCGGCGACGCTTGGGCCATGCCAGTGCGTGACCCAAGCTGCGCGCTGCTTCTAGCTACATTCCCCAGGGTAACCTAGCCTCTACAACATGACCACAAAAATAGTCGCCACACGGGCCTCCAAGCACAGCCAAGCACAGGGCGCCGTGCGCCTCTGTGCGTTGCCTCCGCCAGGCGTTGCCTCCCTCTACCAGATGGCTTTGCTCACACTGACACCCGTGTTCCACCAAGCAGTTCTCACACCCCTGACATCTGCAGCACCGCTTCTCAAACAGGCGCTCGCACGTCTTAATACTTCCGCAGACAGTTATTGTAGCCCCAGACACTGAAACTGTCTGAACTGATGTGCATCACAGGAAAGCACACCGCTGGCCCGCTCGCACCAAAACCAGCTCAGGCAGAGTTAGGATCCAGCATGCAGGATCCAGCATGCAGGCCGAGCGAACCCATGCACATCACAGTGGGCTCACTTCATGCGCCATCGCGCCGAGCTTCCGCAGCAAGACAGCCGTTCATGGCACACTTCATGTGGACTTCCTCTCAAGCAGGCGGTGATGGCGCTGCGGTGGACAGAAAAGTTCTGGGAGTTCATGCTGGTGGCTGCGCTGGTAAGCGATGCATAAAGTAACCCCTCAGGCGGGCGGGCGGGGACATGGGGCCGGGCTGAGCTCGCGCGCAGCGCGGCCCCGCTCAGCAGGATGTGTGCGGCGGCGCGCTCAGGCGGGCAGGCCGTACACGAGGACGCGGTCGCCGCAGCCCATGTAGACGCGCCCGTCCGCGACGGTGACCAGGTGGAACTTGACCACGCCGCCGGCGCTGCTGGGCGTGCCGCCGCAGACCGCCGTGTTGTTGGACGAGTACAGCAGCTTGAGGCTCATGGCGTCCCAGGCCAGCAGGCTGCTCTGCTCGTCGATCTGCGCGCCCGCGCGGTTGTTAGCAGACTCAACACACCATGCAGAGTCGCCGGCCGCCGCGCTCCATGCGGCAGGCCGGGGCGCGCCTCGCAGCGCACATAAGCACTTGAGCGCAAGCCGCACAGCGGCGCACCTCCCAGAGGACGGCCTCGGTGGCGTCGGCGCTGGCGGCCTGCACCACCGGGTTGGACGCGCGCGAGGAGAACAGTCCGACCGCCTTCTCGGCCGACGCGGTGGGCGTCGGGGACAGCTTGCCGGCGGCGCCGTCCCAGGCGTACCTGCGCGCACGCCCCGCGGCAGCGCCGTCAGCGGCTGGGGCATGCTGGCGCAGCAAGCAGGCGCGGCAGCGGGCGCGCAGCATGGGGGCGGGCAGGCGGCCCCCGGCGCGGGCGGCCGGGCGCGCGCCTGTACAGGGCCTGGTTGGAGCGGCGGCCGCGCGTGAAGACCTGGCCGCCGTTGCCGGGCCAGTAGGCGGGGCCGCTGTAGACGGACTGCCCGGTGGGGTTGGTCGAGTTGAGCGGCGCCGCGTTGAGCACCTGCAGTGCGCGCGCGCGCTGAGAGGCTGCGCCGGCCGGCCGCGCCGCGCGAGCAGAGGCGCGCCGAGTCTGTAAAGGGCACAGCAGCAGGCGCGGCCAGCAGGCCGGGCGCGCATGAGGGTGGCCTCCAGCGCCAGGCGCGGCCGGCGGGCCGGGCGCGCCTGGAAGACGTTGGTGTTGTTGGCGTTGGGTCGTAGCCGCCCAGGTTGGCCGCGTTGCGATGTAGAGCGGGCCCTGCTTGCCGCCGGTGATGATGTGGTTGTCCTTGATGACGATCGCGCCCGAGGCGCCCAGGTCCAGGTCGTTCTGCGCGGCCGGGCGCGCGCCGTCAGCGGCCCCGCTCATGCTGCGCACACCCTGGAGCACTGCATGCATGGCTGGCCCGGCGACGCATGCATGGACCATGAGCTCGGCGCCAACGCTGGAGCACGCGCAGGCGGCAGAGCGTGTTGCATGCATGCAAACAAGATTCTATTGTCATGCGCAGCGGGCGCGGGGGCGGGGCCGCGCGCACGTTGTCCAGGAACAGGCCGTTGGCCGGGATGAAGTAGTCCTCCACCGCCGACAGGTCCAGCGGGAAGCGCAGGATGGCGTTGCCGATGCCGCCGTTGGCCGGGTCGACCGGCCCGCGCCCTGCGCGCGCCGCAGGCGCCTGTCGCGCGCCGCGCCTCTGCCACAGCAGCAGCCGCTGCGCAGGCATCGCCCCAGGCACCTTTCCATGGGGCGCAGGGCGCGCGCGCTGGGCGCCGCGGCAGCCCGGCGGGGGCGCGCACCCGTCACGACGTACAGCCTGTCCTGGAAGATGGTCGGCGCGGTGCCGCCCATCCAGATGGTCGGGCCGCCGCCCTCCACCGGCCCGAACGCGGGGTTGGTCTGGTTGAAGCGCGCTGCGTGGCGCCGCCGCGCGCGCGTCAGCCTCAAGGCCAGAGCGCCCCTTTGCGTCGGCACCCAAGGCAGGCTGGCGGCGGGCGTGCGCGGGCGCGCTGCAACCCGCAGGGGGTGTGCGCGGGCGCACAGATGAGCACGGGCGTCGTCCAGAAGCTGCGGATGGCGAGCGTGCGCGCGTCGAACGCGAACAGGAAGGGGTAGTATGGCGGCCGGTCGCAGTGCGAGCCGAACGCCGCATACACCAGGCCCTTGTGCAGGGCCAGGCCTGCGCGCGCGCTGCGCCTTCAGCCGCGGGCCCACGTTCTCAGGCAGGCCGATGGCCGCGTGGTGCTGTCAACGCCAATAAAGCACCTGGCGCCCTGCGCTGCTCGCGCCGCCTGACAGCGCGCGAGCCCCCGGGGCTGCCCTTGGCGGCGGGGCGGCGCCACGCGGCCGCCGCACCGGGGCGCTGGAGCTGCTTGATGGCGACAAACTTGGTGGCGTTGTTGGGCAGCAGCGAGTTGGGGAACGTGCGCGTGGCCGTCACGGGCGCGGTGGGGCTCCCGGTCCGGTGCGCGCCCGTGGCCAGGTCCAGCGCGTTGAACCTGCACGGCGGCTGCAGGTGAGAGGACGGCAACGCGGCCCATACCTGAACATCCTGTGCTCGCACGTGCGTGTAGCGCGCGGCCCAGCGCTGTTACTCCTATCCAAGGTGTGCGGGGCACAGCATGTGCGAGCATCTATGTCGCGGCCACCACAAGGACTGAGAGCTGTGTCCTCTGAGAGCTGGATGCAAAGTGTGAGGGGCGCTCCCTGCCTGGCTCCACGTGCTGATAAACACTCACAACACAACACAACACATCACATAAAAAATGAGGGCTTGAGCGGCCGGCGCGCCTGTACTGGGTGGTGGTGAAGACGTCGGCGCCCTCGACAGAGTACGACATCACGTACACCGTGTCCGTGTCGGGGTCGATGACCGGCGTGCTTGTGATGCCTGCGCGCGCGGCGCGGCCCAGGTGAGTCGTGCCGACGTGGGCCGCGTCAGCCGGCTGCGCCTGGCCCGCACTGTTAGAGCGCTTGTCGATTAGCAGGCCTGCGTGACAGGGGCCACAGGTGCGTACACCGCCAACTGGCGGGCACCGCTGCTGCAGACAGCTGACTGTTCAGACAAGCAAGGAGGGGCCGCGGCGGGGGGGCGTCGCGCGGCGGGGAGGCGCCGCGCCGTAGTACGGCGCGATGTCCGTGCAGGGGCCGCCGGGCCGGCTGGGCACCGCGGGGATGTCGACGGCCGTGACCACGCGCCCGATGGTCAGCGACCTGTTCCACAGCTGCTCGCGCGTGTCTGCGCGGCGAGCGCGCAGCGTGAGCAAACGTGCACCCGTGTGGGGCCATGTGCAGGGGCGCAGCCGTGCAGAGGAGCAGCCCGCGGACGCAAGCCGCGCCTGCGTCGAACGCGAAGACCGAGTTGAACTCGGTGGCGATGATGACCAGGTTGCGGTAGGTGTGGTCGGCGAACTTGACGCCGGGCGCGTACAGGGGCTGCGCGCGCCGCGCGTCGTGAGCGGGCGGGGCAGGGCGCCCGGCGGCTTGCACCCACGCGTGCAACCTGGCAGGAACCGCGCGACAGCGACAAGCACGCCTCCAAGCAGGACGAGGCGCGCGCACGCGCGCGCCCACCTGGGCATAGACCGCGCCGTCCACGGGCCACTGGTGCTGCAGCTGCAGGCCGGGCACGGAGCTCGGCGACAGCTTGGCGTCCACCACAAAGCCTGCACGCTCGCAGGCGGCGCCTCAGGCCAGCGCCCAGCCGCCCTGGATCCGTTGCGCTCTGGCGGGGGCGGCGCGCACTCTGGCGCGTGGGCGCGTAGCGGTTGGTGTAGACGCCCGCCTGTCCAGACAAACAGGCCTCTTTGCTCGCCTGCAGCTGCCCGCAAGGCAGGGGTGTGCGAGCCGGCTGCGTGCGCACACACCTGCGGGTCGAAGCACTTGCGGAAGCACGGCTTGGAGATCTGGCAGCCGGCGTCCTTGGTGATCGCCTGCGTGATCCAGGAGCAGCCTGCGGCGCGAGGCGGCCAGTCAGCGGTATGTCAAAAGGCAGCAGCGGGGCAGCGTGCACGCGGTGCGGGCGCGCCGTCAAAGGGCGACACGGCGCTGGCCGCGTGCAGGGCGCAGCTGACCAGGCAGCCTGTGTACCGGCCGACGTCGTGGGCAGGGACCTCGCTGGCGAGCGGGACCGTGCTGAAGCTAAGCTGCCCCGAGTCGTCCGAGGCCACCAGGCCCGCTGCCAGCGTCAGCAGGAGCGCCCGGCCGAGCATGCTCGCACACTGTCCCGGCATGTGTAGCGAGGTGCGTCAAGCTCGCGGGCGGCCGGGGGAGCAGCAAAGGGTAGTTGGCCAGGTGTGTGCTTTACCGCGGGCTTCAGGTCGGGGCGTTCTCTATCTTTGTGGCTCGCTTTGCCGCCCGCAAGATACATTGGTGAGCATGCGCCCGCTCCTTACCACACAGCAGAACGTGCTCGACACAGGTTGGCCCGACCTGCACCTGGCGGTTCGCGTTCAAAAACCGGGTCCCCCCTCCCGCTCCCCCCCATGTTGCTCCTCGGTAACGTGTGCTGTAGCTTGCTTCTGTAGCAAGCACACAGGCTCGAACAGTTGCTTTAGCTCAGGGACGGCGCTGGCAGTCCCCAGGCAGCGTGCCCCACAGCTGCACGCACCAGCAGCCGGCTGCCTGCGCGGCTGCGCCGCTCGCTGTTGTTGAGCCCCAACAGGGGGCACGTGGCCAGGACGGCGGCGCGCCGGCCCCCTGACGCTGCACTCAGGCCGCACTCGGGCTGCACACGCCCAGCTGGACGCCACAGCTCGTTGCTAGGAAGCCAGCGCGGCAGCCTGTTTTATGCAGGCTGGTCTCGTAGATACACAGGTCATGAAAGCCGCCGTGCCTGACAGCCAGCGGCTCGTTGGGCCAGAAATATACTGTTGGCGCACGTATGAGTCCAGCCCGACTGCTCAGCTGCTTAGGTATGGGCCGTCCAGCACAATTTCCCGCACCGTTGCACGACGCAGCACGCACAGCAGCACTAGGGCATGA
>JAABUR0100008417.1_pt1 | contig 11910 bp, 13 predicted proteins | sample 5560091 | NCBI WGS metagenome assembly JAABUR01 (sample SAMN10711879, study PRJNA513375) | rock metagenome | isolation source: Antarctica rocks | place: Antarctica: Victoria Land, University Valley sud
TGAATTTCTTTGCAGTTGCAGTGTAGTTAAATGAGTCTTGCAAAGCTAGATCTGCAAGCGCTGCCTCAATTGAAGTCATATTGAATTTGTAATTGATTTTTGAAGAAAGATGAAAGTAGTAAAGTGAAATGTGCACGAAATCGAAACGTGCATCGAGCCGAAAATACTTCTATGTAAGCAAGCTAAACCTATCTGATTTAGCTGAGAGAGTTTGATCTCGCTGTCATCATTGCTTCATAAAGTAAATCTATCTTTCTATCAAGCTATCATCAGCTATGTCTTCTCAACGTGATGACAAACCTCGCAATCAGACTGTTACTGAAGTCTTTCAGAGCATAATTCTATCAAATCGAATTATTTCTGCTAGATCTGCCGTTGAGTTAGAGTTGAGTTGAGTTGAGAAGAATCAACTCAACTCAATTCTGAGTTCGAGTTGAGATTGAGTTGACTTTTCTCAACTCGAGCTCAACTTGAGATCGAATTGAGTTGCTTGAACTCGATTTCTAAAAATAGTATACTTACTCATATGCACTGAGTTTTCATGCAAACTGAATTTGAACTCAATTTCTAAAAATAGAATAATTACTTGTATGTACGAGATTTTCATGCAAACTGAGTTTTCGCGCACTCTAATCTAGAAAGATTAGCAACAAATAGTATTGAATTTGACGTGCTAAAATGACATCAATATAGATAGTTTTAGTTAGCGTGCGCGAAAATCTCGTTTGCGCTGAAATCTCATGCATACAAGTAGTTAATCAATTGACTTTACATTCAAGAGAAAAAAAACTAAAGTTCTTGACAAAAGCGATAAGAATTAACTTGAATTATGCATAAAAGCAATAGTATTACTAACAGTGTGACAGTGCAAAAATTGTATTTACTATCTATTTATCTTGTGACAGCGTTGCATTCTGATTGCATAGTAATATGACTATTTACTTCGTCATGTAATTTGAACAAGCTTCAAATGTAAACTTTTCGCTCATGAGATAAAAAATCAACCTTATATTCTTCGCTTGAATGATTACACACTTTGCATGAATTGCACAAAGAATAATATCTATTAAGTAATCAGTATTTGAATTGCAAAATTGATTGCAATCTTGATTGCAAAATTGATCATGAAACTAATCTTTGTACATTGCAACAAGTCATGCTTCTGTCATCTTCTGCAATGTCTCTATAGCTTTTGATTGAAAGCGAAGATTGACTTCAATCAATTCATGATACACTTCGTGAATCACACACTGAAACAACAGCTTTGAAATAAGTAAGTTGATTGTTCTTTGATATCAATGAATTTCACGAAGTATTACAGTTTCTTTGCAATATTTTCGCATTTTCTTGAGCTTGATAAGATCACTTTTTATAATGACATTAACAACATGAGCTGACTCAATAAATTGAACATTCTAACATATGATCAGCGTCTTTGAAATTACTTTTGCAATCATTTTTGCAATTTAGTAAGACTCAAAACTTACTCTGATGAACTTCAACTTTCTATCATCAGTTCTTAACTTCACTGTTGACTGTTTTTGAAGCATCTTTTTGACAAATTGCTTGTTATGAGGTTTTTTACTGAGTGATGATGAAAACGATGATGATGAGAATGATGATGATGAACTTGACAATAATGATTTTAAGCTGCTTGACAATCGTGATTTATTGTTTAACTTGTGATCAAAATTTGATTTTGTAAGCTTGAATTTAGAATTTACTGTGATATTATTTCTACTTTGCAATCAGTTTTGCAATCAATTCAAAAGTAATAAGAAATGAAATATGTACATAGATTCATGCAAGTTGAAGAATTTATTTGAATTCAAAATTGATTTTAAAATCTCATCAGTTGCAAAATCAAAGATGCTGAGTAATGTTTTGTTGTTAAAATTAAGCTCATTGTTTCTATATTGCAATCAGTTCTGCAATCTTTTATAAACTTGTAAGACTGATATATAACTTACTGAGCTGTTGTGATCATGATTGCAGTATGTTGTTGTTGTTTGAACGTAAAAGAAGAAAAAAGTTAATGATTACACAATTTAATTAATATTAAAATAATGATGATTTAAATCTTAAAATCTTAAATCAAGATATTGAAGTTTAAATTTCATATCTCATCATTGCGATTGATCTTCACTATTTCATCTCATTATTTAAATCGTTACATCATTGCTTTTACAAGTTAATTACTGTTCTGCATTTGCAATGATGTCTATTCACAAGCGCAAAACTATTGAAGATTATTTTAATAATACACATTCAAAAAAGATTAAAACTTATGTGCAAAATATGATAAATGATGAGAAGAAAATTGAAGATGCAAAAAACAGAGACAGAAATATTCATTTCTATTGAATCAAGCAATTCAAAAAATCGAATGTTTATTTACAAGCATCAAATGATGATCATGAGTTCTTGTTAACTGCGTATGTGAATAGCAAATGAAATCAACGATATTTTTTGCAATCTTTTTTGCAATCAAATATTAATAAATTCATAAAATTGCAAAAGAAAATACAGTGAATCATGTAAGAACACGTCTCAATGTTGCAAGTCTCAATCAAGATTCTTCAATACTAAGCGCTTGTTTCAATATGAATGTGAAGAGTTTTCAATGAAAGAAGCTCTCTGATATCAATGATGTTTAAATGAAAGAACAATATCAGATGAATGACTTGCTTCTAAGCAAAAAGCTCAAGATAATGATGAATGAAGAGATGATGAATGACTTGAATGTCATCAGAAAAGCATTGATAATGAAGATTCTTTGACAGTTTCAAAATTTCTAAAAAGATGTAGCACATCATCTTATTGTGTAAGTTTTTAACAGTTTTTTTTGTAATTTTGTTTACAATGTTGAGAAGTGCAATGACAGACTTGTTTCTAGCAGCTTATTGTGATAACTTTGAATTCAATCTGAATTCAGTCAGACTTGTTTCTAGCAGCTCTTTTTAGACTAGCATCAGAAATAAAGTTGTGTGTTGCAACTTTATCATACGTGACAGTATATAAATAAAGCAGTCTGTGACTTCTTTCTACAATCAAGAGAGATTTCATTAAATGTGATACTATTCACTTTACTCTTTCAATAAATTATGAGTTTAATTAGCAAGAAGCTTTCAACGTAATTAAATCAAAACACTTTAAGCATTTAATGCTCAACAACTTGATATGAAATCTATTTAAATGAGCAATCAGCGATCACTTACTACACGTCTCACAAGAAGACAAATAAGTACATTAACTTAGAGAAGTTCAGTGAAATTCAACAGCTTACTACGCATCTCACAAGAAGATAAATAAGCATTCACATCAAGTCAACAGTCTACTACAAGTTCTTAAGAAAGTGAACAAATAGACACATTCAATCACGTTGAAGAATGCATAAACTTTTATTATCATTGACAAGATTAAATTCTTTTCACTTCACTCATCAATTTATTTAATATCTTTATTTTTTTTCTTTGATTCTAACAACAAGCTGAGTCTACATTGCACATCATGAACTTCAATGACTTCTTTGTCAAACAATGATCTGTTCTCATTCTTACTTGCAAGAACTGCAATCAATGATTTTCTCTTATGAAGAGATGATTTATTGAAGAAGACTTGTGATTTATTATTAAAGACAAGTTTGACTTGAACACATTCAGCAGCATCATCAGCATCATTAATGAAATTCAATCTTTCAACTTTGAAAGTCAAAAGATTAATGTGAAAGCTCATTACTGACTGATTATCTGCATCATCATCAATGATTAAGAACACACTGCAAACAAGACATCAGCAAAAGAGATTTGAGATGCTCTGAGCTATAAATACAAAGAGAAGTTACAAATCACTGAAAGACAATATTTGATGAACTTCATCAACTACAGAATGTCGATGAATATCTTTATTGAAAAGACATGAACACATCTCATCAAATTGACTCGAAAGATTGTTGCAACACAGAAAGACATAAGCAATTTATTTAAGTCAGAACGTCGCTTTCAAGTCTTACTTCAATTGCTGTCAGATGAATATACAGTCATTCAAGACATCATTGATGCGCAGAATAAGTTAAATGTTAAGAAGAAACTTTAAAAGCTACAAGAGAAGAAAGTACAATTGAAGATAACAAAGACTGCACTATGAGTTAAGCAAAGAAATGAATGCAAGCGCATTAATCATGAGCAGAATAAATGTAAAATCAGTCATCGTTGCAAAAGTCTTTCAGACTTCGATAGCGATCAATTGCATCATTGTCAGTCACAACAATCTTTAAAATGTTTTCTCTGTAAAGATGAACATCGCTTAGTTGATTGCTTTCATCTATTTATCGCTCAAAAGCTTGTGAAGAAATGCAAAGACAAAGACAAAACAAAGCATAAGAATGCTGATGATCTTCAAACTCTCACTGAGTTTTTGAAGAGCAAGCACAAGAAACACAAAGTTTATAACGTGAAAAGTGATGATTCTGAAATTTCTGATAACAATGAGAAAAATGAGAATGAGAAAAGTGAGAATATTACAACTCTGTTAAAAAATATTATCAATAAGATTTCTGAATTCAATTGAATTGCAAATTCTGATGTTCTTCTTACATATGATTGATCAACTTTGACTTTTTAATGATTTTTTAGTTTGCATTAAGAAATGCATCATCAAAGTTGAAGAAGAGAAATTGTATGTCAATCACTGTGACACAGCAATCATGCAAGATCATCATGAAAACTCAGTTAAGTTATCTTTTGTTCTTCATGTTTCTAAACTTAAAGTGAATCTTCTTTCTGAAAGAAGAATGTGTAAGAAAGATCTGCAAGAAAGTTTTAATGATAAAGATCTGTACATGCATGACAAGCAAAGAAAGCAAATGATTGAAACTTTAGAATGTGAAAACATTTACATAGTAGAAAGAATTGCAAACAATCTTGATGAATTTGCATTACTATCAACTATGCAGCATGACGTTTCATCAGCATTTTCAGCAATGCACAGTTTAATAAATCTTAATGATTTAATGAATCTAGATCACTTCACATCTTACATTGATGTGATTCATCATGAGAACAAGATTGAAGTTGATCACAATCAACTTAGTTTTGCAAATGACAAAAGCTTCAAGTTGTATAAGTTGTGACATCATTGTTTTGCTCATCTTGAATCAATAAAGCTTCATCAACTTCATAAAATCATCACTTTGAAAAAATCTATTTTCATCAACAACAGTCATGAGAATGTGTGTGAAATATGTGCACTCATTAAGTTCATTAACAAACGAGAATACAATGTCAGTGATTGAAAGACAAATATCTTGACTTTCATTTTCATAAACATCTGTGAATCACTATCATTGTTTCTTGATAGTGAGTCGTACTTTCTAAAGATAGTTGATAATCACTTCAGAAAGACTTGATGCATTTCTTTGAAGCAACAATTCAATGCATCAGATGCTCTGCAGAAATGAAAACTCAGTGTAAAGCTTCACAGCAATGTCAAACTTCTCTCAGTATACAGTGACAACATCATGAAACTTAAAGTCATCTTGAATGATTGATGCTCATCAGTTGACATTGCTTCTCAATACATTGTCTTACACATGTTAATTCAAAATAAAGTAGTTGAAAGAATTATATACATTACAGAAAACTTGATGCAAATCATGATCAAGAATGCTGAACTTTTCATTGAGTTTTGAGCAGAAGCTGCAAAAACAAATGTTTATTTGCAAAATTGAATCATCATGAAACTTTTAATCAACGAAGTTCTCATGATCTTGAAGAAGACATTCATCGAGATCAAACTCTCAATTGATCATGTACAAGTATGAGAATGCAAATGTTACTCATACGTTGATTTCAAGTCATTGTCAGTTGAAGACAGATGAGACAAATTCATGAACAGAGACAAACTTAACATCTTCATGAAATATGTGAAAAATATCAACAAGTAATATCATTTCTGAGTCTCAGATCTCAATCAAGTCATCAAGAATCATGCTGTCAAGTTCACTGAAGATGAAAAGAATGAAAACATGAACTTGCAACTTTGCAAGCAGACATTTAACGTTCTTTCAGAGCGAAGATCTGTGAAAAGATCATCAAAGAATAATGTTTCAACTAACATTTCAAAATCTGATGCTTTCATGATTGATGTTTCATTTAAATTAACTGATGCATTGAAGATTATTATGATCAACTTAATTGATGTTTCATCTGAATCAACTGATGCATTGAAGATTATTGCAATCAACTTAAATGCACTCAATTCTAAAGTCACGTCACATACATCAGATGAGCGTGAAGTTTACGTGAATGTTCAAATCACTCAAAAAGTCTTTGCATTAAGCATATTTAAGTCAGCAGCTCAAACATTTCTGCATGTAGTCATCTCAAAGAGAAAAAGACACAGCAAAGATCAACAATTGAAAGAATATGCATTCAAAATCTTGCAAGCTATGACAATCTGATTCATCACAAAGAAAGTTGATGATGATGAAAGTGATTCTGACACAAGCATGTCATAAGCATTATTTGACATTGATGAATTTGATTCTTCTAAAGTAATAAGAATCTTCACATTGAACATTTATAAAGATGCAGTGCAGAACTCAGTTTGAAGAAAACTTTGAAAAAAAGTAATCAATGCAGAACTTATGATGCTAGTCATCAATGAAATCTGACAAGAAAAAGTGTCGCTCAAAAAGATCAACATCGTGATAAGCAAATGAATCTTCAAGTTAAAAATGCACGTTAATGATTTTCTTGACAAACTGAAGACAAGATTGATAGTCAGAAATTTCTTTCAAATTCATGAAGTTAGTAAAATACTTCGACTTAAACTACGTTTCAGACAGACTAAATTGCAAGTCAATTTTCATTTACATTTACATGCTTAATGAAGAGTCAGTCTTCTGAATGAGTTGAAAGCAAAAGTTTGTTGTCACATTAATCATCAAGATAGAGTACATGACTTTATCAATCTGCATCAAGAAAAATCTATAAATCAGTCAAGTGTTCAAGAACATGAATCTGACAAAGTATCTGAATATTAATCACAGTCACGTTAATATTCTTAAGAAGATTACTCATCAATCTGTCTCATTCACACAATTCAAGAGAGATAATCAAGCATCTCTTATGCTGATTAAGAATGCTCATATTCACGAAAGATCAAAACACATTGACATCGCTTATCATCATATTCAAAATCTGCACAAGAAGAATTAGATTTCAGTGAACTTCATTTCTAGTCAAAATATGATAGCAAATGAATTGATCAAGTCACTATCTTGACAGAACTTCAAAAGATTTATTGAACAACTGAGACTGAAAAGCAGTGAAAGCTGAGAAACTTACAAGCATCAAGTGAGAGTGTTGAGAAGTGCAATGATAGACTTGTTTCTAGCAGCTTATTGCAATAACTTTGAATTCAGTCTGAATTCAGTCAGACTTGTTTCTAGCAGCTCTTTCTAAACTAGCATCAGAAATAAAGTCGTGCATCATGACTTTATCATGCGTGACAGTATATAAATAGAGCAGTCTGTGACTTCTTTCTACAATCAAGAGAGATTTCATCAGATGTGATACTGTTCACTCTACTTTTTCAATATACAACATGATTATTATTTCTTTTACTATTTGAACTTTGTTCTTGATTTTATCTTTGATGTTGCAATTAATTTTGCAATTAATTTTGCAATTAATTTCGCGACTTGTATTTCAATATTTATACTAACATTATGATATATAGAAAAGCAGAGAGCGATCAGTATCATCAAGTCTTCTTCAGAAATTATCATATCTTTTAAGATTACAAATTGATATCAAAGTGCTTTCAAGAATCATTCATTACATTTGAGAAAACTCTATGATGTGTAGTATGATTAAGAAGAAAGACAATTAAAAATAAGTCATGCAAGTGAATTATGTTATTAGATTAAACTGAGAATTGATTAACAAATTTTGACTACAACAAGTATGAATAAACTTCAAATATTTCACACAAATTGACATGTGAAATCTGAAAAGTAATATTCAAAATTAAAAAGCTCAGTAATCTTTTTGATTCTTTTAATGCTCATATCTTAGAAATTGAGTGTTTCTAAATCAACGATCTAGCTAGTTTCACAGTCACAAACTGATAAATAGAATCATTTATTGCATGCAGCATCACAGCATACTCTCATGTAATGAATAAATAGCAAAAGTGAACAGAAGAATTAAACATTCTTTTTGCATAATTTTGTGCAACGATCAACAATTATTTTGTACTTCAGTTCATCTTTGTATAATTAGTTCATTATATTTGTAATAAGCTTCTTAGTCAATCATAACGTTTGAAATCTATTAAAATGTGCTAGTTTTTAGAATAATTAACAGTTAATTTAAAAAACAAGAATCAATTAATCACAAGTCAACAATGATGCATGATTTGCATTGATCTTCAAACTTTAAGCTTAATAATGCTTGAAAAATCAAACTTATTTTTAATTCTTTTTGCAACTTTCTTAGTAATTCTTTTTGCGATTCTTTTTGCAGTCTCTTTTTCATTTAACTTATTTATCATGTCATTTTCTTGAAACAAAACATTGAAATTGCAAGCAAGTATGAACAGTTTATTCAGTTTTATAAATATATTTTCAGAGAATCTTAATAACAATGAGCATGATAATGCTCAATCTTTTTCTTTTAACATTACTTCTGTCGTGCTTATTAAACTGCAGTCATTACATGATAAATGATATGTGCTATATGATCATGAGCAAGAATATCAACATATATTTCTGAATTGATGAAAGCAAACTCAATATGCAATGCAAGTAGAACGAAAAGTATCAGACTATCATCATTCAAAGTGAATCTCATAAACATGAACAGATGAAATATGAAATAACTTCTATCAGACAGCTTTAGTTGAAAGCAAAAGACTCAAACTCATTTGTCATTTGTATTCATATGTCTATGAGCATTTTAACAATAGAAGCATTAATAACAGCATCATGAAACATTATCTGAATAGCAAAGATTGTGATAGATGCATAAACTTAGCAATTAAGATCATGAATGTTTAAAACATTTGTAACTTTGTTAGAGTTAAAGCTTTGATAAGTTGCTTTTTAGCTGCAGATTGCAAAATAGATTGCAAAATAGATTGCAAAAGAGATTGCAAAAGATTAACAAATCACAGCATTGTACTTTTCATCAAGAATATACTTCAGAAATTTTTGCATTACAACTTTAAAAGACTTTCGTCACTTTAAATATTTCTCATGTCATTATTGACAATGTTTAACTTCAACAAGCATTTGAAATGACATGATTGAGCATTACTTTGTTGCACAGAATTAAACTTATGATTTCTCTCAAGAATCGAGCGACTGTTGTTTGAGTCAACATACTTAAGAATTTATTAACGAATTCTAAAATCTTCATTAATTTAGACGAATGAAGTAGTTTTAATAAATTATCTTTTCTAGTCATCATGAAATTTTACTACATTGAGTTCTGAGAGTATTGAAAAGTCTTGTTGAGCTTTAAACAAATCAAAGACAAGCATATCAAAAGCAATTTAAGCAGTATTACTGAATAAATATTAAAAGAACTTGATATTCAAGATTGAATTATGACTGTAATCACAGACAATGTCAGCAATAATGATGTCATGATGATTGCATTAAATGAGACTTTTCAAACATTCTCAGCTATTTCACATTTATCATGTTTAACATATGTAATTCAGTTAGCTGTTAAACAGTTATTCAAATTGCTGATGTTAAGTCTTGAGAATGAGAATGAGAAAAAGTATTGAATATTCAAGATTAATCTTCAAAGCATGTTTATACAAGAGAGTTTATCTTAAACATTGTTCAAGATAATTAATAATTTTTATTTATCATGTTAGTTTGCTTTGCTATTATTTTTGCAATCGATTTTGCAATCAATTTTGCAATTGATTTTGCAATTGCAATTGAAAATACAAAGTACACTTTTATTCATGACATTATAGTAATCTTTAACTAAATTCAAAAGCTTTCTGTTTATATGAACGAAAGTTCTCAAAGAATAAAGAACTTTCACAAGTTTCAACGCAATTTCAAACTTCATCTCAAGATGATACAAAATGTTAAAACTCACTGAAATTTCATCTGTTTCATGCTTTTGAGAGCACTTCGTCTTTAAATCTTCATCAAAAGTTATATTTTGTTATGAGTGTATCAAGACTAAAAAAGACTGAAGCTTTAATCAATTTGCAAAGTATGCTAGTGAGTACTTTGCGTATTTGTCAGAGACTAGGTTTGAAGAACTATCAATATAATGTATGATAGCTATGATAGAATCAGATCTAGATACAAGTAGTGTACAGAACGAAAGACAAGAAGAAAAGAAAGCAAGATGAGCTTGAAGCAACTATATTACATGAGAAATTAGATTTGCTAGCGCAGTCGCGAAAGAGACATGTAGTCACATGACTTTCATGCGGCTCGGCCGAGCTTTCAGCCTAGCATCATGACAGTAGCTCTTCTCTTAAAGGCTGAGCTTCTGCGAAGCGACTGATCAATCAAAGAACGAGACGAGATAATGATAACGAGAGTGTCGAAGAACAAAAGAAAACTGAAGCAGTTTACTGTCATGCTGAACGATCGAGAACTAGATACTGAAAACGAGAAACGAGAACGAGACTAGATAACTAAGACGAAACGAGATCTAGACAAGAACTAGAGATCGTTGCACTGACAACGAGAAATTGTGCAAGATTGAACATGAGATTCAACGATGACAGAGTTGATGACATGAAACTTCTCTAGAGCGATTTGACAGTTGTCGACGAGGTTGAAAGATTCTCAGATAGAGAAATAATCTTTTCAATCGATATAGTACTTGAGTAGCGAAGAACTATAACGTCGATCGAGCTTAGAGTTCAGAATACGATTGACATATCAAGCTCGTTCGTCATTTTCAGTGACAACGAGCTCGCGAGATTCTTGACGCTGGTCGGGCAGAGAATCGATAGTCACATGACTCAGAAGAGTAACATGAAAGACAGAATGAATCTTCATGAATTCAGAAAGTTCAAGCTCGACAATCAGAGAATTCTTTTCGTATACACGTTTAACTCGAAAAGAATCGACATGATGATCATTTAGCTTGATCGTAGAACGAGCGATGTTAAGATTCTTGACATTTAATCAGACTTCATCGTTGACAAAGTATCGAGAGCAAGAGCGACGAGAACGATTGACATTGACTTCATAAATGGCTTGAGCGATTAACATTTCATCGCGAAGATGCTCAATGAGTTCTTTCATTTTCTTAGTGAAGTTCTCGACATCAATGAGCTTAGCTCGAGACTGAGCGAAGATGTCAGAAGACAGAGATTTCGAAGATTCGAATTCTAGACGAGAGTTTTGACCTGAATTAGTCAGAAAGAACGAGGCTAAAGTGATTGTCAAGAAAGCGTTATTAGCAGAAAATTCAGCATTCGAAATTCATTTAGCTCAGTCATTCTGCATGTAGTTAACGAACGCACGAAGATAGTGTTTCATAATGACGTTAGAGCGTTTCATTTGATCATTCGTCTGAGAATGATATGCAGTGAATAACTTAGCATCGATCTTAAGCATCTGACATAAGTGATTTCAGACATCGAAGATGAACTGAGTGCCTCGATCTGACAGAAAGAACTCGAGTAATTCGTGATGTTTTCAAACATGAGCGTAGTATGCGTTTGTGACTTCTTTCACTTTCATGATCACAGTGAGAACTAGATGTCTCATCTTGATAAGATGATCAACAAAGACAAGAACATATCTATAGATTACATTCATGAAGATGCTGAGCGAAAGTGAATCTACATAGTTCATAGAGACATCACGTCATCGACGTTGAGATACTGAAAGAGAACGCAGTCATTCTTGAG
>JAABUR0100008418.1_pt1 | contig 11909 bp, 12 predicted proteins | sample 5560091 | NCBI WGS metagenome assembly JAABUR01 (sample SAMN10711879, study PRJNA513375) | rock metagenome | isolation source: Antarctica rocks | place: Antarctica: Victoria Land, University Valley sud
GTAGGGGGCGAACTTCTCCTCTCTTGCACATAAGCGTCATATGGACGCTTATGTGCAAGAGAGACGGCTGGACGTCCGGATTGCGGAGCTCGCTCACCGGTTCCACGGCGTCGTCGACGTGGCGCATCTCTACGCGCTCGGTGCGTCGCGGACGCAGATCGGTCACCGGATCCGCAGCGGGCGGTTGATTCCGCTTCACCGGGGGGTGTACGCGGTGGGGCACCGGCGGCTCACGAGGGCCGGCTCCTGGCTTGCGGCCGTGCGGGCGATGGGGCAAGGCGCGGCGCTGAGCCACGTCCACGCGGTCGCGCACTGGGACCTGCGGCCGCCACCGGGCGGCCGCGTCCACGTGACGGTCGGCGGCAAGGGCCGACGTCAGCGCAAGGGGATCCTCGTTCACAATGCCGACCTCCCGCCGGAGCACGTCACGGTCCGCGAGGAGATCCCGGTCACCACGCCGGCGCGCACGCTGGCCGACCTCGCCGGCACCGTCAGCCGCCCGCAGCTCGCCCGTGCGATCGAGGCCGCCGACACGCACGGCCTGCTCGACGTCCCCTCACTGCTGGCGGTCAGCGCCGGGCGGCCGGGGGCCGCGACGCTGAGGGCGCTGACGCGGGCGGAGTCGGCCCCACACCCGCAGCGACTTCGAGGCCGCGTTCCTGCACCTCTGCGACCGCTGCGGCATCGCCCCGCCGCGGATGAACACCCAGCTGCACGGCTACGAGGTCGACGCGTTCTGGCCCGACCGCGGCTTGGTCGTCGAGCTCGACTCCTACCGGTTCCACGGCACCCGGGGCGCCTTCGAGCGCGACCGGGAGCGCGACGCCGAGCTCCACGCCGCCGGGCTGACCACCCTGCGCTTCACCTACGCGCAGGTCACGAAGCGCCCGCGCTGGGTGGCGTCGAGACTCGCTCCACGTTCTCGGCGTGGATCTTCCTCATCGCGCCGTTCCTCCGCGCTGGCGGCAGCGACGCGTCCGCGCCGCGCTCCGCCAGCTCCTCGAGGTAGGCGCGGTCCTCGCGCAGGATCGCGGCCGCCCGGTCTGCGTCCACCACCGTCCCGTGTCCCGGCACCACGTGGGCGGCCTGCTCGACCAGCGGCTCCAGGCGCGCCAGGGTGGCGAGGTACGCGCCGACCGAGCCACCGGGCGAGATCCACGGGATCTCGACGGGCGACAGGTAGTCGCCGCAGATCAGCACCGACGCCCACGGCACCCACAGCGCCATCCCGTCGACCGTGTGCCCGTCGGCCGGGTGCAGCTCCAGCTCACGCTCTCCCACCGCGCAGCGCCCGGGCACCGGCAGCGCCTGCGCCCCCGGCAGCGACAGCGGAGCGGGCCGCTCGACGTAGTGCTCCTCGTCGAAGTCGCGCAGCGACCGCTGTGCGGCGCCCGGCTCGTCGCGCAGCCGCGCGGCGCTCGACTCCGCCAGCCCCAGCGGTGCGTCGGGGAATGCGTAGGAGCCCAGCAGGTGGTCCCAGTCGGCGTGCGTGGCCAGGCAGCCGACCACGCGGAACTCCGCCTGCGCGGCGATCGTGGGGAGCAGCTCGAGCTCGTCGGGCAGCATCGGCGAGTCGACCATGAAGGCCTCCTCGCCGGACTTCACGAGCGTGCAGGTCGTCTGCCAGATCCGCGAGACGACGACGACGACGTCGGGGTGGAGCCCGACGGCCTTCACGACGTCAAGCCGCGCCGAGCAGCTTGGCCGCCTCGAGGAGGCTCTTGACCTCCGCGGTCGGCTTCTTCTGGCTCGGCTCGAGCGTCGCCTTGGACCGGTTGACCCAGATCACTGGGACCTTGGCCGCGAGGCACGGCTCGACGTCGTAGTAGTAGCTGGAGCCCACGTGGACCCAGCCCTTCTTGCCGCCGATCCGGCGCTCCGCCTCCTTGAAGTGGGCGGGATCCGGCTTGTAGGAGCGCACCTGCTGAGCGGTCACGACGAGGTCGAAGTCGGCCTTGAAGTGCCGGCGGGTCTCCCCCAGGAGCTTGTCGTCGACGTTGGAGATCAGCCCGATCTCGAACTTCTTCGAGAACCGGTCCAGCTGCGTGTTGGTCTCCTTGAACGGCGGCCAGCGCTTGACGGAGTCCGGCAGGAAGCCGGAGCGTGAGGGCTCGAGCGGCCATCCGAGCTGCTTGGAGATCTGGACCGCGGTGCGGCGCAGGACCTCGGCGTAGAGCTCGTAGGACCCGCTCTTGATCTCCCGCTGGGTCTGGAGGAAGAGCGGGATCAGCTCGTCGCGCGAGAGCGTGTACCCGTCCTGCTCGGCTTCCTTGGAGAACGCGTCGTAGGCACCGGTCTCCCAGTCGATGAGGGTGCCGTAGACGTCGAACGTGACGTAGGTGACTTCCTTGGGGAGCGGCATAGGCGACGCAGCATTGTGACAGCGTGCGTTCGGAACCGCTCCCTGCCGGGAGACGCGCGCGGGCTGAGCGCTGCCGGGCCGTCCGGGCGCCTATCCTCCGGGCATGTCCACGATCTCGTTCGCCAGGGGTGCGCCGTCGCTCGACATCGTCGACGTCGAGGGGCTGCGCGAAGCCGCGCAGATGGCGTTCGACGGTGACCCGGGCGGGACCGTGGCGTACGGGACGTCGGTGGGCTACGTGCCGCTGCGCGAGTGGATCGCCGAGCAGCACGGCGTCGCCGTCGAGCAGGTGCTCGTCACCAACGGCTCGATGCAGGCCGACGCGTTCCTGTTCGAGCTGCTGGTCAAGCCGGGCGACCCGGTGGTCGTCGAGTCGCCCACCTACGACCGCACGCTGCTGAACCTGCGCACCCGCGAGGCGGACGTCCGGATGGTCGAGCTCGAGACCGACGGGATCGACACGGCCGCGCTGGGCTCGCTGCTCGAGGGCGGCGTGCAGCCGAAGCTCGCGCACATCATCCCCAACTTCCAGAACCCCGCCGGCTACACGCTCAGCGCGAGCAAGCGCGCGGACCTGCTGCGGCTGGCCGCCGAGCACGACTTCACGATCTTCGAGGACGACCCGTACATCGCGATCCGGTTCGAGGGCGAGTCGCTGCCGACGATGCTCTCGCAGGACGATGCGGGCAAGGTGGTCTACGCGTCCTCGTTCTCCAAGACGGTCTGCCCGGGCATCCGTGTCGGCTACCTGGTCGGGCCGCAGGCCGTGATCAAGCAGATCCAGGGGATCGCCACGAACACGTACATCTCCCCCAACATGGTCGCGCAGTCGATCGTGAACCAGTTCGCGCGCTCGGGGCGCATGGGCGGCGCGATCGCGACGGTCAAGGACGCGCTGCGCGATCGCCGCGACGCCCTCGTGGCGGCGCTGGAGCGCGAGCTTCCCGAGGCCCGGTTCTCACCGCCGTCGGGCGGCTACTTCATGTGGGTCGAGCTGCCCGAGGGCACCAGCGTCGCCGACCTCGAGATCGCCGCCAAGGAGCGCGGCGTCCTGTTCGTCAAGGGCACCGACTTCCTGCTGGAGGGGGGCGAGAACACGCTGCGGCTCGCCTACTCCGGTGTGACGCCCGAGCAGATCGACGAGGGCGTCACGCGGCTCGCCGAGGCGGCGCGCACGCTGGGTGTCGCCGCCTGAGCGCCATCCGTACGGACGGGCCCGCTCGCAGTACGGCGAGCTCTTCCTGCCGGATGGCGACGGTCCCCATCCCGTCGCCGTCGTGCTGCACGGCGGCTTCTGGCGCGCGCAGTACGGGCGCAAGCTGATGCACCCGCTGTGCGCCGACCTCGCCGCGCGCGGCTGGGCGGCCTGGAACCTGGAGTACCGCCGCCTGGGCCGGCTCTCGGGCGGCGGCTTCCCGCGCACGCTGGACGACGTCGCCGCCGCGGTCGACCATCTGGCGGAGATGCCGGCACATGAAGCGGGACTGTCCCTCTTCAGGTTGGACCGCGTCGTGGCGATCGGGCACTCGGCCGGCGGGCATCTCGCCGCCTGGCTCGCCACGCGGGCGGCGCCACGGGTCGCCGTGACCGGCGTGGTGGCGCAGGCGGGCGTGGTGGACCTGCGGCTCGCGTCGGAGCTCGGCCTTTCGCGCGGCGTCGTGCGGCGGCTGCTCGGCGGCGCGCCGGACGAGGTCCCGGAGCGCTACGCCGCCGCGTCGCCCGCCGAGCGGCTGCCGCTCGGCGTCCCGGCGCTGTTGACCCACGGCGGCCGCGACGACATCGTCCCGCCGGTGATGAGCGAGCGCTTCGCGGCGGCCGCCCGGGCCGCGGGCGACCAGGTCGACCTCGTGGTCGAGCCGGCCGAGGGGCACTTCGGGCACCTGGAGCCGAGCAACGCGCTGTGGCGCGCGGTGACGACGTGGATCGGCTGAGCCGGGCGGCCGCGGAGGCGGCCGACGCCGCCGACCCGCTGGCGGCCTACCGCGACCGCTTCGTGCACGAGGACGACCGGATCTACCTCGACGGCAACTCGCTCGGGCGGCTGCCGGTCGCGACGCGCGAGCGGCTCGCCGCGCTCACCCGCCGAGTGGGGGGAGCGGCTGGTGAGCGGATGGCCCGACTGGATCGACGCGCCGACCCGTGCCGGCGACCTGGTCGCCGGGCTGATCGGAGCGGCCCCCGGCGAGGTCGTGGTCTGCGACTCCACCACCGTCAACCTGTTCAAGCTGGTCGGCGCCGCGCTCGACGCCCGCGGCGGCGGCGCCCTCGTCACCGATCGCGACAACTTCCCCACCGACCGCTACGTGCTCGAGGGGATCGCCGCGCAGCGCGGCCTGCAGCTGCGGCAGTTCGACGGCGAGCCGGACCCCGCCACGCTGCCGTGCGGCCGCGGCGACGTCGTCGTGCTCTCCCACGTCGCCTACCGCACGGGCACGCTGGCCGACCTGGCGGGGCTGCAGGCAGCGGCGCGCGAGCGTGGGGCGACGCTGATCTGGGACCTCAGCCACTCGGCCGGCGCCGTGCCCGTCGACCTCAACGGCGCGGGCGCCGAGCTGGCCGTCGGCTGCACCTACAAGTACCTCAACGCCGGGTCCGGCGCACCCGCGTACCTGTACGTGGCGAGCGCGCTGCACGCGAATCTGCGCTCCCCGATCTGGGGCTGGTTCGGCCAGCGCGAGCAGTTCGCGATGGAGCGCCCGTACGACCCGGAGCCGTCGATCCGCCGCTTCCTCGCCGGCACCCCGCCGATCCTCGGGCTCGCGGCGGTGGAGGAGGGCGCGCGGCTCACCGCGCAGGCGGGCATCGCGGCGCTGCAGGCCAAGGCGATCGCCCTGACGGAGCTGATCGTCGCCCTGCACGACGCCTGGCTCGCCCCGCTCGGCTTCGCGCTCGCCGGCCCGCGCGACCCCGGCCTGCGCGGCTCGCACGTCTCGCTGCGCCACGCCGACGCGTGGCAGATCACCTGCGCCCTGATCGAGCGCGCGCAGGTGGTCCCCGACTTCCGCGGCCCGGACTCCGTGCGGCTCGGCGTCGCGCCGCTCTACACCCGCCACGCCGACGTGTGGGACGCGATGGACCGGCTGCGCGGCCTCGTCGCGCGCGGCGAGCACGCCGGGATCGACCCGGCCCCCGCCCGGGTCACCTAGCGGCCGTAGCGGTCCTTGGAGAGCACGAGCTGCTCGGGCAGCGCCGTGCGCGGCGGCGGCGACGGGTCGGCGAGCACGGAGACCGTCTCGGCCACCGAGCGCGACAGCTCCGAGCGGCGGCCGCCGAAGTCGACCACGACGTGCTCGTCGTCCGACGTCACGAGCGTCCCTTCCTCGCCGGGCTCGATGCCGGCGTCCTTGAGGTAGTGCAGCAGGTCCTCGGCCTCGTTCTCGAAGCGCAGGATGCGGACGCTCGCCTGCTCGGCCACGTCGGCGAGCGGCACGCCGACGACGCGCTCGCCGACGGTGATCGGGTGACCGTGCGGGCAGGTCTTGGCGTCGCCGATCGCCTCGCGCATGCGCGCCTCCAGCACCGGCGACATCGCGTGCTCGAGCCGCTCGGCCTCCTCGTGCACCTCGTCCCAGGGGATGTGGAGCACGTCGGTCAGGAAGCGCTCGATCAGCCGGTGCCGGCGCACGACGCCCTCGGCGTGCTCGCGCCCGTTCTCGGTGAACGCGAGCGCCTTGTCGCCCCCGCGCGTGATGTAGCCGTCGCGCTCCAGCCGCCCGATCATCTCGTGCACGGTCGGCGCGGAGAGCTGCATGGCGCGGGCGACGTTGGCCCCCGTCATGGGCAGCCCGGCCTCCTGGAGCCAGAAGATCGTCTGCAGGTACTCCTCTTCGGCGACGGTCGCGTGGTCGTGGGCCATGGTGGCATCGTACCTGTCATGAGCCGCTGCCCATGGCGGCGACCCTGCGCTCGGCGAGCTCCATGAACGCCCGCGTCGCGGGCGACAGGTGGGCGTTGCGGCGCGTCACGAACGCGAACGTGTCGTGCAGCGGCGGGTCGAAGGCGACGCTCTCCAGCGTGCCCACGTAGCCGCGCGTGACGAGCACGCTGGGCGAGGCGATCGTGTCGCCCAGCCGGCGCGCGGCGAGGTCGAGCGCGGCGGTCATGTACTCCACCTCGATCTGCGGCTCGATCCGCACCCCGGCGCGCTGCGCGCGCTCGGTGAGCTGGCGGCGCATCGGGTCCAGGCTGCCCCAGCGGGCGTCATAGAGGATCAGCGGCGCCACGGCGAGCCGCTCGATCGTCATCGGCGTCCTCACGCGCTGCGGGCTGGCGCTCACGTAGTGGGTCTCCTCGCGCAGCGCCGGGCGGACCTCGAGCCCGCGGTCGTCGATCGGCAGCGCGATCAGCCCCGCCTCCAGCGTGCCCTCGCGGATCGCATCTGCCACCTCGGCGGAGTTCTGGCCGACGACGCGCACGCGCACGGCGGGGTGGCGTTGGCGGAAGTCCTGGACCAGGCCGCCGAGCAGGTAGTGATGGGCGCTGCCGAACGTGCCGAAGCTCACCGTGCCGCCGGTGAGGCTGCGCACCTCCTTGACCGACTCGACCGCCTCCTCGGCGGAGGCGAGCGTGCGCTCGGCGTGTGGCCGCAGCATGCGCCCGGCCTCGGTCAGCGCCAGCCGGCGCCCGGCGCGCGCGAACAGCGGCACCCCCAGCTCGGCCTCGAGCCTGCGAATCTGGTCGGAGAGGCTCGGCTGCGCCATGTGCAGGGCATCGGCGGCGGCCGAGAACGACCCGCGATCGGCGGCGGTGAGGAAGTAGCGGAGCTGTTGCAGTGTCATAGGCTCAGCCTCCCGATGCTGTAGTCAACCCAGCCTACAACTTGACCACACAAGGGTCGATACTGGACCCATGATCACGCTCATCGCCATCGCGGCACCACTTGCCGCCCTGGGCGCGATCGACGCCCTCGCCGCGAAGTTCGGCGCCGACACCCGGCCCGGCTTCGACGAGAAGTCGCCGATCGTCTAGCCCCATGTCCAGTCCTCACCCCCTCCCCTGGGAACCCCGCCCGCTCGCGTAGCACGAGCGGCGGGGCAGGACCCTCGCCTCAGGCGAGCACCGCGACGAACCAGCGGCCGGCGTGGATCACGCTGCCGCCGCCCAGCTCCTCGACGAGCTCGCCCGGCTCGAACCAGCGCTTGAAGACCTCGTGCCGCGACCCGTCGTCGAGCACGCGCCGGTCCATCCGCTCGGCCGGGACGTCGTCACGCCGCGCCGAGTCGACCACCAGCAGCTGCGGCGCGACCCGGCGCGCCTCGGCCAGGAAGCGGACGCGGTCGCCGGCCTCCAGGTGACCGTAGAAGTGGCCGGTCGCCACGCGCTCGAGCGCGCCGTCGCCGAACGGCAGCTCCAGCGCGTCGCCCTGCACCACCCTCCCGCCCGGGATCCGCTCCCGGGCGATCGCGAGCATGGCCGCGCTCGCGTCCAGCCCGGTGACCTCGCCCGGCAGGTGCCGGCCCAGGAACGCCGTGCCGCACGCGACGTCGAGCGTGCGCGCCGGCGCCAGCGCCGTGAGCGCGTCGATCAGCTCGGCGACCTCCTCGTGCCAGCCGGGCCGCTCCCCCGCGGCGAACACGCCGGTGCCCAGCCACCAGTCGTCGTACTCCGGCGCCCGGCGGTCGTAGTACTCCTTCACGACGGATAGCATCGCGCGTCCGTGCCGCTGCCGCTCTCCCCGCCCGTGCTGCCCCAGCTCGCCAAGACGGCGCGAGCGCTGCCCACCGGCACGGACTGGGTGTACGAGCCGAAGTGGGACGGCTTCCGCGCGATCGCGTTCGTCGACGGCGGCGAGGCGTACCTGCAGTCGCGCAACGGGCGTCCGCTCACGCGCTACTTCCCCGAGCTCAGGTTCCCGGAGGGCCGGTACGTGCTCGACGGCGAGATCGTCCTGTTCGACGCGCAGGGGCGCCAGGACTTCGACGCGCTCGGCCAGCGGATCCACCCGGCCAAGTCGCGCATCGACATGCTGGCGGAGACGACGCCGACGAAGTTCATCGCGTTCGACCTGCTCGCCGAGGGCGATGAGGTGCTGCTCGAGCTGCCCCAGGCCGAGCGGCGCGCGCGGCTCGGGAGGATCGTCGACGCGCCGATCGACCTCACGCCGGCGACCGAGGATCCCGCCGAGGCCGAACCGTGGCTGCACGGCGCCGAGGGCGTGATCGCCAAGCGCCAGGACGCCCGCTACTGCCCCGGCGAGCGCGTGGGCATGGTCAAGATCAAGCGCGTCCGCACGATCGACGCCGTCGTCGTGGGCTGGCGCCCTGGCAAGGAGGAGAACACGCTCGGCTCGCTCATCCTCGGCCTCTACGACGACGCCGGGGAGCTGCGCGTCGTCGGGCACTCGTCGGGCTTCAAGGCCGCGGAGAAGCGCGAGCTGCCCGCCCGCCTGGCACCGCACGAGACCGGGAGGCGCGGCGCCGGCGACCCGAGCCGCTGGAACAACGAGCGCGAGCTCGAGTGGATCGAGCTGCGCCCCGAGCTGGTGGTCGAGGTCACGTTCGACCACGTCTCCAACGACCGCATCCGCCACGGCACCAAGGTCAGCCGCTGGCGCGACGACAAGGACCCGCGCGACTGCCGGGTCGACCAGCTGGAGCAATGAGCGACCGCGCGCCTGCTGCTCGTGCGGCGCTAGCGTGTGGGCGCTCGTGACCGAATTGCGCAGCGGCAAGTCCGAGGAGAGGCCGCGCAGCCCGGCGCGGCGCGTCCGGCGCAAGCTCGCAGGCTGGCTCGCGCCCGAGCTCGAGGTCGAGCTGCGCGAGACCCGCAAGAAGCTGAAGGCGACCCGCGCGCAGCTCCGCAAGGCGCGCGCCCGCGCCTCGTCCCCCCTCCCGCCGCAGGTCGAGGAGACGATCGCTCGCGCGCGGGCCGAGCACTTGACCTACCTCAAGCGCGACAACCTGCGCGACCTCGCGTCGATCGTGCTCGACCTCGAGGACCGCGAGCTACCCGGGCTGCTGATCGAGGCGGGCACCGCGCTCGGCGGGTCAGCAATCGTGATGGCCGCGGCCAAGGCCCCCGAACGCCCGCTGAAGGTCTACGACGTGTTCGGGATGATCCCGGCGCCGACCGAGCAGGACGGTCCCGATGTCCACCAGCGCTACGAGGCGATCACGGGAGGCCGCGCCAAGGGCGTCGGCGGCAAGACCTACTACGGCTATCGCGAGGACCTCTACGGCGAGGTCACCGCGTCGTTCGCCCGGCTGGGCGTGCCGGTGGCAGAACACAACGTCGAGCTGATCCGGGGCCTGTTCGAGGATACGATCGTGCTCGACGAGCCGGTCGCGTTCGCCCACCTCGACGGCGACTGGTACGAGTCGACGATGACCTGCCTGACGCGGATCGCGCCGCTCCTGGTTCCCGGGGGCCGGATCGTGCTCGACGACTACTACGGGTGGTCGGGCTGCCGGGCCGCGGTCGACGAGTACTTCACGGACCGTGGCGAGTTCCGGCTCGAGCGCCGGGCGAAGCTGCACGTCGTCCGCTCGTGACCGCCCGAGCCGCCGCGCGCCGCCTCGCCCGGCGCTTCCTGCCCGCCCGGGCGCGCGGGGCGCTGCGCAGGCTGCGGCCGCCGCGCGCGCGACCCGCAGCCCGCCCGGAGGCTGCGAGCGTCCGCCGCCGGAGCGGGCCGCCGGAGCGCCGCCGCGGCTCGCTGCTGCGCTCACTCGAGCGCGGCGAGCGCCTGGACCGCTCCGTCATCGCCCAGGTCCGGTCGCTGAGCGCCGCGAAGGAGCACGACCGGGCGCAGGCGATCGCGGAATCGCTGCGCACGCACGAAGGGACCGCCACGCTCGGCCGGCTCGCCGGGGGGATCGTGGCGTTCAAGCGCGGCTACCGAGAGCTGGCGTGGGAGGAGCTCCACACCGTTCCCCGAACGGCCTGGGCGACGCTCGCCGCCGCGGAGTACGTCCGCGCCGGGCTGGCGGTCGCGCCCGCGGACACGCTGCGCGAGGTGCGGGCGCTCGTCGCCGAGGATCCGCCGGAGGTGCACGCGAAGAGCTGGTACGAGCTCCTCGCCGCCGTCTGGGGCTTCGGCGAGGGCGACCTCGCGCGCCAGCTGTTCGCGATCTTCGATCGCCATGTCCGCGAGGATGCGCCACTCTGGCGTGACGCCGAGACGCATCGCGACTGGATGCGACCGTGGGTCGCCGCGGACCCCGACTCGCCATCGGCTCCAGCGCCCCCCGGCGGCCGCCGCACATTCGCGATCATGGACTACGGGCATCCGTCGGCCGGCAAGGCCTCGGCCAACCTCGGCGACCACATCCAGAGCATCGCGGCGCTGGGCCACCTCCTCCGCCATCAGGGGGTCCGCCTGCACGGCCGGGAGGAGCTCGTCGACCTGCTCGTACAGCTGCGGGACCGCACGCGCCCGGAGCGCCGGCGCCGCGACATCGACGCCGACCTCGAGGTCATCACGCTGCACCGTGACGCCTCGATGTACGCCCCGATCCCGGAGGACACGTGGGCGCTCTGCTTCGGCTGGTTCATGCACGCGCTCTTCCACATGCGCCACGGCTTCCCGCTGCATCGCAACCTGCGCCCGATCTTCGTCTCGTTCCACTGCAACAAGCGCGACCTGCTCACGCCCGAGGCGGTCGAGTACCTCAAGCGCTACGGGCCGATCGGCTGCCGAGACTGGACGACGGTCGACCTGCTCCTGTCGATGGACGTGCCGGCGTTCTTCTCCGGCTGCCTGACCACCACGATCGACACCGTGTTCCCCGACCTGGCGGCGCCCCCGGCGCCGGACGCGCCGCTCGCCTACGTGGACGTGCCGGCGTCCGACGCGCCCGCCGACGCGGTCACGTACAAGCACAGCCGGGCCGTGGTGCGGCGCCGCTCGTTCGTCGCGAACGTCGATGCGGCGCTGGAGCTGCTCGAGACCTACCGGCGCGAGCATCGCGGGGTCGTCACGTCGCGACTGCACTGCTATCTCCCCGTGCGCTCGCTGGGCGTGGACGTGGACTTCCGGCCCCGCAACCGCGCGGACATCCGGTTCGACGGGTTGATCGACATCACCGACCAGGCGTTCGACGCGATTCGCGCGGGCCTCGTGGGCAAGCTGGAGCAGGTGCTCGCCGCGATCCTCACGGGCCGGCCGGAGGCCGAGGTGTACGCGCTGTGGCGCGACATCACGGCGCCGGACGTGGCTGCCGCGGAGGAGCGCCGGGCGCTCGAGACGCCGCTCCGTCCGGTCTCCGCCGGCGTCGCCGGACAGGCGCAGGCCGCCGTATCGAGGTCGGTTGGCCACGGGCACGCGTCCGGGGACGCGGTCCACGGCGCGGTGATCCTGGGCAGGGGCGGAGGACTGAACCTGTCCGTGCTCGTGGCGTCGCTGCTCGAGCACGCCTCGCGGCCGCTGCACCTCTGGGTCCTCGCACGTCCGGGGACCGAGCCGATCGAGACCCGGCTCGCCGAGCGCTTCCCGCAGCTCTCGTTCACGTGGATCCCGGTTCGCGGGCTGGGCCGCGACCTGGCCACGCCGACCGGCAACCGGCCTGCCGCCGCGACCGCGATCCGGCTGCTGTTGCCGGACCTGCTCGCC
>JAABUR0100008420.1_pt1 | contig 11908 bp, 13 predicted proteins | sample 5560091 | NCBI WGS metagenome assembly JAABUR01 (sample SAMN10711879, study PRJNA513375) | rock metagenome | isolation source: Antarctica rocks | place: Antarctica: Victoria Land, University Valley sud
GCACTGTCCCTGAGAATCGGGACCACTCGCCGGCGGCTCGCTTGGTCGCCAGTAGCGAATCGTGGACATGGAGTTTGCAGTCTGATGCCTGATGCACCAACCGACCGCGACGATCCGATCAGCGAACCGTCGGCGGCGGTCGACGCCGAATCCGTCCAGACCTCTACCGATGCGGCGACGGCCGAGGAACCGGCGGGACCGAAGCGGATCGCGGTGATCGTCGCTCACCCGGACGACGCCGAGTTTATCTGCGCCGGGACGATCGCCCGCTGGGCGGCCGAGGGACATGAGATTTCGTACGTGCTGCTGACGAGCGGCGACAAAGGGAGCGCGGACCCGGCGGTGACGCCCGAGCAGTTGATGACGACGCGTGAGGCGGAGCAGCGCGCCGCCTGCGAGGTGCTTGGCGTGGGCGACGTCCTGTTCCTCCATTACGAGGACGCGATGCTGGTGCCGGACCTGGCGATGCGGCGGGAGCTGGTCCGCGTCATCCGCCGCCTGAGACCGGACGTCGTCGTCTGCCAGGACCCGACGGTCCGCTGGGTGGAGCAGGACTATCTCAACCACCCGGACCACCGGGCGGCGGGCGAGGCGACGCTGGACGCGGTCTACCCGGCGGCGCGCGACCGGATGACCTTCCCCGAGCTATTGGCGGAGGGACTGGAGCCGCACAAGGTGCGCGAGGTCTACCTGGCGGGAGCCAAGGACCCCGACGTGGCGATCGATATCACCGACCACCTGGAGACCAAGCTGGCGTCGCTGCGGGCCCACGCCAGCCAGATGGGGGATTGGGACCCGGACGAGATGATCCGCCAATGGGCGCGGGAGACGGCGGCGCGGTTCGACAATGCCGGTGAGTACGTCGAGAGCTTCAAGTATTTCAAGCTGGACTGAGGTTTCAGGCGCGGCGGTTCATCGTCGCTGGCGACCTGGAGAATCGTCTCACCGCCGGGGGCGAGATCTGATCCGCCGACGGCGTCGATAGCCCCCTGTTCGCTGGGCCAGGTGAGACCGTGGATGGGGCACAGCTGAACCGACCGGAAGGGCGGCGGGCAGCGCGGCTCTAACGAGGCTGTCGTCGCTCGGCCGCCATGTTCCAGATTGACCGGAGGTAATCGCGCGCGGATGCGGTAGCTCACGGTCGTCGGAACCCTTGTCGCTGGAGTGCGAACCACGGGAACGCGGCGGTCGAGACTGCTGATACCCGCCCGAGTGGTCGTCCTTCCCGACGATCGCCCCTCGCCCCTGTCAGGGGAGCGAGGGGCGATCAACGCTTACGCCTTGCGGCCCATGTTCCAGAAGTTGTAGGTGCCGATGTTGATGGGATTGAAGATGAAGCCGGTCAGGTTGGCGGCGACGACGGTCGTCCACTCCGGCTGGGCATAGTAGATCGCCGGAGGATCGTCCTTGGAGAGGATTTGCTGGGCCTCGGCCAGGGCCTTTTGGTAAACCTTGGGATCGGCCGCGTCCTTGGCCTGGGCCAGCAGTTGGTCGACCTTCTTATTGCAGTAGGACCCCGCGTTCGAGCCCTTGGAGCCCCAGGCATCGCAGGAAATCTGCGGCCAGAGGTGGTCCCAGGCGTCGTTGTAGTCGGGCCACCAGCCCCACCATATGAAGTCGGGATGCTCTTCTGGCGGCGAGTCGCCGTAGAGGAGGGCGGTATAGCTGGCGGTGTCGATCTCCTGGACGTCGAGGGTCAGCCCGAGTTTGGTCAGGTTGGCTTGGAAGAGCTGGGCCGCCGACTTGGCGCTCTCGACGCCGGTCTCAACCATGATCTTCAGCTTGGTGCCGCTCGCCACCCCCGCTTTCGCGAGAAGGGTTTTGGCCTGATCGAGGTCAGTGGTGTACTTGAATGTTTCGGGTGCGAAGCCGCGGATCGTCTCGGTGACGATACCGACGGCCTGCTTGGCGTGGCCTTTGAAGATGCCGTTGATGACCTCGTCGTACGGGAAGGCGAAGCACATCGCCTGGCGGGCTTCCGGGGTCTTGAGCGGTCCGTACTCGTTCATGATGAAGTAGGAGGTTTGGGTGCTGTAATCGCTGTGAATCGTGAGCGCGGGGTTCTTGGCGAGGGCGTCGATGTCCTCCGGGGTCAGGTCGTCGACCAGGTCGACCTTGCCCTGTTCGAGGAGCTGGCGTCGCGTCCCCTCCTCGGTGACGACGCGGATCACGACCTGGTCGAAGTGGTTCCCCTCCCAGCCCTTCCAGTAGCCGTCGTACTTCTCCATGACCAGTTGCTGGTCGGGCTCGAAGCTGACGATCTTGTAGGGACCGGTCCCGGTGCCGACGGCGTTGATCTGCGCCCAGGTATGGCCCCAATCGCCATCGCTCTCCTGCTCCTTCATCGCCTTGGCGTTGACGATCGGTGGACCGTAGGTCGAGGCCATCGCCGCCTCGAACAGCGGTTGCGGCTTGCCGAGATTGAAGACGACAGTCTTGGCGTCGGGGGCGGTGATCTTGGCCGGGTCGGAGACGAAGCGGCCAATGACCAGATACGGCCCCAGCTTCATCGTCAGCAGGCGCTCGAAGGAGGCGCGGACGGCTTCGGCGTCGCAGGGGCTGCCATCTTGGAACGTTACGCCGTCGCGGATGTGGAAGGTCCAGACGCTCTTGTCGGCGTTCGGCTCCCACGTCTCGGCGATGATCCCCTCGTACTGATCCGTCGCGCTTCCCTTGAGGCCGATCAGCGGCTCATAGGCGCCGAGGATCGCGAGGACCGAGCGATAGTCGTAGGCGGAGTGGGGATCGAGGTCCGAGGGGGAACCATCGGCGCCAATCGTCAGGGTCGACGCCGTCGCGGCGGCGGGTGCCAGGAGCGCGCCGGTGGTGCCGGGTGCCGCCGCGGCCGGGAGGGTCCGCCCCAGCTCGACGGCAGCCACGCCACCGAGACCAAGGGCGGTGGCTCGCGCGAGCAACCGTCGCCGGGACAGGACCGCGGCCGCGAGCGGGCCGGGGAACGACGGCATGGGTCGTAGGTCCTGGTCGTTAGGATGACGAGTCATGGCTTCCCTCCTCGTATCTCGTTCGATGATTCGCCCAGAGAGTTAACGTTTCCGGCGGCATGGTACCAGGGGTGACGCACGTTCGCCGGTGATGGGTCGCCCGGCAGGACGCAGGCGTGGCCTGGCGGGTGACACCACGCTCCCGCGTACTCGTCGGCTCGTGGGTGCCGTTGAGAGGGCGTACTATTGGCGCAGGTGGTTGAGCCGCGGCGACTGGGAAGGAGGGGATTGTGGATACGAAGCTGGGAAGCGAGCGCCGGTTGCGGGTGGTTGATTGCGCTGGGTCGCCACGGGAGCGCGGGAGGGCGCACGGCGAGGCGTTGCGGCCTGTTATTGGAGAGGGGCTGGGGCGCTGGTTGGCGAGCCTCGGCCTGACGCACGGAAGCGATCCTGACTCCTATCTCCGTGAGTTCCTGACCGAGACCGAATACCTGGCGGCGATCGAGCGCTGGACGCCAGACCTCCTGGACGAGGTGCGCGGGATCGCGGAAGGGGCGGACCAGCCGTTCGATCGCATCCTGGCTTATAACCTGTTGGACGAGGAGTGGGCCTACGCGGCTGGGCGACGGGAGTCCGCGCCGGGCTGTAGCGTGGTCTGTTTTCACCGCGAGGACGGCGTGCCAATTCTTGGCCAAACGATGGACATTCCCGCGCTTCACGACGGGACGCAGACGGTGCTGCGCTTCGGACCGACCGACCGGCCGGAGGCGCTGATCTTCACCTACGCCGGAATGATCGGGTTGAATGGCTGCAGCGCGAACGGGCTCGGCGCCGTCGTCAACAATCTGGTGGTGCTCCCGTCGTCGGTCCACGGGTTGCCGGTCGCGTTTGTCCTGCGCGGCCTGCTCGCCCAACCAGCGTTGGGTGCGGCGGTCGCGTTCGTCCAGCGCGTGCCGCACGCGACGGGTCAGCACTACGCTTTGGGCGACGGGGAAAGACTCGTCAGCCTCGAATGCTCGGCGCGCGGCGTCCTGGCCGGGCCGATGGCGGATGGCCGGATTCTGCACACGAACCACCCTTTGGCCAGTCAAGAGCTGCCTGGCGATCCGGAGCGCTCCTACACCCTATCGCGGACGCGCGAGCGGTATGCCTATCTTCGAGAGCGTGGACCGGGCGTCGTCGATCGGATTGGGGTCGAGCGGTTGTTGTCCGACACGTCGGTCCCGATCAGCTTGGCGCCGGACCGGCCGGTCATGACGTTTGGCGCGGTCAGCATCGAACTGACGGCGCCGCCACGGTTCCGGGTGACGCCTGGTCCACCTCACTCCACGCCATTTGTCGACATTCCGTTTTCGACGGGGAGGCGAGCGGTCGCCGCCTGACCGGGCGTCGCCACTCCAAAAGCGACCGCGACATCATTGGGAGATGATCGCCGCGGGTCGGGTTGTCGGGGGGGCCATGGACGGTCTTCGGCGCGATCCGTGCGCGCTCTGCCTCCAGGCGGAGCTGTCCGCGGAGGTCAGGTCTCCTCGTTGACGTTGTAGACAGAGCGGCGGGCGCGAGCTTGGCGCCGGGTCAATCGAGCCGTCTTGAGTGGCGATTACAGGTCGACGCCGTCGGGGAAGACGCTCGCGAGGAGGCGGTAGGCCACATCCAGGTCGGCCCTGGCGGCCGGCGGCGCGTGGGGGGAAGGCGCGCGGAGGGCCAAGCCGAAGAATGATCGAGTTTGCTGCCCCTCGACTGCCAGGGCCTTGGCTGGTCCCGGATCGACCGGCGCCATCAGCAATCCGAGGTTGGTGCAACGTTCACAACGTGTCTCGCCGCATGGCCAGCACGGATCAAGCGTTGCCGGGACGAGGTTCAACTGGTCGCAGGTGGAGCATCGCCGCCAGATGAGGTCGTTCATTGGCACTCCGACGCCTCCCACCGATGCCTCGCCGGCGCGACGCATCTGCAACCAGGCCCACGACGTAGAAACGAGACGATGCACCTCCGCGAAAGCGGTTCGAGACCAGACGGTCCGGCCGCGCGACAGCCATCGTTATGGAAGGTATGCATCCGGCATGCCACGAGGCCGAGGAGAGCGATCGCTGTGCGATACTTCGGCGGTAATGGCCGTCGAGAAAGCTCCGTCGCCTCGTTTGCGGTCCGTGCCGCTGACGACGCGGGCCGCCGGCAAGCCAGCTCGGTGGCGAGAGCGGCCCGGAACGACCGATCGTCATGTGACCAGGCAGGAGACGTAGGAGAGCGAGCGGTATGGCCTCTTCCCCGATGCTGGAGTACGCGTTTTTCGAGGGGCGGATCGTCCCCTTTGCCGAGGCCAAGATCAGCGTCGGGACGCACGCCGTCCAATACGGCACCGGCGCTTTTGCCGGGGTCCGGGGCTATCTCGATGATGACGGTGAGACGATCAACATCTTCCGCTTGCCGGACCACGCGACGCGGCTGCTCAACTCGGCCAAGCTCCTGCGCGCCTCCCTCCCGTTCGACCGCGACTCGCTGGCGGAAACGATCGTGGCGCTGGTCGAGCGCAACGCCCCCGAACAGGACGTCTACATTCGACCGTTCGTCTACAAGTCCTCCGTCCAACTCACTCCTCGTTTGCGCGGCTTAGATGACGAGCTGGCGATCTACATGCTGTCGCTCGGTGACTATCTCGACACGACGGCCGGGGTCAAGGCGGCGGTCTCGTCGTGGGTGCGGGTCTCCGACAACGCCATTCCCGGCCGCGGCAAGCTCTCCGGCTCCTACATCAACTCCGCGCTGGCCAAGGACGAAGCGGAGGAGAAGGGCGCGGACGAAGCGATTCTGCTAGACGCCGCGGGTCACGTCGCGGAGGGGAGTGGTTGCAACCTCTTCCTCGTCCGCGATGGGGTGTTGACGACAACGCCGATCACCGGCGACATCCTGGAGGGGATCACGCGGCGGTCGTTCCTCACGTTTGCCGCTGATGAGGGTATCCCCACCGAGCAACGGGAGATCGATCGCTCCGAGCTCTACCTAGCCGAGGAAGCATTCTTCTGCGGCACGGGGGTTCAAGTCGCGCCGATCGCCACCATCGACGGGCGGCCGGTGGGCGATAGCAAGCCCGGGCCGATCACCATGCGTCTGCGCGAGATCTTCTTCGATACGGTTCGCGGTCGCTCGGACCGCTATGGGGACTTCATCACCCCGGTCCGGCGTCGAGTGCCGGTGGCAGTGGGATAGCCGGCTGACATGGGCCGCCGAGCGGCCTACCGGTCAGCGGTGTCGCTCAGGGAACGATCACCTCGACGCCAGCCATCGGGTAGTCTTTGCCAGTTCCGGTCACCATCGCGGCCCCCATGGTCCAAGCGACCGCGGCGTTGAGCGCGTCCGGGGTTCCAATGGCCTGCCCATGTCGCGCGAAGGCGCGGCGATACTCGACCGCGCATTGGCCGACCGCGGCGGTGATTTTCCAACAGATCAGGGAGTTGACGAACGCGTCCCACGCGGGCCGATCGCCAGGATCCTGGCCTGCGTAGAACTCGGCAAGCTGGACGGGACAGATGCCAATCTCCGCTTTGTCGGCGGACAGAACCATCTCGAGTGACAGCGCGGGCTCACGGTCTCGCGACACATCGATCAACACATCAGTGTCCAGGAGAAAGCGGCTCATTGGGACGGGCTTGGCGACCGCGAGTGGTCGGATTGATCGCGTTCGCCGATGTGCCGGTGGGCGCGAACCCAGGCTCTTGTCGATTCCGACGTCGCCCAATCCGGCGGACCATGAGCATCGGGTGCGATTCTCGCCTCGGCGAGGGCCGCTGCCATCAGCCCGACCCGCCGCTGCCGGTCAAGCTCTTTGCGCAGCGTCGCAGCGATGAATTCACTGCGACGCCTCGGTCCCACCCGCGCATCGATGCGCGCGACCACATTTCGCGGGAGAAGAATGTGGATGCGTGTCATTTCTCCCATCGATGTCTCCTCTTTCGGCCGCCCTCCAATCGGTTGGGCGAACGAGGCCGCCGGGCGAAGCGCGGCATCCCATCCCACGGGCGTGGGATATCGAAGATGCTGGCTTCCAGCGGTTCAGGATGCTGCGGCGTCGCGTGCGGCGTCGACGCCTTGCCGCAACTGTTCGGCGGTCAGCGGGTCGAGGTGGAAGCGATCGACGATCCCATCCGGACGGATGAAGATCGTCGCCGGGTACTCGATCGTCGTGCCGAAAGCGCGCTCGATCGGTCCGACGCCGGGTTGATCGGTGGCGGTGTCGCGTCCGATGGGATAGGTCAGGTTGAGGCGGGAAACGAAGGCGCGGGCGTCGGCATCGATGTCCGTCCGGGCGCCGACGCCGACGATCGCGACCCGCTCGCCATCGCGGGTGGCGGCATCGCTGAAGGATTGCAGCGCGCGCATTTCGGCCGGACAGTAGCGGCACCATGACGCCCAGAAGTTGAGGACGACGACCGAGCCGCGCAGGTCGGCCAGGCGAAGAGGGGTGCCATCGAGCAGCGTCAGGGCTACGTCGGGAGCCGGTTCGCCGACGATGGGGTTGGCGGCGGCTGGGTCGTCGCCACGTTGAGCGAGACCGATCGCGCCGAGACCGAGGATGAGCAAGACGGCCAGCGCCGCCGGCGTGAACCGGCCATAGCGGCCATAGCCGATGCGGCCGTGATCGTCATCCCGCTCGTCGTCTCTCAGGCGGTCAGCCGGCGCGCAATCGGGAACGGAGCCTGCGGATACCAGGGAGCCGGGTGCCTGCGTCCGGCTCAGGTCCTCAGGAGTGACGGAGCGAAGAGGCGGCGCCGTCATCGCTCAGGCAAGTCCCTGGATCGCTTGATCCACCTTCTTCACGACGTCATCTGGGCCTCCGACTACGGCGACGATAATGTTGCTGTGACTGGCAACATGCACCGGGCCGCTGGGAAACGGCGTGCCGGAGGACGATTCGGCTGGCACGAGGGTCGCCGGGTCGAGGGCGGCGGCGTCCTCCTTGGCGGTGGTGGCGTCCGCGTAAACGAAGACGTAGAGCGGGACGCCATCGACGGTCAAACCCTGCCCCGGCACAGTCAGCGCGCCGGCGGGGATCCCTTCCTGAAGGAAGGCGACCTTGAGACCCTGATGCTGGAGCGCCTGGTCGACGTGAATGAACTTGTTCTGACCGGGCGCCGGTGGCGGTGGTGTCGGTGGCTGAGCGGCGTTCTTGTCCCGGAGAGCGAGGTAGATCGCGGCCGCGGCAAGAACGATCGCGAGCGCGCCGAACGCGAGGCTTAGCCAGTTTGTCCTGCCGCGGGTTGGTCGCCGCCGGTTCGCCACCGTGCCTGTCGCTCCTCCGCTGACCGATCGACGCCGTCCACGCCTGGGTCTCTGGAAATGGTACGCCCTGCGGCGCGACGCGAACAGGCGACGAGAGCTTCCCCGGTGGTTTAGGCAGAGCGAACCGTGTGACGACGGCGGGAGCGCGAAAGCGTCGCGATCCGAAGTGACGGGAATCTCGCGATTGATCGCGGTCGATCGGCGGCGTCTATACTGCGCCGTCGAGCGACGGATGAAACGGATGGCGACGATGGCCGCGAGGAGGGGAGAGATGTCCGCTACGGTCCCAACGAGTGAGGGCTACGTGCCGTTTCGCGGCTACCGAACCTGGTACCGCGTCGTCGGCGATCTGGCGAACGTCGGGCAGGGTAAGCTGCCGGTGCTAATGCTGCACGGCGGGCCTGGGGCGCCCCACGACTACCTGGAGAGCTTGGAGGCATTCAGCGCGACCGGCAGGCCGGTGATCTTCTACGATCAGCTCGGCTGCGGCAACTCCGACCGGCCGGATGACCCCGATCTCTGGACCGTCGCGCTCTTCCTCGACGAGCTAGCGACCGTCCGTCGCGCGCTCGGCCTCGATCGCATCCATCTGCTCGGGCAGTCGTGGGGCGGGATGCTGGCGATGGAGTATGCGCTGACCCGGCCGGAGGGGATCGCCAGCTTGGTGATCGCCAGCTCCCCGGCGAGTATGCCGCTCTGGGTCGCCGAAGCGAACCGGCTGCGGGCGGAGCTGCCGCCCGAGGTGCAGGAGACATTGCTGACGCATGAGGCGGCGGGGACGACCGCCGATCCCGCCTACGAAGAGGCCGTGATGGTCTTCTATCGTCGCCATGTCTGCCGGCTCGATCCCTGGCCCGATTTCGTCTCGCGGGCGTTCGCGAAGCTCGGCCATCAGGTCTACGAGACGATGAACGGTCCGAGCGAGTTCCATGTCATCGGCCGCCTCAAGGAGTGGGATATTCGCGACCGTCTCGGCGAGATCCGTCTTCCCAGTCTGCTGACGTCCGGCCGCTACGACGAGCTGACCCCGATGCAGGCGCAGATCGTTCGCGACGGCATTCCGGATTGCGAGTGGGCGCTCTTCGAGCAGAGCTCCCACATGCCGCACGCCGAGGAGGCGGAACCGTACATGGCCGTGCTCGACGACTTCCTGACACGGATCGAAGCCGGGGCGACGAGCGGTCGCTGAAAACGGCTTGAGTGGTTCCAGACGATCGGGATCGTGTCCTGCCGGAACGGCACCCCTCTTCATGACTTCCTTATCCACCGGTGGGTCGCATCGCTGGCCGATGAGGCGCGTTGACAGCGCGACACGAACGCGCTAGGAGCCGGGCACCGCCCCCGCCGTCGAGCCGGCGCTGTTTGCGGTGCTCGGCCTGGTCTTGCTCGCGGTCCATCGCTCGCTCGGTATCGACCTCCTAGCGGGTGCGGCCGGCATGGCGATTGGCGCGCGGATTGTCTATGCCGAGGACCGAGACCAATATCTCGACCGCATGGACAGCCTCCTCGAAGCCGAGTTCTGGAGCGGCGACCACAAGGAATCAGCCAAGGAAGCCAACGCCGGTCTCTCGCCGGTGCGTATGTCGGCCGGCCCGGCCGCGATGATCGCGAAGTCGGAAACGGAGCTCGCGCCCTGAGGCGTGAACGTGCCGGCCACTCCCTCTTCCGCCCAACCCTTCGAGGATGTTGACGCCGCGGTCCGCGCCAGCATGACGCGCGTCGAGACCAGGCCCATCCCCACGAGCAAGCGCCCCGAGAGCGAGCTGGAAGCGCTAGCCGCTGACGGTCGATCGCAACTGACGTCTCGACCGGCAGACGAGCCGACCCTCATCACTCCCGTGACGCCGGCGGAGGCAGGCTCAGCACCCGCCGCGCCGCCTCCGCGGCCGCTGCGGAAGCCCACGCTCCCACCAAAGCCACCGGACGAGTGGGGCGACGATGAGTCTTCCTTTCCCCAGCGCTCGGGAGGGTCGCGGTGGAGCGGACGCAATCCCGTCGGTTAGGTCCGAGAGCCGATGCGCCCCTTGTCCTGGGTAGGCTCTCCTTGCTGCGCCCCTACGAGGCTGTTTGCGAGGGGCAGGAGCTGCCGGGGTCACCGGATTGAATTCCGGTGCTCAACCTACGAAGTCCCTCGGGGACTGAGCACGGGCCGGCCGTGCCGAGCCAGGACAAGGGGTGCGATCGGGGCTAGTGGCGCGTCACGGATAATTCGCGCCTCCGGCGTGGCAGTGGTAGGGGCGACGCCTGCGTCGCCCGGCACCGGCGGCGGTGCTGGAGGCACGGGCTATCCACCTGGCGGAACAGCGTTGAAGATCCACTAGTGGTGCGTCAACGCTGTTTCGCCATGACGAGGTGACTCATACCTTGCCTGGTGCCGCTCACGACAGGCGACGCAGGCGTCGCCCCTACCGTTCACGTATCGTCAATCACCCGTGACGCACCACTAGTGCTCCGTGCAAGGTCGTTAGACGGATTCGAGGACAGGGTAGAGGTGCTTGAGTTTGGCGCGGGCGGCGGCGGTGGTGAATTGCCAGTCGACGGTTGCGGCCTCGGCGTTGCGGGCGGCCACCCAGGCCGCGACCTCGGCGGCCAGGGTCGCCCGGTCGGGGAGGCGCCGGTTCAAACACTGCCGACCGAGTGCGCTCAACTCGATCTCAGCGATGTTCAGCCAGGACCCGTGCTTGGGAGTGAAGTGGACCTCGAGCCGGTCCCACAGCCGCTTGGCCTCGGCCGGCGGAAAGGCGGCGTAGAGGGAGGCCGGGTCATGCGTGTTGAGGTTGTCCAGCACCAAGACGACCTGCTCGGCGGCCGGGAAGTGGACGTCGAGCAGCTCCCGGATGGTGTGCGCGAAGTCGACCCGCGTGCGGCGCTCGGTCACCGTCACCCCTCGCTGGCCCCAATGCGGGGTGCACCAGAGGAAGAGGCTGGCGGTGCCATGGCGAGCATACTCGTAGTCCTCGCGGGCGGGTCGGCCCGGGGCCGCCGGCAGCGGTGGCCGCGCGCCGCCGCGCAATTCCTTGCCCCCTTCGTCCAGGCAGACCAGCGGGCGCCGGAGGTCGGGCGGCCGGGCGTATACATCGAGCACGTCCTCCATCCGTGCCGCGAAGGCCGCGTCTGCCCGTGGTGGGATGCACCATCCTCGCTTCAGCCACGGCTTGAGCTCGTTTTTTTGAGCGCGGCCCGCACGGTATTGGGGGCGACGCCCGCCACGATCTCCAACTCGACCAGCCGGTTCGCCAGTAGGCGCAGCGTCCAGCGTTCCCGGCCCGCGGGTGGGGCCGAGCAGGCCAGGGCGACCAGGCGAGCCTCGGACGCCCCGTCCAGCTTGCGCGGGCGGGGGCCGGTGGGACGGCGGTGGACAGCGGCGGTTCCCTCCGCCGCCCAGCGGCGGCGCACCCGCACCACCGTCGAGACGCTCGTCTCCAGCGCCTCGGCGATGGCGCCGTCGGCCCACCCCGGCCCAGCGAGGCCGGCGTCGGCCTTCAGCAAAATGCGCGCGCGGGTCTGGGCGCGGGCCGGGGCTGCCCCAGCCGCGACGAGCCCGGCGAGGGCGGCGCGCTCAGCGTCGGAGAGGCGGACGACGTGCCGCTTGCGCATGACGGACCTCCGGTCGCGGGGGACAAACGACCACCGTGCGCACTCTACACCCCGGTCTCCTATCCGTCTAACGACCTTGCACGGAGCACTAG
>JAABUR0100008423.1_pt1 | contig 11904 bp, 7 predicted proteins | sample 5560091 | NCBI WGS metagenome assembly JAABUR01 (sample SAMN10711879, study PRJNA513375) | rock metagenome | isolation source: Antarctica rocks | place: Antarctica: Victoria Land, University Valley sud
GAAGGTTGGTGAGATGGGGTGATGAGGATAGGAAGGGGTTGGGGTTGGGGTTGGGGTTGGGGTTGGGGTTGGGGTTGAGATATCTCGACGCTTTAATTATCATTGACACGTCTGTCATCATTCATTAGCATGTTAATCTTCCACTCTTCCCTCTTCCCTCTTCCCTCTTCCCTCATTCCTCATTCCCCCTTTCCCAGCATCTTCAAAAGCTAACAAGATAGTCTATGAACGTTTACATGAAGTGTCATGTGTGAATTTCAAAGATCTAGAGAGTCACAACAGAACTTAGATGAAGATTAAAAGTTCTTATATACGACAATGATGAAAGAAATTAAGAGAACAGAGAAATGATAAACACTAGCAACATAAAAGCTGAGTGAGAAAGTTATAGTAGCTAGACACTGATTTTGGGTTGTGAACAGCTCGAAGAAAATGACGCTTTAAATCTCAATCTTTATTTCAATTCTTTCTTCTTTCGATGAACTCTTTCTGTTGCTCTTCTCTAGTCTCGTCAGTAAGATGTTCTTGAATTGAGAAACTCTTTTGTGATGGATTCTCTGTCTGATAATCGATCTTGCATCAATGCTGCACCTCACATCATCTTTAAATCTTCATACTTTGTAAAACACAACCAAGTACGCTACAAAACATCTAAATCACCCTCTTTCATCGCTCAAAATTATTCAAACACGGTAAATTCTCATGCATATCTTGCAGTCATTACAACGAAGTTGTTCACGTGATCAAACTCTCAACGCCCGACCCAAACCAAGAAAAAACCAAGAAAAGCAGTTTTACCGGAACGCCATCGCTAAGGTATCGTTCACCGCAAACCCAAACGCATGTTCTAAAATCAAGACCAAGGACCATCTACCTGTGGGCGTCAAAGATCAGTGAACGATAATCGCCATACGAGGGCCTACCATGGCTCACTGACCTTATCGCCCACCAAAGACAAAATCAACACCACTCACCAAGAAGCACTCCCCTGAATCTCCCTAACCTTATCCAAAAATACCATCTTATCCACCTCGTTCTCAAACTCAATCTTCACCGCACTAATCTTCTTTTCCTTCTTCGCCGAAGGGCTCTTGGGAGTAATAACTGGACTCCTCTTCTCCCTCATGCTTCCTTTCCTCTCAAACATATTACCCGTCACCGGCGCGACTGCCAACCCCTTGATCCTTACAGACCTATCCCCGTCGTCCCGGACCCTGACTGTGTTTCGTGGGGGGCAGTTGAGACGGAAAGCTAAATATCCATCGCGGAATTGGGCGGTGTAGTGGATCATAGCGAGGACGCCGGCCATGTCGTCGTCTTGCCAGATGCGAAGGTTTTCGAGGCCGCAAAGCTGTTCTTGGAGGGCGAATGTGTTGCCGATGAGGGTGTCGTGGATACGCATGGTGCGTTTGGTTTTGACGGACAGGAGGAGGGTTTTCCCCATAAGGGCGTTTTGGAAGAGCGTGGAACCTGCAATGAATTAACACAGCTCTAGATTGTGGCATTAGTCTGTTCTGTTTACCTCTTTCGTCTTCGAATATGTAATTGATCCAACGTGTCTTGACGGTTTCTTTGGGTTTGGAGTTGGAAGCGACGTCGAAAAATTTGAGTTCAGCAGGCACTCGGAGTACCACTTTACTGGGGTTGCCCCACACAGTATATGGGATCACCTCTTCACCCTCCGCCACTAAATGTTGTTAGAAACTTGGAGTATATCACTCATTTTCACATACGCTTCTGTTGCATGCGGACCACTTTATCGTCACTGATAGCCCAAATGCTTGTGATGTATCGAGTACATCCGGCGGAAAGTTGTTGCTTTTTGGTGATGATACTGATTCTGCACGGTCCACACGCTGCGATCATTTTCCACTCGCTAGGCTGTTCTGGATCCGGTGCGGTGTATTCGACAGTTGCGCCTCGTCTATAGTTCTGCGTCAGCTGTTAGTCTTCCTTTTCAGGAACCGTCACCCACGTTTCGCACAGGGTCGCGGCATCCCCGAAGAGTCTCCGCTCAAACATCTCTTGTTGGCTCAAGGTACTTAAGGCTCTGGCAAGCTCCGACTGATGCTGGGCTGGGGGCGTAATCGCAAGACCTCCATTTCTAGGTTGCATGCCTTGAACCTCCTGTTCGGGGGCAATGATTGGTGGTGGAAGAGTAACCGGCGAGAGGGGCTGAATCCCCAACGCTCCAAGTGAAGGTGATCTTGCCGTTGGTCCCGATAGATTTTGGATGGGCTCTGTGCTCAGTCTGGTGCTTAGGTCGGAGATTACAGTTCGCCGATCTCGTTTGTACTCGGGTGGGGGCTCATTATAGTAGGAAGGCAGGCGGTAATGGTCGTTGACGGGTATGCCATCGGACCCTGGCCTATTATCGAAGTTGTTCACAGATATGTTACCCGGCGACATTCTGCCGAGTGATAAAGCTCGAGAGGATTGTGGCGAGAGTTCGGAACCAACGATCTCAGGCGTTACGGCCGGAGTAAAAGGATGTTTGTACGTATTAAAATCGCCACGGCCAGCCTTTATTGATGGAGACGCAGTCGAGCTCGCCTCAGCTGACGTACTCCATGGCACCGGAGGCATGATATTTGAGTCCACGGGGCCCAATCTAGGGGAACGATTTATGGTAGCCATAGACAGCATTAATTGATGTATTTCAGCAACCTTGACATCCAAATCGCCATTAAACTTGTCGTGGATGCCTTCGACTTTGTCTGCCATGGGCTCAATGGTCTTTTCAAGTCGCGAAACAGATTTGCTGCAACCATGTTAGTACAACAGCCCCCACTCTAACCCTGTTCCTTCTCACATCAAACAGAGATCGATTGCGTGGCCTAGCGAAGGGATCACACACCTTTGAAGTGCTTGTAGCGTTAATGTTATAGAGTTCACATGCATTTGGAGCATATCTCGCAAAGCCTGAATATTTCCACCCTCTGTTGTCCACCATATTTTTTTGTAATTGCGAATGAGTATTGGCTTCCATGATCGGACAGCAACAGCGCCTTCTTCGGGTCTCCGGAGGTCCTGGTATTGGTCCACGAATGACTCAAGGTTTTGGAGGGTCTGGGATGTTGTTAGATGCAGGTCTGTCTAAATTGCATGCCTGCGCCTAGTACGCTTCCGGAAGACCGACCTGGCGGCAACACTCCAATATCTTGTCCAAGCCTTCCTTCGTCTTGTCATCTGCTCCGACTATCATGCTGTCATCGTTGTCCAGAACCTCCGCAAGCATGCCAGTGAATTTCGTAAGTCTGTTAAGTTCATGCTTGACCTCTTGGAACTCGGCGGGTGCACTTGATTTTCCGGAAGTAAAAGCACATCCTATTTTCCATGCCAGCTGCGAAAGCATCATTATATCTCCAATCGATGGAGAGACTGACATCTTGATGAGGTTGTTGAGCCGGACCCAGCTCGGATCGTTGGCGTTGTAGATATGAGGTATGAGGCGCTGAAGGTCGGGTTAGTAGTACGAGGCTTATGCGTGAGCTGTTCTATACACAGTCTCATGCTGCGGTGTGGTGTGGATGTGGATTTGGCAATGTATAATCGCTCGGTCGTTACGACCAGAGCGTGTCTGTTTGATGTTGATGTCGGACGGCAGGCATCAAGTGGAAGCTGACCTTGCCGAGAAGCCCACAGGCTCTAGTTCCGAAGTGACGCGAGCGGCTCAAACTCGGCCCTTGGCCATGGATGATTCGAGGTCGTCCTAATTCATAAATAATTGAGTCTGCATCGCTGATGCATCTGGAAGCTGAACACCCACGTGGTAGCCGTCGTCGCAATTGATTGGTTGGAGTAGCCTTCCCTGAACATGTAGGCCAAAGGCACCACGAAATTGATACATCCGTTCCACAGTAGCTGAAACTTCGGTAGAAAACAAGAAGCCAAAGAATGACCAGGAGGGAAGATGACGGTTAGAAAGCCTAGAATGTCCTCATAGAAACTGTTGTTTTGGTTGGCGCGGTTAATTGCCCCACGAGATGACAAGCTTTCGAGCTAGAAGCTCAGCACGGCGTCTTCCCCAGACTTCACTAGTGCCAAGTTAGGGATAACCTCAACTTTGTTTTAGACTTTCAGTCCTCCCTCGTTTTCGCGAGTTGATATGCCTTTCAAGTCTCAATCAGCATCCATCGCTACTTCAAGGCTTCCGTGTTCGACTAATGCCAGATTAAATTCATTATTCTATCTGTTTTCGTTTGCAGTTGTATCCCTGGACCCCGTCTTACTACGAGTATAACCGAGCACAAGATAGTTGAGAGTTTCGAGCGGCCATGGACTACGCATTTGGCCTTGAACAGCCTCCACCGTTCAATGGAACCTCGCTTTAGATTTTGATAGGTGCAGTAGGACCATTACTTGAGAGCCGCGCCGTTGTTTGGACCGCTTCTTGAAGTACTTTTCTCTATCTTATCTGCTAGTCTTGTGGATATGTGGTCCTTGAACTGCTTTTATCCCTCCCCAATTCGAGCCTAGCTTCTTCGGGTGCCAGCGGACCACCGTCAGTGACGAGCGAATCAATGAGAGGGAAGAAATAATGAAGAGGATAGAGAGAGGTCAAAGACTACCGCCCAATGACGGTCCCAAAGGTAGAGGTTCGATTGAAAGATTCCTTGAATAGAGAATTGGAGGAACTCAATACTCATTAAATAGCTGATGAAGGGTGATTGGATTCCTACGTTGGGGAATATAGAGGGAGTTACAGTGTCCTGCTAATACTATGCTGTCACAAACGCCTCAGAACTCCCCCAAATCTGGAGGCATGGCCGATAGAGCCTCTCAGAGCATGAACATCGCATCAATTATCAAGAATCATCCCACTTCGACCTAAGGAAAATCTCCACCACACTCCTTCTCCTCGACTCACTTGCCTTCGTTTCCTTGCCCTTCCCCCCCGCAGACGTCCGGACCATTGCATCTGCGAAAATGGCTGCAAAAGCCCCATCAACCTGCTGCCGGCGTCTCCGCGCCGACTCTTGGCTTGCTAATTGCGGCTTAGACTGTTCCGTGACTTCCGAGGACGATCGCGGCGTGTCCGTTATCAATCGTACGGGTGCAATCTCATTTGCGACTCGAGAGAGCATGAAAGTGATGAACGTAAAGGATATGCTGTGAGCAGGCACGACGGAGAGAACATCCAAAATCCATGTCCGCTCTACCTCGCCCGACAAGGTTTTCTTGGCTTTCTCCCGCTCGATCATGCCTTTCTCCAGCTCTGCCCAAAGGACCTCGATGACGATCCCGTCCTCAAGACTCTTCAAAAAGTCCAGCAAAGTCTCCGCAATCGCTTCAAGCCTTTGCCGACACTCGGTTTCTGGAGGGAACTGCTCGGCGAAAGGTCGATCGGTGTCTAAGCCTTCTCGGACGTAATGCTCAAGATTTTCTTTACCCTTTCCCGGTTCCAATCTTTTGCGCGCCACGAAAGGCCATTCCGGATCATCCCATGGCGGATGTTCCTGCTCACCTTTCATTCCCCATTCCGCAATCGATCTCTCCACGAGTTCTTCTATCGCCTCCGTCAGCCGGAAAATTTCTCTAGGAGCTGACCACTTTACCCCTTCGCTGCCATGACTGCCGCTATGGCTACTCTTATCTGGTCTTTGGTGTTGTAGCTTCCTTACTCCTCCTTCTGGTATATGCGTTAGCTTTTCCAAGGAACGACCGAATGTCGATTGCAGCCATTTGCCCCGGAGAGGGAGAAAGTAGTCGCGGCCGTTGTGTATTCGTAGAACTAGAATATCTTCGAGTTTCTCTAGACCTTCGTTGAGTCTACGCACCTGTTCCATGTCGGTAACGTGGACCGTGAGCCCAACGTTTATGGCATCCCCAGGCTCTATGGTATAAGCCTGAAGTGCACAAGGATTCGTATTCTTGTTATCGCTTGCTCGGTCGAACCGTATATTAAGCCAGGGCGGTGAGACGCCTCCGGGTTGCCCCTGATCTACGGACCTATCAACGAAACCAACAGTTGCAGGAACTCTGCCGGTGTTTGCAATTGTAATGTTCCTTGTCTTTACATGATCGTACTTGACATGACCAAAGTTGACGCCCTCGAACGTAGGAGAGCGCCGATTAGTGTCCAGGTTTCCCTCTTGATCGTGCTGATGGTCAACCACGATGGTTACGCCAGGACGACCTTCATTCTCAGCCTTGTCAAGCTCATGTACGATGTCCTGATGTACAATAGCCTTCAGTTCTGGGTCCACGGCGTCGTAAGTCAAGGTGAAGACAGCATCTAATGGTTTATGGTCTGATGACAGGACCCGTTGATGTGACGTATAGTAGTCAAGGTGTAGCTTATCTTCAAACCCGGTTTTTGTAAGTACAACCTCGGGATCGGTTGTATCGTCCAGGTTCTCATCGTACTCATCCACCGCTCCATCCGTCTTAGGATCATAGTCAAAAAGTACGTCTTCGTCTTCTGCGGCTGCTTTGTCAACCCCTCGCGCTTGCATCTCTTCATCCCTTTTCTTCGCCTTTTCTTCCTCGCGAATCAAACTCTCATACTCGAGTCGATCCTTTCGTGTCCGATACAGTATCCGATCACACCAACTAGGACCTCGTCTTTTCTCACTCGAATCAAACATTGCCACGCTCCCTACGTCGTACTTGTACGTAGGGAGGAAATCAATGGGACCTTCCCTCCATCCGTCGTGGAATGCCTTACGCGTTCGCATTTGCAGATGTAGCTGGTCGTGGGGTAGCAATGAAGATAGTGTGGTCTGAAGCGAGCTTGGATCAGAGGATGGGTCCATCTGTTCTGAAGAGGGAATTGTAGTTGTAGAATAGACAGAGCTCCCGTTCATAGAACCGGCAACTCTATGAGAAGATGATTCATTATCTTCGAAGGGCCTGTCTGTACCTTCCCCATCCCGAACGACTACTGGGAAATTGGGTCTGGGTACAGCTTCGGTTGCCTTCCTGGGTTCCTGGCCATTTCTGTACTCTTTCCGGGTATGTACTGTCAGTAGCCTTCGAACGTCATCCGGAGGAATGCTGTCCAGTCTATAATTAAGATCACCAAACCAAAATGCAAAGTCCTCATCGCCTATGCCCTCACCGAATTCCTCCATCACCCCACCCCCATCGTAGACAGGCTCGAACTTCGTCCTATTGAGAATTTGTGACGCATCCCAATTTCTGCGCTCTAGACTACCCTTCTCGACACCAGCGGTCAGGTGGCAATTGATGAAGACCATGCGAGTAGTCTCGCCGAGAACGATACGCGCTGTCACAGCACCTTTGTTTCCCATATAGCCCATAAGACCAGTGCCAACGCTAGTCGTACTAATTGATGATATAGTTGGTGAGATTAAAGGCGAAGCGTATATGACTAGGTACAAACCTATCAGTTGCTGCTCAGCTACGTGCAGATATCCTGCCGGCAACGCATCTGCGACTGCTTTCTTCCACTTCTTAGCTGGATGAGGATCTGTAAAGGGCCGTAAGGCTTCGGTAGCGGAAGATATGTCGACAATTTCTTGCAGACCAAGTACATAGAGTCCTATGTCATCTCCACCCGGTATCGAACCCTGATCGTTCTTAGGTATCGTCGACTTCTTCTTCGTCCTCCGAGCTTCCTGATCTGCTACCTCCTCGATTGTTGCTACTTCATTCTCCCGATGGTTGTCCACACTTTTTCTATCCTCTTCGCTGAGAACAGATCCTGAAAGCCTCTCAGAGACCCCTTTGCCATCAACGAACCAGCCCCCTATATCCCTTTCGGTCCCACTTAGGGAGGCAACGTTCCACGTTCCAACCTTGACTCGAGTTGTATATGGTCTTGTATATTCAGACCTCCGTTTGTGGACAGCCTGGGATAAGGAAAGCTGAGAAGAGATAATCGTTGGCGATCCCGGTTCATCAGGCGTAGATGAATAAGCTCCTGGAATATCCTGTATCCGGAAGGGTGGATAAGGTGTTGACTCAACAGAAGACATTATTAAATGGCCAACAGGGCTTTGGTCAAGCAGGAACAAGAAGCTAGAATGGACGACCTAAGGGATGTTCATGACACCAAGCTGCTTTAAGCTTATACAGCTTCATCGCTTGTGAAAGAACTTAAGGCAAGAATGGCTAATCTCGGTTTTTGGAATAATACCTACGCCATCAAGCACGACTTGGCAGGTCCCGCGGTCGAGAACTTCCAAGATTGCCGCCGCCTTGTAGGGCTCATTTGTTTTTTACAGGGGACACCCGCAACTACGGAGGTCCTGTACACCGTACTCGACAACACCACATTACGAGTGTCTGCGCATTATGGATAATCTTGCCACAGCTTCATTTCCTGCTCTGAGCCATCCGATCACAGGCAGCATTTAGTATGACGCCCCGCAAGGCAAAACAACGCCAAGTACAACCCCATGTCGCCAACCCGACCTCAGACTATGAGAGCGACTTTAACAACCCCACTCTAGACGATATACCTTTTCCACCGCCAGCACGAACGAATACCGAGCTCAACCTGTCAGTGATGAAACGCCACCTTCCCGATGCAGTCTCTATCGTGTCAATCGCTTCCTATGCCGTAGTTTATATCTTCTCTCCAACCAGTCAGCAGTGGGAGAAAAATGGCGTTGAGGGCACGCTCTTCATATGCGAACTTTCACCAAATCCATCAGCCGCGCCGAGATATTCAGTCTTGGTTTTGAATCGAAGAGGGCTGGAAAACTTCAAGCTGGAGCTGCTTGACAGTGATGACGTTGATATAACGGAGGAGTATGTGATTCTTCAAGGGCACGATGATGCGGATGTACCAAAAGCGCACGGGCTGTGGATATTTTCGGAGCCTGAGCCTTCTTCCACTGCTCATGCGAGGGAGGTTAACGCCAAGATTATTGAAGAATGCGCATTCAAGGCAAAAGGGGGCAGAATCCCCACGGACCGACAACAACATGTCAATGGGCATAGAATCGGAAAAAGTGCTCAAAGACGCGACTCCCCAGGGGCAAAAGTGCAGAGGACCGAGAGCACTGGCCGGGTGAACGCGCAGCCGGCGACGAGCGACTCCCACCAATCCAACCCTGCTGTGAGCACAAAACCACCTGATGTTCTGGGAGAATTATTTCGAAAAGCAACACAAAGCTATCGAGGCTCTAATTGAAGAGATTCCAGATTACGGCTATGGTTGGGCTGCCTTGGTGCGAGCGGAGCTCATACGGATTTGGTTTGTTTGTTTAGTATAGAGATACCCATTCAGCACTTGCAGCCGAGACAGCTATTTAGATAAACAACATGGGGGTTTCGGAGTGTTGAGCATAAGCAGCACTATCATTCGACAGGAAGAGTGCGTACCTTAGCTTTAAGGTCCCTACTCGAGCAGCCCTAGCAGTGCGGGGCATTCTCAAAAGCTTTCTACCCCACCGACACTATTTTTCATTGCAAAGAAATTGCACTCATCCCGTCATGGAATCTGATACTAAGACTCGTAAGCCCCATACTCTAGATCCAAAGCTATAAATTACTCATATATTCCGCAGCGCCTTACAAAACCTCTGATCAGACCTCTTTCGCCAACATATCAGCGAGAGACCGTTGGCCTGTTATTATAGTTCGTTAACGGCGGAGTCAAGCTAAAGAAGGGTTCAAAGCTGATCAGTTAAGACAGGGGCAATTGACGATGTTCACCGTGCCATTGTAGACTGCAAAGTTGAAGCGAAGCGGACAGAGGGTAAAATCATTGTGGAAGGGTTGGCGAGGCTCAAGTATGAGTTGCAGCATGACCGACAGATGACGTGAGATTATACTCAGACTTGAACCAATATTTCTTGCCACTGAGAAGCACAGGCCAATAGCCGACGATGGACAGCCAGATATACCAGAATACAACAAGGAACTAGAAGTATTGGGATCCCCCACATGGTTCAACGTGCCTTGGCTATACTCAGAATGCTACCTCTACCGGTAAGAATCCTATTCTCATCCCAGTTGAGAGACTCAGCTCATGCGCAAAAGCTAGACGTATAAGTACCCTCTTTGCCCTCTCCAGTCACTGGGAATCGTACGATGTTTTCGCCCGCCAAAAGATGTCCACCTTCCGCTCCTCCCGCCCCGCCGTCCTCGAACTCGCCACAAAGTACAAGGGGCTGATATCCCATAGGGAAAGTCACATCTCTAGCGCTAAGAGCATGGAGGAAATAGAATCAGCAGAGCGCGTCCTTTTCACGGAAATGTGCGAGATCTGCCTGTGGGGCAACGCAACCGATCTATCCCTCCTCACCTCCCTGACCTACGAAGACATCCAAAAGCTTCAGGGGACCGAAGCGCGCAAGAACTCCGGGAACAACATCCTAAATAATGACCTCCCAGCCGCCTACTCAGTCCTCAAAGCTGCCCAGAAAGCCAATCCTAAGGGAACAAGACGCGTCGACATCGTCCTCGATAACGCCGGTTTCGAGCTCTTCGTCGATCTCATTCTCGCCGGGTACTTGCTTTCCGCCGGCCTGGCTACGGAAATAGTCCTCCACCCGAAAAAAATCCCCTGGTTCGTCTCGGACGTTGTCCCCGCCGACTTTGCTGCCCTACTGAGCGCGCTCGCAAGCCCGCAAGCTTTTTACACCACACCCTCCGACGACGACAAGCACGCTGGTAAAACCCCTGCGCCGTTGTCAGAACAGGAAGCGTCGGACGTGGAATTCCTGTTCCAGCACTGGAGCCATTTTTACCAAGAAGGCCAACTCCTCCTCCGCCCCAACACCTTCTGGACAGCCGCAGGCAGCTACTGGCGCCTCCCTACCGCTTCCCCTCAACTCCACAGCGACCTTCAAGAAAGCGAACTCGTCGTCTTCAAGGGCGATCTCAATTACCGCAAATTAACCGGCGACGCCATGTGGGACCCCACGACCCCGTTTGCTACTGCTATTGGTCCTATGGGTGCGGGGTCAGGTGTCAGAACATTGGCACTGAGGACGTGCAAGGCAGATGTGGTTGTTGGGTTGGGGGAGGGGGTGGATGAGAAGCTGAAGGGCGGTGGGGAGGTCAGGGAACGGAAGTGGGCTTGGAGTGGGAAATGGGCTGTTGTGCAGTTTTGTGATGGCAAGGTTTGAGGAGATGGCTTAGACTTGTTCGGTATCTGATTGTACTTCTCTAGAGAATCTGAAGGCAGCGAAAAAGATGATAGATGGTAGAGAATCATAGTGTGCTCGCAATTGGTTCATTGTAGCTAAACCTGATTGTTAAAAACAGTATTGTCTGTCAAGAGAATATGGCAGCGAGTGACAAATGAGAAAGAACAAAGATTTGGCAACCATGTTTACGTAGATCTCACTCCATTGACTACATAATGACATGCACTTACATGCAATATCTCTGAGACATCCAAGCTTCGAGGCATCGCGTTTTCCGCAGCGATACTACTTGAGGATATGGGCCTGCAGTTCAAGTACGCAGCCACGTTCTTTCCATTAATGTAGAAAAAGCGGTCGGTTAATATGTGTCTAGAGCTTGGTCTGTTCACATGTTCGATTCTGGAGCAAATCCTGAGCCTGGGGCTTGAGAACCTCGTCCCTCGACTATCTTCTACTGTTCTAAACTGTATGTGTATTTCTATATTCATATACACCCGTTGGGGGTTGGCGTCATGGACCCTTCTGTCATCAGTGTCACCTGACCAGATTCGACAGATTGTCTGCCGATCGAAGGTGGAAAGACCAACCTACGTTGTGCTATAGTAACATGCTATCTTCTCGTGGCGCTTAGAGATCCATGATAGAGCCGAAACCAGGTGAATGCTAGCACCGAAGGATTAGAAGCATAAGATCCATGAAGGAGAATATTACTCTTGGAGGTCGTTGGCTAGCAGTGCAAGGTAAATCAAGGTCAGCGTATGATGAGGGCATGACATGCCCAACGGGGATTGCTAAGACGTCAACTTCATCTTCTTGTCTGAGCTCAAGCGCACCG
>JAABUR0100008424.1_pt1 | contig 11903 bp, 13 predicted proteins | sample 5560091 | NCBI WGS metagenome assembly JAABUR01 (sample SAMN10711879, study PRJNA513375) | rock metagenome | isolation source: Antarctica rocks | place: Antarctica: Victoria Land, University Valley sud
CGCGACACTCAGGGATGGCAAATGGGATGTGCATGCCTCCCACGATGGGAAGGGGCGCACGACCCATCACCCACCCGAGTCAATCGGCCGCCATCCACGCAAAGTGAGCAAGAGCCACCGAACCGGGGGAGGATCACCATGCCCTCAGCTGAAGCCTGATTGGGACGCTCCACCGTCATTCCACGCAGCAGGTAGGGGTAGATCTTGTGGTCCGGTGCCGGTTTCGACGTGTTCGGCTTCCGGTACAGGGCCTCGATGCGCATGCGCTTCATCAGCGTCGCGACATGTCAGCGCCCGATCTCGATCCCCTCCCGGTTCAAGAGGTCGCGCCGCATCCGGCTTCCCGCAAAGGGGAATTCGAGATGGAGTTCGTCGATCCGCCGCATGACGGCGAGGTCGGCCGGCGATACCGGGCGGGGCAGATAGTAGACGCTGCCGCGGCTGATCCCGAGCGCCTTCGCCCGCCTGGTGATCGACAGGCCGTGATTGCCGTCGATCATCGCTTTGCGCTCAGAAGGCCGGCCTTGGCGAGCGCGCCGGACAAAAAAATCGTTGGTCAACGTCAGCTCGCCGATCCTGGCGCGGAGCGTCTTCACGTCGATGGCTGGCGCTGCCAGGCCAGCCTTCGGCTCCGAACCGAAGACCTCGGCGGCGCCATCCACGAGCTGAGCCTTCCACGTCGTGATCTGGTTCGGGTGCACATCGAACTGCTGGGCCAACTCGGCCAGCGTCTTCTCCCCCTTCACGGCCGCCAAGGCTACCTTGGCCTTGAAGGCCGGCGCGTGGTTTCGGCGCGTTCGCTTGCTCATCGTCTCTCCCGATCCGCGGCCACCTTGGCCGCCGTGAGGAAGGAAATCCACTCAGCCGACCTATCCAGATTTCCCGAGCCACCTCACTCGAAGGGCAGGATCATAGCGGCACAAGCTTTGTCGGCAAGGAAAGAGCGCCGCCTAAACCCATGTAATTTCGGTCTGCCCGCAGATGAGGCCGAGTGGAACGAAGGCAGAGGTCTGATTGGACTTCGTCGTCGCCGGCTTACCGAAGCTGACCTTCGATCGGCGGCGTCCGCGGCCTTTCAAGGAGTATGAAAATGCGCGCGCTCAATCCGATACGCAGGGAGCGATCCTCCCAAACCGGCCCGAATGGGCATCCGATGACCCGTGCTCACCATCATGGTTGGAACCTGTTCCGGCGGACCCATGAGGTCGACCTGTGGTGCGCCGTCCCCTCCGATCATTCGGTCCCGGGCTTCTTGTTTTCGGGCGAATGGGTTTTCGGCGGGGTCAGCCAACCTCCGGATTCCGAGTTCCGGAAGCTCCGGGATCCCGAAGCCCGTTGGGCCGTGCAATGGAACGGGTTCTACCTATTCATGTGCTTTTCTAGGACAGGCGGCCTCGTTTCGTGAGACACCGGACCATCCACCTCATGGCCCAGACCTTGTGCGAATGCGACGGCAAGAACTGGACGACGATCATCCGGGCCGAGCGGGACCGTTACGCCCGGATCGCCATCTCGGTCGACCATCGCATTGGGGGTCGAGGCGGCCGCGCAGCGGGATGAGCGTCGCTCGCACATCGAGCATATATTCAAGGTGGGGTGGATGGAGATCGAGGGCTGCGGCTGACCTGACTTCGCCCCCTAGGCTCGGCGCATCCGACGCGCCGACGACGGCTTAACCGCTTTCTAGGCGGCGCTATTCCTTGTCGTCGAACACCGCCGGGCGTCGGGGGTGCTTGGTGACTCTCTGGCGACGCCGAGTTCCGCGTTCACAAGCTTACGACAGGCGGAGCCGGCGCTTCATTCGGGGACGGAGTAGCTGCGTCGCGTCAGGCAATGGCTGCGGTCCCGGTTTGACCAGCGACGAGCAGACCGCGCTCGACCGGCTCAAAGACGTTATGGACATGCTGTCCGAGGAGATCGTCTTCGTTGACCGAAGCGACAGGGTCGTCTTCTGGAACGTACCCCTACGCGGAAGGCCGCCTTGTGAACGGGTGCTCTGATTTGGGAGAACTGCCCTTATGGACAGCCATAAGGACAGGACCTTGCCCGAGCGCCTGAACGTCGTCGAACTTGGCCGCCGCCGACGTTGGTCGGAGGACGAGAAGCTCCGCCGACGTGATCATCAACATCCTGGCGCGCCGACGCGAGCCCGCCCACCATCAGCATCGATACCCCCGACGCGCTGCGCCTGCAGCACGAGCCTGCCGCCGATTGCGCGCGCTACGACCGCTGAGGAGTATCACGTGATGGAGCATTCCGAGATCCTGGCCACTATGGTGGACCTGAAGCTCTACGGCATAAAGGCCGGCTACGACGAGATCATCACCACGGCGGTGAAGCGTCAGCACGAGCCCCAGCGCATCGTCGGCGACCTGCTGCAGGCCGAGATCGCCGAAAACCAGGCGCGCTCGATCAAGTACCAGATCACCATCGCCAAGCTACCCCTGGCCAAGGACATCGGTGGCGAGCAGCAGCGGCCGGCGGCAGCCGGCGGCGCACACGACGGCCGCGGTCTCGTCGATGATGTGGATGAGCCGAACACCTGGCCGGGATGCGACACGATCCGCAACCAGGTGCATGGTGTTGGTGCAGATCAGCACGCTGTCCGCGCCGGCACGCACCAGGTCGTCGGCGAGGTCGCCGAGCAGCACGCCGGCGCTGGTCCAGTCGCCTGCCCGCTGCAAGGCGACGACGAGCTCAAAGTCGATGGAGCGCAGCACGATCTCGGCCGAGCGCAGCCCACCCAGCCGCTCGCGCACCAGCGTGTTGATGAGCCGGTAGTACACCGCCGTGCTTTCCTAACTCATGCCGCCGATCAGCCCAACCTTCCTCACCGCCTGCTCCCTCGTTTGACAAGCGCCAGAGTGCGCGCGGGAAGGCGGAAAGGGGATGCATATTCAGCGGTAATCATGGCCAAGATGACAAGCTGCGCGCGCCATTGCAGCTCATGGCGCTGAATTGTTGCATGGGCAGCACATTGGCGTTACAGTGCCCCCATGCTTGACCACCGCGACCGGCGTATCCTCGCACTGCTCCAGGCCGACTCCGAGACGCCTGTCACCGCCATTGCTGAGCGGGTGGGGCTGTCGGTGTCGGCATGTTCGCGGCGCATCCAGCGGCTCAGGGACGACGGTGCCATCCTACGCACCGTCGCCCTGCTGGACCGCCGTTGGATGGGCGTGCCCACGACCGTGTTCGTGCTGGTCCGCAGCGGTAAGCACGCGGCGGACTGGGTGGATGCCTTCCGCGCCGCCATCGCCGACGTGCCGGAAGTGGTCGAGGCGCACCGGCTGACCGGGAACTTCGATTATCTGCTCAAGCTGGTGCTTCCCAACGTCGAGCACTACGACGTGGTGTACAAGCACCTGACGCGGCGGTTGGAGCTGCGCGACGTCGCCGCGTACATCTCGATGGAAACGCTCAAAGTGGAAACGGCGCTGCCCACCGACCACGCACCTTGAATGGGTTCCAGACGTTCGTCGTTGCCATGAGTACGCTGTGTCCGGCGTGTGGAGGCTTCGAAATGCTCTTACGAGATCGCAGCACCGAACGCGGCCGGGTTTACGTTCGCCCCGGTCAGCGCGACCGCGCCGCGCCGCCCGGTTCGGCCACCAACCCGAACTCGGCGAACGCCACGCGAACGGCCTCCTTCGCTGCGCACAGATGGTGCGGGTGGACACCTTCCATCCCGAGCCATGGCTCCCGGCCGAAGTCCGGAGCGAGCTCGGCAATTATCGCCGCTCCGGCTACGACCGCGGACACATGGCGTCCAACGGGGACATGGGCGACGAGGCGGGCCAGCGCGACAGCTTCAGCCTCGCCAACATGAAACGCTTCGCCGTCAAAGACCCGAGGTGGGAGCCGAGTGCCCGAATCGGGGCCCGCTCGGTTCTGTGCGGGGGCGCTCAGCAATGAACGTCCCTACCGCGATCCGAGCCTGCTTCGGAACACCGACACCGTGGACGTCGCCTCGATGCCGCCTCGGGTGATCAAACAGCGAATCAGTGACAGGCAGGGGAAGCGCTCGTCTGGGCCAGGAGTTTACGAGTTCCCAGCCCCGATCGGCATCCGATGATCGCGCAGTAGGGCAGGTGAGGTCGAGGCTCACCCTTTCCCGAGCGCCGCACGAAATCGGAAGTTCGTCACAGGTCGACGTCCGGAGCGTCTTCTGCGCCTCCAGCGCCTGGGGCCGGTTGCCCCATGCCTTCCTGGGTCGGCCGAAGGCCGGACACCGAAGCCCCCACATTCGAAACAGGAAGCCCGAGTCGCTTATTTCCATGGGCCACCACGGGTCCGTTGCCGAGTCCCCTGAAACCCACCTCGCGTTCACTGTTCGTCGACGTTTGTGACTGAACCTGGATCACATCATTGAGGCCCTGCGCCGGACGGATGAACGTGGCTTCGAGCAGGAAGATTCCCTGATGGATGTTGTTTTCAGGTTTAGCTTTCTCCGTCGCGACATGATCGATCAGACTTTCAATTTTTCGCTTGCCGGATTCGAGTTCATTTTTTGTCTCCGCAAACTCCCTGATCGTCCCCTCCAAGGCCATGGACACATTTTCTCTCTGCGCTTGTACACTCGTACCGTGATATCTCAAGGCAAAGACCTTGTCGGGTCCGGCCTCTCTCCGCAGCTCTCTTATATCGTTCGCGAGATTCTCTTTACCTAGCATGCCTTCCCAGCCATCACGATCTTTGTTGATGGCGTCCTCCCCTTCACCCATGGTCCTGTAGAGCAGATCCAAGGTGCTGTTGTAGGGATCGATCTGACCGTCCTTCACGAAGTACCTCGGAGACACTCCCACGCCCCGCTCGAACCCGGACCCGCTGGCTCCGAAGACGGTCGAGTTGAAACCGACGCCCGACACGTTCGGATTGTTCTCCACCGGGACTGTCGGGAGGCCCACGGTGACGCCCGCGGCGCTCCTCTTGGAGCTGGTCACGTCATGTTGGACGATGCCTCGCTGACGATCGCTCCGAGCCTCGCTGCGGTTAATGGTAGAACTACGAGCACTTCCACCGACGCTGGCTGTAAGTCCCAGATTGACCTGCCCGTCCCCTTGCGTGCGTCCTGATATCGAGATGGATCCGGTGCCGGTGATATCTTGGAACGAGGAACTATGCCGCTCATCGACGACTGCAACCCTGTTGTTGAAGACGAATTTGCTTGCGAGATGACGATACAGTGACCCGCTCTCGACGGGCTCATCGTCTCTCTTGCCCGCTATATACTCCTCCATAGCGTCAATAAGCCGATTGGAGTTATAGCGATACTCGTCTTGAACGTCGGATTCCTCGACGCCGTCGCCTTCCTTTTTGGAGTAGCGCTCTCCGGCCGGTCTTCCGGCCTTGTTTCCCGGCTTGAAGACTTCGTACGCGAGACCTTCATTGTTCAAAGGACGGTCGGCTCTCAAGCCGATGCCGATCGCCTTTTCGAACTGCATCGACGCTTCCGCTCGTGCCCCGAGTGCCAAGCTGGCATACTTCGACGCGCCAGTAGACTTCAGAGCACTGACGGCCAGGTTCCCTCCGAGGGCGAAGGTGCCACGGGCCACGACATGGCACGCCAATTCCTGACCCGGCCCTCCGGAGAGGCTGACGAGCTGACTTTCCATGGACAGATTTCCCGTCACGATAGGTCCCCCGCTGAGAGGGGTCGTTCCACCGACGACGTTAATGTTAGCCCTGTTGAGTCCGGCCGTGTGGCCGCTTCTCCATATCTGCCTGTTGCCCAGATAGTTGTGGTCTGCTCCCTCCCTCAGAACGGCGATGACGTCCTCCAACTCCCCGCTTTTGGCTTTAAAAGGCTCACTCTGTCTGATTTTTTGAGCTTCTTCGAATTTCCCTCTGGCGTTGTTCAGCTTTGTGCGAAGGGGCGAATTTGGGGGAGCCTCGGCGAGTTCCTTATTGATGAGTCCGATCGTCTCCCCCATGAGCGTGGAAAGAGGGAGGCTGGAGAGTGTCCGCAAGTCGTTCTGACCACGCTCTTGCCGGGTGTATCCCCGGGATCTCTCTCCAGGGATCGCTGCCATGGCTTCCTCGATTTGGTTAGTTATCCTGTCGAGATCCTCCTCCTCGAACGGAACGAGGTCGAGACGCTTCCTCTCACTTTCCGGGGCGATGCCGGTCGGGACGCCGACGCCACCTTCGGCCCTAAGCGTCCTCACCTTCACAGCGGGACCGGTCTCCTTGTCGCTTCTGCCCCGGGCCAGAACGTCCCCCAATCTCTGCTCGGCAAACTTGAGCTTGAGGAGCGTCGGCCTCTTAAAGTTGGCAGCGTGCTCCATCGCGTTGTTCAAAGTTTCGAGCAGGGACTCGGCCGCTTCCTGCATGGCGATGTTGTATGATTTCTGAACTTGCGGCGCCCAGTCGACATTCGTGCCGATGAGTCCCCAATCTTTGAGCATGGAGAAGGGGGAGGGCACGCCCTTGGCTGCAGCCTCTCCATCAATGAGAAACTGCGTACCTGATGTGACGACGGACAAGGCCGTGGCGAACGGCAAGAACTTACCGACCATGTCGACCGCATTCTCCTTGGCGCGAAGAGGCCACTCAGCAAACACAGTTTCAAGTAGATCCTCTGTTTGCTTCATCTGCGTCTTGCTTCGCTTACCGCCGTTCCAGGCAAATATGTTAGCTTTGTCTGAAATGTCGGCAGAGCCGCTGGCGGCTTTCAACACTGATCCGTGCACATCAGAAGCGAAATCTCGACGTTCCCGAGCACTGGCTTTCGATGTCGACTGGAGTTGAAGGGGTGGTGGTGGGGCCGGGTTGGCCGGCGAAGCCGTGACATCGAGATTTTCCATCTCCATGCCTTCTCCCGACGTCTCCACATTGATTGCTGGCCGACGCATCTTAATGTGGTAGGTTTGTAATGCGACATGCAAAAGCACGAACTGCTCGCGCCCTTTTTCCGTGTCGTCAAGGACGGACTGCCCGTGCAGCATGTTCTTGAGCACGGCCATGCCCTCGCCGCTGACTGAGGCCAGCGCTCCCGCGAGCATGAATGCCGATTTGATCGATTGATTGGCTCCTCCGACGGACAGGTTCTCGATCTTAAGATGTCCCTCGCGTATCGCTTCCATGGCTTCGGCCGCTCTTCGGGGATCTCCGTTGAACACGGAAGCGGAGACTACGGCGGCGACCAGGCGACGCGCGAAGGGGAGCGGACTTGATCCCGATCGATCCAGCCGCTGCAACTCTCCCCGAAGCGACGAGTGTCGGAAGCTGCCCTCCGGCAGGCGGAATAATGTTCCCACGAACTCTCGGTATGCAGCTCCATTCTTCATCGCGGACTCGATTTCACCTGCATACCCCTCATCCTTTGCTCGCTTAACCGCCAGATCAGGTCTCAAGGTTTTGGTGAGCGCCTCGTAACCGCCGCCGAGCTTGTCCTTGCTCAATACAGAAAGCGGGGTAAGTGCGGCGTCGATCGATTCCGGATTCAAGAGTTGATGAGCGTATAGTCTACATCTCCGATCGATGGTTTCTTTGGCCGCTTCCGGGAACCTCGGAAGCTGCGACACCGGCTTGTAGAAGCCCTCCGGCGGGGCCGCATCGGCGGCCCCCGCCGCACTCGGCCCCTCCGGAGAGTCGCTTGGGGGCAGGCTCTTCATGCGCTGGACCGTCGTGAGATCCTGATCCCAGCGGAGCCGGGGATGGGGATCACCCAGGGCTTTCAAATCTTCGCCGAGCACGAAGCGATCAGCGAACGGCCCTGCGATGTAGTCCACCGAAGCGAGGTTCGATTGACGCTCCGGTCTTGAAGTCTCCGATACGCTGCCACTGGACAAGGGGGGCTGGGGAGCGAATGGCACGACCGCCTGTGGCGTGGTTTCTCCTTGCGGGCGATCTGAAGTGGGCTGGCTCGGCCCCCCGCGACCGTCGGACGGGCCCGCATCGTCGTCTCGATGGAGCGTGGCTTCGAATGACGGGAGCGGGCGAAATGTGAGTTCGATGCCGGTCTGCCCCAAGATGCGAGCCAGACCCCCATTCTCGCCATCGCGATCGCCATCCTCGGACTGATCTGACCCTCCTCGAGAGTCGTCAGGGAGAATGGCGTAGTGGCGCGTGCCATCGCCAGATCCACCCGTCGGTGCCCCCGTCCCTCTCGAACCAGCCCCTGTCTGACCGCCTGCCGCCTGGCGGCGATTGTTTGGCCCGGGGGTGGCCGAGGAACCGGCGCGAGGCGCCGCAGGTGAGCCGGTTCCGCTCGGTGCGGCTGGGGGGGTGCCGGTGTTCGGCCTTTCGGCTGTCGCCGCATTTGCGAAGGACGCCGCGAGTCCGGCGGCATCGGCTTCTGCCTCGACGCGGTCGTTAGTTCCCTTGTTGTTTTGGACAGGATCCATAGAGGTCTCCTCACGTCTGGTTCAGTCCGGCGTCCAGGGCCGTCTCCACGGCCGATGCAGGACGAGGTGCGCGGGACAGTGCATTGCGCCGTTCGACGCCGTTTCAATCGAGAGCATAAAAGCTTCTCGACCTTCCAGCTGCGCCCGATTGAGGAGCGTACACAAATTTCACCGGTCGTCCAGTCGCGCCCATTCAGGCGACAGGGCGATCGGGTGAAACAGGGGGGTGACAAAAGCGTTTGAGGCTGAATCTGTCGTGGTCCACTGATTCGGGTGGAGCGGTCGGCGATGGACAAGGCTTGTACGGAGGGCGGGGCGCTCGCGGAGTCGGTCGTTTTTCTGAAGCATTTCAGTGATCTGCCGGATCCACGGCAGCGCGGCAAGGTGATGTATCCGCTGGACGAGATCCTGCTGCTGTGCCTGCTGGCCGTGCTGGCGGGAGCCGAGACGATCGTCGACATCGCCCGCTTTGGCGAGAAGAAGCGCGAGCTTCTGCGCCGCTTCCGGCCGTTCGGGGACGGCACTCCCTCTCACGACCACCTCGGCGACATCCTGGCGTCGCTCGATGCCGAAGCCTTCCAGCGATGTTTCGTCGCCTGGGTCGGCTCGCTGACCGGCGTTGCTACCGATGTCATCGCCATCGACGGCAAGACCGTGCGCCGTTCCTACCAGAAGAAAGGCGGCACGGCTCCCATCCACATGGTCTCGGCCTTCGCGGCACGCCAGCGTCTGGTGCTCGGCCAGGTCAAGGTGGCGGACAAATCCAACGAGATCACCGCCATCCCGAAGCTTCTCGAGATGATGGCGATCGAAGGAGCAACCGTCACCATCGACGCCATGGGATGTCAGCGCGAGATCGCCCAGAAGATCATCGACAAGAAGGCAGATTACGTTCTCGCCTTGAAGGGCAACCAGGGCACATTGCGCGACGACGTCGAACTCTTCGTCGCCGAGCAGAAGGCCAAGGACTTCAAAGACACCACGATCAGCCGAGACAAGACCGTCGACGGCGATCATGGGCGGATCGAGACCAGAACCACCACCGTCATCCACGACGTCGACTGGCTCGACGAACACAAATGGCCGGGATTGAAACGTATCATCATCATCGACAGTGAACGTGAGATCGACGGCAAGACCGAGACGGAGACGAGGCTCTACATCACATCACTCGTGCTGTTGGCCAATGCCTTGGGGCCCATCGTTCGCTCGCATTGGCCGTCGAGAACAGCCTGCATTGGGTGATGGACATGATCTTTCGCGACGACGAGTGCCGCGTCAGGACCGATCACGCCCCAGCCAACTTCACCACACTCAAACACATGGCCGTCAATCTCACCCGAAGGGCGCCAGGCAAGGATTCACTCCGCCTCAAACGCAAGGTCGCAGCATGGGACGACGACTTCCTCGCAAGCCTCATCGCCGCATGATTCCTTCACCCGATTCCCCTGATTCAGGTGATGATCGCCTTCATCGACGAGCATCGCGGGGCGTACGGGGTCGAGCCGATCTGCAAGGTGCTGCCGATCGCCCCGTCGACCTATCGTAAGCGCTGTGCCGAGCCCACGTTGCGGACAAGAACCTTATGAGGCAGGGCAGTGTTCGGCGTGGGGCGGACGGCTCAGGCTGGGGCCTTGAGGCCCGGGATGGTGGGACAGGCCCAGGGCAGGAGTTCGTCGAGCCGACTCTGGGGATGGCCGCCCACGATGCGGGCGATCACGTCGGCGAAGTAGCTCTGCGGGTCGACGCCGTTCAGCTTGCAGGTTTCCACGAGCGACGCGATCACCGCCCAGTGCTGGCCGCCTCGATCCGAGCCGGCGAAGAGGGCGTTCTTGCGCGTCAGCGCGAGGGGTCTGATCGAGCGCTCCACCGTGTTGGAGTCCATCTCCACCCGGCCGTCCTCGACGTAGAGCGTCAGCCCGGCCCAGCGTGACGTCGCGTAGCGGATCGCCACGGCGAGCGTGCTCTTCTGGCTGATGAGGGCCAGCCTGTCGCGCAGGAAGCGCTCGAGCGCGATCAGCAGCGGCCGGCTCCGGACTTCCCGCGCCAGGCGACGCGCCTCGGCCGACAGCCCGACGATCTCGCTCTCGATCCGGTACAGCGCCGCGATGCGCGTCAGCACCTCGGCCGCGATCGGCGACGCGCTCTTGGCGGCGAGGTCGATGAACTCCCTCCGGACATGGCTCCAGCAGAAGGCAAGCTTGACGCCGTGACGCTCGGCCAGGACGCGATAGCCCGCGTAGCCGTCCACCTGCAGCACGCCGGTGAAGCCGGCGAGATGCGCGATCAGGCGCTCGGCCTTGCGGTCGGCTGCGTAGACGTAGGCCACGGCCGGCAGATCGGTGCCGCCCCAGGGCCGGTCATCACGCGCGTAGGCCCAGAGCTGCCCCGTCTTGGTTCGTCCTCGCCCGGGGTCGAGCACCGGCGCCGTCGTCTCGTCGGCAAACAGCTTGCCCGCCGCCCGCAGGTGATCGAGCAGCCGCTCGTGCACGGGCTCGAGCAGCGATGCGCCGCGCCCCACCCAGTCGGCCAGAGTCGAGCGGTCGAGGATCACGCCCTGCCGGGCGAAGATCTGCGCCTGCCGGTACAGCGGCAGGTGATCCGCGTACTTCGACACGATCACCTGCGCCACGGTGGCGTCGGTCGGCAGCCCGCCCTCGATCAGCCTCGCCGGCGCGGGAGCCTGCACCACGCCATCCGCGCAGGCCCGGCAGGCATATTTCGACCGCCGCACCACCAACACGCGGAACTGCGCCGACACCACGTCGAGGCGCTCGGACACGTCCTCGCCGATGCAGTGTAGCGGGGCCGCGCAGCACGGACAGCTGCGGTCTTCGACGTCCACCACGGTCTCGATCCGCGGCAGGTGCGCCGGCAGGGAGCCCCGGTTCGCCCGCCGCTTGACGACGCGGGACACGCGTTCGGCCGGAGCCGCCTCTTCCGCCTTGGCTTCGTCGGCCGCCTCGGCCTGTTCGGCGTCCTCCAGCCCGAGCAGCAGCTGGTCGACGGGCAGGCTCTCGACCCGGCGGCCGAAGCGGTGGCGCTGGAGTTCGCGGATGATCTTGCGCAGCCGCTCGTTCTCGACCCGCTCGGCCGCCAACAGGGCCTGCAGCGCGGCGGGGTCGTCGGAGGGGGTGGGCTCACTCGGGATCACAGAGGAAACAGATCACATTCGGATCCTGAGGGCGACAGCCGCGGCGGCTGTCCCCCGCCTTTTCCTCCGCCCTCAGCCGGCCAGCATCGGCACCCTGGTCTCGCGCGGCTCGTGCACTCGCAGCCGTGTTGCACGGACCAGGGAGTGGGCGCAGTTGCCCCAGCCCCGGCTGTGGTTCAGGCGACACGGACGGAGATCGGGCGTCCCAGCTCCAGCATACGGTTGAGCGCATGGACGGCGACGTCCACCTCGGTCGCCCGACGCCGGTCCGTGCGCGAGCGCAGCCCGTCGCCGATCACCTGCTTGAACCTGCCGATGGCCGCCTCGGCCCGAGCCCGCCTCGTGTAGCCGGACGCTTTCTGCCAAGCCGCCCGTCCGTGCTGGGCGATGCTTTGCAGGTG
>JAABUR0100008425.1_pt1 | contig 11901 bp, 7 predicted proteins | sample 5560091 | NCBI WGS metagenome assembly JAABUR01 (sample SAMN10711879, study PRJNA513375) | rock metagenome | isolation source: Antarctica rocks | place: Antarctica: Victoria Land, University Valley sud
GCTGGGCGTCCGCCAGCGGCAGGTACGGGTTGACGTTGTAGTCGCTGTCGGACCAGTCGGCCAGCATCCACACGTTGCTGCCCGCGCCGCCCGCGCCGTAGAACGTGTCGAGCATGTCCTGATACCACTGTATGCGCGTCGCCGTGAAGGCCGGGTCGCTCGGCTGTAGCAACGCGCTGCCCTGATTGAGGCCGTACGACTTCTTGACGCCGTACTCCTCCATCACGACGGGCTTGCCGAGGTCGCGCCCTTCCTTGGTGATCCCCGCGATCAGCGCGTTGGTCTGCGGCAGCGTGAAGTTGGCCCACGACTCGTTGGGGTAGGGGTGGAAGCTGAAGAAGTCGACCGTGGGCACGTTCTGCACGTACATCGCGTCGTTGTTGTCGCCCTCCTGGCTGCCGGCCCACTGGAAGCCGGGCCCGCCCGTCTGAGAGGACGTGCAGCTTTGGTCCGGCGTGAACGACGCCTGCGCGGCCGGCAAACCGGGGTAGAGGGGGATGCAGCCGTGGCCCTCGGAGCCGGTCGACACCATGTGGCGCGGGTCGAGGTTCTTGATGTAGCCGCTCATCATGCCGATCCACGCGCGCAGCTTCTGACCGGATGGGTCGCAGTACTGATGCGTGGGGGTCGGGTCGTAGGTGCAGTCCATGCGTGGCTCGTTCATCAACTCCCAGGCGAAGACCGTCGGGTCGTCTTTGTAGGCCACGCCGGTGACCGTGTTGACGCGGTTGACGAGGTGGGCGGCGTACTGCTGGTAGAGCGCCTGCGCCTTCGCGTCGGTGAAGAACGCGTACTTGTTGGGCAGGTTGAGCCACGACGCGAGTTGCGAGATGCCGCCGTAGGCCTCCCAATGGTTCTCCAGCGTCAGGATGACGCGGATGTGGTGTTTACGGGCGCTGGCCATGATGTAGTCCAGCTTCTGGAAGGCCACCTCGTTGTACACACCGGGCGCGGTCTGAAAGGCGTATGGGTCGGTCGAGCTGTCGTCGAAGGCCCAGGTGCGCAGCACGCTCAAGCCGTTGCGCTCGGCCTCCATCATCTGACGGTCGATCTGCGTTTGCCAGGGGATGACCGTGCCTTTGAGCAGGATGTTGCCCTCGATGGTCTGCTCGTCGTTGGCGACCGTCGTATCGGTGCGCGTAAAGAGGTCGTAGTCGTTCCAGCCCACGTAGCGGAAGGGAAGTCGTCCGTCGAAGAAGATCGTGTGCCAGGCGCGCACGAAGCGTTGCCGCCAGGCATAGTTCTCGACGAGTGTGTCCACGAGGTCGGTGACCGCGAACTGGCTGTCCCGCGCGGTGACGCGCATGGTCTGCACGCCGTCGCTTAGGCGCCGCGTGTTCAGGTCCGCTGTGTAGACGCCGCCGGCGCCGGCGCTCATGGGCAGCGCGAGGCCGCCCACGCTCAGGGTGACGCTCTGCAACGGGAAGCGCGGGTCGGGCTGCACCTGCGCGCTGACGGTCGTCTTACCGTCGAGTTGCTGGTCGAACGTGGGGGCGGTGATGTGAACCTGCAATTGGCTGTTCTGTACCAGCACCGTAACCTGTGCTGAGGTCGAGGCGCCGGCGTTGTCCGTCGCCGTGATGGTCAGTGTCTTGAGGCCGTCGCCCTCGCGCCACAGGTCCCACGCCGCCGTGTACAGGCCGCTGGCGCTGTCGAGGGTCAGCGGACCGGACTGTGTTGGCGTGCCGAACGTGACGCTGCTGATCTGGCGTCCAAGCGAGGGCCGGACCTGCGCCTTGATGGTGTAGCTCTGGCCTTGCGGCACGCTCAACGTGTCGTCGGTCTGCGGCGCCATGAGCTGCACGGTGGGGTTGGTGGTGGCGATGAAGCGCACGTTGTCGAAGTAGATGTTCCCGCTGTAGGTGGCGCCCTGCCCGACCACGCGCAGGATGAACTCCTTGGCCGTGCTGAAATATGTCTGCGAGTTGGGGAAGTCCGCGCTTGACGCGCTGAGGTCGAAGGTCACGGTGTTCCAGCCGGCCTGGAGCGGCTTGGGGCCGCCGGTCGAGGGATGCCACGGATCGTTGAACACGATGTCCGAGGAGAAGCTGCCCGCGGATACGGCGGGCACATAGACGTCGTAGCTCACGGCCTTATAGACCGTGAGGTCGACGGGGTTGTAGTTGTCGAACACCTTGTCCGCGCCGGCCTGGTCGTAGCCGCCGCCGCTGAAGTTGACCGGCAGGGCCAGGCTGTAGGACCCCTCGGAGTGCTGCGCGGAGCTTTGGACCGGCGCCTGAGGCGTGTTGGCGTTCAGCCAACTCGGCGCCGTAAAGCCGTCGGCGCCGTCCTCGAACGTGTAGCTGATGGGGCCGTCGGCGTGCGCCCTCGTGGCCGCCGGCCGCGCTCCCACGGGCGTGTTGAACGATAGGCTCAACGTGACGGCGATGGCGGCGAGTAGGATGCTCATGCGTCGCAGTGAATGCATAGATCGGTCTCCTCTTGATAATCTCTTTATTACCCCTCACCCCCACCCCATGCGGATTGGTCTCTCTCCGCTCCGCTCCGACAGCCCAACCGGCTCTCCCTCAAGGGGCGAGGGGAGACGCGCGGCGCCACGATAGGCGGCCCCCCTCTCCCACGCACGGGAGAGCGCGCTGGACCGTCGGCCGCAGCCGAGGGTCCAGTTAGCCATGGGTCGGGGGTGAGGGCCGTGCCGTCGCCGCCGAGAACTAGCTGGCTTGCCTCCTTTCTACTCCGCTTGTCCGTGTCGTTTGTGCCCGCTTGTCCGCTGGCGCTATGTAACGTCGAGCCAGCGTACTTCTTTGGGGCCAAGGGTTAATTCATAGGTGTGCGCGGGGTGGCCGGCTGGCCGGCGCGCGCCGGCGTCGGGGTCGTGTACCGCGGAGAAAGCCGCGGCGAACGAAAGGCACTCGCGCGCCTGCTCCCACCCGTGGTTGATGACCACGACGCGGGCCACTTCTCTCGTCTCGTCGCCGACCCACCCGACCTCGACGGTTGGGTGCTCGCCAGAGCACGCGGGCGTAAGCCCATGCGCGGCGGCGATGGCGCGGTAGACCTGGTACGTGTCGTCGCCGGCGCTGCCGTCGGGCCGCGCCGCCGCGTAGTATTCGATGGGATAGGCGCTGAAGTAGACCGCGCCCGCGCCGATGGTGTGCTTGAGCAGGGCCGGCGCGGCGCGCCCGTCCACGGCCAGGACCTCGGCGCTGGTGGGCGTCATGGGGCAGTAGGACCGCCCGCTGCCGGTCCCCGCCGGCGTGAACGTCAACTCCGCGCCGCGGTCGAGCGCGCCGAGCGCGCGCAGAAAGCGCCAGCGCACCGGCTGCTCCGGCCGGTCGACGAGGCCGTAGCGCAGCTCGTGCCGCGCGCCGACGAAACGCTCGAAGTCCTGGATCCACATGCCCCGATGGATGGGCAGCGCGCCCGCGAAGTAGGAGAGGTAGACAATTCCCCCGCCCTCGACGTAGCCATGCAGGGCCTCCCAGTAGGGCCCCGTCAGCTTCTGTATGCTGGGCAAGACCAGCATGGGCTCACGCGGGATCTCCGGCTCGCGGCGCACGCGCAGGGGCAGCTTGGCCCCCTTCAGGGCCACGTAGGATTGCAGCAGGTTGGCCGGGATAGCGTCGTCGCCGTACGAGAACGGGTAGCCGGCCGCGAGGTACGAGGACACGCCGAGCGCCACGACCGGCTTCGGGTGGCGCAGGTGGGTCAGGTCCAGGCCGTCCATGCGCCGCGCGAAGTCGCCGAGTTCGCGCGCGACGGGCTTGGGGCTGCCGTCCGCGCGCATGATGCCGAACAGCAACTCGAACGGGTGGTGCGTATATGGCGCGTCGTCGGCGAAAAGGTAGTCGGTGTTGTTCCAGGCGATGGCGCCGGCGGCGCCGGCCAGGAAGGTACTGGCGAGGGTCGTACGGTAGTAGGCGGCGGCGTTGTCGTCCGACACATGGGCGCTAGAGCAGCCAAACTCTTCCAGCAGGACCGGCTTGGCCCAGCGCTCGTCCCGCGCCATCTCGACCAGATAGCTCGGCGTGTAGGAGTGGCGCAGCGCGTCGTCTTGCATGGGGTAGGTGTGCGGTCCCCACAGGTCGACGCTCGCGGCGAGCCGCTCCTGTGAGAAACCGTTGTCCTGCCCCGTCACCTCTTTGCCCCATACGCCGTCGCCGATGCCGATGGGGTGGTCAGGATCGGGGTCGGCGGCGCGGATGGCGCCGGTCAGCCGCCGCGCCCACTCCGTCACCGCGTCCTCCGGCCCATGCCCGCCATAGAGCGGGATCTCATTGCTCAGGAGCCACCCGGCAATGGCGGGCGACGACCCGACGCGTCGCACTACCTCGCCGACATACCACTCTTGCCGCTCCAGCATCCAGGGGTCGCTATACAGATCGCGCCCCGCGCGCCACGGCGGGTCCAGGTTCTCGCCGGACATGTGCCCGACCAAGAACGTGGGGATGGTCGGCAAACCTACCTCAGCGCAGAGGCGCAGGAACGCGGCGAGTCGCGCCATCATCGTGTCGTCGAGTCGCTCTGGCTCCGGCATGAAGTCGGGCCAATTGAGGAACGAGCGCGTGACGTTCAGGCCGAGTCCGCGCAGCTGGCGCAACTCCCGCTCGACGACGCGCGCGTCCCATCGGCGCCACATGCGCGGGCCGCCACAGACGGACCAATAGTTGACGCCGACCACATAACGTGGTTGATGTGGCTGATGCGGGGACCCGAGATAGAGCGGGCTCATGGATTCCTTTCGATGCTATGTACGTGTCTATGCTATATACGTGTCTATGCTATGTACGTGTATACGTGAGCGTCACCTTGCTCAACCGCGGCGACCACGCCGACCCTGCTGTGTTGTTCCAGCGCAGTTTGACGTAGCTAACGCGCGTCAGGCCGCTCAAGGTGTAGGAGTACTCTTTCCAGACCCCGCTTCCGCCGGTGATCGTCGGGATCGCGCGCGTCCACGCCGTCCCATTGATCGACGTGTATAGGTCGAAAGGCGACACCGCTTCGACCGGCCAGAAGTACGCGTCGGCCCCGAACGCGGTCAGGCCCGGCCTCTTCCACACGATCTCTTCGTGCGTCGTCTTGGTCCGCTCCACGACGGACGCATCGCCTCCGGTGAATTGTCCAACGTCGGTGGCGAAGCGCAGGTTGGGCGTGTGGCTGTACGTCTTGCTCCAGTCGTTCAAGTCGTCTACCACGACCCGGTTCGCGCTCCCACGCGTCCTATAGACGGGCGAGTAGGGGCCTGGCGCGCCGGACAGGTTGTAGGCGCGGACGCGGTACCACACCGCGCCCACCGGCTGCGACGCGTCGGTCCACGGCGTCGAGTTGTCGGTCGCGCAGCGGCCGCACACGACAGTCCAGGGGCCGCTGGACCCGCGTGTCGCGCGCTCGACCGTATAGGTGTCCGCCACGGCCGTCCCACGCCAGGCGATACGGCCGGTTGTGACGCTGGTGATCAGCGGGGTCCCAGGGATACGATACGCCGGCGCCGTCAGACCGCTCATGGCGTAGGCATGGCGCCGCAGCGCTTGCGCGGCGCGGCGCATAGCGGGTGTATCGCCAGGGTAGTGCAGGGTATACGAGGGGCTATGGTCCACGTAGCCGAAGTTGTCGTCGTGCCCAAAGAGCGCCCAGTACAAGTCGCCTGAGACTCCGCGTGTCGACTGAGCGGCGGCTAGAAAGGCGTCCAGAGGATCGCCGCCGCTCTTGCCCTGCCAGTCGAACTCGCCCGCGATAAAGGGGCGGCCGGCGGCGCGCGCGGCCGCGGCGTCGTCCTTGAGTTTGGTGACGTCGGCCGGGTAGTAGTGGTCGGAGAGGATGTCGACGCTGGACGGCGGTGGGCCGTCGAGGCCGACGCCGTAGTCGCCGTCGAGAACCAAATGGTGGTGGTCGACGCCCTTGATATAGGCCGAGATCGTCCGGACCCAACGCGCCGGCGCGCGCAACTCGTTGCCCGTTTCCCAGGCCATAATGGTGGGATCATCTCGGTAGGCGACGCCGGTATAGGTGTTGACGTGGGTCAGCAAGTGGCCGATGTACTGCTCGAAATCGGCGATGACCGTCTTATTGGTGTAGAACTGATCCTCGTCCGCGATACCGCGCCAGTCGGTGAAGGTATGCTTGCCACCGTGGTAGTAGCGCCAATTGTCGACCAGCGGAATGATCAGCCGGAGGCCGTGGTCGCGCGCCGCCTTGACGGCATAGTCGATGTGCGCCAGCGCCGTCGCGTTGAAATGGCCGCGGGACGGCTCGACGCACAGGGCGCAGCCCACCGAGATGCCCAGGGTGTGGGCGCGCACGACCGTAGCGCCCATCGCATGGGCGGTCGTCAGGGCGTCGTCGACGCGGAAAGGCGTTGGGTAGCCGTCGCCCTGCAAGCCCAGCCAGTAGATATTGGGTCCGGCGAAGCGGAACGGCCGGCCATCGAGCAGCAACGTCGCGCCCGCACGCGTCACGAAGCCCGTCCCTGTCGCGGCGCGTGACGATCCCGCCGAACGCCACGCGGCCGTCATAGCAGTCGTCGCCAGGGCAACCACAGCTATGACAGCCGGCAAAGCGCGTCTGATCGTGCGCGGAAACGCGCGCGCTATACTGGCCGGCGGTTCACCTGTGTCAGGATTTGTCAGCGGTTCACCTGTGTCAGGTCGCGTCATCACCATGTATCTCCGTGCAAGATTTACTCAACCGCTTTCTCAGCATTATGCGTTGAATGCGGCCGATTGTCAAATAGGGACGGCCCTCACCCCCACCCCGTCTCCCGCGTCAGGGAGAGTGCGCTGGACCGTCAGACCCGCGGGTAGGGTCTGGGGGGCCAGTTAGCCACGGGGTGGGGGTGAGGCCCTGTTGGCGACCCTAGTTGGCGACCGCCCCCTATTGACAAGTCGCGGTTGTATCTGCATAATGTACGCAAGCGCTTACGTTGGAGATTTCGCATATGACCACGATTGCCGACATCGCCCAGAACATCGGGGTATCCCCCGCGACCGTTTCGCGCGCGCTCAACGGCAAGATGGGCGTGAGCGAACCTGTGCGCGTGCAAATCCTGGCCGAGGCTTCGCGCCTCAACTTCGCCGCCAACGGCGCCGCGCGCTCGCTGGCGACGACGCGCACCGACAACGTGGCGTTCGCGATCTACCAGCCGCCGCTGACGAGCGACCAGTTCTTCGGCGCCTTCTACAGCCGGATCATGTTTGGGGCCGAGCAAGAGCTACAGCGGCAGGAGCGCCATCTGCTGATCACGACGCTGACCGACGAGCACATCGCGCGGCCGGAGCAGTGGAGCGTGGCGCGCGGCCGTCGCGCCGACGGCGTGATCGTGGCCGGGCCGGTCGTGCCGTCCCGCTTCATCACGGCGCTCTACACGCTGGGCCTGCCCGCCGTACTGGTCGACAACGCCATCGCGGGAGCGCCCGTCGACGCCGTGCTGGGCGACGACCGCAGCGGGGCGCGCCAGGTGGCCGAGCACCTGCTCGGCCATGGGCACAAGCGCGTCGTGGTGATCGCCGGGCCCAAGGACTGGATTACTAACCGCGAGCGCTGCGCCGGCTTCGGGGACGCGCTGCTCGCGGCGCGCGTGAAGCCGCTGGCGATCCTGCACGCCGACGCGACGACCCACGATACGGGCTATGCCCTGACGCGGCAGGCCCTGGAGCACCGGCCCACGGCCATCCTGGCGATCAACGACGCCATGGCCATGGGCGCGATCGACGCCGCGCAGGCGGCGGGGCTCTCCGTGCCGGGGGACATCGCGGTGACGGGCTACGACGACATCGACCCCGCCCGACACATCGCTGTCCCGCTCACCACCGTCCATGTACCCAAACAGCACCTAGGCCGCGTCGCCGCCCAGCAACTATTGAGCCGCATCGCACAACCGGACGCCCCACATCAGCGTGTGCTGGTAGAGACGTCGGTGATCGTACGCAACTCGTGTGGGTGCGACGCGCCGACGCGTGCGCCGGGCGTGGAATATACGGAAAACGGAGGACCGTGACCTGTATTCGCAGGGAACGCCCGTGTCTTACACGAAGAAAGGGGGTGATTGACGCGAATCCTGAGGCGCCCGTAAGCGGGCTCGCACAAACGTAAGAATTGTCTTTTTCGTCGCGCATTTATAGAGCAAAATAGCAGGACAGGCCGATGGGCAGCGTCGCCTAAAGACGCTACCGTCGTGTTAATGGAGGCCAATGATGGACCAGCACAAGACCGACCGTCGTACGTTCCTCGCCAAGGCCGCCGCCACGGGCGCGGCCCTCGCCGCGGCGGGCTCCGTCCCCGCGCTCGCTGAAGCCGCCACGCGGACAGCACGCTCGTCCGCCGCGACGACGACGCTGACCTGGGGCTGGTGGCAGAATACCCCAGCCAAGGACGCCGCCTATCGCGCCTGGCTGCAGGGGTTCGAGGCGACGCACCCCAGCATCAAGATCAAGGCCGAGATCCTGCCGTGGTCCAACTACTGGGACAAGCTGCACACGACTCTGGCCGCCGGGAACGCCTACGACGTCATCGGCCTGAGCACCGGCATGGCGCCGCAGTATTTCCAGAACGACTTGTTCTACAATCTGACCCAGTTCTCGGACTACACTATGGCGTCCAAGAATCTGCAGGCCGCTACCAAGTCGCTCTTCTACTGGAACGGCAAGCAGTACGGGCTGCCCACGGGCATCGCGCTGTGGGTCATGGGCTACAACAAGAGCCTGTTCAAGGAGGCGGGTGTCGCGTACCCCGATCCGGTCAAGCCAATGACGTTCTCTGAGTTGATGACGATCGCTAAGAAACTCACCATCAAGAAGAATGGGAGGACCGTACAGTACGGCCTGGCGCCCCTCGCTATCCTCGACTGGAACGAGTTGGTCGAGATGCGGGGCGGCCAGGTCTACGACCACGCCGTCAACCCTACGCGCATGACGATGAATACGCCGGCCGCCATTCAGGGGCTCGCCGATTACCAGAGCATGTTCACGGAGGGCGTCACGCCGTCCATCGAACACATCGCCGACTTCGGCGGCGGCTACATCGGTTCCCTACAGACCGGCAAGGTCGCGATCGCGGCGGTTGGCCCCTGGGATTTCGGGACAATCGTCGCCAGCAAGCTAAACTACGGCATCGCCCCCAGCGTCACCATCAAGCGGGCGGCCATGGATTCCGGCGCCAACGGTTACGGCATCTACAAGGGCTCCAAGAACACCGACGCGGCGTGGACATTCCTTAAGTGGGCCACGCAGACCCAGAACCAACTCAACTACGCCAAGTTCAGCGACGTTCCGGTCGACCACGACGCCTTCCTGCGCGTGGGGTCGGTCATCCAGCCCGAGAGCTTTGTGCAGACGCTGCGCAGCCAGGAGAACGCCTTCCGGCCTGGCGTGCTCACCCCCAGCGCGCAGCTAAGTGTGACGCTCACCAACATCACCAACGACCTGGCGCGCGGGCGCCTTACCCCGGCGAAAGCGGCCGCCCAGATGCAAGATCAGGGCAACGCGCTGTTGAGCCAGCAGCACTAAGTCGATAGTCGATAGTCGATAGTCGATAGTCGATAGTCGATAGTCGATAGTCGATAGTCGATAGTCGTTAGAAAGCGTTTCTAGCTACTAACGACTATCGACTATCGACTAGCCGCGGAGGAGGATGATCGTGTTTAATGCCGCGACAGGGCAGCGCGCGGGGAGCGCCGGGCGTCAGGGCGTCGCGAGGCGCTCCAACCCCATCGGCCGCATAGTGGGCAACCATAATGTGCAGGGCTATCTCTACATCGCCCCCTGGCTCTTTGGATTTATCGTCTTCGGGCTCAAGCCGTTGATCGAGCTCATTTACCACAGTTTCACGAAGTATAATCTGTACCTGCCGCCGCAGTGGGTGGGACCGAAAAACTATCAGGACATTTTGACCAACGATCCTATTTTCGGGCAGGTCGCGCAGAATATGTTGATCTATGTCATAGGCGCGACGATCGTGTCCATCGTCGTTGCCCTGTTCTTCGCCACGCTGCTGGCGCGCGACTTCCGCGGCAACCACGTCTTCCGCATCATCATCTACGTGCCCAGCCTGCTCATTGGTACCGCGACGGGCGCCCTGTTCAAGCAGGTATTTCGCGGCGATGAGAACGGGCTAGCCAACATGTTCCTGCGCCTCTTCGGCGTCGGCCCGGTCAATTGGATCACCAATTACGACCAACCAGTGTTCGTGCTGGTCCCCCTCATCCTGGTCAACCTATGGTTTATCGGCGGCGGCATGATCATCTTCCTGGCAGGCATCAAGAGTATTCCGCCATCTCTATACGAGGCCGCGCAGATGGACGGCGCGGGGGCGTGGCGCTGCTTCCGTACCGTCACGCTGCCGTTGCTCGCGCCCGTCATCATCTTCAACACGATCATGACCTTGATCGGCCACCTGCAGGTGTTCGAAACGCCGCTCATCTTCGCCACGTCCGGCGGCATGACCGGCACGGACGTGCTGGGTTATCACTATAACCTGGCGTTCTTCCTGACCTACCTGTACCGCGTGGCCTTTATCGACGGCGACTTCGGCTACGGCTCGGCGCTGGCGGTCATCATATTCGCGGTCGCCCTGATCCTGACGGTCCTCGTCCTGTGGGTGGGCCGGCGCTACACCTACTACGGGCAGCAGCTCGCCGAAGCCGAGTAACAGGGAGAGATGAAAGATGGCACAGCGCATTGAAACGACCCCACGTCCCCTGCCTGTTACGTCCCGCCGCGCCCTGCTTAGTCCTGGGGCGCTCGACCGCTCCCGCCTACCCCTGACCTACGTCGTGCTGATCCTGTTCAGCGTGATGATCCTGTTCCCCTTCCTATGGCTGATCCTGGCCTCGCTCAAGGACATGAACCAGTATATGGCCATCCCGCTACAGTGGCTGCCCAACCCGGCGCACTGGGACAACTACTCCGCGATCTTCACCGTGTACAATTTCGGCCGCTACGCCTTCAACAGCGTGTGGCTGGCCCTGTACAGTGTCGTGGTAGCGACCCTGAGTTCCGCTGTCGTCGCCTACGGCTTCGCGCGCCTCAAGTTTCGCGGACGCAACCTGTTGTTCGGCCTCGTGCTGGCGACCATGCTTCTGCCCGCTCAGGCGCTCACCATCTCCCTCTTTATCCTGTTCAAAGACCTGGGCTGGTACGGCACCTTCCTGCCCATCATCGTGCCCAAGCTGTTCGGCTCGGCCTTCGACATCTTCCTGATGCGCCAGTTCTTCCTGGGGCTCCCGCGCGAGATCGACGAGGCGGCGCGCCTGGACGGCTGCGGCAACTGGCGCATCTTCTGGCGCATGATCCTGCCGCAGGCCACGCCGATCTTGATTGTGGTGGCGATCTTCGAGTTCCTCAACAGCTGGAAGGACACCTGGGGACCGTTGGTGTATCTCACTGACGACGCCAACCGGACGCTGCCGCTGGGCCTGCTCAATTTTACCACGCCGTTCGGTCCCGACTACCCGAAGCTGATGGCGGCGACTGCCGTCGCCCTGATCGTCCCTGTCATCCTCTACGCGTTCGGTCAGCGCTACATTGATCGCGGTGTCGTGATCGCCGACCTAAAATAGGGGATGCGCGCATGACGACCTACAATATTCTCGATTTTGGGGCGGCCGGTCAGCCGGGGTGAGGTAACGCACTATGGACAAGAGGAACGCGCTTATCGTCGGCGCTGGAGGAATGGGACGCGCGTGGGGCCGCAACCTGCGCGACTGCGACGCGGTGCGCGTGGTCGGGTGGGTCGACCTGCGGCCCGCCGCGGCGGAGCAAGCCGCCGCCGAACTTGGCTTCGACGACATCGCCGGCTCGCTGCGCGACTTTCTGCACGCACTAGAGACCGGCGCGACGCCGATGGGCGAGTGCCACGACAACATCAAGAGCCTGGCGATGGTCTTCGGAGCCATCGAGTCAGCCGCGACCGGGCTGCGTGTGCGCATCGCGCCCTGATAGGTTGATT
>JAABUR0100008429.1_pt1 | contig 11894 bp, 11 predicted proteins | sample 5560091 | NCBI WGS metagenome assembly JAABUR01 (sample SAMN10711879, study PRJNA513375) | rock metagenome | isolation source: Antarctica rocks | place: Antarctica: Victoria Land, University Valley sud
GAGCCGAACAGGACCGCGGATGCGGCCAGCATCATCACGAAGCCGCCGCCGACCCCGCGCTCGCCGAGTCGCGAGATGTTGAGCAGTGGCTTGCGGGTGTGCAGCTCGAGCGCGGCGAAGCCGGCGAGGCCGGCCAGTCCGGCGATGCCGAGGCCGAGCGTCTGCACCGACGTCCAGCCGGCGTCGACGGCCTGCGAGAGGGCATAGACAAGCGCGCCGAGGCTCGCGGTGGCCACCGCAGCGCCACGGAGGTCGAGGCCGCGCCACTGGGGCCGTGCGACATCGGCGGGGATGACCTTCACTGCCGCGACGGCGACGCCGAGTCCGACCGGGAGGTTGATGAGGAAGATGGCGCGCCAGTCGACGAGCTCGGTCAGCGTCCCGCCCAGCAGTACGCCGATGGCGGCGCCGGCGCCGCCGACGGCACCCCACACACCGAGCGCCTTCGCGCGCTCTGGACCCGTGAAGGAGGTGGTGATGATGGACAGTGCCGCCGGCGACAGCATCGCCGCGCCCAAGCCCTGGCCGGCGCGGGCTGCGAAGAAGACAGCCTCGCTTGTGGCGAACGCCGAGGCGAGCGAGGCGACGGTGAACACGCCGAGGCCGCCGAGGAAGACACGACGACGCCCGAGCAGGTCCGCAGCCCGTCCGCCGAGCAGCAGCAGGCTGCCGAAGACCAGGGAGTAGCTCGTGATCGTCCAGCCGAGATCGCCGCCGCCGATGCCGAGGTCCTTCGCCAAGTCAGGAAGCGCGACGTTCACGGCGCTGATGTCGAGGATGACCATGAGCTGGGCGAGCGCGAGCAGCAGGAGCAGCGCCATGCCGGCGGTCTTTCCGTGCGTCCTCGGTTCGTCGGCGTGGCCACAGTCGAGCGTTCGGGGCTGTTCGCCGCCGCCATGGCCGGGGAGGTGGAGCTTGTGCGAGCGAGGGGTGTGCATCAGTGGCATCCGATCGAACTCAGACAGTGGTGTCTGCACTATGAAACCAGACAGCGGTGTCTGAGTCAAGCGCCCGCGCGCGTGGCGAGACCGCTCCGCCTCAGCTGAACGCGAGCAGGCCGACGAACGCAGCCGCGGCCACCACCACCGGCTCGGAGACCTTCACGCGCTTCTGCAACAGCAACGCCAGCGCGACGACCCCGATGAGGACAGACGACCATCGGTCGATGACGTCGCCGGCGATGACGATCGCTGCCCCGGCGATGGCGCCGGCCGCGGACGCCGTCGCGCCCTTGATGAACCCCTGCAGGCGCGGATGGTTCTCATGGCGGCGGATGAACTTCCCCGGGAGGATGACCAGCAGCAGCGCGGGCAGGAACACGCAGACGGTGGCGATGACGGCGCCGGCCAGGCCGAAGGCGAGGTAGCCGGCGAAGGTGGCCATGATGACCACAGGGCCGGGACTGACGAGGCCCATGGCGACGGCGTCGACGAACTGCTGCTCGGTCAGCCAGCGGTGCTCGTCGACGAGGCCGGCGTGCAGGAACGGCACGATCGCGAGGCCGGAGCCGAACGTGAACGCGCCGGCCTTCAAGAAGAACCAGCCGAGGGCGCCGCCGGACACGCCTGAACCCGTCCACGCGAAGCCCTTCACCACGGCGAGCAGCGCCAGTGGGGACATGCTGAGGGCGGCGCCGCCGCCCCTGCGCGTAGGCAACCCACCGCCGTAGTAGACGGCTCCGAACGCACCGGCAGCGAGGAACAGCCACACGATCTCCGCGCCAGTGATGGCGGTGACCGCGCACAACAACGCGGCGATGCCCCAGAGCACCGGGTCGGTCTTGTTGGTCGAGCGCGCGAGCTTGTAGGCGGCGATGGCGATGATGGCCAGCACGGCCGGCCCGACGCCGAGAAACACGGCGTGCACCAGGGTCAGACCCTGGTACTTGGCGTACAGGACCGCGACCACGGTTACGAGGACGAACGGCGGGATGACGAACGGCAGGGCGATCGCGATGGCGCCGCGCGCGCCGGCGTGCAGGTAGCCGAACCACATCGCGACCTGGGCGGCGAGGGGGCCGGGCATGGTCTGCCCCACCGCGAGCGCCTGCTGAAACTCGCGCTCGGAGAACCAGCGCCGCTCTTCCACGAGGTCGCGCTGCATGTAGCCCACGAGCGCGATGGGGCCTCCGAAGCCGAGCCCGCCGAGGCGGAGGAAGTAGCGGACCAGGCCTATGAGCGTGCGGGGGCCGTCGCCCGCCGGCCCGCACGCGGTTGAGGTGGCCTCGGCGCTCACGAGCGCGAGAGTATGAAGCCACTGGCCCCGGTGCGCCCGCACCGGCCTCGCGAGGGTGGCGTGCGCGACGGCGGCCGCGACCCGCATCCTACGTCCTGTAGGACAAGGGGCTAGTGTGCGGCACTTGCCCCCGAGACACCGCTCGATTTTCCGAAGCAGCCGCTCCAGGCGGGCCCGTCGGCGAGATCTCGCCCGCCGCCGTGGGCAGCGACTCGCCGTGGCTGCCCTTGAAGTGGCGCTGGTCGCGATGATGTTCACCATCTTCGTGGCCATCGCGGACCTTCTGCTTCGCTGAAATCGCGCCGCTGGCATACTCGCTGCGCGATGCCAGAACAGGCGCCGTTGCAGGGCGAGCTGCAGATCCAGATCATGACCGCCCTCTGGCGAATCGAGGCGGGCACCGTGGAGGACGTGCGCATGGCAATGCCGAGCCGGTATCGCAGCGCGTACAACACGGTGCAGACCGTGCTGAACCGTCTCAGCGATCGCGGATTGCTCGAGCGTGCACGGCGTGGCGCCGCCTACGTCTACCGGCCCGTCGTGTCCGAGGCCGAGTACCTGACGCGCTCGATCCGCCAGACGCTGGCCGGCGCCTCGACCGACGCGCGGGAAACGGCGCTGGCTCAGCTGATCGGCGCAATCGAGGAGCCCGAGCTCGCCGAGCTGCAGGAGCGTGCGCGGGAGATCGCGCGCCGCCGCCGGAAGTCGTGATCCCTGCCCTCGCCTCACTTGCGGCGCTGGGCGTGCCGCACTGCGTGCGCCTGCATCATGTGCGGCCGACGACCGCGGCGCTCTTGTGGATGACGGCGCTCACGCTGCGCGCCCAATCGTCGTCTTGCTCGCGGCGTACATCGCCCTCCTCGCGCCCGAGACCGAAGCCTTCCGGGTGCTCACACATTGGTGCCAGCACACGATGCTGCCGGCGGTCGGGGTTCACGTCGACCTGCAAGGCCACGTCGGGCGCATCGCTGCGGTGGCGCCGGCGATGCTGGCCGCGCTCTGTCTGGTCGCCGGGACACTCGGCGCTGCACGCGCCACCAGGGCAGTCCGCAGCGCGTTGGCGAGCGAGTCGCTGGGAGACGGGCCGCAGGACAGCGGGATCGTCGGCGGCCCGGAGGTCATCATGGCGGCGGCCAAACTGGTCCATCGGAGTGCTGTCGTGCGCTAGGTACGCTCCCCGGTACGCGCGAGCGGTGTCTCAAGTGCGCTGTCACCTCGAACGCGATGCCGACGCGTTGGGCCCTTCGTGGCGACGACGACCCTGTCGCTCCGGCCAGCTCGATGTGGAAGGCGGCCCGGGGCCGGGCAACGGCCACCGTGATGATCACGGTGAGCGGCGGCGGCATCGAACGGCGGTTGGACGGGCTGCTTGACGCGCGCCCATCCTGCCCGGGCGGCCAACGCCGCCGCGTCGGGGACTACGTGGCCATGATCATGGTCTGCGTCACGCGTGCGTCCATGGTCGCCCTGCCGGCAACCACGTTTGCCGGAGATCTCAAACGGCCGTCGGGCACGCTGAGCGCCAGTGCCGGTACTAATGCAGGCTCGACACACCGTGGCCGACGCCGGGCGTCGTTGCCGCCACAGCAGGCCTGAGCTATTCCCGCGCCGCGTAGGAGACGATCGAGCGGTCGATGAGCCACTCCACGGGCGCTCGGTCGTCGGTGAAGACGTCGCCACCGTCCAGCGCCGGCTCGAGCCGCTCCGCCGTCTGCGCCACGACGCGGCGCATGCGAGGATCGAGCTGAGGGATCGCAGCGCGCAGTCGCTCGCGGCGCGGCGCCCGGTCGGCGGCCACGAGCAGCGTGTTTAGCTTGGTGATCGGGTCGCGCGCGACATGCGGGAAGCTGTCGCGCAAACCGGCCGACAGCATTCGCTCGAGCCCCGTCGATCCTTCGGGATGCCCGGCGTTGACCACGACAACCCCGCCCGGCACCAGCCGATCGCGGACGAGACCGAAGAACTCGCGCGTCGTGAGATAGAAGGGGATGTACGGCTGGCGGTAGGCGTCGACGAAGATCGCCTCCCAGCGCTGGTCCGACCCGCGCAAGAACGGCCGGGCATCTGCGGTATGGAGCCGGAGCCCCGGACGATCGCGCAGACCGAACCAGCGGCGCCCCAGCTCGGTGAGCTGGCCGTCGATCTCGACCGCGTCGATTCGCGTCTGCGGAAACAGGGCCCCATACGCGCGCACCGTCGTGCCCGCGCCGTTGCCGAGTATGGCGACCGACCGCGGCGCCCGGCCGAGCACGCTCATCGGGACCGACAGGTAGCCGTCCCAGACGTTGTCGGTGAACACCGAGTCGGGCCGCCAGACGGAGTGGTATGCCTGGCCCTCGTTGAGCTCCAGCCGGCGCTCGCCGTCCGGAAGCTCGATCACGCGCGCATACTGTTGAGACGTCTCGCGTTCCTCGAGCACCCGGGCCCCCTCGACCGACTTCGTGGCGCCGGTCGGTAGCAGGAGCAGCGCCCCAAGCGCCGCGGGCACCAGCAGATGCCGACGCGGAAGGGCGAGGGCCGCGACCAGCGCCACCGCGGCGGCGAAGGCGAGGAAGGTGCGTTGCGTTCCGACAAGCGGGACCAGCACGAGCGCGGCGAGGAAGGTGCCGAGCAGCGAACCGAGCGTCGAGAGCGCGTACAGACTGCCGGCGGTCCGGCCGGCGTCCTCCACACGGGCCACGCTCAACCGGATCGCCCACGGAGAAACCGCGCCGAGCAGCAGCACGGGAATCGCGACCAGCCCGAGCACGCCCACCAGTGAGCCGAGCGCCGCTCCTACGTCGATCTCGTCGAACGCCTCCACCGAGAGGTTCAGGAAGGGATCGGCCACCAGTGGAACCATGGCGAGCAGCACGCTTGCGATCAGGACCCAGCGAGCCAGGCCGGCCAACGTCGGACGCCGATCGGCGAGGCGCCCCCCGAGCCAGTAGCCGCTCGAAAGCGCGACAAGCACGGTGGCGATGGTGTTGGCCCACACGATCGTCGACGCGCCGAAGTAGGGCGCCATCAGGCGGGCCGCTGCGATCTCGGCCCCCAGCGTCGACGCGCCCACCACGAAGACGAGGGCACGCAGCAGGCGCAGGTCCGTTCCGGGAGCGGCCAGCCGGCTCGGGACGCGCCCGCGGCCGGGCGCGCCGGAGTCACCATGCGTCACCTCGGCGGCCGGCAAGTCCGACATGCCGTAGGAGTATGCCAGCGGCGACTCAGCGGACGGGCCGGCGCCCGCGGGCCACCCACGCCCCGGCGGCGGCGATCAGGATCAGGACGACGCTCACCCACTGAGCGGTCTCCAGCCCGAGCGCGCTGCCGGCCGAGTCCGAGCGCACGAAGAACTCCACGAACCGTCCCAGGGCGAACAGCGCCATCACGAGCCAGCACATCGCCGTCGGGTACGCGCGCAGGCGCCGGCGAAGCGCCATGGCGATGGCGAGCGTCCCGAACCCGATCAGCATCTCGTAGAGCCCGCCGCTGTGGTAGGCGACGGCATGACTCGGAACGTCGGCGTCGGGATGCGTGTTGCGCACGCCGAGGAAGAAGGTGGTCTCGGGCCCATAGTGCTCGCCGTTGATGACGTCGCCGATGCGACCGATGCCGTAGCCGAGGGCGAGACCCAGGGCGACCGTGTCGAGATACTGGATGCTGAGCCGCTGCCACCAGACGTATGCCGCGAGGCCGGCCGCCACGAGGAGGAAGCCTCCGTAGAAGGTGAACCCACGGTTCTCCACCCATGCGCCCGGGTCGGTGAGGCCCCCATGCTCGGCGAGATAGAACGCCTTCGAGCCGACGATTGCGCCCACTATCAGGATGATCGCCATCACCTGGAGCGGTTCCGCCTCCAGGCCGCGAGAGCGGGCTTCACGGCCCCCGAGCAGCCCGCCGATCAAGATCCCGATGGCGATCGTCAGCCCGTGCCACGCGAGCGTCACCGGACCCAGATGAATCATCGGATCGATCCCGATGGAGATGATCGCAGGCGTCGTGTTCACAGAGGCTTCGCGAGCGGTCAGCCCGCGGCCGCCCAGCGCTGCAGCGCCGGCAACGGATCGATGCCCCTGCCGCCGCGGTACCAGCCGGGCGCCGTCCAGAGCTCGAAGTGCAGGTGACATGCGGTCGATCGTCCGGTGCTCCCCACGACCCCGAACTGCTGTCCGGCCACGACGCGGTCTCCCCGCTTCACCAGCGCCGGATCCCGCATGTGCATGTAGACCTGACTGGTTCCATCGGGCGCGTCGACGACGACGTAGTTGCCCGCAGCGTCCTGGTACCGGGCCCACGAGACCTTGCCCGCCTGCGCTGCCACCACCTCGAGACCACACGCGGCGAGGATGTCCTGGCCACCGTGGCCACGTCCGCCCCCGAAGCGGTTGGTCATGGTGCCGAAGTCATATCGCCCGCTCACCGGGAAGCGACCGGCCCCCGCTGCAGGATCGGAGAGGGGCTCCTCGGTGTCCGCGGGTGCGGGAGCCACGACCTCGAGCCGGTCACTGCGAGCCGACGTACCGGCGACCGAGCTGGCGACGCGGACGGGTCCGGTGCGTGCCGAGCCGGGCACCTTGACGACGAGGCTGTGCGCCGTGGCCGCCTGCGGCCTCGAGCGACGGTTGTCCCTGCGCCCCTTCTGACCGACGAAGATCACTGCGCGCCCCGTCTCGAGGTTCTCGCCATGGAGCTGTAGCGTCCCGCCCCGGGGGCAGCGACCGGTTTCGCCCGTCTCGCACTTGAGGTCCTCGATCTCCGGACGATTCGGTGCTGCCGCGCCTCCGGTGGTGGTCTCGTGCGCTTGGGCGGTTGCGCTCATGGCGAGCGCCAACGCGATCGTGAAGCTGCACAACAGAGACGAGCGGACCATCAGCACCTCTTCGGTTTGCGGCCTACGGGGTGAGCTGACGGGCTCGCACGCAGAGGTAGCGCGCTACGGCTCAGCCGAGCCGATTCGCCCCAGGAACACGGTTCCCCCGCTCCGTGCAGTCGGTCTGCGCGGACTCGGCCAATTCCAGGTTGGCGCGAGACAGTAGCGTCCGATGCCGACGAACTCCAGCCCTACACCTCGACGGACCATCATCAGCGAGCTGTATCGGCCTGGAACGAGCGCGACCGTCACCAACTCCTACACGGCCTAAGACCCGGTGACGCTCATCCCGGCAGGCCGGTGGACGCCCGGCCGAGCCGCCGCTCCGCGGAGTGTCGCGCCCCGGGACCCGTCGCCTCCGCGGGCGGCAGCTCGACGCTATCCGTGGTCCATGTCGTCTATCGAGTCGCCGCCGCCGGCGACGTGCTTGCGCATCTCGGAGATCTCACGCTCCTGCGCGTCGATGATGTCCTGGGCGAGCGACTTGAGCTCTGGATCGGCGCCCTTGTCGCGCTCGACCTTCGCCATCTCGACGGCACCCTGGTGGTGCGGGATCATCATGTCGATGAACTTCGCGTCGAACGGGTTCGCGTCCTCGAGCATCGCGGGGTCCTCGTTCATGCCCATCATGTCCTCGTCCATCCCGAGGTCACCTGGCTTCACGCCGGCCCGCTCGAGCTCCGCATCCTGAGCGCGCAGGGTGTCGATCTCGTCGCTCTGGGTGCGGACGATGTCGTCCGCGAGGCCCTTGACGAACGCGGTCTTGCCGCGGTTCTGGGCGATCTCGGCCATCTGGATCGCCGACTCGTGATGCGGGATCATCTGGGCTGCGAAGGCACGGTCGATGCCGTTGCCCCCGGCACTGGACGTGCTCTCCTCGGAGCCGCACCCGGCGACCGCGAGCGTCAGACCCGCCGCGACCGCGACGAGCAGCTTGGGACTCTTCATATTCGGTTCGTTCCTCTCGGATCTACGGTTGACGGAAGGGTGGTCGCGCCGCGCCTGAATGCGCGGCGCCGAGCCCGTCAACGTCGAAGGACGCAGAGGAGCGAGAGGAGCGCCGGCCCGGCGCGCGGCCGCGGCTCGGGAGCGCAACCGGCGCGAGCGAGGCCGACCGGCGACAGGACGGCCGGATGCCGCCAGCGCCCGAGCGCGAACATCCCGATCGCGACGACGGCCACCGCGGTGCCAACCGCGACGAAGATGCCGAGGCAGAGCTCCACCGAGCTCATGCCGGCGTCGTGATGCATGCCGCCCATCGCGACGCCGCTGTGGTGCACGGCGATGGCGCTCGCGATCGCGCAGACGACGACCAGCGCGGCGCCGTGGGCTCGAAACCGCCGCGAGAGATGCCGGATGGTGAGCGGGCTCACCTATCGAGCGTACCCAGCGCGCTCGAGCCGGATCATCAGCTGGCGCATGGACCTACGCGACGCAGGACGCCGAAGTACCCGAACCGCCGGCCGACGCGTCGCTCGAGTTCGAGGCCGGCGGAGGCGGCGCGGCGGCGGAGGGCGTGCGCGGTCACGAAATGGGGATCGCCGAGCAGTTCTCCCACCACCAGCCGCCCACCCGGCTTGATGACGCGACGCAGCTCCCGCAGCGCGGCGACCTGATCGGGGATCTCGCCGAGCACCGTCACGAGATACGCGGCGTCGAACGTCGCGTCGTCGAAGGGCAGCCAACGTGCATCGCCCTGGGCGGCGTGGATGTTCGCGATTCCCCGTTCGGCAGCGCGGCGAGCGGTGTGGTCGAGCATCTCCGGCTGGAGGTCGAAGATGTGGAGCGTCCCCGACCCCCCCAGCCACTGCCCCACCGGGAGGGTGTAGTAGCCCGTCCCCGGACCGACCTCGAGGACGGTCTCGCCCGGTTGCGGCGCGAGCGCCTCCCGAAGGCGGCGACGGGTGATGAACGGATGGGGCGCCTCGACCCAGAAGCGCTGTCCGTACGGGCAGGGCGACGGGTACTTGCGCCACCAGACGGCGGCGCCGACGACGCCGGCGCCGAGGGCGCCGGCGGATGCCATTGCCTTGCGACTCATGCGGGGACCTCGCGGGCATCGGGACATGGAGCTCTGTCTCCTCGCTGGGGCGCGGGCAGCAACGCCGGCGCATCGGCCATCAATGCACCCCCGCCAGCTCGCGCGTCGCCGGCACCGCGGCCGGGCTGGAGCCCGTGCCGCCGTGCTGGGACCGGAAGCGCCGCAGCCGCCGTGCGTTGGCGACGACCGAGACGCTGGAGAACGCCATCGCGAGTCCGGCCAGCAATGGATTGAGCAGGCCGGCCGCGGCGAGCGGGAGCACGGCGACGTTGTAGCCGAACGCCCAGCCGAGGTTCTGCTTGATCGTCTTGAGCGTCGCCCGCGAGAGGCGGATCGCGTCGGCCGCGGCGCGCAGGTCGCCCGAGACCAGCGTCAGGTCGGAGGCCTCGATGGCGACGTCCGTTCCGGTACCGATGGCGAGGCCGAGTCAGCCTGTGCAAGCGCCGGCGCATCGTTGACGCCGTCGCCGGCCATCGCCACGACGTGACCCTCGCTCTGGAGGCGGCGGACTACGTCGGCCTTGTCGGATGGCAGCACCTCGGCGATCACGTCGTCGATCGCGACCTCCGCCGCGACCGCCCTCGCCGTCATCTCGTTGTCCCCCGTCAGCAGCACGGGCCGGAGGCCGAGCGCCTTCCGGGACGCCACAGCGGTGGCCGACGTGGGCTTGACCGCGTCCGCCACGACGAGGATGGCGCGTGCCTGACCGCGATCTGCGCGAGCGCGGTGTCCGACCCGACCTGGGTCGCGCGTACGACGAGCCGCCCGCCGGCGTTGACGGTCGCGCCCGCGACCGAGTCCCCGGGCTGCTTCTCGACCGGGACCGACTCACCCGTGAGCTGCGACCGGTCGACGGCGGAGGAGCCTTCCTCGACGGTGCCGTCGGTCGCCACCTTCTCGCCCGGCCGTACCACGAAGCGATCGCCGACGGTGAGCTGGTCGACGGGGATCCGCCGCCCGGTGCCGCCCTCGCCCAGTACGGCGACGTCCTTGGCGCCCAGCTCCAAGAGCGCGGTCAGCGCGGCGCCGGCACGACGCTTCGCCCGCGCCTCGAAGTACCGGCCGGCGAGGATGAAGACCGTCACGGCGGCGGCGACCTCGAGGTAGATCTCGTCGGCACCCGCGCCCGCGTCGGGAATGAGGTCGGAACCCATCGTCATGCCGGTCATGCCGGCGTCGCCGAGGAACAGGGCGTAGAGCGACCGCAGCCACGCCGCGAGGGTGCCGACGCTGATCAGCGTGTCCATCGTCGCGGTGCCGTGCTTCAGGTTCGCCCACGCGGCACCGTGGAACGGCCACGCGCCCCACAGGACGACCGGCGTGGCGAGCTGGAGCGCCAGCCACTGCCAGTAGTCGAACTGCACCGAGATCATCGACAGCAGCAGCACCGGCACCGCCAGCAGCGTCGAGATGATCAGCCGCTGCCGCAACGCGGCGGTCGCGTCGACCGGTCCCTGCGCCTCCACGGGCTGGGCTGACGGGAACGCCGCCTGGTAGCCGGCCGCCTCGACCGCCGCGATCAGCTGGGCCGGCTCGACCGCGGCGGCGTCGAAGTCGACGGTGGCCTTCTCGGTCGCGTAGTTGACCGATGCCGAGACGCCTTCGAGCTTGTTGAGCTTGCGCTCGATCCGGTTCGCGCACGAGGCGCACGTCATGCCCGTGATCGGCAACTCCACGCGATCGGCGGCGCTCATGGGGCAACCTCAGCTAGTGCAGCGTTCCTGAAGTGGCTTGCTGTTTGGTGGCCTTGGCCAGGATGTCCTCGGCGGTCTTGGTCCAGACGAACGGCTGGGCGCGCTTGTTGTAGCCGGCGATGAACGTCTCGATCGCGGCGATCAGCTCGGGGACGTCGTGGTAGACGCCGCGGCGGACCTGCTGCTTGGTGAGGATCGAGAACCAGATCTCGACCATGTTCATCCACGAGGCGCTGGTCGGCGTGAAGTGAAAGTGCACGCGCTTGTGGCGCTGCAGCCAGCGCTCGACGTCGGATGTGGAGTGCGTTGAGGAGTTGTCGAGCACGACGTGCAGCGGCCGGCGCGGGTAGGCACGCACGATCTGGTTGAGAAACGCGAGGAACTCCTGGTGGCGGTGCTGCGGGTAGCACGCGCCGGTGACCTCCCCGGTCGCGATCTCCAAGGCCGCGTAGAGCGACGTGGTGCCGTTGCGCTTGTAGTCGTGAGTCATCCGCGCGGCCTTGCCGGCCTTCATCGGCAGCGTCGCCTGCGTGCGATCGAGCGCTTGGATCTGGGTCTTCTCGTCAACGCAGAGCACCAGCGCGCCCTTCGGCGGCGCCATGTACAGGCCGACGACATCGACGATCTTCTCGGTCAGCTGCGGATCCTTGGAGAACTTGAACGAGCGCAACTGGTGGGGCTTGAGCTGGTGATCGCGCCAGATGCGGTGCACGGTCGTCGGGGAGACCCCGGTCGCGGCAGCCAGCCTGCGCACGCTCCAATGCGTGCTGCCGTCTGGTGGCTTCTCCAGCGTCTTGGCCAGCACGCGCTGGACCTCGTCGTCGTCGATCGTGCGCGGACGCCCTGAACGCGGCGCGTCGGCAAGCCCGTCCAGGCGTCGCTCACAGAAACTACGGCGCCACAAGCCCACGGTCGGCAGCGACACCCCGGCCTCCGCAGCGATCTGGGTGTTCGTTGCTCCCTCTGCCGCGCGCAACACGATCCGGGCACGCAGCGCCTGCTGCTGAGAAACCGACGGGCGCCGCAGCAGCGCCCGCAGCTCGCGATCCTCATCCTCGGACAGCTCGATCGCAGC